>Ga0190360_1000107_pt1 | contig 44242 bp, 38 predicted proteins | sample 48721834_MG_FD_161271 | JGI IMG/M metagenome (GOLD analysis project Ga0190360, IMG submission 161271) | Hydrothermal vent microbial mat bacterial communities from Southern Trench, Guaymas Basin, Mexico - 4872-18-3-4_MG | ecosystem: Environmental > Aquatic > Marine > Hydrothermal vents >...
ACAAGCGTTTAGGTAGGCATCAAAACTTAAAGGAAATTGCCCCTGTTTATAATAGACATCACCCATACCAACCCAGGCTTCGTCATAATCGGGATTGATTTGTAAAGCGCGTTGGTAGTGATGGATAGCTTTTGGGTAGTTTTGCTCATTTTCTAGGATAACACCCAGATTGTTATGAGCATCAGCGTGATGAGGGCAAAGGCTCAACGCTTGTTGGAGTAATATCTTTTCTCGTTCCCACGCGCTGGCGTGGGAATGCCTTCTCGACGCGCCTGCGTCGTGTGGCACGAAGACTGGACGCTGGCGCGTCCAGAATGGGTTACCACGCCGGCGCGTGGGAACCAGAAAAATATCTGGATGAGCGCTGGCGCATGGAACAAAAAAACATCAAATTAATCAGCTAACTATGTTGATAAAGTGTAAAATCTCGATCAATCCAAAGAATGTGAAAAATAGCGTCTTTTCTATAACCTACCATTGGTGCTTTACCATAAAATCGGAAGGCAATAAAAATAATATCATCCCCATTGAGATGCCCAGGAATAGTCGCACGAATACTCTTTTTAGCCATTTTTTCGTAACCCAAGCCATGTCGGGATGAGTTTGAAATTTCAGCACAAGTGAGTTGGCTTAATCGATCCAGTGTATCAGCAAAAGCCGCTTTTTCTTCTTTAGTACATACACTGAGAGAATAATATTTCCTATCCAAATACCTGATACAAAAAATGGGATGCTCATGTTGGCTTGAAAAACTAACCTTGGTGCTAATTAGTTTATTCCGTTTTTGTTTTGTAATTTTACCCATCGTTAAGCAACCACTTGTGTTTTGAAATAGTCGCGTAAGGTTTCATACGAAATTTTCTGCCCAGCCGGGGTATTCTTATAGGGCGGCTCATCACCCGTCATATTGGATAACATCCAAGCTGAAAATTGACCAAAAACAGCATAAACTTCATCTAATAATTCGCGTGTTTCTGAATCATAAAGAGAAAAATCCATATCGCGTGGGGGAGGAATTGCGCCGGTTTCATAGCGTTTGTAAGTATCGAATAATTCCGGGACGACCGGACCATAAGTCCATGCCTCAAGTGATTCGGGAAATAATGGACGATCATGTAAAGCTAAACTAATCCCCTGGGCATAATAAACTAATTTTTGCAATTTCATATTTGAAATGAGATCGCCTGCTTGTTCGTCTATTTGGGCAAGAAAATATCTGCTTACATCATAACAACTTAATTGATTAGAATCCATAGTCATTTACCTGTGTTATTCAATACAACTATAAATCAACTCATTAATACTCAATGAGTTTTTTTCTGGTTCCCACTTGCAGTAGAATATGCAAGAGTTTAAACAAGCGTAGGGTGGGTAGAAGCAAAATCGGATTTATAACTTACGCAAGTTCTCAAAGTGAATACGAATTGTCTACTCTACTTCAATTTCCACACGCCGATTTTTATCCCAAGCAGCTTTAGTATAACCTTGTGCGGGTTTGTTATAACCATAGCCTTTTGTTGTCATTCTGTTTATGGGAACACCGCGTTTTGCTAAAGCGTCGGCGACAGAGGCGGCGCGTTGTTGCGAAAGTTTCAATTGACGTATATTGTTTTCGCCACGGGAAACACCTTTGAAGGGTTGTATATCGGTATGTCCACTGACTTGAATAGATTTAACGCCTTTTTTACGTAGAGTAAAGTGAATATTGCGAAATACCACGAAAGTGTTTAATAGGCTGTCAGGCACAAGTGTTGGTGCGACATTACGATAGCGGCTACGACAATCCGTCACTTTTTCGCGGAGTTTTTCGAGGTATTGTTTATCGTAAAGCAAGTTCAGGCTTTCTTGTGTCAACACGTTTTTGCCATCGACGGTGCGATAGTTGTTTTTATCCAGTAATTCAGTGATGCGTTGATTACGAGCCGGGCTATCGCGGGTACAAGCGTTTAGGTAGGCATCAAAACTTAAAGGAAATTGCCCCTGTTTATAATAGACATCACCCATACCAACCCAGGCTTCGTCATAATCGGGATTGATTTGTAAAGCGCGTTGGTAGGGCAAAGGCTTAATGCTTGTTGAATTAATGCCTTTTTGCGAGCATAAACATTGGCGTGTTCTCCCAAAATGATCTGATACTGGAATGAGTTGAAAATTATCCCAAAAGTTAACCCCGCCTTCTGCTAAAATGCCTGAATAATCAGCCATACGTTTATGCAAAATTTCGACGAGTTTTACCGGTACAAATAATTTAATTTTTCCAATATAATTCTCTTTAAAATAAGATTGATAAAATAAGTTTTCAAGCCCACCAATATGATCTAAGTGAGTGTGAGTAATAAAAATAGCTAAAGGTAAACTATTACTATAAATACGTGTGTAAGCAGCTAATGTACTGAAACCGCAATCAATCAATAACAGTGGTTCGTGATTTTGTTCCAATACACATGAGGAAGTACCAAGCTCTAATGCATGAGAGTTGCCTACCCCTAAAAAACGAATGGCAAAAAGTGAAGCTTGTATTTCTGGCTTAAGCATAATCCGGTTCAAAACGCACAATCGCTAAATCATATAATGGCAACTATAGGTGTTCGGGATTTTTATAACTTGATGTTCAAGTTTTTAGTTTGACAATAATAAGACATAGATTGTATATATTTTACACCGTTAAGTTTTCGGATTTTTGAGCGAACTTGTGTGTTCGCCCTGAAGATATAATAAATTTTATTTTGTAAGGGCAATTTGTAGGGTGGGCAAGTATTTTTTTTGCCCACCTTACTGATAATGACTATTAAATGTTAATAAATTTTAGCAGACTTAATTATTTAAATTTGCAATTTTGTTAATTAATATATTATAATGTGTAAATTTTCGGATAAGGGAATTTCTTTAAAGAAAAATAAGAATGACTCAAATTCAAGTGGATAACTGATAACTGATAACTGATAACTAATAATTGAAATGACATTAGAATATTCTACCCCAGTAGAAACTGCCCGTTCTTACTACAATAGTGATGATGCTGATCACTTTTATGCTAGCATTTGGGGTGGTGAAGATATTCACATTGGCCTTTATGAAAAGGGCGATTCGATTTTTGAAGCCAGCCATCGCACTGTCGAAAAAATGGCGAGTATGCTCACATTAAATGAAGGAACGAAGGTGTTAGATGTAGGGGCTGGCTATGGGGGACCTGCACGCTATTTAGCAAAAACTTATGGCTGTAACGTTGATTGCTTGAATGTGAGTGAAGTTCAAAATCGACGTACTCGTCAGTTAAACCAAGAACAGGGACTCACTCACAAAATTCGGATTATAGAAGAAAATTTTGAAGCCATATCCTTAGACGATCAACAATATGATGTGGTTTGGTCCCAAGATGCGATTTTACACAGTGGTAATCGCCGCCAGGTCCTATCAGAAATTTATCGCCTTCTGAAACCCGGTGGTGAATTGATTTTTACCGATCCGATGCAAAGCGATGATTGCCCTTCAGGGGTATTACAACCGGTTTTAGATAGAATTTTGCTTGATTCAATGGGTTCCATTGGTTTTTATACACAAACCGCTAACGAATTAGGTTTTGAAACGATTCAGATCATTGAAATGACTGAACAGTTAGTGGAACACTATAGCCGTGTTTTACAAGAAATTGATGCCCGCATTGATGAGATATTAAAACTTTGTTCCCAAGAATATATTGATCGAATGAAAGTGGGTCTTAATCATTGGATTGAATCAGGTAAGAAAGGGTATCTTGCCTGGGGAATTTTGCATTTTCGTAAAAAATAAATAAGTGTCCATCCAATGGAAAAAATAAGAGCGGTTAATCTAACCAAGATTTTCGGTTCAGACCCTAAACTTGCCCTAGCACTTCTTTCAGCCGGTACCGGTAAGGATGAGATTTTTAACCGAACCGGACAGGCTGTTGCTTTGTCTAATGTTTCTTTTGAGGTTCAGGCAGGTGAAATTTTGGTCGTGATGGGGCTGAGTGGCAGTGGTAAATCTACCCTGATTCGTTGTATAAACCGTTTGATTGAACCTACCCATGGTCAGGTGTTTATTGATGGAGAGGATATCACAAACTTAGCTCATCATGCGCTATTAGAATTACGCCGTCAGAAATTTGGCATGGTTTTTCAACATTTTGCCCTATTTCCCCATCGGAACCTACTTCACAATGTTGAATTTGGTTTAGAAATTCAGCATAAGGATAAAGCCTTTCGGCGTGATAAGGCGCGTGCGGCTTTGAAATCAGTGGGTTTAGATGGCTGGGAAGAAGCCATGCCTCATCAACTCAGCGGCGGTATGCAGCAGCGAGTCGGGTTAGCTCGTGCTCTTGCAGTGGACCCAGATATTCTATTGATGGACGAAGCTTTCAGTGCATTGGATCCTTTAATACGTGGCGATATGCAGAATGAGTTGATTTCTTTGCAAAATCGCATGAAGAAAACGATTCTTTTCATCACCCATAACTTAGATGAAGCACTCAAAATGGGTAACCGTGTGGTTTTGATGAAGAACGGACAGATTGTCCAGGTGGGTACCCCCGAAGAAATTGTGACGACACCAGCAGATGATTATGTGAAGCGATTTGTCGAAAATGTGGATAAGTCTAAAGTACTCACAGCCCAATCGGTGCTTATACCGGCAGGTGTTGTCGCTTACCTTGACGATACACCCAGGGCGGTTTTAGAAAAAATGCAAAGTGAAAATTTATCAGATATGTTAATCATCCAGCGTGATAACACTTTACAGGGTATTGTACGACAAAAATCGGTAGAAGCTGCCGTATCTCGGGGCGATAAAACGATAACGAGCATGATAGATTCAGATGTTCCAACGGTTATATCCAGTGAGCCGCTCACAACACTCATTTCTATTCTCGCCAAATGGCCCTGGCAACTTCCTGTCGTAGATGAAGAATATAAGCTACAAGGTGTTGTTATTAACACTGGGATTTTAGCAGCTTTGGCTAATGAACCCTAAAAATCAGGGGGGAATAATTGATGAAAGAAGCGTTTGAGATACCTAAATTGCCACTGGATGACTGGATTGATGCCGGTCTGGATTTTTTAACGGAGCATTTTGCTTTTTTGACCAAAAGTATTAGCAAACATCTGGAAGAGGTTATTTACTTTATTATAGATGGCTTGATGTTTTTTCCGCCTGGGATTATTATTATTATTTTTACTTTAATTGCTTGGCGTTTAGCGGATTCTAAGGTGGCTCTATTAACAGTTATTGGCTTATGTTTCCTTTGGAATTTACGATTATGGGAACCAACTATAGAAACATTGACGCTAGTCCTTGTTGCTACCTTCATTGCTGTGTTAATAGCCATTCCTATGGGAATATTGGCTGCTCTTTCTAAATCAGCCTACCGTATCATTATGCCGCTGATGGACTTGATGCAAACGATGCCGGCTTTTGTTTACCTGATTCCGGCGATACCCTTTTTTGGTTTAGGAGCGGTATCAGCGATTTTTTCTACCGTGATTTTTGCGATGCCTCCAGCTATCCGCCTAACTTGTTTAGGCATTAAACAGGTACCCAGGGAATTGATTGAAGCTGCGGATGCTTTTGGTTCTACAAAACTTCAAAAACTATTTAAACTACAATTACCCCTTGCAATACCTACCATCATGGCAGGCATCAACCAAACAATTATGCTTGCATTATCTATGGTTGTAATTGCGGCAATGATCGGTGCCGGTGGTTTGGGCAGTGAAGTATGGAGGGCTATACAACGATTGCAACCGGGCATGGGTTTTCAAGCTGGTATTGCGATAGTGATTTTAGCCATAATTCTGGATCGTATTAGCCAAAAAGTGGGACAAAAAAATCGTCACTATTCAGCCTGATTCTTTTTAAGAGTCTTAAATCGGCTGGAATTTTAAAGCTCAAAAATTAACGATGTTATAATTAAGGAGCCAATTTTAAATGAAAAGCACTCTAAAATGGGCAATTAAGGGATTTTTTGCTTTTACAAATATCATGATGATAGGTATTTTATGGACAAATTTAGCTTATGCAGAAGATGAAGCTGACAAAACATGGGTTGAACTGACTTATGTAGAATGGTCGAGTGAGGTAGCCAGTGCTAATGTCATCAAAGTCGTTTTGGAAGAATTAGATTATGAAGTTGAACTCATTGCAGTCAGTGCTGCGGTGATGTGGCAAGCGGTTGCCAGCGGTGATGTCGATGGTCATGTAGCCGCTTGGTTACAATCTACCCATGCTCACTATTTAAATGCTGTCAAAAATAAGGTAGAAAACTTGGGACCTAACCTGGTGGGTACTAAAATTGGCTTGGTGGTCCCTCAATATGTCACCATCAATGCCATTGACGAGCTCAAGGCCAATCAGTTTAATAAAAAAATTATTGGCATTGATCCAGGGGCAGGGCTAATGAGTAAAACTGAGCAAGTGATGGAGGCATACCAATTAAAAGATTTTAGGCTAATGGAAGGCAGCGGTGCTACCATGGCTGCTGCATTAGGTGATGCGATTAAAAATAAACGTTGGATAGTCGTTACCGGTTGGACACCTCACTGGATGTTTTCCCGCTGGGATTTAAAATATCTCAATGATCCCAAAAGAATTTATGCGCCTTCAAATAATACTGATAAAGGTGAAGAATACATCAGTACCATTGTGCGTAAAGGATTAAAGGAGGATAAGCCAGGCGTTTATCAAGTGCTAGATAACTTTCATTGGAAAGCCACTGATATGGAACAAATCATGATTTGGAATGAAGAAAAAAATGCCGATCCCTATCAAAATGCCAAACGTTGGGTAGAAGAAAACCGTGATAAGGTGGAAAAATGGAAATCCCCTTAATACAGCCAAAAAATCGGAGAGAACAGATGAAAATTTATCGTGCCAAATCGGGATTCTTTAAAGGTTTAAACCCGATGATGACCATTATTTCAATGATGGTCATTACTGTTTTTGTACTATTTGGTGGATTGATGACCGAAACCGCTTTCCAAACATTTGAAGCTTTAAAAAGTTCTATTATCTTCGGACTTAATTGGTACTACATTGCTACGGTCGCATTCTTCCTGTTTTTTGTATTATGGCTATTATTCAGCCGTTATGGAAATATCCGTTTGGGGGATGATGATGAACGACCTGAATTTGGTTATTTTTCCTGGTTTGCTATGTTGTTTAGTGCTGGCATGGGCATTGGACTGGTGTTTTGGAGTATCGCTGAACCTATTTACCATTTCCAAGCTAATCCCTTTATAAGCGAAGCTTTGAGCCCAGAAGCGGCTGAAATTGCCATGCGTATCACCCTTTTGCATTGGGGCTTACACCCTTGGGCAATCTACGTTATCGTTGGTTTGTCACTCGCTTACTTTGCCTACCGTAAAAAGTTACCGTTAGCAACTCGTTCAGCTCTTTATCCGTTGATTGGAGATAAAATTTATGGCCCCATTGGTCATACCGTGGATATTCTGGCGGTTTTTGGCACAGTATTTGGGTTAGCCACTTCGCTAGGTCTCGGTGTCCAACAAATGGACGCAGGATTAGCGCATCTTTTTAGCTATGAATCTTATGCCGTTGCTGAAGCGGCTGCGAAACAAACTCATATTGATGAGCAATGTATTCAACTGACAAATGAAGCTGAAAAAATGGCCTGTGCTAAAGAATATCCTAAACCTTCCCCAATCAGCCTCGTCGCCATTATTGTGATAGTGACACTTATTGCCACTGCCTCAGTGGTTTCTGGGATTGGACGGGGTGTCAGGATTTTGAGTATCATCAATTTGGGATTGAGTATTATGCTGTTAATTTTCTTTTTGCTGTGGGGACCTACTCGTTATTTGCTTAATTCATTAGTCCAAAACACAGGTGATTACTTAGCAGCAGTCATTCCGTTAAGTCTCTGGACAGATACCTATAAAGATACCGGTTGGCAAAGTGGTTGGACGACTTTTTATTGGGCTTGGTGGATTGCTTGGTCACCGTTCGTTGGTATTTTTATTGCACGTATATCGCGTGGTCGCACGATTCGAGAGTTTATATTGGGTGTTTTATTAATACCGACCGCTTTAGCTATTGTTTGGCTGACATTCTTTGGAGGTACGGCATTGCATATTGAACTATTTCATACGGTGACGAATGAAGCAGGGGAAGTGGTCGCGGCGATTGGTCAAGCTGGTATTGTTGAAGCTGTCAAAAATGATGTGACTTTGGCACTTTATACGACCTTTGAAAAAATGGATGTGGGTATTATCAGTACCTTTGCATCAGGGATTGCTACTATACTGGTGGCGACTTATTTTATTACTTCATCCGATTCAGCGACTTTAGTGGTTTGTACTATCTTATCCATCGGTCATGAAGAACCGCCTATTTTTCACCGCGTATTTTGGGGTATTGGCGAAGGTGCAGTTGCTGGAGTGCTACTGATTATGGGCGGATTACAAGCTTTACAAACTGCCTCAATAACAGCCGCTTTACCTTTCTCGTTTATTATTTTAGTGATGGTTTATGGTCTTATGAAGGCATTACGCGAAGAAAAAATGGTTATTAATGGTTAATGATTAGAAATAACATGAATTTATGTGGTTTTGAAATCGGTTTAAATAAGCCTTTTTTTCTGATTGCAGGTCCTTGCGTTATTGAATCAGAATTATTAGCATTGGACACCGCTGGGCAACTCAAAGAGATGACTGAAAAATTGGCTATCCCATTTATTTATAAATCTTCGTATGATAAAGCTAATCGTTCTTCGCATTTAAGTTTTCGGGGTATGGGCATTGAAAAAGGTTTACGTATTCTTGAAAAAGTTCGTGAACAAATTGGTGTCCCGGTATTAACGGATGTGCATGAAAGTACCCCATTAGCAGAGGTTGCCAGCGTTGTTGATGTGTTACAAACCCCAGCCTTTTTGTGTCGCCAAACCCATTTTATCCAAAATGTAGCCAGTCAAGGTTTGCCTGTCAATATTAAAAAGGGGCAATTTCTAGCACCGATGGATATGATCAATGTGGTAGAAAAAGCAAAAGCTGTGGGCAATGAAAATATTATGGTTTGTGAACGGGGTGTTTCTTTCGGCTATAATAATCTCGTTTCTGATATGCGAGCATTAGCAATCCTGCGTGATACCGGTTGCCCGGTCGTTTATGATGCGACTCATTCTGTACAACTACCAGGCGGGCAAGGTCAAACCTCTGGGGGACAACGTGAATTTGTACCCGTTTTAGCGCGTGCAGCCGTTGCAGTTGGGATAGCAGGGCTTTTTATGGAAACTCACCCTGATCCGGATCGCGCTTTAAGCGATGGTCCCAATATGTTGCCCTTGAACAAAATGGCGGCTTTACTAAAAACGCTTAAACAATTGGATGATACTATAAAAATTAATGGTTAATGGTTAAAATCATGTTCAAGATTAAACACCCCCAAATTATCAAAGTACACGCCCGTGAAATCCTTGATTCACGCGGTAATCCTACCGTTGAAGCAGAAGTGTTCACGAATGACGGGGGTATGGGGCGTGCTGCTGTACCCTCCGGTGCGTCCACTGGCAAAAAAGAAGCTGTTGAACTACGTGACGGTGATAAAAATCGTTATTTGGGTAAAGGAGTACGTACTGCGGTGAAAAATGTCAATGTTGACATAAACAAAGCTTTAGAAGGTATTGAAGTCACTGCACAAACTGAAATTGATAACAAAATGATTGCCCTTGACGGTACACCTAATAAGGAACGTTTAGGGGCAAATGCTATTTTAGCTGTTTCCATGGCAGCGGCTAACGCAGCGGCTAAACATTTAGAAATACCACTTTATCGTTACTTAGGCGGTGCCGGACCTATGCAAATGCCAGTCCCCATGATGAACATTATCAATGGTGGGGCACATGCCGATAATAATGTGGATTTACAAGAATTTATGATTTTGCCCATCGGCGCGTCGTCGCTAACGGAAGCCGTTCGCTATGGTGCTGAAGTTTTTCATGCCTTAAAGAGTGTTCTAAAAAAACAAGGTATGAATACGGCAGTCGGGGATGAAGGGGGATTTGCCCCCAACTTAGCTTCTAATGAAGCAGCTATTGAAGTGATTTTACAAGCCATTGAAAAAGCGGGTTTCAAAGCGGGAAAAGATTTATGGCTTGCTTTAGACGCAGCGAGTTCAGAATTTTATAAAGATGGCTTATATGACATTGCCTCGGAAGGCAAAAAACTGGATTCTGCCCAATTTGCCGATTACCTGGCAGCCTGGGTAGATAAATATCCTATTATTTCCATTGAAGATGGTATGGCTGAAGATGATTGGGATGGTTGGGCAATACTCACTGAAAAACTCGGCAAAAAAGTACAATTGGTGGGCGATGATGTATTTGTCACCAACACAGCTATTTTGCAGGAGGGCATCAACAAAGGTATCGCCAATTCTATTTTGATTAAACTCAATCAAATTGGCACCGTGACAGAAACGCTTGCTGCTATTGAGATGGCAAAACGCGCCCATTATACTGCCGTCATTTCCCACCGTTCAGGTGAAACGGAGGATAGTACCATTGCTGATCTAGCTGTAGCGACTTCTGCCGGTCAAATTAAAACAGGCTCCCTTTCGCGTTCTGATCGCATCGCCAAATATAATCAATTGATTCGTATAGAAGAAGCTTTGGGAGATAATGCAATTTACCCGGGAATGGCTGCCTTTTATAATCGGTAGTGGTATAAACCTGTCAGGTTTTTTGTAAAATATTATTAATGGCTATAAAATAACAATTTATCAATTTATAGATGTTCAATAAATTTCATTAGAGTTTATACCTAATAAAAGACTAAAATCAAGTTATCGTATAAATTCTAATCCTTGATTTTGCATGAGGGAAAATAATATGAAGAATTATGAGCGTATCGTTGCTTTGGTGATTTTGATTGCCATTGTGCTAGGCGGGAAATGGTTACAACAAGACATTTTGTCGGAAGTCAGCAAGCGTTTCGATGAGCAGAATGAACAGATTGCCCTTTTGACAACACAATCAAGTCAATTAAGCAGTAGCTTGCTTGCCCTAGATGAACAGACCGCAAAGCAACGTGATCAGATAAAACAATTGGATAATCAATCCAAACAACGTAACACAGCTTTGCTATCTGATAAAAAAGCGGCATCGACTAAAGTCAAAACGCAAAATGATCTATTAGATCAACTGAGCAAGCAATTGAGTCAACTCAATGTGGCTTTGTTATCCTTGAAGGATGAAACTGCAGAATCCTTCAACAAGAACCAGGAACGGATGGAACAACTGGATCATCAATCCAGCCAACTTAATGCCACTTTAGTTTCTTTGAAAGATGAAACAGCTGCTTCAATCAAGCAACAAAATGGGCAGCTAGAAATTTTGGCTCAACAATCGGCTCAAGTTAAAACCGATTTGAAAGCAGAAATGGCTACCCTGGCTCAAGCACAACAGTTTGAAGATTTAACGGCTCAAGTGGAAATTTTGACAGATGAAACGGCTGCTTCAATCAAGCAACAAAATGGGCAGCTAGAAATTTTAGCTCAACAATCGGCTCAAGTTAAAACCGATTTGAAAGCGGAAATGGCTACCCTGGTTCAAACACAACAGTTTGAAGATTTAACGGCTCAAGTGCAAACCTTGACAGATGAAACGGCTGCTTCAATCAAGCAACAGAATGGGCGGCTAGAAATTTTGGCTCAACATTCGGCTATATTTGAAACCGATTTGAAAGCGGAAATGATTACCCTGGTTCAAACACAACAGCTTGAAGATTTAACCGAGCAAGTGCAAACCTTGACAGATAAAACGGCTGCTTCAATCAAGCAACAGAATGGGCAGCTAGAAATTTTGGCTCAACAATTGGTTCAAGCCAAAACCGATTTGAAAGCGGAAATGGCTACTCTGGTACAACCATTTGAAGCTTTAACGGCTCAAGTCAAAACCGATTTGAAAGCGGAAATGGCTACCCTGGCTCAAGCACAACCGCTTGAAAATTTAACGGCTCAAGTGCAAACTTTGACAGATGAAACGGCTGCTTCAGTCAAGCAACAGAATGGGCAGCTAGAAATTTTGGCTCAACAATTGGTTCAAGCCAAAACCGATTTGAAAGCGGAAATGGCTACTCTGGCTCAAGCACAACCGCTTGAAAATTTAACGGCTCAAGTGCAAACCTTAGCTCAACAATCGGTTCAAGTTAATACCGATTTGAAAGCGGAGATTGCTACCCTGGCACAACTACTTGAAGATTTAACCGCTCAAGTGCAAACCTTGAATAATGAAACGGCTGTTTCAGTCAAGCAACAAAATGAGCAATCAAAAATAAATACTAAAGCAATTAACTCTAAAAACGAGCTTGAAAGATAAAATGGGTATTAATACGAATTAAGGGTTGGAGTTTTGGAGTCCAAAGCTTTAGCTTTGGACTCCAGCAATTATTTGATTTTAACCCTTAATTCGCATTCCTACTATCAAAACCTCAAAAACACTCTCAATCATCTTCTTCTGTCCAAACTCACCAACGATGATGTCTGACTAAAACACTGTTTGCCCTCCAACTTCATTGAATTTCATGTTGAAATTTCTTATTTTCATTTTATCTATCCTATTGATAAACCTACAATATCAGCTCTGGTTTGGTCGTGGTAGTTATCAAGAATATCACGCTTTAAAGCAAATGCTAGAGCAACAAGAGCAAGAGCATAAGGCACTCAAAAGTCGCAATGACATATTAACAGCAGAGGTTCTTGATTTGAAACAAGGTTTTTCTGCTATTGAAGAACGTGCCAGAATGGAATTAGGTATGATTAAACGAGGTGAGGTTTTTTATCAAATTATTGAATAAAATGCCTAATGATTGGTATGTTCGTTTATGAAAGGAAATTCTGTATGCTACATGTCGTCGCAGGTGTTATTTATAATCCCCAAGGTGAAATTTTAATCGCACGTCGCCTTGAGCATACGCATCAGGGTGGCTTATGGGAATTTCCTGGTGGAAAATGTGAAGCGGTGGAGTCTGCCCTGCAAGCATTGACACGAGAATTAGAAGAAGAATTAAGTATCACTGTCCAACAGGCACGCCCCCTTATTTGTATCATTTACGCTTACCCATATATAAAAATCCGCTTAGATGTTTGGCAGATTGAGCAATGGCAGGGATCCGTTTGGGGGCGTGAAGGGCAGACAGTGCAATGGTGTTCACCTAACTCTTTGAAAAATAAGCCATTTCCTGCTGGAAATTACCCTATTATTACAGCCGTACAACTACCTTCGTTATATTTAATTACCCCTGAACCGGTTTCATTGACCGATAAAAAATTCTTTTATCGTTTAGAAAGCTGTTTAGACGATGGCATCAGTTTAGTACAATTACGTGCTAAAAATTTATCGGAGCTTGATTATTGCTATTGCGCTGAAAAAGCGTTAATACTCTGTGAGAATTACGGCGCACAATTATTGGTGAATGCCAGCCCCGAAACTGCCCTATCAGTGGGAACACATGGGGTACATCTGAATAGTGAACAACTTTTAGCATGTGTTAAGCGTCCATTAGAAACGAATTTATGGGTAGCTGCTGCCTGTCACAATTTGGAAGAAATTCAACAGGCTAATCTTATTGGTGCTGATTTTATCGTACTGAGTCCAGTGCGGAAAACGACCTCTCATCCAGAAGCCAGCCCTTTAAAATGGCTTAAATTCTGGGAATTAACAGAACAGGCGCATTGTCCCGTATTTGCTTTAGGCGGGATGAATAGGGAAGATGTCCCCAAGGCAATGGCACACGGTGCCCAAGGAATTGCTGCTATTCGAGGCTTATGGTATTAAGCTGATAACTGATAACTGATAACTGATAACTGAAATGGTTTATCTTGATTGTAATGCAACCACACCGATGGAACCACTCGTGCGTGACGCGGTGTTGAAATATATGACGGAAGAATTTGGTAACGCGGGAAGCCGCACCCATGAATTTGGTTTAAGAGCCAAACAAGCTGTTCAAAAAGCGCGTGATCAAATTGCTAAACTGGTTGCCGCTCAACGCGAAGAAGTCATTTTGACGAGTGGTGCCACTGAAAGTAATAATATCGCCATTTTAGGATTAAAAAAATATGGTGAGCAATCCGGCAAAAAGCATATTATCAGCACCCAAATTGAACATAAGGCGGTACTTGAACCTTTCGCAGCCCTTGAAAAAAGTGGGTTTGAAGTGACCCTTGTTCCCCCTACTGTGGGCGGTTGGGTTGAACCTTCTGTTATTAAACAAGCCCTCCGTGAAGATACTTTATTGGTTTCAGTGATGCAGGTTAATAATGAGACTGGGGTGATTCAACCGATTATTGAAATCGCTGATTTGCTTATAGAGCATCCGGCTTATTTTCATGTCGATGCTGCACAAGGATTTGGTAAAGAAATTCCCCAGCTTCGTCATCCACGCATTGATATGCTCAGTGCCAGTGCCCATAAAATTTATGGACCAAAGGGTATCGGTACCTTAATTATACGTCGGCGTGATATTCAAAAGATACCACTGACACCTTTGATGTATGGGGGAGGACAAGAACGGGGGGTAAGACCGGGGACGTTACCAGTGCCTCTAATTGTTGGGTTCGGGGTAGCCGCAGAATTGGCTTTAAAAAATAGTCAAGAACGCGCCCAGACCTGTCGCACTTTTCGCAACCAAGCCCTAAAAGCATTAGCTCCTTTAAAGCCAATTATTCATGGTGATTTAGAACGTTGTTTACCTCATGCCATTAATTTTTCTATTGAGGGACTTGATTCGGAAGCGGCGATGTTAGCTTTAAAAGGACTCGTTGCCATTTCTAATGGTTCAGCTTGTACGTCGTCCAGTTATATCCCAAGCCATGTTCTCAAAGCGATGGCTTTATCAGAAGAAGATATACAAGGGGCTTTAAGAATATCTTGGTGTCATACCACAGAACCAGTCAATTGGGATGAAGTCATTAGTCGTTTAACTCAAGTGATTATTTGATAGGAAGTTGTTTAGGTTTGGTAATAAAGCCTAAACGAGTTATTCCTGCATTTTGTGCTGTAGACATAATTTCTGCTAGTCTTTGATATTGGGTTTTTTTATCTGCATGGAGATGAAGTTCAGGTTGTGGTTTTTTAGTCGCGGCTTTTGTTAGGCGAATAGTGAGTTCTTTTTCGTCAATGCGTTCGTCATTCCAAAAGATGGCTCCTTTTTCGTCAATCGCTAGTGCAATAGATTTGGGTTTATCGGAAATTTGTTGGCTAGATGCTTGAGGTACGTCAATTTTAACCGCGTGGGGTGTGAGTAAGGGTGCTGTGATGATAAATAAAATTAATAATACTAACATGACATCAATAAGTGGAATCATGTTGATTTCTGATAATGGTTTGCTATTTTGATCGTCATCGAAGTTGCTAAAAGGCATTAGATTATTTCCTTTTTTAAGTTAGAAATCCGATTTTTTCCAAAAATCGGATTTCTTTTAGACTCCAAGTTCATTTTTAATGTGAGCCGGTTGAATACGGCGTTTCATATAAGCATGATCTTTCATATCCATGCGAGCACCTGTATTCAGGCAAGTAAGGAGATCGTGGGCGAAACCTTCTAGTTTGTTTAGAAATGCGCGGTTTCCACGGATTAAAGCATTATAGCCTAATACTGCTGGGATGGCAACGACTAATCCAAGGGCAGTCATAATTAAAGCTTCTCCTACCGGTGCGGATACTGTATCTAAGGAGGCATTTCCTCTGGTACTGATACTAATAAGGGCTTCATAGATGCCGATGACGGTTCCCAATAAACCAATAAAAGGGGCGGTGCTACCGACAGTCGCTAGTATGGTTAAGCCCGAATTTAATTGTGTACTGCCTTCGTTGATGGCTCGGCGCATATTGCGAGTGATAAATTCGTTGTGTGTACTAATAATGGCTAATTGTTTTTGCACCCGTTTTTCATAAAAAATGGCGGCATTAATGCCTTGTAGCGCGACGTTAGAAAAAGGATCAGTCGCTTTCGTTTTGGCAAGGCGTGTGATTATTGGCTCCAATGATGATGAATGCCAAAATAATTTCAATATCTTATTAGAACGCCAGTAGGTGAAACCCAATTGTAATGTTTTCCTCATGATGAGATACCATGATAGGAGTGACATCAATAGTAATATAACGATGACAGATAAGGAGATGGTATTCAAATTCTGCAAAAATGTTGTTAGCCTATCAGAATGATGTAAAAATTCCATTTGTGAATTGTGAAATAAAGTAATTGTGAATTGTGAATTGTTTTAGAAATACTATTTTTTGGCGTGTTAGAAATACTATTTCTTCAATAAATAGTATTTCTTCTTGCACATTTAACTTTTAACTAAGTTTAAAAACAATAGGAACAATAACCCAGCCATCGACTGGTTTGCCCTCTTTTTTCGCGGGAACAAAACGCCACCGGCTAACCGCTTTACGGGCTGCATTATCCAATCTTTTGGAGCCGCTTGATTTTCTAATTTGTACCGAAGCCGCTCTACCATTTTTATTGACTTTAACCCGTAGCAATACGGTTCCTTCTTCGCCTCGCCGCTTTGACATTCTTGGATAAGGGGGGCGCGGATTGTGCAAATAAGCGGCTCGGTATGATGGTTTCGTGGTTTTACCTGCTCTTCTTTTTTTCGGAGCCACTTTTTTCGGCGCACTTTGTTTTCTATTTTGACGGTGACGCGGTGCTTTCGATGAAGTAGCCGTTTTTTTAGTAGGCTGTTTGACAACTCTTGATGGTGCCCTATTGGTTCTTACCTTTTTCCTGGAAGAAGAAGTTTTAGGCAATCTAGCCACTTTGCGGCGTTTTGAGCTTTTTGAATATGACTTTTTAGCGATTTTTTTAGCCGATTTTTTAGTCAATTTTCTGGATGAACTTTTTCGTTTTTTTCGTTTAACTTTTTTTTGATTAACTTTTTTAAGCCTTTTTCGTGTTTTTGATTTAGCTATTTTAACCTTTTTTCGCTTTTTTAGTTTAACCCTTTTTTTAGGTAGGTTTTTTGCCACTCTTTGAACCGGTAGCGGTGTTGCTTTTATAGGGGGTGGTGCCGGTTTTGGGATTATAAGGCTTACCATCAGGGGTTTAGGGGGTTGCGCCTTGTGTTTTTCAGGTGCGTGCTGTATGACTTGCGAGAAAAATAGCGCATGTAGTGCTAGTACACTTAATAAAACGGGTAGCGGTTTAATTATTGTCAATAAGACATTCATTGATTATAGCTGTTATTGTTGATTTGAATCCAAAGCTTTAGATTTTGACGTACATTATAGTATAATATAAAATTTTTTATTTATGAAAAACATTATTGACGAATTATACACTTTGGGTGATTTTGTACGTTGGGGAGCCAGCCAATTTAATCAAGCGCAATTGTTCTTTGGGCATGGCACCGATAACGCGATAGATGAAGCAGTCGTACTTGTTTCACACGTTCTAAACCTACCACCGGAAGTGCCTGATATCCTGTGGCACAGCCGATTGACTTATTCAGAAAAGCAAGAAATACTGAAACTGTTTGATCAGCGAATACAGGAACGAATCCCAGCCCCCTATCTCACCCATGAAGCTTGGTTTGCCGATCTCCGTTTTTATGTTGATCAACGTGTTTTAATTCCTCGTTCTCCCATTGCCGAGTTGATAGAACAACGGTTTGAACCCTGGATTAAAGTCAATCAGGTGAAACGTATGCTTGATTTATGCACAGGCAGTGGTTGTCTCGCCATCGCCAGTGTTATGTTAGCTTTTCCACATGCCCAGGTAGATGCCGCAGATGTGTCCCATGATGCCCTGGCAGTGGCTAAAAAGAATATCGAACATTACAGATTAGAACAGCGTATTCATACTGTACATTCTAATTTGTTTTCGGGTTTAGCCAGCCAATACGATTTGATTGTGTGCAATCCACCTTATGCTGATGCGCCAGAATTGCAAATCATGCCGACTGAATATCAGCATGAACCTAAAATTGGGCTTGAAGCCGGTACAGATGGCTTATTTTTTGTGACAAAAATTCTACGCGAAGCTATTCAATATCTGACTCATGATGGCACACTCATTGTTGAAGTTGGCGTGAGCCAAACCAGCTTGATAGAACAATATCCGAATGTCCCATTTTTATGGTTAGAATTCCAACAGGGGGGAGAAGGTGTTTTTTTACTGACTGCGGAACAACTACGCGATTATGCTGAATTTTTTTGACATTACCTGATACCACAGAAGGTTAGAAATCCGATTTTTGGCAAAAATCGGATTTCTTTAGTCATAAGGAACCAATTATTTTAAATCACCAGCCCATGCCTGACAAATCGCTAATATTGCCACAGAGGCAGTTTCAGTGCGCAGTACACGGGGTCCTAAACGAATATCTAAATAACCTGCTTGCATCGCTTCTTGCATTTCCGTTTCGCTTAATCCACCTTCTGCACCGATTAACATGGTTATCTTATCCAGCTTATTTTGTCTAATTGTTTCATATAAGTTGTGTTCTCCTGTAGGAGATAAAATGAGTTTGTACTCAGATTGTGATTCAGATTGCGATTGAATTAACCAAGTTTTTAATGGTAAAGCATCATCCAACAAGGGTAAACGATTTCTGCCACACTGTTCACAAGCTCCGATAATGATTTTACGCCAATGTTGTTTGCGTATATTCATTTTATTTTTGTCAAGGGGTGGGCTATTTTTAGTGATAACAGGTATAATGTGTTTCACCCCTAATTCCACTGATTTTTGTAGGGTATAACTAAAATGTTCAGGGCGAGAAATGGCTTGTACCAAAGTTAATGATAAGGATGATTCTCGTTCTATTTCTTTATGTTCATCAATTTGTAATAGGGCATTTTTTTTAGTCGCCGTTATTAGACGTGCGACATATTCACCGCCCTGTCCATTAAACACGATGACGGTAGCCCCGACGCGTAAACGGATTACATTTAATAGATAATGGGCAGAATCTTTCGGTAGAACGACTTCTTGCCCAATGATAAACGGTGTGTCTATAAATAAACGTGATAAGCGCATAGTTCAGTTATTAGTTATCAGTATTCAGTTATCAGTTTTTTGAAGAAAATTAGAAATCCGATTTTTGAAAAAATCGGATTTCTTGAACTTTTTATTTGATTTTTAACAAGTTGCTATATCAATACCCGCTTGAGCAATATCAGCCACCTGATAAATCTGTTCCGGGGTAATAACATAGGGTGGCATAAAATAAATCACATTACCAAGGGGGCGCAATAATGCACCTTTTTCTAAAGCATATTTATAAACTTTTAAGCCACGCCGTTCTTGCCAAGGATAAGGCTCAAATGACGCTTTATCTTTAACCATTTCTATCGCGACTATCATACCCTGTTGCCTCACTTCACTTACGTGGGGATGATCTTGTAATGATCTTGTCGCTTCTTTCATCACTTGTGCAAGGTTGCGATTATTTTCAATCACATTATCTTCGGCAAAAATATCCAAAGTCGCTAACGCTGCTCGACAGGCTAACGGATTACCAGTATAACTATGCGAATGCAAAAATGCCTTTGATGTTAAATAGTCATCATAAAAAGCTTGGTAAATTTCATCCGTCGTCAATACAGCAGATAAGGGCAAATAACCGCCTGTTAATCCTTTTGATAAGCACAAAAAATCGGGAGAAATATTGGCTTGCTCACAGGCAAACAAGGTGCCGGTGCGCCCAAAGCCCACAGCGATTTCATCCGCAATTAAATGAACCTGATATTCATCACAAGCTTCTCGCAGCAAACTCAAATAAACCGGGTGGTGCATTCGCATTCCACCAGCACATTGTACCAATGGTTCAATAATTACCGCCGCTATTTTATCTGCCTGTGTTTCTAATAGGGCTAACATCTGCTTAAATTGCCGCCGTGCATACTCTTCATAAGATTCTTCGCCCTTAGCATAGCAACCCGCCGGCGAAGGAGCCGTCAAGGTGGGTATCAATAGAGGTGCATAAATTTCCTTATAAATTGCCACATCCCCTACTGCTAAGGCACCTAAAGTTTCACCATGATAACTATGTTGCAAATTCACAAATTGTGTTTTTTGCGTTTTTCCCTGATTTTGCCAATAATGAAAACTCATTTTCAGCGCGACTTCTACCGCTGAGGAACCATTATCGGCATAAAAACAATGTTTTAAATTAGGCGGTGTCAGTTTAACTAAACGCTCTGACAATGTTACTACCGGCTCATGGCTAAAACCTGCCAACATCACATGCTCTAATAAATCTAATTGTTCACGCACTGCGGCATTAATACGGGGGTTAGTATGTCCAAATAAATTAACCCACCAGGAACTAATCGCATCAATATAACGTTTCCCAGCAAAATCTTCTAACCATACCCCTTCACCACGTCGAATAGGAATTAATGGTAAGTTTTCATGATCCTTCATTTGGGTACAAGGATGCCAAAGAACTTCAATATCTCGTTCAATAATGTCCATTCAGTTATCAGTTATCAGTTATAGTATATTTAATAAATCTGTTATCAGTCATTTTATTCAATTATCATTAAATTTTCTTAACCTAATTCACTCAATAACGAAGCAATCATATTTTCTGCCTGCCTAAGATAGCCACCTCCAAATAAATTCAAATGATTAAGAATATGATACAGATTGTATAAGACTTTTCGGGTAGAATAGCCCACATCAAGTGCCCATGAATCTTGGTAAGCTTCATAAAAACGTTTAGGAAAAGCACCAAATAATTCCGTCATAGCTATATCCGTTTCACGATCCCCATAATAAACAGCAGGATCATAAATGACCGGATGGCTACCTTGTATAGCAACGGCATAATTGCCTGACCATAAATCACCATGTAATAATGACGGTTGCGGTTGATAATCCGTAAAAAACTGGCTGAGTTCAGCGATTAATCGTTCTCCCTGAGTTTGCAAATTTTTACCATTATAACCATTGCGAGCCGCTAATTTTAATTGAAAGTGGAGTCGGTGCTTTTGCCAAAAGGTACTCCAATCCTTTTCTAAGGTATTCACTTGTCGCGTTGAACCAATGTAGTTATCACGATGCAAACCAAATAATGGTGCTGTTTTTTGATGTAAATTCGCTAATTGTTGTCCTAACTCAGAAATAGCTGAATGATCCTTAATATCGAATTTCAGGTATTCCATCACTAAATAAGCCTGATGACCTGCGGTGCCAAAACACAGTGGTTTTGGAACTTTAACAACCGCTGCTTTTTCCAATTCGCTCAAACCATCCGCTTCCGCAGCAAACATATCTTGATATTGGGCATTATTGAGTTTAACAAAATAGCTTTGATTATCATTGTCACTAACTTGATAAGTCTTATTAATACAACCACCACCGATTTCCTGTTGGCGTTTAATTTGAAAGGGCAATCCACTCGTTTCACTAATGTGTTTCGCAATTGTTTCCCAATCTATTGTTTGATTAAACATCAATTCATTCCAATACTTTTTTCGAGTGATAGAAATCCGATTTTTTCAAAAATCTGATTTCTTTTCCTAACTGAGCATTGATAACTGATAACTGATAACTGATAACTGATCATTGTGTAAATTCTCCCAATTAAAAGAAGTGCGTCCATGTAAACGTATTAAACGGGCTTGTGAAGGCGGAGAATTATATTCACCTAAATTATCAATAACCTGAATAGCAGCATCTCGATCATTACAAATTAATACCATATCACAGCCAGCTTGTAAGGCTTGCTGGGTCCGTGCCAGGGCATCTCCGACAACGGCAGCCCCTGCCATGCTAATATCATCACTGAAGATTACCCCTTCAAATTCATAAGTTTTGCGCAAAATATCTTGTAACCACCTGGCAGAAAATCCTGCTGGTTGCGTATCGACTTCTGGATAAATGACATGCGCCGGCATAATCGCCGCTAAACCATAATGTATCATCCGTTCAAACGGCAATAAATCCTCAAATTGCAGATCAACTAAACTGCGCTCATCAACAGGCACCGCGATATGTGAATCAGGGGCAACAGAGCCATGTCCAGGAAAATGTTTACCGACAGCCGCCATACCAGCTTCGCGCATACCTATCATCATAGCATGTGCTAATTCCGCAACCACTTCGGGTTGGACATGAAAAGCGCGATCTCCAATCACGCTACTGATACCACGCCCTAAATCAAGCACTGGCGCAAAACTAAAATCGACACCCACCGCCCGCAACTCCGCTGCCATTAGCCACCCCATTTTTTCAGCCAAAATGAGGGCTTGACGGTCATTGCGATCATAAAGGGCACCTAATTGAGCACAGGGGGGTAAGTGAACAAATCCCTCACGAAAACGTTGCACCCGCCCGCCTTCATGATCAACCGCTATGAGTAAAGGTGGTTGACGCAGGGCATGAATTTCTGTCGTCAGGGCAGACATTTGCGCCGGTGATTCATAATTACGATGAAATAAAATAACGCCCCCGACTAAGGGATGTTGCAATAATTCACGTTCTGCTTGGCTCAATGTCTGAGTTTCCAAGTCTATCATTAAAGGACCGAGTGACATCTGTTTTAAAAAACTCCTTTGGCATTTAAGAATACCGTGTATTCTTTATCAGAACCTAAAATATGATTAACAAGCCAATCTTTCAAGAAATCAAAAATTTCCTGAGAAATCGTGGCTTCACCTGCAGAAAAATGCCTTTGCAAAGTCAGCAAACGTATCGTTAGTTGGCTATGTTGCCGTTTGTGAACGCTCGTCTCCGGATAATGGTGGATTTGAAACAATTTTTCTTCACTACGAAAATGATAATCAGTATAATTAGCTAATTCCAATAATACTCGCCGGATACGCTTCTTGTCAATCTCGCCACCGATTATCACGATATCGTACATCCTATTAATAAGTTCAACAAGTTGCTGGTGTTGTTGATCAATTTCTTTTATATTGACACTATATTCGTCAGACCAAGTAATAAAAGCCATTATATTATCTTTATTTATTTTTGCTGAAAATTAAAGAATCAAGAAATCCTATTTTTGGCAAAAATCGGATTTCTATACTGATAACTTAGTTTCTTGAAGCAATGTTTTCACAAAACTCAAGGGCAAAAAGCTATTAACGTTATTAAAATTTATTCTAATCAGGTGGATAAGCTATCGCCACCCCTGAATGACTAAAAAGAACCAATCCATCTTTTCAAAAAGCTAAAAAAGCCATTTTGATATAAAAACCACACGATGATAGCTAATAATGTGCCACGTTATAATTTCCATAGTTACTACGGACATCTATAGACATTTACGATCATCTTCCTAAAAACATCAGAAAGAAAACCTATATCTTGGCATTAACGCAATGCTCTTATCGATTATTGGCTTTAATGCCAAATCACCGACTACTTTTCTAGCAATACCAATTGCACCATTGCAATCGGCATTTATTAACCTCCCATTTGAAGATTGAAACAATCCACGCTTAACACGTTTACCCAAACTGGGTTTTTTGATCTGATTTGAGCCATGCTTTTTTAAAGGTTCAAGCACCAAATTGTCAGTTTTTGAGGTGTAGCTTTCTTCCGTGAAACTTTGATGGGTTCTTTTTCCATTCACGAATGGCTGCAAAGTATGAGGTCCAGTTTTTAAAGAGCAATTTGATAACTTGCTGACTGGTTTGTATTCGAGGCAAAAGTTTTTGCTCCACAAAAACTTTTGCCTCGAATGGCAAAGCTCTATAATCAGGCTGATTTATATTTGCAAAAAAGGTGGTTAGATCATACTCACTGGGCATTAGCCCCGTGAATATAAACGTCTGCCTAATATCATAATTAGCCACGTTATAGAGGTTTTTTGCTTTGAATGTTAATTCATTTAAAGCATCTGAATCGACTATGATATGACGTTCTACTCTTTGCATCGCTTTTTAGCTAACCTTTTTCATTCTTTTACATAACGAGACAATGTTCTACGATGTACACCTAATAATTGTAATGCTAATTTGACATTCATCTGTAGATAATAGCATAAAATATACCCTACTGTCTTATTAATTTTTAACAATATAGTTATGTCCTGGCTAACCACTAAACGTTTTTAGAACTTTATGTTTGACTATTATTCTGTGATAGTCCCAACGTTTTGAAAAACGTGGTAAAAAAGTCCAAAAACGACCGACATTGTCGGAACAGTGAATATAATACGCCTGACTGAAAGGTATGTCAAGTAGAACACTGAAGGTTACCCTGGTATATTATTTTTGGCGAGTTACCTAAGGAATAAAACTTTAATAAGCCCGAAAAACCTGACAGGTTTTCAAAACCTGTCAGGTTTGGGTTGTAATATTTGTTAAGTTATTAAAGTTTTATTCCTAAGTTAATTTCAGTATTAATTAATTTATTGATAACAAGTTAAGTATAGATGTTTAGGAAAGTCATTTTGGGATAAAGCTCCGTGTCTATAAATAGATTTATGCGAACTGAAGTGTTCGCTTGTGAATTTATTTTTTCAGCAATATCTATATAAGCACTTAGGAATAAGAATTCAATAAGTAACGAATACCTTGATTTTAAAGTTATGGAAGTTATTAATCCTTATTTCTTACCATTAATCAGAAAAATATCACCATTTATCTTATTCAAAGATGACAATAACATTAACTTGAACCATAATTAGAATAAACCTTAATGAATGTCAAAAATTGATAAATAAACATAAGGTTATTTAAGGTTTTTGTGATTTATGTTTTTAAATCATCTTGTTTAGTGGTGCATAAATTATGCGTGACTGATAACTATTTATGAATTAAAAAATACCGAATTAATATATTTAATTAATCAATACCTTCGCCAAATTTTAAAAACCGTCAATTTCGAGCATCCATCAATTTGTCACTTATTGATTTTACTAAAAATAAAAATCAGTCTTTTTTTGAAAATGGCTAAATTTTTAAATTAGCGAAGGTATTGTATATATAAAGTGATTGAATAAATGATAATTGCTAATGATAGCTGCTATTGTTAACCTTTGTTAATATAAATGAATCGGTAGTTCACTATTAATCTAAGTTATTATCCTGGTTAATAACCATGCCATTTCTGGATAGGATAATAGGTAACTCATTAACCATTAAGTATATAAAAAAAATGAGAATACAAGAACAAATAGAATTAGGATTTACCCTGTTAGAAATGCTAGTGACTTTAGTCATCGTGGGCATTTTAGTTACAATGGCTGTTCCTAGTATACATGAATTTTTGCGGAATAACCAATTAAGCTCACGTACAGATAAGTTGATTTCCACTTTTAACTTTACCAGAAGTGAAGCCATTACGCAAAATGGTTTGATATATATAACGGCAATCGCAGTAGATAACTGGGGTGAAGGTTGGACAATATGGGTTGATCAAGATGGCGATGGACTCTTAGATAATGGCCTTAATGATACTGAAATTCTTCATGAAGTTAGATTTAGCGGCGCAACAACCATTAAACTTCAAAATGATGATTTTAGTGCTATATCGCTTGAGGCTATATCGCTTGCACAAGTTGATAGTTCATTAAAACCAAAAACGCTTGGTTATCGTGGGAATGCCGCATTAGCAGTAACCAGCCCTGTTCAGTTTAATATTTGCGATGATCGCTCCAATGAAAAGGGTCGTCAGATTGAAATACGAATAACCGGTCGTGTTGCTATGGTAAATAATGATGATTTTCAATGTCAATAATTTTTAGAGTGGTGAAAATAATGAATCCAAAAATAAATAAAGCATATCCACTGATACACGGCTTTACCATACTAGAAATACTGATTGTGCTATTAGTCTTATCTATTGGGATGCTAGGAGTTGCCTTCTTGCAGTCACAAGGGCAGGCATTTACTTTTACTGCTTATGTGCAAACTCAATCTAATATGCTGGCGTATGAGATTATGGACCAAATACGAGCTAATGTGAATTTTGCTAAAAGTAATGTTGAGCCTATACCTTGTGGAAATGGGATAAATACTTGTCAGTATGGTTACGTTGCAAATGTTAAACCAACCGTCAATCAAAACTGTGATACCAGCTTATGTACACCAGCACAGTTGCGTGATTATGACCTAGGAAATTGGTATGATCGTTTAGAAAGTAGCATTCCCGGGGGAACCGGTGTGATTTCAGCACAGGTCATTGGTACGGTTCCTAATCAGGTGGTGACCTATTATGTTGAAATTACCTGGCGATTACGCGAAGAAGAACGTGATTCTGCAAGTGAAACTAAAACAATCAGGTGGGTAATGCAAATATGAATACGATGAAAAAGCTATATGGTTTCAGCCTAGTTGAGCTGATGATTGCTATGACTATCAGTTTGGTGCTGATGTTAGGAGTCGCAACCATTATGATTAATACTAAACGGACTTACAATGTTCAACAGGATAAAACGCAAGTACAGGAAAATGCTCGTTTTGCGATGGAGTTTTTGAACAAGCATTTACGGATGAGTGGTTATTTTGGTTGCTCTGGCACAGTACCGACCAATATCACGCCATTGCAAGGGCAAGATAACATTTCTCGTGCTAATCTTGTTACAGACCTTTATCCTTCTGATGTCATCTTAGTTAGTTTTATAGATAGTGAGCAAGCAGCCTTTTCAGTCTTGCATGAGTCGCCTGCACCCTTAAATGCCAGTCCATTGCAAGCAGGTCAGAAAGTGTTTACCTTCACCAATCGTGGAGAGTTATTTCCAAATGACCAAGTTATTGCATCAGATTGTGGTGGTTCAGATAGATATGAAGTTGAAAGTATTGATGATACGAGTAATCAGGTTACTTTGAAAACCAGTTTAGTCAGAACTTATAGCAATGGTAATCAGTCTTATGGTGCTCAATTGGGTCGTTTGGTCACCTATCGTTATTTTGTTGCTGCTACAGATGATGGGTTTTCTCTATTTAGGGATAAAGATAAAAATGCCAGTAATAGTTCTTTGAAGTTTAATGATCCCTTAGACACTAATAGTGAAAATGTAGAGGAACTTATTCAGGGTGTAGAAAATATGCAAATTCGTTATGGTGTAGATACAGATAGTGATGGTGCTATCAATCAATATCAAACTAGCACTCAAGTTAATAATAATTGGAACAATGTAATCAGTGTACGCATTACCTTATTGGTAAATACAATAAAAGAACGTTTAGACCAGGAGGAAGACACAGGAACTTATGTTCTAGATCCAAACCTCACCTACAATTCCAATGGTGCTCCGATTGATCATCGACGTCGCATCATTTTTACAACAACTGTGATGTTAAGAAATAACAGTACGACAATGTAAGAAATGAAAAAGCTAAAGCTTTGAACTCCAGGATGCCCTTTATTTGGAGTCCAAAGCTGAAGGGATAGTTCAAGCCGTTTCCGAATTTGTCGGTTCATTTTAGCTCAATGAAATTATAAACAGGAGTCAATCATGAAAATCACTAATTTACCTCTGCACACTAGAAATAATCAGCGCGGTACGGTACTAATCATTGCGATGAGTTTTCTACTGATATTAACTCTTTTGGGGCTAAGTTCGATGGAAAGTACTATGCTGGAGACTAAACTAGCTGCTAACAGCAAGGAAAGGAATGTTGCACTTCAAGTCGCTGAAATAGGGCTTTTACAAAGTCGTCTTTTGTTGACAGATCCAAGTAGAGCAGACGAATTGGCAGAATTGATGCAGAAAGGTGTTTTACCGGGGACGAGTGTTCCCGACATTGTCATGGATCATGAACGAGGTATTTCAGTCAAAACAACTATTACGGGGGTCAATTACAAAGGTCGCTTTAAACAGAAAAGAAACATGGGTAGACAAGCTCACAGTCATACCAAGATACAATATGTTTATTTTGAAATGCGTTCTAAAGGTCAAAGTGCCGGTGACTTGCAAAATCCATCTCACACAGAGTTACGTATGGGTGTGCGTCAGGCTACACCTAAAATTTAAATTAGCAATGCTGCAAAGCAGCTATTAACTGACAACTGACAACTGAAAATAAGATTTAAGGTTATGAAAAAATTTCACACCTTTTTGATCGCTATACTGGTTACAGTATTAGTGGGTATATCTTTTCCCGGATATGGTGATGATATATCTCTTTATCGGGGACAAGTCGATTTAGAAGATGAAAATAACAGGCCTAATATATTGTTTGTGCTTGATCGCTCTGGAAGTATGGGGCTCCATGATTTTGACATTGAGGGCAATGATGTAGGTGGCACTCGCATGGAACGCATGCAGGAAGCCTTACTTAAGTATTTGGATAATATGCACAATGTCAATGTAGGGTTTATGGTTTTTTCTGGACAACCGCCCTATGATTCGCCTGCTCCTGATGAACCCGATTCAGCCGTCGTGCCGGTGCTTTTTCCTATAACTTATATTGACGAATCTGCTAGAAACATATTTGGCGATTCCGATACAGCTTTTATACAAACGGCTTCACGTATCTTATCATCAGCCGATGATGCTGAAGAAGGTCTAACGAGTCACAATGTGACTACTAATAGTCTGGTATTGGAAGCGGTCCACAGTACAGGTACCGATATGAGACCTGGTAAGACTGTTGAGTCGCGAATTACGGCTGAAGCTGATGATGCGCTTGAAATTTTGGTTGCAGGAAGAAGACAAGTTGTTGGCACGGTTTATGCAACCACTAAAGACCAACTGTATCTGGGTGGCTCAACTTGGGGAGAAACCCTTGTTGGACTGCGTTTTCCAGCCGTCGCTGTGCCGCAGGGTAAGACTATTAAAAACGCACAAATTGTATTTTCGGGAAAAGAATATAATAATAGTAATGCCATTAAATCCTTAGATGTACTGATTCAAGCTGTAGATCTTGATAATCCTGGCAGTTTTCAAGAATCAAGTCGTTACATTAGTGATAATTTCCCTCCAAAGATAGATACTTCTGTCAAGTGGGAAATTGGTGAAAATTGGCTGACAGGTGAAAGCTATACCACGCCCAGTCTGACGGAAATGGTTCAAGGAATGGTTGACCGAACGGGATGGGCATCAGGTAATGCTATGGCGTTCAGATTGGTCCGAGATCCTGATACTAGCACTGAAGGATACAGGGAATTTTATACCGCAAAAACCAAGTCATATCCTTATCAAAGTCCATTGCTGCGTATTACTTATGAAGATGATAATGGTATTAATGTCGCCGGTAATTTTGAAGAAGCTAATACTGTGAAACAGCAAATTTCCTCAGACGGAAATGATGCTTATGAATTTAGAGGCGATGGGGCTGGTTCTAGAGCGATGACTGCCGGTACTGTGGTCACAGATAAATCAATGACCCTGGGTAACAGTGAGAAAAGCACTGATACTAAATATAGAGGCAAAACACTAGTTGGATTGCGTTTTAGCAACTTAGATATTCCAAAGAATGCGACGATTACCCATGCCAGGATTGATTTCATTCGTTCTAAAGACTTTGGCAAAGCTAACGATGATGCTGTTAGCGTGAATATTTATGCACAAAATGCTGATAATGCGTCTGCGTTTTCAGGTGGTACATGGGAGGGTACTATTACTGATGACCTTTCTACCCGGTATAAAACAACTGCTCCTGTCTCTTGGGCTATACCGGTGCTAGCAAAGAACGAGCTACTCAGTACGCCGGATATCAGTTCGCTGGTACAAACGATAGTTAACCGTGGTAGTTGGACACAAAATGATAATGCCCTCGTTTTGTTGTTTGAACACGAAAGCGGTACTGGCAGTCGTTATGTCTATGAATATTCAGATGGTTCAAGCAAAGCCGCCACTTTATCCGTTGATTGGTTGATTCCGACAGATGAAGAAGAACAATTGATTGGTTTGCGCTTTCAAAATGTTCAAATTCCACGGGGTGCAACTGTTACGAAGGCTTTTATTGATTTTAATAGTGGCGCAGATAAAAGTGGTTCTGCCAAGTTAAGAATTAGCGGCGAGGCACATGATGATTCACTTGCTTTTACATCAGTTCAAAAAAATATATCTAACAGAGCGTTGACTTCGGCCTTTGTTAACTGGAATAATGCTGGTGCATGGACAACTAATGAAGTTTATTCAAGTCAGGATTTGATCCCCATTGTGCAAGAAATTGTCAATAGACCTGGCTGGTGTGGTGCAAATAGCATGTCATTTATTATTTCTGAAAATGGCCATAAATCCTTGCGTCATATCAGAGCTTATGATGATTTTCCTGATAAAGCACCTGTTTTACTTGTAGAATATGATTTGGATACTGTGCCTGAAAATACTTGTATTAAGGAAACTTATTCAAAGCAAATTAGTCATAGGGATGATGATAGTGAACAAATGTCTTTGCAGGTTGGTGTAGTCAGTACTGAAGTACTTAATAGAAGCCGCACTTTGGAAATGACGACTACTGTTTCCAGAGATGGGCAAGCAACTAAGCGTGTAATCGGCTTCCGTTTTACCAAGATACCTATAAAAAGGGGTACAATTATCCTAAAGGCAGAACTGGTTTTTACTGCTCAAAAATCAGATAATAGTCTCAAAGACAAAACAGGTGCTGAATTGGCCTTAAAAATTAGGGGAGAATATAGCCCAACTGCGGAAAAATTTGAAGAAGAATCAGCTAATTTGTCATCGCGCCCTTTGACGAGTGCTGTGGACTGGAAACCAGATACCCAGAATGCACCATTAACACCTTGGATTGCTGGACTGAAATATGCGACTCCCGATCTGAGTTCAATTGTCCAAAAAATTGTTAATCAAGCTGGATGGCAGGTTTTTAATGATATGGCGTTTTTTATTAGCGGAAGCGGCTTACGCAGTGCAGCGGCGTATGATCAAGATCCATCAAAAGCGGCTATTTTGCGTATCCAGATGGAAGGTAGTCAGGAAGCGATGACGGTACGCTTTCGTATTAAAGATGTCATTAATGAGATGACAATTAGTGATTACACTCCCTTAACCGATGCCATTTATGAAGCGGGGCAATACTATATGGGGGAGGAAGTCACGCATGGTAGAGATCGTCGGCAGCAAACTCGGGGATGTCTTAATAAAGATCCTGATACCAAGCGATGTTTAGATCTAGATAGAGAGTGTATCAAATACAACAGTTCTGGAAACTGTACGGCTTGGAATCCATCTGTTAATAATATTAAACAGATGAAGAAAAATCGGGTTAGCCATTCCGGCAGTTGGGATCAAGATACGGGTGTACTTATCAGAAATACGGGTTGTAGTGCTATCGATCTGAATGCTGATGCTTGCGTAACGGAAAGGATTATGGGTAATAATCCGAAGTATATTAAACCTAAAAGTGCCATGTGTCAGTCTAATTTCATTGTATTCCTGACTGATGGGCAGGCAACTACTAATGCTTCACAAGCTCTGATTAAAGCATTACCTGATATCGAACTGGTAAATGGAGATTGTCAAGCTAAGACCATTGATAATAGTCGCGACTACTCAAAGAAGGAAAAGTGTGGGATAGATATGGTCAGGTATTTATATGAGAGCGATTTGGATTCAAACTTGCCTGGACAGCAAAATATTATCACCTATACTATTGGTTTTGCCTTGGGCGATACTTATAGTTGGATTAAGGAAAGCCAGTATAGGGAAAACAACCATCAGAAAATATTGGATGGTCAAGGCAACTGGATTACAAACAGTGACAATAATAGATTCTTGGTGTTGGATAGTAGAAAAACGACTGAAAATGAAAAGGCTGTTCAATATTTGAGAGATTGGGCTGAAGTGGGTGGTGGTGCTTTTTTTGAGGCGAATTCGGCGCAAGATTTGCAAAATGCCTTTACGCAGATTTTGTCCCAGGTAGTGATTAACAGTGCTTCGTTTGCTGCACCTTCACTGTCAATTAATGCTTTTAATCAGTTGTACCATAATAATGATCTTTATATTTCTTTATTTGAGCCTGGGCATAAGGCATCTTGGCTTGGCAATATCAAGAAATATAGTCTTTGCGATGGTCCAAGTTGTGGTACTTGCATTGATGAGAGTGGGAATAGCCGAGATTGTGAAGTAGGCGATATCATGGATGGCGATATTCCGCCCAAATTAGCGATTGACAGCGATAGTAAAGTTTCTACAAGTGCCATTGGTCGTTGGACAAGTCTTATCACCCGTCATCCTGACGGTGCTAAAGTCCAAGAAGGCGGTGCCGGTGCAAAATTACTCCAACAAATGGTACAAGATCCGGCAAGTCGTAATATTTATACCAATGCCACTGGGGATGATGTACTCACTAAGGTAAAAACGAATAATTCTAAACTGACTCCATCAGTCTTGGGTGTTAGCACCGCTGTTGAACGGAATGCAGTCATTAACTGGATACGCGGCTATAGAGATGGCCTTCCCGCTGCGGGCATACGTAAATGGTTATTGTTCGATTCTTTGCATAATAGTCCAGTTGCTATTACGACTGGGGGTATGAGTGACAATTACATTGCTAAAGTATTCGTTGCAACTAATGGAGGTGAAATTCGTGCGTTAAATGCTGAAACAGGTGCTGAAGAATGGGTATTTATTCCCAAAGAAATGCTGTTGATTCAGAAAACTTTGATGGATAACCCTGCTGGTAATATTGATCACACTTATGGTATTGACGGAAATTTTTCCCTCCTTATTAAGGATAATAACAGCGATGATGATAGCATTGATTCTATCAAGTTATTTATTGGTATGCGTCGTGGTGGCAGAAATATCTATGCACTGGATGTGACACCTGATAGTAGTGGTCATTATTCGGCTAATTATAAACCAGAATTAATGTGGACCATTAGAGGTGGAGAATTTCCTTATGGCAGCTTAGGGCAAACTTGGTCTACGCCCCAACCCACTAACGTATCCTTTGCGGGTACAAACAAGACCGTATTATTGTTTGGTGGTGGTTATGAGGCATATACCCAGGATAATTCACAAATTACCTCAACTGTCACATATTCTAATGCTATCTATATGGTTGACCCAGATGATGGTACACTGTTGTGGTGGGTCAGTAATGTGGGTAGTGGTGCCGATCTAGAACTCACTGGTATGAATTATAGTATTCCTTCTAAATTGGCATTGATAGACAGTACTGGTGATGATCTCACAAATCGTATTTATGTGGGTGATACTGGTGGTAATGTATGGCGCATTGATTTGGCTTCTGACATAAGTATCGACAATAGAGGTGGTAGTGTTGGTGGACGTTTAGCTTCATTGGGTACTGATAGTAGTTCTGCTCAAGTGGATAAACGCCGCTTTTTTTACGCGCCGGACGTGGTGATGTTGAGTGATCCAAAATATTCAGCCCAGCCAGATTACGATATGGTGTTAATAAGCAGTGGGTACCGACCAGAGCCATTAGGGACTTATATTCAGGATCGCTTTTACGCGCTTCGTGATCGGGTTACTGGTATGTTAAGTGATTCAGGAGATGGCAATGCGCAAATGGATGCTTCAACTGATGAATCGCCAATACACAATTTCTTTACTTTGAGCCATAAGGACCTTTTTAATGCGACCAATAATATTCTCCAAGAAGGTAGTGCAGAGCAAATAAAGGTTGCTGAGGAAAGACTCAAGGATAAGTATGGGTGGTACATTGATCTTGAAGAATCTGGAGAGAAAGGTTTATCAAGCCCTGTTGTTTTAGATGGTACTGCTTTTTTTACCACGTTTGTGCCAGTTGAATCTACAAATGAAGATCGTGGCCAAGGGCAGGGTTCACAAGATAAAATAACGATTTGTCATATACCGCCTGGCAATCCTAGTAACGCTCATACGATTGTTGTGGATAAACATGATTTGGCTGGCTATTTAGCTAAAGGAGACATAAGGGGACCGTGTGCTTGTAGTACCCCTCAAGGGGAAGGTAGAATATATGCGTTGAATATCTTGAATGGTGGCGCAGCTTCCAATTATGACAAAAGCAATGACTTATCCGATGATGATGAAGTCAAAGAGAAGACCGACCGAAAGGATAATCTGGGTGAAGGCATACCTTCGCAGGTTTTACCTGTATTTCAAGAGAAGGGTATCTCGCTAGTAGTTGGAAGTGGGGGTGGTATACATAAAGTTGATAAACTGTATGACTTGCCTAAAAGTCGAGTTTTCTGGCTTCAAAAGTAAATTTTGTGAAAGCTACCAAACCTGTTAGGTTTTAGAAACCTGACAGGTCTTTAGGCTAAAATAAGGAAAAAATATGAAAAAAAGTGTTTTAGGTTTTACACTGATAGAATTGATGATTACCGTAGTAATCATGAGCATTCTTGCGGCAATTGCTATACCTTCTTACAATAAATTTCTTATTAAATCGCGTCGTTCTGATGCAAAGATAGCATTGTTGGGATTGGCTCAGGCTCAGACAATACATTATACAGAATACAGGAAATATGCTGCAAATCTTGGTAATGCTGTCGCTAATAAAACAATACGTTGTCGAACATTTTGCGTAATAGAAAATAGTCAGGCACTTTCGCCTGATGGACATTATAAGCTGAGTATTGGATTTCGTCCAGGTGGCAGTATTCTGACAAGTTTTCGTCTTACCGCAACGGCTCGGGGTCAGCAAGATATAGACGATACCGAGTGTCATACATTGAGTTTGGATTCATTGAATAATAAAACATCCACAGATAACGCTAGTTCACCTCCAGGTAACTCAGATAGAAATAATTGTTGGGGTAATAATTAGTTTCCACTGCTCCAGCGTGGCTATTCACATTCCCGATAGGTGTTGGAACATCATCATCTGACTGACGCGATACGTCGTGACTATTTTGATAAACCAAGTTTCTTCATGAAACTTGGTTTTTTTTTGATTAATTTTTATAATGAGGTTCTTGCAAAACTCTGAATATATAAGGTTTAAGAAATCCGAGTTTTTGAAAAATCGAATTTCTTAGCTTGAAAAGAGCTTGAAAACAGTTACAGATTTTATTGACAAATATTCCCTTTTGTGTATAATAGTCCCAGATGAAATTAAGTTCATGGGCAAAATCACAAGGTATCTCATACAAAACCGCATGGCGCTGGTTTGATGAGGGAAAATTACCAGTGCCAGCAGAGCAAACGGCAACAGGAACCATTCTGGTTAAAACCTCAGAGTCAAAGGAAAAAAATGACCACATTAAGCTTGATGGAATACGCATTAAGCTTCCCAAACTTGGTTGGGTAAAGATGCGAGAAGCATTGCGTTTCTCTGGAAAGGTAATAAGTGCAACAATTTCGCGTGTAGCAAATAAGTGGTTTGTTAGTCTTAATATTCAATTAGAACACTCACCCAAAACTTGCGAGAGCCAAGCAAGTGTCGGTGTTGATCTAGGTATTAAGGCACTTGCCACCTTGTCAAACGGGGAAGCTTTTGAAGCACCAAAACCTTTAAAGAAGTTTCTAAAAAAACTTAAACGTCTGCAACGTTCATTATCTCGCAGGGAAAAAGTATCAAATAACGGGCAAAAACTCAGGCAAAAGATAGCATTGGTACATGCTAAAATCACAAATATCAGGCAAGATTCACTTCATAAAATTACCCATTATTTGACAGAGAATTTTGGTGGAATTGTGATTGAAAATTTGAATGTGTCTGGCATGTTAAAAAACAGTCAGCTCTCTCGTGCCATAGCAGACTTGGGATTCTATGAGTTTAGAAGGCAGCTTGAGTATAAGTCTCAATACAAAGGTAATTATTTATTGATTGCTGACAGATGGTTTCCTTCTTCCAAACTTTGTTCAAACTGTGGTAACAAAAAAGAACAGGCTTTCAGAACTGGTTTACCATTGCGAAGCTTGTGGTCAATCACTTGACCGAGATTTCAATGCAGCTATTAACTTAAAAAAACTTTTAGATTAATTGGTGCCAGGTTAAAATACCGGGAGTTTATCGGGAATTAACGCCTGTGGACAAGACGGCTCTGTTTTTGATTTTCCAGAAGCAACCAGATGATTTTTAAAAAATGTTAAATAAATTCGGTAAAATAACATTGCTTTCTATATGTGTATTATGTTGTTTTTTTGAGGTTAATGCTGACACTGTTAACATAAATGATAGTGTTATGGAGCCATATTCTAAAAATTTTCGCACAGGTTTATTAATTTCAAGTGTCGTTTTGGGTACGACACTCTATGGCGCAACTGCTTGGTGGGAGGATAGTTCGTCTGAGTTTCAAGTAAGGCATGAAGATTGGTTTGGGGCGGATACTCCGAATGGGGGAGCTGATAAATTTGGACATGCCTATTCTTTTTATGTTAGCACCCGTTTGTTAAGAGGTGGTTTTGAATGGGCGGGGCATAGCCGTCGTAAGGCGGCACAGTTGGCAGGTGTGACTTCTGCTGCCCTGTCGGTGGGGGTTGAAATCATGGATGGTTTTACTGAAAAATATGGATTTAGTACGGAAGATATGATAATGAATTTATCCGGTATTGGCGTAGGTGTTTTGCTGGATAGTTATCCGCAATGGGATGATTTGTTTGATATTCGTTTGCAGTATTGGCCATCTGATGATGCGAAAAGGTTGAATGATTATGATCCCTTGGCGGATTATTCGGGGCAAACGTATTTATTGATTACTAAGGCAAGTGGTGTGCCCCTATTCCGTCAGCTGCCCTTTTTGCGTTATTTAGAATTAGCCGTCGGTTATGGTACCCGGGGTTACCAACCTACCGATGGTACAGGTACACAACATCGGGATCGTAATTTTTATTATGGTTTATCGTTAAATTTATCCTTATTGCTAAATGACTGGGTATTTAAAAATCATAAAGAAAAAAGTCGTACTGAAATGGTGACTGAAACGGCGTTGGAATATTTGCAAATGCCGGGGACAGCTTTATTGTTTGAGTATCAGTTTTAGTTATTGGAAATAGGGGAAATTGTACATTGGGGAAATTGTAGGGATAATCCATAATGTGGTTGCCCTAATATAAACATCCTAAAATTTCCGAGTGCTTATTTGCTTTTTTTCAGTACATCAATTATAATTTTTAATTCTTTTTTCATTTTTCAGATTAAGGAGTTTAATTATAATGTATTGGTCTTTCACTTCATTAAAGTTGTATGGAGCGGCTCTCAGTTTGGTAGTGGTTATGTTACTGAGTGGTTGTCCTTCTGTTCCAGTTGAACAGCCGCAGTCGCTTTCAGCTGCACCGAAGCAGGCGGTTTCACCTGGCATTGACACGGCGACATATCATACAGTTGAGCGTGGTGAATCTTTATTTGCTATTTCCCAACTTTATGGTCGCAATTATAAAGATATTGCTCACTGGAATGGTATTTTCCCCCCTTATGCACTTTCGCCGGGTCAACGTTTACGAGTTGATGGTCCTGGGGAAGGTGTTCCAACGGGACCTCAACCTGATTATGGGGTACCAGTGGTAACTCCAACACCACAAGCACCTAGTCCAATTCCAGCACCTGTGAATGCCGAAGGTACACACACGGTGCAATCGGGCGAAGGGCTCTATGCCATTGCGACACAATATGGGCATAATTTTAAGGATGTAGCGGCTTGGAACAAGATTGAGCCACCTTATAGTTTGAGTCCTGGGCAAGTGTTGGTACTTTCACCACCCAAAGGAGGGGTGATATCCAGCCCACCGGTTAGTCTTCCACAGGCACCGGTCAGTCTTCCACAGGCAACTAAACCACAAACGGTTCTTTCAGATGATCAAAATTATCACATCGTGCTACAGGGTGATACTTTATATAAGATTGCTAAACACTATAATTATAGTGTTGCTGAGATAGCTTTATGGAATGGTTTACAAAAACCTTATTCTTTGTCACTGGACCAAAAATTGCGAATCAGTCCACGGGAGGGTGTCGTTCCTACGCCATCTTATCCATCATCGACACCCAGTCTTCCAACGGTCAAGCCTTATTCTAACCTTCCTGAAGGTAGTGATGATGCTGGTTATCACACGATAGCGCCTGGAGATACTTTATATAGTCTTTCCCGACACTATGGTTGTAGTGTTGCTGAAATCGCTTTATGGAATGGTTTACAAAAACCTTATCCTTCTTTGTCACAGGGACAAAACTTGCGGGTTAGTCCACCCAAGGCGGGTGATGTTATTTCTACACCTTCATCTCCGAGTTTCAAACCCTCTTTTGATATGCCGTCTGAGGGGAGTGATTCCGGTTATCACAGTGTGGTGCCTGGGGATACGTTATATAGTGTCTCTCGACGTTATGGTCATAGTGTTGCTGAAATAGCCTTATGGAATGGTTTACAAAAACCTTATCCTTCTTTATCACCTGGACAACAATTAAGGGTGGCTCCCCCAACGACTCAGATGAAGATGCCTGGATTGACACAGGATAGTCGTTACCTTCGCCCGGTTGGAGCACGTTCCAATCACCATATTGTCAAACCGGGAGAAAATTTAGAGGGTATTGCAAAAAAGCATGGATTATCCCTTACTGATTTAGCGAATTGGAATGGTATTGGTAGTCCTTACAGTGTTTATCCTGGGCAAAAATTGACAGTGGTTCCACACTAATTAATAATTAAAATTCAGGATTTAATAAATCTAAAACTTGAGCTGTCAAACCTGATAGGTTTTTAAAACCTGTCAGGTTTAGTTTTCGAGGTTTTATTAAATCCGCACTCTTTAAATAAATGTTAAAAAACGTATTACTTAATTTTAGGTTTTATTCTGTGAATTGTAAAATTCTGATTCAGGCAAGGGTGAAAATTAAAATGAAATTTTCTGTCTCACCTCGAATCCAGTTTGCAAGGCCATCCGTCACTAAAGGCTTGTACTTACAGACCAATGCTATTAAGTTAACTTAGGGCGATAACGAAAGTTACTATGGACGCATTGATAACTGATAACTGATAACTGAAAACTGTCATGAACAAATCCATTTCATTCGTTAAATTAGGCTCAATCTTAGCCACCCTAGTTATTATGCTACTTCAAGGGTGTGCTACAGGGCCTTTTGATTCTACTGATTCCTATAATGAGCTATTTCATACGGTTCAGCGGGGTGAAACCCTTTCAAGCATTGCTAATTTCTATGGTCTTGATTATAAAACGGTAGCTGCTTTAAATGGTATTTCGGCACCTTATACTATTTACCAGGGACAATCCATACAAATTTATGCTTACGGTACTAATGATTATAATGAAAACAGTAGCACTAGCTTACCGGTATCTCTCCAGACACCGGTTCAACCCCGAGTATTGAAAAAACAACAACCTAAAAAGTTTTATCCTCCGACCAGTAGCAGTCGATCTAGCAAAAAACGCCAGTACCATATTATAAAACGGGGAGAAACTTTATATGCTATTGCTAAACGCTATGGTAAAAATTATCGTCAAATAGCCCGTTTGAATCAAATTTCATCCCCTTATCGATTGGAAGTTGGACAACGCTTGTATCTGACTTCAAGTCATAAAACGGAACAAGCCCGCATTCCAGTCAAAAAGGGCAGTATTCCTTCAAAAGTCAAGAAGGGCAGTACTTCTCATACCGTACAACGTGGTGATAACATTTCCAAGATTGCGCAGCTTTATGGTTACTCGGTTGATGAAATTGCTTATTGGAATGGTTTAGAACCCCCTTATACTTTGTTACGCGGACGACGTTTGCGAGTGGTACCTTGGTCAAGCACTTCATCTCGTCAAATACGGACTACTCAATCGTCTAGCAGTGGTTCTGCTTATTATACGGTTGCTAAGGGTGACACTTTATATAGTTTTTCTAGGCGTTATGGTTATAGTGTTTCTGAAATAGCGGCATGGAATAATTTATCTCCTCCTTATAATTTATCAGTGGGGCAAAGTTTGCGAGTTGCTCCTTCTCGTCACGGAAGTTTGAGTACACCAAGTTACAAAACTCAAGCGGCTACTCAACATAATACAGGTTATCACACAGTTGTTCGAGGTGAGACTTTGTATAGTATTGCTAGAAACTATGGTTATAGTGTTTCTAAAATAGCGGCATGGAATGAATTTTTTCCTCCTTATCCTATGTCTGTAGGACAACAGGTGCGAGTTTATCCCCCTTCTGGTGTTCGTTTAGGACGTGCTAAAAACTTTTCGACAGGTCAGCAAGCTATTTCTGCTCGTCAGAAGTCAAATTATCACACGGTAGCTCCTGGTGAAACTTTGTATAGTATTGCTAAACGCTATGGTGATGCTGTGAGCCAAGTCATTCATTGGAATCATTTACAACCCCCTTACACTTTGTCAGTAGGGCAACGCCTACAAGTTTCTAGTACAAATACACAAAATACAACTTTCCAAGGGCAGTTGTCTAGCGGTTATTATTTAGTTAAACGAGGGGATACTTTGAGAAATATTGCAGCAAAGTATGGGGTAAACGCTTATGAATTGTCTGAATGGAATGGTATTAGTAGTCCTTATACACTTTACCCAGGACAAAAATTGTTGATTGCTGCACCTTAAAGGGTAAGGAAATTGATTAATTGTTGTAACTAATTATTAAGAATGTCTAACAATTAGCTATTTCCTATAAGATGATGAGGTTTTATTAGTATGGGCGATGCTCTCGAAAAAAGCAATGTATTTAATGGCTTAGAAGACTCTGATGATAATTTAGAAAAGGTGCAAAAAAAAATCAACATAGAAGATTCTGCTAAAGGGAATTTCGATGCTACCCATCTTTATTTAAAGGAAATTGGTTCTTATAAACTTTTGACAGCGGAAGAAGAGATTAACTATACGCGACGTGCACATCAAGGGGATAAAGTAGCACGTAATCGCATGATTGAGGCTAATTTGCGCCTGGTTGTCAAAATTGCCTACGGTTATATGGAGCGAGGTTTAGCCCTACTTGATTTAATTGAGGAAGGTAATATTGGATTGATGCGAGCGGTAGATAAATTTGATCCAGAAAGGGGTTTTCGTTTTTCTACTTATGCTACTTGGTGGATTCGACAATCAATGGCTCGTGCTATTATGAATCAAACTCGTACTATTCGTTTGCCTATCCATGTACTTAAAGAAATTAATTCTTGTTTACGAGCCATTTATACTTTGTCACAAACTTTAGAGCATGAGCCTAAGCCTGAAGAAGTGGCACTTTTGTTAGATAAACCGGTAGAAGAAATTAAAAAAGCACTAGGTATTAATGAGCTGGTAACTTGTTCGATAAATAATCCGTACATGAGCGATTATGAAAGGGCTTTGATCGACACGATTCCCGATGAGCTTAATCCTGATCCCATGCTATTGTTACAAAATGCTGAATTTAGTAAAAAGCTTAGTTTTTGGTTATCTCAACTTGATGAAAAGGCTCTTTTTGTGATAAAACGACGCTTTGGGATAGGAAATGATAAGGATGAAGCTACATTGGAGGAAGTGGGTGCAGAACTAGGACTTACCCGTGAACGAGTACGACAAATTCAAATTTCTGCTTTAAAGCATCTGAAAGAAATCTTTACAAAAGAAGGCATCTCTATAAAATCTTTTATAAATTGTACTCAGCTTTAAATAAAGTGAGCCAGGGCGATAACGAATGTTTGCCCCTACAAGCTATGAATACGTGGGGGTTTGTAGGGGCAGATCTGCGTGTCTACCCTTTATTATTTATCAATAGTCCTGCTGCCACTTTTCGTCCCTCAGCCATAAGAATCATATAAGTGCGACAAGCAGCTCGCATGTTCATCATTTCTATTCCTATACCTTCATTAATCAGTGGTGCTAATAAATCGGAGGTGGGGAAACGTATCTTTTGTCCCGTTCCTAATAACACGACTTCTGGCTGTAATGCACATAATTGCTGAAAATGTGTTATGTTCAATGTTTCAAAATTTTCAACGTTCCATTTATGAAGGGATTCTGGCATCACAATAAGACTGTGTGAATATACTTTTTCATTAATAGTAACGCTGTGTGAGTTTATGCTCTGAATTTGATAAGTGCTGTTTCCTGAATTAAGATGAAGTTTCATTATTTATAGTATCCATTAAGTGATGTAGGGGCAAGACTGAATGGTTGCCCCCGATTTTGAAGTCGTCTGGAATTTTTAGCTATCTAGTTACCAAAGCTAACACCAACACGAAGTGCCGTTTCTATCCAAGGATGATCCAGGGGAACTGTTTTACGTTTACCCACCACATCTTCCAACGGCACAGGTTCAACCTGCTGTCCATGTTTAGCTGCCATAACGCCATAAATTCCTTCGTGAATCATTGAAACACAGGCTGTACCTAGTTGAGTGGCTAATAAACGATCAGCTGATGAGGGTGTTCCACCACGTTGTAGATGCCCTAGAATCGTGAGTCGTGATTCTAAACCGGTGAGTTGTTCAAGTTGTTTCGTGAGAAGTAAGGTGTTGTTAGCTTGCTGAATTTTGAGCTGATTGAACTGAATTTTAGCTTCCTTTTTCTCTTTTTTAGTATCGGCAGTTTCCCGAGTTTGAATAGCAGTCTGTATGGCACCTACATTTTTTTTCGATAGGGCACCTTCTGCAATGGCTACCAAACTAAAATTTTTACCCTGGCGTTGGCGTTGGCGAATTGCATCGGCTACGACTTGAACATCGTAGGGCATTTCCGGAATTAAAATCACATGAGCTCCGCCAGCAATACCGGCACCTAAGGCTAACCAACCGGCATTATGCCCCATAATACCTACCACGATGATACGATGATGACTGTGTGCAGTGCTATGTAAGCGATCAATCGCTTCGGTAGCAATACCCAGTGCGCTATCAAAGCCAATCGTCGTATCCGTCATCGCTAAATCGTTATCAATGGTTTTGGGTAATGTGATGACATTCAGCCCTTTTTGTGCTAAACGGTACGCATTTTTATGTGTACCGCCCCCGCCTATACAAACTAACACGTCCAAATGGTTTTTGTGGTAGGTATCTATTACCGTTTCCGTCATATCCAACTCTTTGTCTCCCATTGGCATACGATGGGGCTTATCACGACTGGTACCTAATAGGGTTCCCCCCAGGGTTAAAATACCGGAGACTGTCGTTTGATCCAAACGCATTGTTCTGTTTTCTACCAAACCCCGAAATCCATCTCGAAAACCGACAACTTGCATACCAAAATTTGAAGCAAGCGCCGTTTTTCCAATAGCGCGAATTGCGGCGTTTAGTCCTGGGCTATCGCCTCCAGCAGTTAATATACCAATGGATTTTGACATTTTTAAAATTTCTCCTATTTGCGTTTTGTAGGCTGCACACCTGCATCCCATCATTTATTAGGTAATTCCCAAAATATAAAGTAATGTATAATATATTTTATCACCTTTTAAAACAACTTAGGAAAAGACGATGAATAAATTGACAAAATAACAAATGGCGACGATAAAAGATGCTGCTCAGAAATTAACGGGAGAGCCTCTTGCAAAACTCTTTCACAAATCAAGTGCCCAAAAATAAATTAGTAGGGGCAATCCTTTATGGTTGCCCTTTTTTGTATCTCACCCAAACGAAAAACGCTATATCAAAATTCAGAGGTAGGGGGGGTAGAAATTTCGTTGCAACCTACCATTTTCAACGAAACGGTGGGTTTCGCGATAGCGAAACCCACCTACATATTGAGCCTACCAGCCAATTTTAATAGGATACTTTTTTAGCTTAATCTTAAAGGTTGTGGAGCAGGTTGCAAACCTGCTCAGGCAGCGTAAAAGAAATTTAAACATAAGAACCATGAGGTATAACGATGCTAATGACTAAAGCACAAACTTCAAATCGATACGCCCAACCCATTTTTAAAGTAGATGACTTTGCCCTCACCGATACACGACAAACTTTAAAAGAAGTACTCGATCTAGCAAAAAAACGAAAAAAAACGTTTGACATTGGTATACGAAAAGACGCTTTTTTTGACAGTCGTGCCGATAGATGATGTTGACGTGGTAGAAAAACTTGAGGATTGTATTGATAATGCCATGGTGGGCAACAAAAAGACGTTGCCCACCCTACCTGGCTAAAATAATTGCCGGGTGTTTACCTATATGGGAAAACCAAATCCTTTTGTGTAAACGGGCTATTGAACCACGTTATGGTTTATGGACATTACCGGCAGGATTTATGGAAAATAATGAAACAATTGAACAAGCAGCAGCTCGTGAAACATGGGAAGAAGCGAAGGCTAATATTGGGCAAGTGAGCTTATATGTCGTGATTAGTCTCCCTCACATTAGTCAAGTTTATATGATGTTTCGGACCCAGTTATGTGATTTAAATTATGCACCTGGCATTGAAAGTTTAGAAGTACAGCTTTTTAGTCAGGATAAAATTCCTTGGGAAAAACTAGCCTTTCCAGTCATACGCAAAACTTTAACCCATTATTTTCAAGATCGCGTCGTTAATCAA
>Ga0190360_1000108_pt1 | contig 44160 bp, 44 predicted proteins | sample 48721834_MG_FD_161271 | JGI IMG/M metagenome (GOLD analysis project Ga0190360, IMG submission 161271) | Hydrothermal vent microbial mat bacterial communities from Southern Trench, Guaymas Basin, Mexico - 4872-18-3-4_MG | ecosystem: Environmental > Aquatic > Marine > Hydrothermal vents >...
ACAGTGGTCTCGGCATTTGCGCCTACCCCCGTGAGCGTGAGCGTCACGATCCCGAACAGGACGCCCAGGATGGCGATGGTGACGAGCAGCTCGATCAGGGTGAACCCGCCTTCGCCTTTAACCAGTTTCTTCCACATGATCTGCCTCCTATGATTTCTGGTGAGATGGTTTTATTCAATGCATCTGCCGATGATTGCGCTCACCGCTTCTCTTGCTGCGTCCAGTATTCCACAGAAATCGCCGGTTTGAACTTACAGGGGCCTTACATGTTTGAAGCGGTTTCATGCGGTTTCAAACAGATTTCACGCCGCATCAAAGCGGGTTCGATGCAGCCCTGAGCCTCAGCCCACGAGCTTGCGCAGCGCCTCCCGGTCTCGGGCATGGGCCATGGCATCATCGATGCCGATGACGCCTGCGCGGTAGAGATCCCGCAACGATTGCTCCATGGTTTGCATGCCGAATTGGCTCCCGGTTTGCAGCAAGCTTGGCATCTGATGAGTCTTCCCCTCCCGGATGAGATTGCGGATCGCCGGCGTGGCGATCAGGATCTCCACCGCCGGGACCCGCCCCGCGCCATCGAGGCGCGGCACGAGGGTCTGGGAGAGAATGGCCAGCAGCGTGAGCGAGAGCTGCATGCGGATCTGGTCCTGCTGGTGGGGCGGGAAGGAGTCGACGATGCGGTCGATGGTCTGGGGCGCGCTGTTGGTGTGGAGCGTAGAAAGGACCAGATGCCCGGTTTCGGCAGCCGTCAGGCATGCGGCCATGGTGTCAGGATCGCGCATCTCGCCCACCAGGATGACATCCGGATCCTGCCGCAAGGCCTGCCGGGTGGCGATGGCGAAGGAGTGAGTGTCCTTCCCCAGCTCGCGCTGGGTGATGAAGCATAGGCGATCCTTGTGTAGGTATTCAATGGGATCTTCGATGGTTACGATGCGGCGGGCATCCTGGCGGTTGAGGTGATCGATCATGGCCGCCAGAGTTGTGGATTTTCCCGATCCTGTGGGTCCGGTGAGCAGCACCAGCCCCTGCCGTTCGAGCGCAAGATCAGCGCAGATTGGTGGGAGGCCGAGGCTCTCCAGCGGAGGGATCTCAAGCGGGATGCGGCGGATCGCCAGCGATAAGCCCCCCCGCTGCCAACTGGCGTTGACGCGATACCTGGAGGCGCCGTCTTCCTGGAAGGAGAAATCCAGCTCTCGATGCTCGGCGAAGAGCGTGCGAAGCTCAGGCGAGGTCAGATGCTCAAAGATGCCGATCAGGTTCTCGGGAGACAATTCCGGCCAGGATTCGAGCACCTGCAATTCACCATGGATGCGCAGCACGGGACGCGCCCCGGCCTTGAGGTGCAGGTCAGAAGCTTGGCGGCTTTCCATTTCCAGCAGCAGCGATTGCCATTCCATATCAGAGCCTCGCAATCCACCAGGACAAGATAGACTCTCCCCAGACATAGGTGATCAAAGTCGCGGCCGCCAGGAAAGGTCCCAGCGGGATGGGATCCTTGCGGCCAACCCGCCTGAGCGTCAGCAGCACTCCGGCGACAAGCCCACCGAGGATGAAGCCTAGGAGCAGAGCCAGCCAGGCCAGCGGATGGCCCGTAGTCAGGCCGATGAAGGCAGCCAGCTTGATATCTCCCATTCCCATGCCGGCCTTGGAGAGCCAGGCGAGGGCGAAGAAGATCAGGAACGACCCCGCCCCGCCGAGGAGCAGCGCCAGGGAGCCAGGGGAAGGGGAGAAGGGAATCGCCAGCGCGGCCAGGGCCAGACCAGGATAGATCAGACGGTTTGGGATGCGCTGGTGGTCCAGATCGATCAGCGCGATCGGGATGAGCAATGCGGAGAAGGCCGAGAGGCGCAGGGTTTCGAAGGTCGGCCCGAACCTCCAGGCGAGCAGGCCGAACCAGCCCGCGGTCCCCAGTTCCACCAAGAAGACCCGAAATGGAATTCGGGCCCCACAGGTCTGGCAGCGGCCGCGCAGCGCCAGATAGCTGAAAATGGGCACCAGTTCGAGGGGCCGAAGCCGCCGCTCGCAGCTGGGACAATGCGAGGGCGGGCTTACGAGCGAAAGCCCCTCCGGAACCCGATCGATGCAAACGTTCAGGAAGCTCCCAACTGCGGCTCCAAGCAACGCGTAGAGCCCGATGAAGAAATACGTTGCTTCCATCATCGCCGCCGAAGTGCCAGCCCGAGGTTTACGCAGTACTCCGGTATGGAAAGGCCTTCCGGGAATTTGAGGGGTGGATCGGGCATCCGCACAGGGTGCACCACTTGGGATCGAACCTGCATCACAGCTGCGGCGTGGGCGAAGGCGGCCCCGGTCAGGTAGACCGGCGCTTCGTCCGGGATGGGGTTCTCTTTGTGGCTTTGATTGTAGAACTTGGTCGTCCGCGCCAGCTCCCGGACCAGCAGATCCAGCGAGGTTGAATCGTGGGGTTGTTCGGCTTCCAGGGGAAGGGTCCTGGCCAGTGCAGGAATCCCCTCCGCAGTGATAATCACGCCCGCGCCGTGTTTCTCAAGATTGAGTATGATGGCCTGCATCTCACCAACGGCGCGGATGAGCGCCAGCGGCTTGGCGTCCATCACCCGCGAGCGCAGGCCGGCGGCTTGCAAGCTTTCCACCTGTGCATCGATGATGGCCTTTGGCAAGGCGAGGACAAAAACCTCAAGCTGATCATCTTGCCGTCCAAGGATGCGCCAGGTCAGGTCGGTGTCCTCGAGGGGCAATGCGATCTCCTGTTTCGCCTTGCGCGTGATAGCGCCTTCAAGATACCGTTCCCGAACGTCAGGCAGCGTAAGCACGCGCGAGAGCGAGCGCTGCCCGGTGACGCAGGTTATCACGCGTTTCCGTGGAAGCTGGTGCTTTTCGAAGAGAGTCGCCAACTCCGTCCCCACGGCTTGCGGCTCGTAGATCACGCCGTGGCTCATCACATCGGCCGGGAATTCGAGCGAGGTCCACCATTCGATGGTATCCCCCCGCACGGTCAGGGCGCGAACGAAACTGCCCTCGAAATTCAGCGTCACAAAGCGGCGTTCAAACACGGCTCACTCCTTTAAGCTTCTCCACGCTCAAGGCGTGGCCGCCAAGTCCAGCCCTGCGGCGACAACATCGAAGCTGCATATCAGCCCGCTGGCCTCCAGCCTGGCACGATCCACCTGCAAGGTCTGCAGCCCCAATGCTTCCAGATCACCCATCAGAGCCAAGCAACTCTGTAAGTCGGCTTCCCCCTCCACGGCGTAGGTAACAAAGTGCAGCTTGCCCACCTCGGTATCCTCGAGTTCCTCGGCGATGCGCTCAACCCGCCGCAAATGGACTCCCCGCTGCCTTGCCTTTTCGAAGGCTGGCTCGAAGAGCACCATCGGCTGCCCAATCTCAGGGAAGCTGGCCTCGAGTTCAGCGGCCCGGGCTTGGGTGGCTTCCAGCTCCTGCTGGAGAGCGGCCAGAGTGGCGTCCTCGATTTGGCGCAACTCGGTCAGGTTGGCTTCTAGGCTATCCACCTGGAATCGCAGGTCGCGAATGTGGGAGCGGCGCAGAAGCATGCCTCCAAGCAAGCTGGCATGAACCGCGCCGAGAATCAGCCCCAGTAGCAGGGCTATCCGGGTGGGATTCTTGAGGATCCAGCTTGTGACGCGCTTCATCGCTCGCTCTCCCCGGGCCGATTGGATCTCGTGGCCTTCGGTTGCATTTGGCTCATGGGGTCGCCTCCGCGCCGGCTAGTGGAAGGCGGATTTGAAAGGCGTAAGGTGGGAGAGGCGATTCGGCTGTGGCCTCTTCGCTCTCCGCCTGTGCCTCAGGTGCCCCTTCATCGGGTAGATCCGGCGTCGATGGGTCTAGATATGCAATTTCCTCGACGTACATGCGCTGGTAGAAATGGTTATTGGCCAGCCGGGCCACCAGGTCGAGTGGCTGGCCGTACGCTTCGGCGAATCCATCGATCGTGACGCCGAGTTCGTCGAGGCTGATCGAATCGATCGAGAGGCCCTCAGGTTGGGCATCGAGGATCTCGAAAAAGCGTTGGTTCCAGACGATCGATTGGATCTGAACATTCTGGTACACGCTCTCGAAAGCCTGCGCCCGGGCCTCGGCGCGGGCGATCCCGGCTTCGAGGGTCTCGACCTCTTCGATGAGCGGGGTGTAGGAGGCCAGCTCGGTCTGCAGCCGGGCGTATTGACCCTCGAGCTCGGCCAGCAGATCCCGCGTCTGCATGGATTGCTGCAGGCTCGGAACCAGAAGGCCTATCAGGATCAGCAGCGAGAACCAGGGCGCCAGCATCCTAAGGGTGATCCTACGCCGGCGGTAGCGCTCGGGCAGGATGTTGAGTTCAAGGAAGGCTGGCTCCCGCGACCTGCGGCCCTGGCGCTCTGGAGGTGCGTTGTTTGAAGCTAAGATATCAGTCATCAGTCCATCCTAGTCTGCGCGGCCTTTGGATCAGGCGATGTCCCACCAGAGGACCTGAACGTTCATGCCGCTGAGCTCCACACGCGCCGTGATCGTGACGGCACCGGCCGTGACGCTGATGTCATACTGCGGTGGGGTAATGTCGATCCGCCAGAACTCGTTCATGTTTCCGCCGCGCAGGACATAGCCCGTATCCGAATCGATGAAGACCAAAGCGCCGCCGCCGCCGATGCCGCCTGGCGCAGGTGCCAGTGCACTCCAGGAATTGGTGCTGCCAGTGAACCGCCAGAAGTCGTCATTGTTCCTGCCACGGATGGCGTATACGTAATCTGCCCCCGGGTAGGCGAGGTCTCCGCCATCGCCCACCGATCCAGGAGCCGAGGCCATCGCGGTCCAGGAATCGTCGGAGATGCGGTATCGCCAAAAATCGCCTGTGTTTCGACCCCGCAGCGCATAGATATAATCCCCGCCTGTGTGCGCCAGGGATCCGCCGTTCCTAACGTTATCTGGAGCGGATGCCAACCCCGACCAGCTATCAGCAGAAATGCTATAGGCCCGGAATGCAGTGCTGTTGGCGCCTCTCAGGGCATAGAGAGTATCACCCCCACCATAAGCGAGTGCGCTCCCATTACGCACGCTGCCCGGCATATCGGCGAGTTCTTGCCAGGAATCTCCGGCAATGGAGTATCGCCAGAGATTGGGCGTGTTGGGATTATTCCCTTCGGCTAGCGCATAGATATAGCCGCCTCCGGTCGATGCCAGCGAGCCTCCGGTGACACGCGTGTTGGGAATAGGCGCGAGGCTGATCCACGAGTTGGTGCTGATGTCATATCGTAAGAAATCTTGCCCGCCGCCACGCAACGCATAGAGGAAGCTTCCGCCAGCGAATTCCAGATCTCCCCCGGATCGAATCCCTCCGCCAGGCACATCTGCCAGTGCGGTCCAGGTCCCGCTCGGAACCGCGCTGGCGCTCATCGAGACCGTCAACCCATTAACCGTGTGATCGGGCGTGAGTGCATAGAATGCCCCCGGATCGGAATCCAGTTGCGACCGGTAGCTGGAGTCATGCAGCAATGACCAGATGACGAACTCAACGCCCGAATCGGCGGCGTACTTCGCTTCCAGCCGGGTTGTGGCCGAGGTCGAGGTGAGCAGGCGTGAGCTGACATGGGCCAGGAAGGGCGCCAGCAGGATGGCCCCCACCGCCAGCGCCACCAGCGCCGCCGGCAGCGTGCGCCCGGTCTCATTCTGCATCTTGGCGAGCAAGCCTCTCGCCGGCAGGATTGCCTGCCAGCGGTTTGCTGCTCCTGGCCCCATGCGCATCCCTGTGCTCATGGCGACCTCATCGAGTAATAATAGGCCCTCGTCTCGGTGACATCGCCTTCGGTCAGCGTCAGGCTGACCGTGACGAGACCCCCGCTGACGGAGAAGCTCACATCTCCTTGCGCCGCCACATGCCTGGCGGCCGTGATGACGGAGACGGACGAGCCCCCCTGCAGGTGCTCGCGGGTGAGCGCCTGCCCCCCCGGATCATACGCGTACCGGAATTGGTGCGACCCATCGGCCCAATGGAACGTGCCGTAGGTCAGGCCGCTGCCTGAGGTGAAGGAGGCCGCTTCGGCGGCGTCGCGGCCGAGCCAGAGATTGGCGGTCTGGAAATCGTTTTCGAGCAGAAGCTGCGCGTTGCCCCAGCGGGTGAGCGCATAGAATTGCACGATGGCGGTGATAATCACCGCCAGCACGATGGTTGAAATCGTGATAGTCACGATGAGCTCGACCAGCGATACGCCGCGATCGTCCCGATGCAACTCGCGGCCCAGCGCCTTGACCCGCATCAGACTCAACCCACCTACGCGTTGAAGGCGTTTCTCTCGATCGTCCATCAGCGCTCGACCTTGTAGTCCTCCATCATGAGCACCGTGTCCCCATCATGGGTGATGGGGACGGTGATCTTTTGCAGCCCCTCACTTTGGACGGTCGAAATGAAGGTGCCCGAGCCCGAATCCCAATAGCTCACGTCCAGGCCGATTCCAAATCGCGGCGGTGGGGAAAGGCTTGGGTAGGGAACGGCCGTGGGATCCGGGCTGAAAGGTGCGTTCTTTACGAGCTCCAGTTGCGAGGTGGCGAGCGTCTCGGCCTGCACCTCCGAACCGGCGGTCGTGACGCCGATGGCGCCAGTCGTGAGCATGCTTACCAGCAGCACCAGGGCTAATCCGATGACGGCCACCGTGACCAACTCTTCGACCAGCGAGAAGCCTGCCTCGTCTTGGAGACGTCTGGCCCAGGGCCAAGCCGGGGCTGATCCTGGCGGAATCACGGCGCTCATCGGATGGCCCCCAGGAGTGAATACATCGGCAGGATGACCGAGATGGCCACGAAGGCGACGATGACACCCACGAAGATGATCATGGCAGGTTCGAGGAAGGTGGTGAGGGTCTTCAGGCTGCGGTCGACTTCCTCTTCATAGTAGTCCGCAAGCATGAGCAACTGGGCGTCGAGCGTGCCGGTTTCCTCACCGACCCGGACTACCTGCGCCAGCATGGCGGGGAAGAGACGCAGGCGCGCCAGGGGCTCTGAGATGCCCCTGCCTTGCAAGGTCTCCTGGCGCACGGCCTCCCAGGCATCGGCGAGAATGGCATTGGTCACGGTGCGGCGGGCCAGGGTCATCGAGTCAGGTAATGTCAGCCCCGCGGACAGGAGCGTTGACAGCGTCCGGCTCACCCTGGCCACATTGCCGTGCAGAAGCAGCCGGCCCATGATCGGGATCCGCAGCAGAAAGCGGTCTATCTGGCGCTTGCCCCAGGGGTGCCGGGAGAACAGAAATCCGCCGAGGATCAGGCTGATCAGGCCGAGGAAGATGCCGGTTTGGTGGGCCAGGATGGCATCCGCCGCCGCGAGGAGGGCGCGGGTAATCCATGGCAGCTCGGCCTGGAATTCATCGTAAAGCGCCAGAAGTGGCGGGAGCGTGAAGTTGATCAGGATGGCCACAACCACGAACGCCAGGCCGAGAACGAAAAGGGGGTAGGTCATCGCCGAGCGCACGCGTTGCGTGACCGAAACCTCCCGCTCCATATACCCAGCCAGCTGCCGCAGGACGGCCCCCAGATTCCCGGTGCGTTCGCCGACCTCGATCATCCGTGTGTAGACGGGCGGAAAGACATGCTCGTGCCGCTCGAGCGCGGCGGAGAGAGGTTGCCCAATTTGGACATCCTCCAGGACCTCGCGCACCACGCTGCGCAAAGCACGGCTGGCGACCTCCAGGCTGAGCAGTTCCAGCGCGGCGAGAATCGAAACGCCGGATTCGATCAAGTTTGCGAGCTGCTGCGTGAAGATGATCACATCCCGCCGGCGCGGCCCCAAGACCGTGGGGAAAAGGCGCGCCCATTCCAGAGGTCGAGCAACAGGACGCAGCGAGATGATCGTGAGACCCCGGTCCCACAAAATGGCTTCGGCATCCTCTTCTTGGTCGACATGTAGCAGGCCGCGAAGTTCCTGGCCGTCGGCGCCGTACGCCATATAGCGGTAGGCCATCTGCCTTAACCTCCGAACCGCAGATCAGGCAATCGAGTACACATTGCGTATCACTTCTGACGGGGTGGTGATCCCCTGCTTGACCTTCATCATGCCTGCCTGCTTCATCGAAACCAGCCCATCCTTCTCAGCGGCTGCGCGCAACACATCTGTGCTGGCACCTTCGTTGAAGAGATGGCGGATGGGTTCGGTCGCCACCAGCAATTCGAATACGCCTGTCCGCCCAAGATAGCCCGTCTGGCCACAATAATTGCAGCCCTCGCCCATTCGATAGGACTCAAGTGGCTCACCCATGATGGCGGCGTAGGCCTCGCGTTCCTCCGGCGTCGGCCTGGTCATGGTCACGCAGTGTGGACAGACGCGACGAACCAGCCTTTGGGATATGGCTCCCAGGATGGCTGAGGTGAGCAAGAAGCGTTCCACGCCCAGATGGGATAGGCGATAGAAGGCGCCGGGAGCATCATTGGCGTGGATCGAGGAGAGCACCAAGTGGCCGGTCAGGGCGGCTTGCGTCGCAGCCTGGGCGGTCTCGGTGTCCCGCACCTCGCCGACCATGATGACATCCGGATCCAGACGCATCACGCCCCGCAGGCCGGAGGCGAAGGTGATCTCGGCGGCGCGGTTGACCTGGATTTGATTGATCCCCTGGAAGTTGTACTCCACCGGGTCCTCGATCGTCATGATGTTGCGGTGTTCGTGATCAAGTTGGTTGAGCGCGGCGTAGAGGGTTGTGGTCTTGCCCGAGCCGGTGGGGCCGCTCACAAGGACCATGCCGAAGGGCGATTGGATCAGGCGGCGGAAGGCCCGCATGGTCTCCTGGTCCATACCAAGCCGCTCGATGTCCAGGATGGACTCGCTGCGGCCGAGCACGCGCACAGTGGCCATCTCGCCCCAAGTCGTATCGCTCGTGGCCACCCGGAAGAAGGTCTCCTCGCCTTCTACGATCCGCGAGAACTGGCCATCCTGGGGCCGGCGACGCTCGGCGATGTTCATCCCGGCCAGGATCTTGATTCGGGAAATCAAGGGATAATGGCTGGCCTTCGGCAACGTGAGTGTGTCATGCAGAATGCCATCGATGCGGTAGCGTACCCGGAAGGTGTTGTGATCAGGCACGAGGTGAATATCAGAGGCCCGATCGCGCACTGCTTGCTCCAGGATGAGGTCCACGGCGCGCACAACAGGGTCCTGCGCCAGCGCTTCCTCTTCGGCGGCGAGCTCCTCCGCAGCCAGGAGGCCCTCCACCGGGATGAATTCCGCCACTTCCCGTTCGATTTCTCGGTGAGCCTTGTAGTGCAGGTCGATGGCGTCTTCGATGTCATTGCTGGTGCCCACGGTGGGAGAGATGGGATACCCAGATAGGGCAGCCAGCTCTTCGATCACCTGCACATCCGTAGGATCTTCCATGACGACCGCCATGGCCCCATGGACGATGTCCAGCGGGATTAAATGGTGGCGGCGGGCGAAATCCTCGGGCACAACTTCGAGCAGGTCGCGGTTGATGGCGTGCCGCTTCAGGTCGATAAAAGGCAGGTTGAGGTGGACGCTGAGAGCCATGGCCAGGCTCTCGGGGTCCAGCCAGCCATTCTCGATCAAAAGTGTGCCGAGCCGGCGAGGATCGCCCGCCTTCTGGAGTTCCAGCGCAGCCTGCAAATGCTCCTCGCTGATGACCTTCTCCTCGACCAGCACTCGGCCGAGCGCCTTGGGCTGCTGCTCGGTTTGGGGAAGGGTTTGCTCTCGAATCGTATCTTCAGTCATCGGCTAACCTTCGTGGGCTGTGGCGTTCCACGGTTTCCAGTAACTTAGCAACACCCAGCGGCTTACTCAAGTAGGCATCGGCCCCCACCTTCATTCCCATATCGATATCGCGTTCTCGCGCTTTGGCCGAGACCATGACAATGGGGAGTGTCTCGGTCTCGGGCGAGGTCTTCAAACGGTTGCACACCTCATAGCCATCCATGCCGGGAAGCATGAGATCCAAAATCACCATACCGACTTCGGGGTCCTTGGCCATCGTGAGCGCCTGGAGGCCGTGCCGGGCGTGGACCGTGCTGTAGCCAGCCTTGCGCAGAGCCTGGGTTACAAGGGCAGCGTTGTACGGGTCGTCGTCGACAATCAGGATGGTTTCACCACGCGTGATCACTGCAGGTTCTGCGGCCGGCCTCTCATCATTCCTGGAGGCCGGCTCGACCCTGGGAGAAGGCCCGCTTGATTGCACCTGGCCCTGCTCGAAGCGTGCGAAGATCGGCCGATGCACGAAGGCCAGGAAGAGATGGTCGTCAATGGTAACGGCGCGGTCGCGGATACGGAGGAAGACCATCTCGCGCTCAACCTTGGGGCGAACATCGAAAATGGAGCCCGCTGGCGCAGAAGCGATCAAATTGCGAAGCCAGAGAGACAGGAGCTTTCGCAGCGTGTTGGGATCGGACCGCAGCTTGATGTCTCCTTCAAGCAGCAGGTTGAAGCGCATCTTGCGCGATTCCGCCAGAAGAGCGATCTCCTCGAGCAAGGGCTGCAGGATTCCCCGCAATCCGACCACTTGCTGGGCGCTGCGGTGCTGCGGCGCGGGCATGCGAGCCTCGATGCCTTCCATCAGACGCTGTCCATGCTGATGGGCGCGTTCGTAAGCATCCATCTGCTCTTTGGAGTCTTTGGTGGCGCCGAAGAGGGCGTGAAGCAGGCTTTCGCGCATCTCCTTCATCGATGCGATGAGCGCCTCTTCCGGCTGGGAAGGCTTGGCGGCGCCTGCCCGATCGGGCAGTTTAGGTCCGGCGCTGGCCGCGTTTGCCGCCCCTTCAGCCGCGGACGAATCAGGCGATGGTGGCCTGATTTCGTCATCCCTATCGGGGCTGCGGTCCAAATCGGTCATTCCCTACCGCTCCTCCATCCAGCAATGGGATCTCCCTTGCAACCTGCGGGCCACGAAGCGTGGAGCCACTGGCTTCCGCACTCAGCTCTTTACGCCCGACGATCGGTCCGCATGGGGCAGCCTGCGGCTAGTTTCGAGATAATCCTCGAGCATCTTCTTGTCATAGCGGCGGTGGCCCCCCGGTGTCCGGAAGGGGATCAGTAACCCGGATTGCTCGATCTTGCGGAGCGTGCTGAGGCTGATCCCCAGAAACTCGGCAGCCTCGCGGGCGGTGAGCAGGCCTTGCTTGGGTAGCTCCATGTTCCACTCCTCGGATGTCCACCACTTCTGGGCCCAGCGGCAGGGGTGCCTGCACCGGGCCGATATGGGACGATTCCAGCGTGATTTGAATCGATTTACACGGTTTCCGCCATTCCACTATAATGCCGAAGCTGCCACCTGGGGTAGCATTGAAAGGTGTTTGTAAGCGGCTTATGAAGCGCCCTGACCTATGCTCGGGTTGGGTTGATGACGCCTGGCGGATGGATTGTGAGGGCATCATTGCCCGGCTGAGGCGGGGTGCGACAGCAGCCCGATCCTTTTCGAGGAGGCAAATTCCATGACGGCGCGATTAGGGATCCTCACGGGTGGAGGCGATGCACCTGGGCTGAACGCCGTGATCCGGGCCGTTGCCAAGACTGCGCAGGCGCTGGGACCCTATCAGGTGATCGGCATCCGCGATGGGTTTGACGGCTTGCTGGAATCAGGGCAAACCCTGGAGCTGACGCCCGAAGCGGTGCGCGGGATCTTGCCACGCGGGGGCACCATTCTGGGCGCCGCAAACCGGGGCAATCCGTTCGCCAGGCGGGTCGTGAGGGATGGGCAGGAGGTTATCCTCGATGTCTCGGATGAGGTTGTCGAGCGCATTCATTCGCTCAAGCTGGAGGCGTTGATCGTTGTCGGGGGGGACGGGACCCTGCGCATCAGCCAGGAGCTGTATCAGAAGGGCTGCCCGATTGTGGGAGTACCCAAGACGATCGACAATGACATCGGCGGAACGGATGTCTCCTTCGGCTTCGACACAGCTGTGAGCATGGCCACGGAGGCCATCGACAGGTTGCATACGACAGCCGAGTCGCATCACCGCGTGATGGTTCTGGAGTTGATGGGGCGCGATGCCGGTTTCATCGCGTTGCATGCGGGAGTATCCGGGGGCGCGGATGTGATCTTGATTCCCGAGATACCCTACGACGAGCAGGCTGTTTTCGAAAAGATCCTCACTCGGGCCGAGCAGGGACGCCATTTCAGTATCGTCGCCGCAGCCGAGGGTGCCTTTCCGAAGGGCGGAGGCCAGGTGATCGCTCGCCCGGGCGATGGCATCGTTGTGGCTCGTTTGGGCGGTATCGGTCAGCTGGTCGGACAGCGCATCGCCGAAGCCTGCGATATGGAAACCCGAGTGACGGTTCTTGGGCATCTGCAGCGCGGTGGGGGCCCGACGGCGCGCGACCGCTGGCTGGCGACGCGATTCGGAGCCGCGGCGGTGGGCTTGGCAAGGGCAGGGGGGGTTGGGCGCATGGTCGCCTTGCGGGGAGACCGTGTCGTAGATGTCAGCCTTGATGACGCGCTCGCAGAGCCTAAGCGCGTGGATATAGAGGGCGACGCTGTGCAGACGGCGCGAGCGCTGGGAATCTGCCTGGGAGATTGAGCCACTGACAGGGCGGCCAGGGCCATTGGCCTTCCTGCAGGCCAGGGGAGCTTGCATGCGATTAGACAAGACGCAGAGGCGCTTTCTCGCGGGGGCGGTGCTGGGGTTGGCTTTCTTCCTCATCGAGGCCGGCGTTGTCGAGATTCTGTTAGCCATGGACGATGCTTGCCGCCTTCAAGTCTCTAGGTTGCGACTTCCCACGGATCCCTTTGCTGTATGCATGGCGGAATGGAAATGGTACCTCCTGCGAGCCATCTCGCGGGGCATCCTCTGGGATGGATCTCCCCTGGCAAGTTGGCTGATTATGGGCGGGTTCTATGGGCTTGTCGGGGGGCTGAGCGCGCAATTCTTCCGCAGACGCGGCATCGTGGTCTTCCTGCTGGCGCAAGCTGCAGTCGTGGCTTTCCTGGCGGGATTGGGCTACGTCCGCCAGTTTGTGGGGTGAGTGCGGCCGACGCCGGAAGGGGCTTCCCTATCCGATGCGCTCATAGATCTCGGCGAGCGCATCCCGCGCAGGCGGAACCATCGGCTCCCGCTTATCATCATCCACCCAGAACACGCCCGATCCCTGCATGGCTTGCCCGATGGCCCGGACCGGCACGCCACAGGCTTCGATCGCATGGATCACCTCGGCCGCGTCGGGCGTGCTCGCCCCCAACAACAGGGCGCCCGAAGCGATCAGGGCCATGGGATCCACATCCAATCTTGCACACAAAGCTTCGGTCTCGGGAAGGACCGCGATCTTGGCCCTCTCGACCTCGATGGCCACCCCGGCCGCGCGGGCAAACTCCCAAAGTCCCATCGCCAGGCCGCCCTCGGTTGGGTCGTGCATGGCATGCACCTTCCCGGTCTTCGCGGCTGCGAGCGCTTCTGGAACGACGCTGATGCCGGGATCCTGCAGGAAACCCTTGGCGCGCTCGATCGCCCCGCGGGGAAGCCCGGAGAGATGTGGCGCAAATTCGCGTGCCAGGATGCTCGTCCCTTCGATAGCAATGCCCTTGGTGAGCAGGATCGCATCGCCCGGCCGCAGGCCGCGGGGCGTGATCAGCGCTTCTTGGGTCGTGACCCCCATCATTGTGCCAGCCAGGATTGGCCGGTCGAGTCCATGGGTGACCTCCGAATGTCCACCGACCCAGAGGATGCCTAGCTCCTGGCAGGCGGAGCCGATTTGGTCGAAGATGCTTGTGACCAGAGCTTCGTCCGTTTTTGATCCGGGAAGCAGAATTGTGGCCAGGAACCAGGCCGGTCGGGTTCCCGTAGTGGCGATATCGTTGGCGTTGACTTGAACGGCGTACCAGCCGATATCTTCGGACGCGAAGGTGATGGGATCGGATTTGAGAACCAGCAGCGAATCGCCGCTTCGCACGACGGCACAGTCCAACCCGATGTCCGGTCCGAGAAGGATGCTGCGATCACTGGGTCGGTGCCTATGCAGGAGCGTTTCGAGCAAATCGGGCGGAAGCTTTCCCAGAGGCAGTTGCCTCATCGCCATACTCCGAAGCCTGGTTGAAGCACGCAAAGAGCCGTCATGGCTGACGGCTCCTTGTCTTTGCTGCGGCATCCTTTACTCATGCGAGAGGAGGGATGCCGCAGCATGTTGACCTAAGTTACTACTCATGGGCATCACCTCCTCGTCGTTAGGATAGCGAGGTCGGTGGGCGCTATGCTTGCGCCTGAGGCAGTATCCCACAGCGACTGCAGCTTGTCAAATCACAGGATCAGCATGGCATCGCCGAAGGAGTAGAACCGGTAGCCCCGCTCGATCGCCAGGCGGTAGGTTTCAAGGATGCGCTCGCGGCCAGCGAAGGCCGAGACCATCATCAGGAGCGTGGAGCGCGGCAGATGGAAATTGGTAACCATGGCGTCGGTTGCCCGGAATTCGAAACCCGGCAGGATGAACAGGTCTGTGGAGCCCTGAAAGGGCTGAACTCTACCCGGCCCGGGGATACGAGCGGCGCTCTCGAGCGCGCGCACGCTCGTGGTCCCGACAGCGATGATACGCCCGCCGTGCACCGTAGTTGTGTTGAGCGTTTCCGCAGCCTGTGCGTCCAGCTCGCACCACTCTGTGTGAATCGCGTGGCGCAAGGGGTCCTCCTCACGGACAGGGACGAAGGTGTCCAGGCCAATGTGAAGGGTGATCCTCACGAGCCTGACGCCTTGCCGCTCGATTCGGCCGAGAAGGCGTGGCGTGAAATGCAATCCAGCCGTTGGCGCGGCGGCCGAGCCCGGTCGGCGGGCGAAGGTGGTTTGGTACTCATCGCGATCCCGCAGCGGGGCCTGGATATATGGGGGAAGGGGCATCTCGCCGAGCTCGTCCAGCCGGTCGAGGATGGGTTCTTGGAATCGGACGAGGCGTCGTGGCCCGCCGAGATCCTCGATGATCTCCACGACGGGTCCGCCTACAACCTCGAGACGCCGTCCGACGCCGAGCCCTTTTCCGCCTACCATGGCTTCCCAGACGGCGGGCCGCTCTTGGCGCAGCAGCAGCAATTCCGCATGCCCGCCGGTGGGAATCTTACGCACGCGCAAGCGGGCGGGTATCACGCGCGTCTCATTGAGGACCAGCGCATCCCCAGGGTGAATATAATCCGTGATCTCGCCGAAGATGCGATGCTCCACATCCCCGCTATCGCGATGGAGCACAAGCAGCCTGGAGGAATCCCTCGGACGCGCGGGGCGCTGGGCGATGGCTTCAGGCGGAAGATGGTAGTCGAAATCGGAAGTGCGCACGCGTCACCGATTCAGCCAGCGCGCAAGCAGGTTCAGAGCAATCGTCAGGATCAGGCTCAGCAGGATCGAGCTTGCCAATGGGAAGAGGCAAGTGAAACCTTCGCGTTCGATCCGGATATCGCCGGGAAGCCTGCCGAGGGGAAGCCCGGTGCGACCGAGGAACCATAGTAGCCCCCCGAAGACCACAAGGCCGATCCCGGCGAGGATGATCCAGCGACCCATAGAGCTAAGGTCATACATATTGGTGCAATTTACATCTCAGGCAGCCGTGGCTGCGGAGAGCCAGGCGGCGCAAGGCCCATGTGCTCGTAGGCGCGCGGGGTGGCAACACGGCCCTGAGGGGTGCGGTCGATGAAGCCTAACTGCAGCAGGTAGGGCTCGACGACATCCATGATAGTGTCAGGCTCCTCGCTGATCGAGGCGGAGATCGTATGCAGCCCAACCGGACCGCCCTGAAACTTCTCGATGATGGTGCTCAGGACTTTGCGGTCCGCGTCATCCAGCCCCATTTCATCGATTTCGAGCAGCGCCAGCGCGTCCTGAGCCACCTTGCGGCTGATATGGCCATCCGCCCGCACCTGGGCGTAATCGCGCACCCGGCGAAGCAGTCGCAGGGCCACACGCGGAGTGCCACGCGCCCGGCAGGCGATCTCGGTTGTCCCGCCCTCGTCGATGGTCAATTCGAGAATCGCTGCAGCCCGGCGGACGATCTGCTTCATGGCTTCATCATCGTAGAAATCGAGGCGATGAACGACGCCGAAGCGCGCCCGCAGTGGCGCGCTCAGGAGCGCCAGGCGGGTCGTGGCTCCAATCGTTGTGAAGCGGGGGAGCTTGAGCCGTAGCACTTTTGCGCTTGGCCCTTTGCCAAGGGTGAGATCCAAGGCGAAATCCTCCATGGCTGGGTAGAGGATTTCTTCGACGGCACGCCCGAGCCGATGAATTTCGTCGATAAAGAGGATATCCCCCTGGTTGAGATTCGTGAGCAGCGCCGCCAAGTCTCCTGCGCGCTCGATCGCCGGACCCGAAGTGATCTTCAGGTTCACGCCCATTTCATGGCTCAGAATATGGGCCAGCGTGGTCTTACCCAAACCTGGCGGTCCATAGAAGAGCACATGGTCGAGCGGTTCGCCGCGCTCGAGAGCCGCCTCACACAGAATGCGAAGATTCTCCCGCACTCGATCCTGGCCGATCATCTCCTCCAGGCGGCGCGGGCGCAGGCTGACCTCGGCCTGATCTTCGGGGCGTGGCTGGGAGGAGTGGTCGCGTTCGTCTACCTTGGTCACGCAGGAGATTATACAGGAACAGCGCGCCTCAGGGTATGCAGGCCCGGGGTTTGGGAAGCGCGCAGCCCTGCTGACGGACTCGCCGGCAGAGCGAGCCAAGGCTGTGGTTTGGCTACTTCAGTGTTTGATGACAGGCGGAAGCTTCTTGGCCTGCTCGACCCAGGATCGGACTTGCGCAGGAGAAGGAAGGCGGCGGACCAGGCGCTTCTCCTTGTTCAGCGCCACGATAGCCTGGTACAAGTTTGCTGGGTTGCGGTTGCGCAGCTCTTTAATGGTGTCCACGCCTGCTTCCTCCAGCAAGTCACTGTACTCTTCCCCAACACCCTTCACGCGCATGAGGTCGGCCAAATTGACCCATTCAAGGATGAGTTTCGCCGGAATGCCGGTGTGCTCGGCCAGATCTAGCCTTGCCTGGCGGGTTGCGCCTACATCCAGCAGACGCTGTGTCGATCGGATGCCAATCTTGTGAAGTTTCTTGGCATACGAAGGGCCGATGCCCTCCACATCGATGATCCTGGCCATCGCCGCACTCCCTTCCTGGCGTCTCTGTCGCTGGAGATTGTAGGGCGCTTCGCCGTGGGCGGCAAGCGAGGGGTCTCGCAGCCAGCCCCCACCAGCGTGTTGTTGACGCCTTTGTGCAGGTTATCTATACTGACGGCGAAGAGGAGAAGCATGCCGGGTGGCGGGAGTAAGGTCCGGCCCGGGACCGGGCATGGCCGCACCGGGAGGCTGAAGGTGGCGATTGGGATCGGCCTGCGCCAGGTTCAAGATGCTCTCGAGCGAAAGGCCGTCCAGGTCCAAAATGAGTTCATCCGCATCAGTGAGGAGCTCGAGGACCTGGGCCGAAAGCTGCTCGAGTCAGATGAGGAGGAACGAAAGCGCATCCGCGAAGAGCAGCAGAAGCTTCGGGTTCGCCAGCAGGAAGTCGCCGAGGAGGTCAATCTATGGCGCAAGCGCGCCCGGGAAGTGTTGCGGCAACCTGGGGTAGGCAGCCTGAGGGCCTACCTGGATGAACTGAACTCGTTGAACGAACCGCTGGTGACACCAACTGTCGAGCGGGCTCTCCAGCTCTTGGATACCCCGCCCGAAGAGCGGGGCGCCTTCCAGGAGCAGGCCAGCCCAAGAGAGAAAACGCCCGCGGAGCGCCTGCTCGAACGGGCCCGAACCGAGTACGACCTGCGCAGCAGTGACCCCAGCGCGCGCATGCGCGAAGCCATCACCTTCGCAAACCGGCCAGGCATGGCGCAAGATGATGACATCGTCCATGCCATCGTGGAAGCTATGGACGATCCCGATCCCCTGGTACGGGAGCTAGCAACGCTTACCACCATCCAGCTTTATCGCTTCCGCGCCATGCGATTTGCGGACCTGGATGCGGCCCATCAGGCCGTGCAGATGCTGGCGCGCATCAATCATCCGGCGGTGATCCCTGCGCTCATCGAAATCGTCGAGAAGCCAAGGATCGGTTATGTGCAAGAGGAGGGGCAAGCGGTCAACAAAGAGAATGGTCCGAGCCGCATGATAGCCTTGCTACGGCTGGTCGAGTGGCATACTGGCGAGGCACGAAATGCGATCCGGGCCCTCACGTTTGACCGTGACGAGCATATTGTGAAGGCTGCCAAGCGGGCGCTGGAACTCTTCCCAGGTCCCTGGACGGGTCCCATCAAGAGCCCCAAACGGACAGGCTGAAGAGAATTGGGCCCGAAAGTGATGCGCCACATTGCTTGACAGCCTGGGCATCTCTACTATAATTATCCAGATATTGAAGAAGCAGTAGATCGTCGGTCGGCGCAGGCAAAGCGCTTGAGGGCGATATCGGCCTCACGCGCTTGTTTTGCTATGCCTATAAATTAGCACGCTTGTTCGAATTCCCCACGGAGATGCAGAACCAAGAGCGCGCTTCGCGACGGAGGAGATTGGGTGGAATCAAAAGGTTTTCGAGCCCTTCGCATTAGCCTGGCCTCGCCCGAGACCATTCTAAGCTGGTCTCATGGGGAGGTGCTGAAGCCTGAGACGATCAATTACCGCAGGCTTCGTCCCGAGAAGGATGGCTTATTCTGTGAGGCCATCTTTGGCCCCACGAAGGACTGGCAGTGCTACTGCGGGAAGTACAAGAACATCCGCTTCAAAGGCATCACCTGCGAGAAGTGTGGCGTTGAGGTCACGCGCTCCTCGGTGCGTCGCGAGCGGATGGGCCATATCAGCCTGGCGGCCCCCGTTGCGCACGTGTGGTACACCCGCCGCGTGCCCTCCTATCTGGGCCTACTGCTCGACATCTCCCGTAGGAACCTGGATCGCGTGCTCTACTTCGCGCAATACATTGTCACTTTCGTGGATGACGACGCCCGCAAAAAGGCTCTGAAGCGCATTGAAGATGAGATCGCCCGTTTGGAAAAGGAGGAACTGGAGGCCACAAAGGCCCACCAGTCGGAGATCAAAGAAGCGAAGAGAGCGCGCCTGGAGGAGCTTGATGCACGCAAGAAAGAGATCCAACAGGCCTATGATGAGGAAGTCGCCGAGAAGATCGATCCCGTCATCCGAGAAGGGCAGCGCCTCGAGAGTACACTCAGCGAGAAGCTGGGCAAGACCATTCGCGCTCCCATTCATTTCAAGGCGCTGGACACCTTGGTCGCCGATAAGGGTGAGACCATCGGCAAGGATCATATAACCAAAGTCCAGGCCGCGGTCAAATCTCATTTAGACGAGGTCGAATCGACCCTAAGGCAGAAACGCGACGAGCAGCTTGCCCAGCTCAAGATGGAGGTCGAGCAGGCTAAGGCCGAGGCCGACTTGGCCTTGAGCCAGCTCGAGTTCGAGGTGGATGAAGAGCTGGTCGAGGCACGCCAGCAGCTCGAGCAAGACCGCGACGAGCTGATGAGCATCCATCCCATGATGTTCCTGGGCGAGACGCGCTACCGGGAGCTGAAGTCAAAGTGGGGCCAAGTGTTTCGTGCAGATATGGGCGCCGAGGCCTTCTACGATATCCTGCAACAGATCGATCTTGACAAGCTGGCTGAGGAACTCTGGAACGAAGTCCGGACGACCAAGAGCAAGCAGCGCAAGAAGAAGGCCACAAAGCGTTTGAAGGTCGTGGAGGCTTTCAGGCGTTCGGGCAACCGGCCGGAGTGGATGATCCTGACGATCCTGCCCGTGATCCCGCCCGATCTGCGCCCCATGGTGCAGTTGGACGGCGGGCGTTTCGCCACCTCCGATCTGAACGATCTATACCGGCGGGTCATTAATCGCAATAACCGGCTAAAGCGGCTGGTCGAACTGGGCGCGCCGGATGTGATCGTCCGTAATGAGAAACGCATGCTCCAGGAGGCCGTTGACTCGCTGATCGACAACTCGCAGCGCGGCAAGGCGCTCTCGAGACGCGGTCGCCGGGAGCTCAAATCGCTCAGCGACATGCTCAAGGGCAAGAAGGGCCGCTTCCGGCGCAACTTGCTTGGCAAGCGAGTGGACTATTCCGGCCGCTCGGTAATCGTGATCGGACCCCATCTCAAGCTCTATCAGTGCGGGTTGCCGAAGACCATGGCGCTCGAACTCTACCGGCCATTCGTCATTTCCAAGCTGGTTCAATATAACTACGCTGCCAACGTGAAAGGCGCCAAGCGCATCATCGAGCGGGAGCGGCCCGAGGTTTGGGAGGTTCTCGAAGAGGTCATCAAGGACCGGCCGGTGCTGCTCAACCGCGCGCCGACGCTGCACCGCCTGGGCATTCAGGCCTTCGAGCCGGTCTTGGTCGAGGGCAAAGCCATCCAGCTCCACCCGCTGGTCTGTGCGGCTTTCAACGCCGATTTCGATGGCGATCAGATGTCGGTGCATCTGCCGCTTTCGCAGCGGGCTGTACGAGAGGCGCGCGAGCTGATGCTTTCGAGCGTGAACCTGCTCAAGCCGGCCGATGGCGAGCCCATCGTTGGGCCTACCAAGGACATGATCCTCGGGGTTTACTATCTCACCATGAGCGAGGATCAGAAGGAGCATCCCGGCGCAGGTCGGGCCTTTGCCGATATGGACGAAGTCGAGATGGCCTACGGACTAGGGCAGGTGGCGATTCATACTCCCATCAAGTTGTTGACGACCACCTGGTACGACGATGAAGGCCAACGGCTGATGGAGCCCGAAGAGCGTGTGATCGACACCACGGTTGGCCGGGTGCTATTCAATCGTGTGCTTCCTGAGGAGTTGCGGTTCGTGAACCGTGTGCTCGACAAATCGGCTGTCCAGGAGCTGGTAAGCGAGATCTACCACCTGCTGCGTGAGGAAGGGACACCGGCCGTGGTGGATGCCATCAAGGACATCGGTTTCGCGTATGCCACGAAATCGGGCACCACAATCGCCATCTCGGACATCACCGTGCCCGAGACAAAGGAAGACATCATCAATCAAACCATCGAGGAAGCCGAGGCCGTTCGCATGGATTACCGCCGTGGCTTGCTCACTCAGCAGGAGACGACCGAGCGCATCATCGACCTCTGGCAAGAAACCACGAATCGGGTGGCCGAAGAGGTCAAGGAAGCCATGGATCCGGCGGGCAACTTGAGCACCATGGCCATTTCGGGCGCCACCAAAGGTGGCTTCGGCCCGATCTCGCAGCTCGCGGGCATGCGAGGTTTGATGGCTGACCCGGCAGGCCGCATCATCCCCTTGCCGATTCGTTCCAGCTTCCGAGATGGGCTCACCACGCTGGAATACTTCATCTCCACCCATGGCGCTCGCAAAGGCCTGACCGACACCGCGCTGCGCACGGCGGATGCTGGATACCTGACCCGACGCTTGGTGGATGTTGCCCAGGACGTGATCATCAACGCTGAAGACTGCGGAACGGATGAGGGCATCTGGATTCGCCGGACGGAGGATGTCGCCGGCCAACCCTTCTCGAGCCGCCTTCTGGGGCGGGTTGTGGCCCGCAGAGTAGTCGATCCCAAGACGGGCGAAATCCTCGCCAAGACCGGTGAGATGCTCACTCTGGTGAAGGCCCGTGACATCGAGGAGTCTGGTGTCGAGGAGGTCTACGTGCGCTCGCCGCTGACTTGCCAGCTGCAATTCGGGCTGTGCAGGCAGTGCTACGGCATGGACCTGGGCAGGGGAAGGATGGTCGAGCTGGGCGCAGCGGTGGGAATTGTCGCTGCACAGTCCATCGGCGAGCCTGGAACGCAGCTCACACTGCGAACCTTCCACACAGGTGGTGTGGCCGCTGGCGGCGATATCACCACCGGCCTCCCGCGTGTGGAAGAGCTCTTTGAAGCCCGGAAGAAGCCTAAGGGCGAGGCCGTAATCGCCGAGATCGCGGGCACAGTACACATCATGATGCCGGAAGTCCCGGACGGACCGCGTGTGGTCCAGGTTCACAGCAGCGAGCTGATCCAGGATGAATATCCGGTGCCCGGGAACTGGTCGCTCCGTGTGGAGGATGGCCAAGAAGTCGAGGCAGGCACCCTGATCGCCAAGCGTGGTGACTCCATGATCACCGCATCCCACGGCGGTCGCGTGCGGGTCGAAGACCGCAGAGTGGTAGTGGCCTATGATCGCGTCGATGAGGTGGAGTACGAGATCCCCGCGAGTGCACGCCTGCTGGTAAAGGAGGGGGATAGGATTGAGGCTGGGCAGCAGTTGACCGAAGGGTCCATCAATCCACATCGCATCCTGAGGATCCTGGGTCGGGAGGCCTGTGAGCTCTATCTGCTCACGGAGGTCCAGAAAGTCTACAGATCGCAGGGCCAGAACATCAACGACAAGCACTTCGAGGTGATCATCCGCAAGATGCTCTCGAAGGTGCAGGTCACAAGCCCCGGTGACACCGAGCTGCTCCCGGGCGACTTGGTAGACCGGAGCTATCTGCAGCGCCTGAACGAGCGCATACTTCAGGATGGCAAGCGGCCTGCGAAGGCCATGCAGATGCTTCTGGGCGTGACCAAGGCCTCGCTCTCCACCGAGTCCTTCCTCTCGGCATCCTCCTTCCAGCACACGATCAAGGTGCTGGCCGGGGCGGCGATCGAAGGGAAGGTAGACTACCTGCGCGGGCTGAAGGAGAATGTGATCATCGGCAAGCTTATCCCGGCTGGCACAGGGTTCCCCGGTACGGAAGTCGCGCTGCACGATGAGCGGCTAGATGGCGTCTTGGAGATGGAGGAACAAGTAGAGGAAGAATTGCCGATGGCGGATGCCGAGGGCATGGCGGCCGATTAATCCCCGGCTTGTGGCGTTTCATTGACAGCCCATGCGCTGACGTTTATAATGTCACGGCTGCCCCAGCGCATACGAGTTGGGGCGGTCGTATGAATCCCCCTCTTCCCCGCCGGCTGGCGCGTGGGCGCGAGCGCGGCGGCGAAGTGAAGCTGGAGGGCTACACATGAAGTATGCAATTCTGCAGTCGGGCGGCAAGCAATATGTCGCTCGCGAGGGTGAGGCGTTGGAGGTCGATCGGCTGCCTGTCGAGAAGGACGAGACGGTCGAGTTTTGCGAGGTTCTCCTCGTCTCGGACGGCAAGAACGTCCACGTGGGAACGCCGCGGGTCGAAGGGGCACTGGTCAAGGGGCGAGTCCTGGATGAGGTGAAGGCCCGCAAGGTCGTGGTCTTCAAGTACATCCCCAAGGAACGCTACCGGCGGAAGAGTGGGCATCGCCAGCGCTACACCCGGGTTGTCATCGAATCCATCGTGGGCCCGAAGGATGGAAAGGCCACAGCCGAGGCCAAACCAGAGGCTGAGAAGAAGGCCCCTGCGGCCAAAGTGACGGGCAAGAAGGCGGCCGAGGCCAAACCTAAGGGGGGGCAAGGCAAGAGCTCAGCCAAGAAGGCAGCCTCGGGCACCAAAGGCGGCGCGGCGAAGAAGAGCACCGCCTCCACCAAGAAGACGCGCAAGCCTTCGGAGAAGAAGGGTGACAAGCCCTCCTCGACGAAGAAGTCCGAATAGCGGTTGAGTGAGGTCGTACGATGGCACACAAGAAGGGCGGCGGCTCTAGCCGCAATGGTCGGGACAGTCATAGCAAGCGATTGGGCGTGAAGCGCTTCGGCGGTGAAGCTGTGAGGGTGGGCCACATCCTGGTCCGCCAGCGCGGCACGCGCATCTATCCCGGCTTGAACGTCAAGAAGGGCTCTGATGATACGCTATATGCCGTGGCGGATGGGGTCGTCTTCTACGACTTCGCCCGTAAAGGGCGCAAGCGCGTAAACGTGATCCCCCGCTAGTCCCTGGCCACTGTGGCAGGCTGCGATAAAGAGAAGGCGCCTGCCTATCGTGGACGATGGGCTTGAGAAGGTAGAGCGAGCATGAAGACTAAAATTCACCCCAAATATTACCCGAACGCCAAGGTTGTCTGCGCCTGCGGGAACACATGGACCACCGGTGCCACGGTCGAGCTCATCCAGACGGATGTCTGCTCGAAGTGTCATCCCTTCTATACGGGCGAGCAGCGGATCGTGGATACGGAAGGGCAGGTCGACCGCTTCTACAAGAAGCTCGAGGCCCGGCAGCAGTTCATGGAAGAGCAGAAAGCCCGCGAGTCGGCCCGGACATCGCCCGAATTGCCCATTGCAGAGCTCGAGCTCAGCTCCAGGGCCGAAGCGGCGCTGCTGGAAGCTGGCATCGAGAACGTGGGCCAGGCACTCGAGCGGCTGGCCGGGGGCGATCAAGCGATGCTGGAGATCGATGGATTCGGCCGCAAGAGTCTCGCCGATCTGAAGCGCGCCTTGAAGCGGCATGGCTTCGAATTGCCCGAAGCAGCGCTAGAACCACAGGTATAGTCTCCGTCACTTGCCCGCGTTAGGGGCTGGTGTAGACTCCGGGCAGGTGCACGCGCACCTGCCCATTTCTTTTCCATCCTGCGGAGGGTTCAAGCCATCATGCGGCACACGAAGGGCAGTGTAGAGGTCATAACTGGCTCGATGTTCAGCGGCAAGACGGATGAGCTCATCCGGCGTCTGCGCCGGGCCCGCATCGCACGCCAAGATATCCAGGTGTTCAAACCCAAGCTGGACACCCGCTACGGGGAGGAGAAGGTTGCCTCGCATGCGGGCTCGGAGTTTGAGGCTACCCCGATCGAAACGGCGGCGCAGATCGAAGGCCTGCTGAAGGATGCCACCACGGTCGTGGCCATCGATGAAGCTCAGTTTTTCGACGATCAGATATGTGGCATCGTCCAGCGCCTTGCAGACCGGGGCTTACGGGTGATCGTCGCCGGATTGGATATGGATTTTCGTGGCGAGCCATTCGGGCCGATGCCCAAGCTCATGGCCCAGGCCGAGCGTGTGGACAAGCTGCATGCGATCTGCATGGTATGTGGAGGGCCAGCCTTCCGCACGCAGCGACTCATCGACGGACAGCCGGCACGCTATGACGATCCTGTGGTTGTCGTTGGCGCGAGCGAACTCTATGAAGCCCGCTGTAGGGAGCATCACTCAGTCCCGGGAGGCCCCGATGCAGCCGTATGAGAAATTCCTGGCGGAGATCCTGATTCCTGAGGATACGCTGCAAGCCCGAATCCGTGAGCTTGGAGAGGAGATCAGCCGGGACTACCAGGGCAAAGCGCTGATGCTCATCTGCATCCTGCGCGGGGGGGTGATGTTCCTTACGGATCTGATGCGGTCGCTCACGGTCCCGCACACGATTGATTTCATGGCGGTCTCCTCCTATGGTGCTGGGGCGCGGGAGTCAAGCCGTCAGGTCCGCATCACGCTTGACTTGCAGATGTCGGTGGAAGGCAAAGACGTTCTGCTCGTGGAGGATATCATCGACAGCGGTCACACCATCGCATCGGTGCTCGAGCTTCTGAAGACTCGCGCTCCAAATTCGCTGCGGGTTTGCACGTTGCTGGACAAATTTGAGCGCCGGGAGGCGGAGGTGCCGATCGATTACTGCGGCTTCAAGATCCCCAACAAGTTTGTCTTTGGTTACGGGTTGGATCTGGATGAGTATTACCGCAATCTGCCCTTCGTCGGCGTCGTTCGGCCGGATAAATATATGCCCCCGGACTAGTCTGGCGACCCCATGATGCGCGCTGCTCCATTACCAGAGGACTTGCTGGCGTTGCTCCCGCGTCGTTCAGACGAAGGGCCACGTGTCTGGCTCGTGGGGGGCGCCGTTCGGGACTGGCTGCTGGAGAGACCGATCCTCGACTTGGACTTTGCGGTGGAAGGGGATGCACTCGCGCTTGCCCGGAGTGTGGCCGATGGCCTCCAAGCCGATTATTACCCCCTGGATCCCAGTCGAAATACGGGCCGAGTGCTCGTGCAGGATTCTGACACGGGCAAGAGGATCTATGACTTCGCGGGCCTAAGAGGGCCGGATATTCTCACCGACCTCCGTGATCGGGATTTCACCATCAATGCGATGGCCGTGGATCCGTTCGATCTGGGACGGCTGATTGACCCCACAGGAGGGTTGCGGGATTTGAAGGAGAAGCGGCTGCGGGCCTGCTCGGACTCGGCCTTCCTCTCTGATCCGCTGCGTGTCTTGCGCGCGGTTCGGCTCTCCCAGATGCTGGAATTGCGGATGGAGGCGGAGACCATAACCTCGCTCAAGGCCGCCACCCATCTGATTGAGAGCGTCTCGCCCGAGAGGGTACGGGATGAGCTCATGCGCATTTTCGGATTGGCCGAACCCTCCGGCGCGCTACGCCTGATGCTTCATTTGAATCTTTGGGAGGCTGTTTTTCCTGAGTTGCCCGCAAGGACGGATGGTGCGGCCGTCGAGACCGCGCTGCGCACGTTGGGGCATGCGGCGGAAATCCTGGCGGTGCTTGACCCTGTGCACGATGAGGAGAGGGCCGCAGACGCCATTCTTGGTTCGCTCGTTTGGAGGCTGGGACGCTATCGGCAGGCCATTTATGAGAACCTGAATGCAGAGGTCGCGCCCGATCGCGCCCGACGCCCGCTCCTTTTCCTGGCTGGGCTATTCCACCTGGTTGGATGTTCGAGCATAGGCCCAAACGGACCAGCCATGCCCTGCCCGGCTGAAGCGCGAATGAAGCTGGCTGCTCAACGGCTCCGGCTGAGCCGGAGGGAGAGCCGGTTCCTGCTGCGGGTTCTCTCGGCCATGCATGAACTGCGTCGCATCGAAGATATCTCGCCTCTCGTCGTGTACCGCTACTTCAACCAGGCACCGGATGCCGGGGTGGGCACTGTGCTGCTGGATCTGGCCTCGCAACTGGCGAAACAGCCTGGTCCCCCCTCAGGCGAAGATTGGGAGGCTGCACTGGCCAAGTCTCGCACGCTCCTTGAGGCAGCCTTCGAGCGGCGTGAAGAACTGATCAATCCTCCATCGCTGGTTGATGGTACGAAGCTGATCTCGTCGCTAGGCCTCCGGCCTGGCCCCGAGATCGGCCGGCTGCTGGAGCGTATTCGGGAGGCTCAGGTGGAAGGCTTGATCCAAACCGAGGAGCAGGCGCTCGAATGGACCCGCCGCTGGATCCAGGCAGGTCGCTAGCAGCCAGATTCCCTTACGAGCGTTGCTCTAGGATTGGCCCCGTACGCTAGGGAAAGATTTCGACGAGCATGGGCTCGTAGAAACAGCGGCAGCCGTTCGCATGCGAGCAGCCGGCTACGGGCAGCGAGGGCACGCTGTCTTTCTCGTATGATCCCTCGATGGCTCGGCAAGCAGGGCAGGCATCGCGGGCGACAATAACTCGAATACGGCTGACGCGTGGGTTGGCCTGGAAGTCTTTAAGGGCAACCGCGGTGGCGGAGAATTCCGAGAGATCTGCGCCACAGTGTTTGCAGGCGCTGGCGCTGTCGGGGCTTTGATGGTTGCATCGAGTGCATGTACGCATGGGTCGCGCCTCCGGCTCAGATTTGTGCCATCATTGTATTGACGCGTCCCATCATGTCAACCCAGGCAGGGTTATGCGCCGCGCGCAAGATAGGAGGCCCCCTTGGCTCGCAAGATCCTTCATGTCGATCTGGATGCCTTCTTTTGCTCGGTGGAAGAGTTGCTGAACCCCGGACTGCGCGGGAAAGCCTTTGTTGTGGGTGGCTCGCCCGAGGGCAGGGGTGTGGTGGCGTCGGCCTCCTATGCTGCGCGTGCCCTCGGAATTCGATCGGCGATGCCCACTGCGCAAGCGCTCGCCAAGGCGCCCGGTTTGATCGTGCTCTCTTCACGCCACGACCTTTATCAGGAGCATTCCCGGAAGGTAATGGAATTCCTGCGCCAGTCGGCGCCGCTCATGGAGCAACTCTCCATCGATGAGGCCTTCCTGGATCTCAGCGATGATCCCAGGCCTGGCGCGGAGATCGCGCGTGCGCTTCAAGCGGAAATCCGGCGTCGTTTTGAACTACCCACGTCCTGGGGCGTGGCATCCAATAAGCTGGTGGCCAAGATAGCAGCGCAGGTAGGGAAGCCTCGAGGCCTGATTGTGGTTCCCGAAGGGCAGGAGGCAGCCTTCTTGCGGCCCTTGCCTGTCTCCATGCTCTGGGGCGTAGGTCCCAAGACAGAACAGGCACTGGCCAAGGTGGGTGTCAGGACGATTGGCGATCTCGCTGCCCTGCCGACAGAAACCTTGCGGCGATTATTGGGTGACCATGGCATAGAGCTTGCATCAAGGGCGAAGGGGGTGGATGAGCGACCGGTGGTCGCTGAGCATGCAGCGCGGTCTATGTCGGCCGAGCGCACCTTCCCAAAGGATGTCGGCGATGAGGATGAGTTGCTGCGGACGCTGCTGAGACTGAGCGAACGAGTAGGGTGCCGCTTGCGGAAAGCTGGCCTGGCTGGGAGAACTATCCGGATAAAGCTCCGTTGGCCGGACTTCACGACTCTAACCCGGCAGACCCGGCTTGAGCAGCCAACCAACCGGGACCGGCGGATCTACGAAGAGGCGGTGCGCCTGCTGCGAGGGGTCTGGAGGAAAGGCCGCAAGATCCGATTGCTGGGTGTGGGGATCGTCGATCTTGGGCCCCCAGTCCACCAGCTCGAACTGTTCGACCGCTCGTGGGAGAAGGACGAACGATTGATGGCCGCGCTGGATCAAATTCGTGAGCGCTTCGGGCCGGATGCTGTTCGCAGAGCGAGTGGACTGCGAAATTGCCCTGAGACGGGCGAGGGGCAGGAGGAAGGGGAGCCGCCCAAGTTCGGGCAGGCCAATGATCCGAAAGCTGCAGACCGCCCGGGCCAGGAAGCCGGAGGGTAGTTCATGAGTTTGGAAGGCAAGGGGTATTACATCTGGCAATTACCATATTGTGATGGGGGAGATCCAGAGGCCATTGCCGCGCGGGCAAAGGCCGCGGCCCTGACGCATGTGATGATCAAGATTGCCGATGGCTCCAGTTGGCCCTACAACTTCGATTTCGAGCGCAACGTTGATCTGGTGCCGCCCGTGGCCGAGGCGCTGCGGGGAGAAGGCATCCAGGTGTGGGGATGGCATTACGTCCGCGGCTACGACCCGATCAATGAGGCCCGCCTGGCTGTTCAGCGCATGACCGAGTTGAGCCTGGATGGATACATCATCGATGCCGAAGCGGAATATAAGGATGTCCGCAAGCGCGCCGCCGCCACCACGTTCATGAAGGAATTGCGCGCTGGCCTTCTGAGCGTTCCCGTGGCGTTGAGTACCTACCGCTACCCCAGGGTACATCCCGAATTCCCCTATAGCGAATTCCTAGAAGGCTGCGACCTGAGCATGCCCCAGGTCTACTTTGAAAAAGCTCACAACCCAGAACAGCAGCTGGAGCGTTGCGTCGAGCAGTACATGGATCTAAAGCCGGCCAGGCCAGTGATGCCCACCGCTCCAACGTATGCTCGCGGGGATTGGCGTCCGACGCCGGACGAGATCACACGCTTCTTTCAGAAGGCCAAGGATATGGGTCTGCAGGGGGCCAATGCCTGGAGCTGGGATTACGCCACGCGCAGAGGCTATCTCGATCTCTGGCAGGCGGTGGCGGATTTCCCCTGGTCGACCCAAGAACCCGTTGAAGATATGCCCGAGCAGCTCATCCAGCGTTTGAACGAGCGCGATCCGGTTTATGTGTCGGGATTGTATGCGCAGAATGCGGCCCATGTGACGGGGGAGCGCACGGTCGTGGGGCGTGATGCGATCCGGGCCTGGTATCGCACGCTGCTCACTGAACAGTTGCCCAACGCCGAATTCACGCTGGTTGGCAAATCCGGCACGGGGGGCACGCGTCATTTCATGTGGCAGGCGCATAGCGATCGCGGAGATGTGATCGACGGCAATGACACTCTCGGCCTCATCGACGGCCGCATCCAATATCACTACACCTATTTCACAATTCGATAGCGGGAAATCGCCCGGCTCCCTGCGCTATGGGGGGTCGGATTCGCCCGGCCCGGGCCCTGCAGTCTGGCCCCGGCTCGCCGCTCGGCTGCTGCGGAAGCGGGCCCACGGAATGGGGAGAAACCAGGGCGTGGAACGGCGGTATTCCTCGAAGTTGGGATAGCGAGCGAGGGAGCGATCCTTCCGGATCATATTCGGGATCCACTCAACCCCGATGAAGAGCGCCAGGACAAGCAGCGGGGCCCAATGCTGGGCGAGTAGTGCAAAGGCCAAGTAGATCAGCAGTTCCCCGAAATAATTCATATTTCTAGATAGTGAGAACAGCCCTTCGGTGATGAGTGTTTCAGGCCTTAAGCGCAAGGCTGTGTGCTTTTGCATATCCACGGAAAAGTGGAAGAAAACCCCAAGGCCATAGATGGCGATAGAAAGCCCTAAGAGCCAGGGCGGGGCTTGAATGCCGCGGCTGATGATCAGCCAGGGAGCGATCCAATAAAGGCTGAGCCCACCCAGGATGATCAATGCATAGCCCCAGCCCGTTTCTTCCTCCCAGCGCTTGTCTGGAAAGTAGCGGCTTTTCAGGACCCAGAGCAGGCCATAGGTGCCATGCAGCGCAAGGTAGATCCAGGCCGTGGGATTCCACCAGGCGCGATATAGGCCCATCAATGACAGAATGAACAGGCCGGTAAGACCCTTGTGGGTATCGATAAAGTGGCGCCGCTTCATCTTTATCCTTCGTAACTGACCGGTTCGCGAGCCCGGAGAGGGCTGCTATTCACCGGTGTCGATGATCTCATAGCTCAGATGGAGCGGAAGAATCTCTTTAAACATCGCCTGAGCGGGGCAATAGCGTGTTTCGGAGAGCTCGATTGCCCGCTCGACTGCCGCAGGATCGATTCCTCGCCCCGTAATCCGGTAATGGATCTTCATCTCGGTGAAGACCCGTGGGTGCTCTTCTGCCCGTGAGGCCTCCAGTTCTACGGCGAATTCAGTCACCTCCTGATGCTTTTTCTTCAGAATGGAAATAACATCCATGGCCGTGCATCCGATCACGCTGATAGCCATCAACTCCATCGGCCGGAAGCCGTCATCATCCCCTCCAACGGCCGGGCTGGCACCCAAGGGAACTTGAAAACCGCTTTCTGCTTCGCCTGTGAAGGTCAGGCCCCGATGCCATGTGACGCTCGCGTGCATGTCCATTGCCTCCGGTATCATTCATAAAGCAGGGGGGTGACACGGCGCTCTAGATTTTGCAGACAAGTTCTACCGCTCCAGGCGAGCCGGGCCCTGCCGGCGCGGTCGATTACAGCCGAAAAGGGAAGAGGAATGGTCTGGAAGGCCCGGAACGTCGCTTCGTGCGGGTCAAGCCAGGCTGGGAAGGTCATCCCTTGATCGTGAAGGAACTCAGCCACCACTTGGAGCGGCTCACCAATGTTGACCGCAACGACGGCAAGCCCATCGCCGGCATGGATCTCATAGAAGGCTCGAGGGTCGGGCATCTCCGCCCGGCAGGGTGGGCACCAACTGGCCCAGGCATTCAAGAGAACGACTCGACCGCGGTAATCCGCAAGGGAGACCTGGGAACCCTCCAGATCAGTGAGTTGCAGATCCGGGGACGCGAAGCCGACCGGCTGGGGATCCACGCATTTGTGCGAACTCCCAATCGCCGGCGTTTGGTCCGCTGGGGGCTTCCCCCGGAGAGCCAGGGCCGCTCCAATGCCAACGAAGATCAACCCCAGGCCTAGGATATCCAGGCCCAGGTATCTGCCTTGATTCCCCCTCAGGCAGGCTGGCCCGGTTGTTTCCTGCATCCGCATCCCATCCGAGGTGTGTTCCGGGGGCTCCGGCACGGGAGCCAACGACCTTATCAGGTGAAGGCGCCTATGGTCAGATATCCGCATCGCGGGCAAGCCAGGTTCAGGCAGCCATCGTAGTCAAGCTTTCCAACTCTGCAATGCGGGCAACTCTCGCCGGCACTTGGCGCTGGCGCGACGGCAGGTTTGCCAGGGAAGGTCTTCTCTTGAGGTTGCTTGGTTGTGGATCCCAGCAGTATCTTGCGAAGGGTTGGGTCCATCTCTGCCTGGCCTATGGGTTTAGATAATCCTGAAGGTCGAGTTTGGCAAAAAGCCTCTGACGGATGTCTTCGGGAAGGATCTGATGCGCCTCCTGGTTGCGGTAAAGGTAGATGGTCTTGCGAAGTGTGTCAACCAGGATCCGGCAGTCCGGGCAAACAGCCATGTGCTCCTCGATGGCCGTGCAAATCTCCTCTCGAGCTACGCCATCGATGTAGTCGGAGAGCTCATTCAGCAGATCTGGGCATTCCGGGTGCTCAGCCATCTTGATGCTCCTGCACGCGCTCTGAGAAATAGGCGGTCAGTTGCTCGCGCAATTCAAGACGTGCTCTGGACAATCTCGTCTTTAGGGCCGATTCGCTGATGCCCAAGGCCTCTGAGGCCTCCTTTGTCGATAGGCCCTGCAGGTCACGCAGGACGAAGGCGGCCCGAAGAGCCGGACTGAGCGTTTCGATTGCACGATCGAGCTGCTCCTGGGCCTCCGCTGTCATAAACTCTCCTTCGGGCAAGCAGCACCAATCCTCGAACTGGCTGGGGAGTCCGGAGCCGTCGGGCGTCTCGATATCCTGGTCCATGGAAACGATCGTGGGCTGCCGCTTCCGCAGGCGCATTAGGGCTTCATTCGACGCGATGCGGTAGAGCCACGTACCCATCTTGGAGCGCCCCTCGAAGCTCTGAAGATTCCGGAATGCCTTGAGGAAGGTGTCCTGCAACACGTCTTCTGCCTCGAGCGGATCGCCCAGCATGCGCAGAGCTAGCCGGTAGAGCCGGGGCGAGTAAGCATCCACGAGGGCGGCGAAGGCTCTCTTGTCGCCGGCCTTGAGCGCTTCCAGATCGAATGATTCTTCTTCAGTCATTGGATGCATTTCTCGGCAAAAGGTTGCGGTCGCAGGGCTTGAATAGTATACCGTAGCATCTGTGCCTTCCCAGCGAAGGGAGCCATATGACCACGCTAGGCTCGGAATCGCTCGAACTCAAAGTCCATCCGGAAGCCGGCTTTCTGGAGGTCTTCGACCGGCGCGGAACAGGCAGAATTCGTGGGGCAGGGGTGCATCTGCGCTGGCAGAGGGGCTCTCATCCAGGCTTTTCCAATTTGCTCGAACATGCTCGTGTATCTACGGCCGATCTTCCCTCCGCTGGTCCGAAGGGTGCAGATCAGGGTCTGATGCTGCTAGGCTCCATCGACACAGGGCTGAAATATGGGCTCCAGTTTGCGCTGGCTCAGGATGGTGAACTGCTCTGCTGGAGGGCGTGGGTCGAGAACCACGGAGACTCTTCCGTCGGACTCGATCAAATCGTCCTGCTTGCGGCAGCTCCCCAAGCTCCCTCGGCTCGTGGGTCTGGCATGCGGCGCTTGGAAGACCTGCTGGGTTGGAGGGCCGAAGACCTGCTGCTCTTCACGCAGGGCTGGCAGAGCTGGAGCGCGGCCGGCATCCATCGCTCCCGAGACGTCCAGGTGAGAACCAGGCTAGGCCCACTCGCTGCGCCCATGATGATCTCGCCCTTGGAACAGCGGACGGGTGGAAGGAGGTCATTTGCATCCGAGCCCTATGGCTCGCTTCTGCACCGGAAGGAGGGGCGCGGCCTGCTCCTCGGGTTCCTGACTCAGCAGCAGGCGTTCGGCAACCTCAGGGTGGACTTCCGCGTACCAGGAGGAGGCCTGTGGCTGGTCCAGGATCTGGAGGGAATCGCGCTGCAGCCAGGGCGGCGCTTTGTTACGGACTGGGCGGTGTTGCTTTGGATGGATCTGGGTGCGCCGCGCCCCGAAGACGCCTACTTGCGGCAGGCCGCAGCGGAGAACCGGGCACGAATTGGAGCCGCGCCCATCGCAGGTTGGTGTTCGTGGTATCAGTATGGGCAGGCGATCGATCAAGCCATCATCCGGGAGAATCTGTCCTGGCTGGCAGCGAGGCGGGCGGATCTGCCACTTGATGTCTTCCAGATCGATGACGGATATGCTCCGGAGATTGGAGACTGGCTCGAGCTCTCCAGTAAGTTTCCGCTTGGCATGGACGGGCTTGCGGCAGAAATTCGCCGAGCGGACTTACAGCCCGGCTTGTGGATGGCGCCTTTTCTTGTCCGGCCTGGCTCACAGCTGCTCGCCGAACACGGCGATTGGGTCCTGCGGGACCGGCGAGGGCGGCCGGTTCGCGCTGGCTATGTCTGGGGTGGATTCCCACGCGCTCTCGATGTTACCCATCCAGGAGTCCTGGATGCGCTCGCCATCTGGACCGAGACTGCCGTGCACTGCTGGGGATTCCCCTATCTCAAGCTTGACTTCCTATATGCCGGCGGATTGCCGGGCGAACGCCGGACCGCCGAAATGACCGGTGCGCAGGCGCTTCGCCAGGCGCTGGAGGTCATCCGCACGGCTGCAGGGGATGATTGCCACCTGGTGGGGTGTGGGTGCCCGCTCGGCTCTGGCATTGGCATATTCGACAGCATGCGAATCGGGCCTGATGTGGGCCCGCATTGGCGGCCGCGCTACAAGCCTTTCAGCCTTTTCTTGAGATGTGATCCCAGCATGCCCTCGGCTCGCAACGCCATCCGGAACATGCTTCTCCGGCTGCCGCTTCACCGCCGCTGGTGGCTGAACGATCCCGATTGCCTGATCTTGCGTGAGGAGGGCGGTGAGCTGTCTCCGGGCGAGGTCGAGGCCCTTGCCACTGCGATCGCGCTGACAAGCGAGACGATGATGCTGTCGGACCGGCTCCTGAGCTTGCCGGCTGAAAGGGTCGAATGGCTCAAGAAGCTATGGCCGCCGCTTCTCGTGGAGAATGCCCAGCTCCTGCCGCCCTCTCAGGATGACATCTATCAGATCGCGCTGCCGCTCTCTGGCCCTGTCGGCGAGTGGACCCTCCTGGCGGTGTTCAATCTCGCCGATCAAGACAGGAGGGTCCTGCCGGCAGCGCATGCGCTGGGCAGCAGGGTGAGAAGGATGCATGCCGTGGATTATTGGCAAGCACGTTACAATCTGATGGACGTGTCAGACCTCAAGCTTGTGGAGGTGCTTGCGCATGGCGTTCGCCTGCTTGCCATCCGGCCGATAACCGGAGCCCCTCAATGGGTTGGCGACACGCTGCATATCTCGCAGGGCCAGATCGTTCGGGATTGGAGCGTGTCCGAGAGTAAACTTGAGGTAGCCCTGAGACCGGACCGAGCCGTCCAAGGGCAAATCTGGCTCGAGCTTCCAGCTCAACCGGAGAAGGCCGACCTGGACGGCACGCCGGTCAGGTTCGGGCACGTCAGCGAGGATATCTATCGGGCGCGAGTCGATGCCCGTCCTGGATCGGTGCTGAGGGTGCATTGGCAGGGCCTGGATGACGATTGATCAGACGATAAACACAATCACGGTTGCTTTTTTCGCCGTCGTCCTGCTTGCAGGAATGGTGGGTTGGGCCCAAATCCGCGCGGCCCGCAGGCTACCCTATTTCTTGCTTCGCCGGCGTCAGATGTCACGTGGCTGGCGCTGGCTGATGCTGGCGGCGGCGTCGGGCCTTGCAGCGATTCTCACGGGTTCATTTGGCAAGCAAGCGGTCTACCGGATCATTCCCCCCACGCCCTCGGTCACGCCCACGCCCACCATTACGCTCACCCCCACCATTACGCCAACCCCGAGCGTCTCGCCGACGGCCTCGATCACGCCCACGGCCACGATCACCCCCACTGCGACGATAACCCCAACACCGCAGCTTCCCCAGGAAATTCGTCTGCTGCTGCGGGAGACGCAGACTCCTGACCCCGCGGCCGCCTTCAGCCTAATCGAGGTCGCAGAGAGGCTGGACAGGCTGAATCGCCCCATCCGTCCTCAGGAGGACTTTGAGAACCCTGTGGGAAGGCTCTACGGGGCCTTCACCTACGACCGCCTCCAAGATGGCGTGCGCTGGACGGCCATATGGTATCTCGGCGATGAAGTCATTTGCATCGAGACCAAGCCGTGGGACGGGGGGACGGGTGGATATGGTTACACCGAGTGCGAGCCTGATCGATGGCGTCCAGGCGAATATGAAATCCGCATCTTCTATGGCGATCGATGGATGGTCTCTACCCGGTTCGAGGTGATCGGCGAGCCCCCGACTTGGACACCCACCCCAATACGTGGATGAGTGTGCGCATGGGATCAGGCTTCCAACCAACACAAGCGGACTATTGCGTCATGAGCCAGCCGATTAGCTCAAGGACTGCGGCGTAACCCTTGCGGATCGGATCGATCTCGATGTACTCATTCTGGCTGTGGGCTCCCGCGCCCTGCGTGAGCCCCATGCAGAGGGCAGGCAGTCCCAGATTGAGCGGGATGCTTGCATCCGTCGATGCTGGCGTGGCGCTGGAGGGCCGGATCCCTTGCCGGCTGAGTGCAGCCGCGGCAGCTTTCACGAGGGGATGATCCGCGGGGATTTCGCCCGAAGGTCTTTCGCCCACCAATTGGCAGAAAAGTTGAACCTGCTGGCCCGAGGCTTGTGCACACAGTTTGCGCATAGCCATGTCGAGCTGTGCAAGGATATCCATACTGTAGGACCGGATGTCTACTTCCATGAAGGCGTGGTCCGCGATCGTGTTCACGCTCGTGCCGCCCCGTATGAGACCGATGTTGAGGGTGGTCCGGGGGCTCTTCGGAAGCCTGATCTCAGAGAGAGCTGTTCCCAGGCGCAGGAGAGCATGAACGGCGGAGGGACGATCCGCATGGATCCATGCGTGGCCGCCCTCTGCTTCTGCCCGGATGCGGTAGCGCCGGGCGGGCAGAGCCTTGTGGTGAAGCTGGCCTAATCCGAGGCCCTCCAGCACGAGATAGGCCCGGGGAGCTCCGCGGAACCTCTCAACGACCGCTCTCATCCCCTCCAGATTGCCCATGCCCTCCTCAGCGACATTCGCGACAAGCCACACGCAGCCGTGAACGGGCTTGGCCTGCAGGTCGTATGCGAGCTCGATCAGGGCTGAAAGCCCCAGGGCATTGTCGCCGATGCCCGGCCCAATCAGCCGGCTGCCTCTGCGCTCTGCGGGACGATTCTGTGTGGGCGGGAAGACGCTGTCGAGATGCGCAGAGACGACGGCGATGGGGTGGGTGGATCCGGCAGTGGCGCCATATAGATTGCCCAGGTCATCATGCTCAATCTGGTCCAGGCCGGCTTCTGTAAGCAGATCGCACAGGCGTGCTGCGCGGGGGCCTTCCTGCCCGGTAGGCGCAGGGATTGCCTGCAGGCTGAGGGCATTCTCGAGCATGCGTTCTAGCAACATGGCTCTCAAACCTGCCTCGCGGCAGTGCGCAAGGAATCTCTGCGGGCATGCAGAATGCCGGGGGCGGCGTCCAGGGCGTAGAGAGCCCCTGAGCCCTCAACCACCAAGGAGGCCGCCGCCGAGCCCCATAGCGAGGCCTCAAGCGGGTTTTCGGTTTCAAGGAGTCCGGCCAAGAAACCGCCGCAGAAGGCATCTCCTGCGCCGGTGACGTCCCGGACGGTTGAGGGATAAGCAGGGATCTGCCAGCGGGCCTTCGCCTCGCGATGCCATAGTAGGGCACCCCGCGGCCCACATTTGATGATCACGAAGCGTACCCCCATCTCTCCAAATGCCTCTGCCATTTCCCAGGGATTGGCCAATTGGCCTGTGAAGTAGCTGCGCGCCTCCTGCTCGCTAGGGAGAAATGCGTCCAGGCCCCGGAGCAATGTCGGGAGCTCGTGGCGGAACGAGGGGTTCATGTAACGCACGGAAGGATCGAGTGTGATCCACTTCGTCCCTCGCTGGCGAAGGGCGTAAGGGACCAGGCTATGTGTGAGGTAATCGGCAGGCGCAAGATGAGCGGCCTCGATTGTACCCGGGAGGCCTTTGAGATCCTCGGGCCGGATGGTCAGTGGGCCGAAGCGGCTTCGTTCGTCCTGGCCTAGAGTTGACGAGGTATAGCCCACGAGCGGCTTGGGGAGAGGTAGGCCAAGCCTGGCGTAGTGGATACCCGGACTGGTGTCGACGCGTGTCACTGGGTTCAGGTAGGCGTAGAAGGTCACGCATGGGAGAGGCTCGGGTAGGACCATAACCGGAGAAACATCGATCTCGGCTGTGCGGAGTTCATCGAACCATGCAACCGGAAAGCTCGATCCCACACGGCTCAGCACGCTCACCCGCTCGGCCCAGAGCTTGGCACCCACGGCAGCGTAGATCGCATTGCCGCCAAGGGCTCCGTTGATAGCTATGCCATCGTGGGTGATACAATAATCCTCTCGAATTCCCCCGACGCTGAGAATCCGTTTCTCCGTCTTTCCCATCGGCCCGATTATACATTGCACAGGAGGGAGGCATCGGTGAGGAACCCGCTCTGGCAACAGATCGAAGACGCGCCGGGCTATCTGTGGGAATCCTGGCCCAATCTGCTGGAAAGGGCGAGGGCCCTTGCAGAGGGCGCGCATCCGATCCAAGAGGTCCTGATCTGCGGATGCGGCGATTCCCATCATGCCGCCATGGGCCTCGAGCTGACCCTCCGCTGGTCCCTCGGAACTCCGGTCCGAGCCTGCGATTCCATGACCGCGGCGCGCTACCTGCTTCCCGAAGGAAGGCCGGAGGAGGGCCTATGCCTCGTGGCGATATCGGTCTCCGGGGAAGTAGCCCGCACGGTGGAGGCCGTGGAGGCGGCGGAAGAAGTGGGGGCGGCGACGCTGGCGTTCACGGCCAATCCCGAGAGTACGCTGGCCTCCAAAGCCGGGCGATCGCTCGCCATCGATCTCCCTGATTTGCCCACCGCTCCCGGGCTGTTGAGCTATTTGGGCACCCTCATGGCCGGCTTTGCATTTGCGGCTGTGAGGGCTCGAGAAGACTTGGGGCAAGCGCTGATGAGGGTGGTCGGAGAAACGGCAAGCCTGCTGGAGGACTGGATCCCCGGAGAGGTCGAGCAGGGGATCGCGCTGGCGCAAGAGATCCAGGAGCAGGGCATGGTGTACTTAGGCAGCGGTCCGGCGGCCGGTGCGGCGAACTTCGCGGCGGCGAAATTGATCGAAGCGGCAGGCGAGCCGGCCTGGGCCCGGGAGGTCGAGGAGTGGGCCCATCTTGATTACTTCTGTGAGCCTGCCAGCATGCCAACCTGGCTGCTCTCCGCGAGCGGGCGGTGCGTTAGCCGCGAGACTGAGGTGGAGGCGGCCGCCCAAACACTCGGCCGCCGATGGGCCTGCAGTCGCTGGGAGGGCGGCCGGGGATGGCCGGGTTGGCTCCGGGAGGCCATCTCGCCGCTAGCTTTGTGGGCCGGCCCCGCCGCGCTGGCCGCCAGACGTGCGGAACTCCTCGGGGAGCAACCCTTCCGGGGTTTTAGCGGAGGCCGGGAAGCGCGCGAAGGCGGAGGCGCAAGCCGCATTCGCTCCAGCCAGCGGCTTGCTGTCTCTGCGCTTGAAGCCCCCGATCGGTGCGCGTGATCCCAATCTTAAATCAAGCGGAACGAATGTACCATTTGCGGGGATTTTGAAAGTATGTATAATGGATTTCGCAGCGCCACGATGGGGGCTGCTGATTGCTTGAGCGCTTTGGGTTCCCCTGCATGTCTGAGACTGAGATCCTTCTAATTGAGAGCAATCGTGCCAGCGCCCCCTCCTTTGCCCCGGCGCTTGAGCGCAAAGGCTACAGTGTTCGCATACATCATAAGTTAGATGGAGCTATGCAGGCGGCCAAGAAATCGCCGCCTGGCGTTGTGGTCTTGGATGCCGCTTCAATGCGGACGAGCGGCAAACGGCTCTGCCGCAAGGCCCGCGCTGAATTGGATGGCGTACCCATCATCCTGGTTTCTCCGGAAGGGACCACGCCAGATCCTCACAGCGGTGCGAGCCTCACGCTGGTGCAGCCCTTCACCGCCCGCAAGCTCATCAACCGCGTCGAACGCTTGATGCCGGGGGACGAGAAAGATACCTTGCAAGTCGGCCCCTTCTCACTCGATAGGGCCAAGTGCAAGGTGACTCTGGATGGGAAGCAAATCCGCCTCACGCCAAAGATGAGCCGGCTGCTGGAGGTCTTCTTGAAGAATCCGGGCCGGCTGATGATGCGCAAAGCTCTCATCCGCAAGGTCTGGCAGACGGATTACACGGGCGATACCCGGACGCTTGACGTGCATATGAGCTGGCTGCGGCAGGCGATCGAGAAGGATCCCACCCGGCCGCAATATCTCAAAACCATCCGCGGAATGGGATACCGCCTCGACCTTCCGGAAGATTCCTGATCCAAGCGCACCAGTCATCCTGATTCGAGAGCCGCAGTCTTGGCGGCTCTTTTCATATTTGCGCATGCTCTGATCTCATAGATCGATGCCCCAGCCCCGCTTCGCCCGGCCGCCAGCCCGGACCACTGAGATGATTTAAGCTTGTGGCAGTCTGGCCGGCAGAAAGTGGTGAGTTGAGGGGCTAAGGGCAGGTGTCCAGAAGTCACGGCCCTCAGATTAGGCCGGGATCTGCAGGCTGAGCGTGCAGATCCCCAGTCGGCCATGGAGGTCAAAGGCGCGAAGGGCGGCGCTGTAAGCACCCGTGGAGGGGTATTCGTGCCGGAGCGTTATCGGGATTTCCTCACTCCGAAAGCGGCGGACCGCTTGGCTGCGGCTCCGGAAGCAGGCTCCGTCATAGTTCCAATCGACCTCCCAAAGGGCAAGATCCTCGAGGGGCACGGTTCCACCGGATGATTGCCGGAAGGGGGGGGATAGGCGAATTTCGGCTATGCGGCCTTGGATCTGGATCCCGGGTTCAAGCTTGAAAGATTCGGAGGGTGGACTAGCGGCCGTGGTCCAAAGCCTGAAGGGCGATGCGGCGGGCGTCAGCAGGAGCCGCCGGTAGGCCGTGACGAAGGCAAGCGGCGCAGGATCACATGCAATCCATCGCCGGTTCAGCCGGGCGGAGACGCAGGCAGCCGTGCCTGAGCCGGAGAAGAAGTCGGCCACCACATCGCCGGGATTCGAGGAGGCGAGGATGATGCGTTCCAGCAAGGCCTCAGGCTTCTGAGTTGGGTAGCCAGTTCGCTCCTTGTGCATGCGTGCCACCACGGGAAAGTACCACCAGTCTTCAGGGACCTTGCCGCGCGCCAGATCAGGCTTCTTGCCGAATCCTGCCTTGGCCGAGGCTTTGAAGGTCCGCACCGTCGAAGGATCATACGGGACGCGAACCGCATCGGCATTGAATGTATATTGGCTGCTCTTGGTGTAGACCAGGATGGTGTCATGCTTGCGCTTGAAGGCTGACCGGATCGGTGAGGGTCCATGATAGATCCAGATGATTTCATTCAATAGGCGATCAGGTCCGAAGATCTCATCCAACAACACTCGGGCATAGGCGGAAGCGTGCCAGTCCAAGTGCAAATAGAGCGTGCCGGTTGGGGAGAGCAGCCGATGCATCCATTGAAGCCGGGGATATAGCATGCTCAGGTATTCAGCGCCATCACGCCAGGCGTCCTGATATCCGTGGGCCGTTCGCCACTCGCCGGGCCGCCGCGAATCCTCACTGTGGCCGATCCGGGCCCGATAGGCTTTCCCGGTGAGAAAAGGAGGATCGGCATAGATGAGATCGATCTTGCCCTCCCATTCCCCGGCAAGGACGGCCATGGCCGCCAGATTCTCTCCGTAGATCAAATCGCCGCGCGGATCGGCACCCTGGGACTGGCCATCCACATAGGTCATCCCCCAGGGATGCAGGCGGCCCTGGGGAGGCTCCACCTCCTCGCGACCATCCCAGGCGAGGTGTGCAAAAGGAGAACGTCGAGTGCGGCGGGGCATGACGTGGTTCGCCGGTACCCTAGTGGCCTCGAAGCCAGTGGGGCCTTTGCAAGGCGCAGGTGGATCTTCCGACCAAAGGGCCGAATGGGAGATAGGATCTTCGGGGCTGGGTTCGTGTCGGCGGCTGGGCCGCGCTGGGCGGGGCGGTGAGATCGAGCCGGATCACATGACCTCCGGGGCCTGAATGGCCAGCAGATGCAGGGCGTTGGCGAGCGTCTGGCGAGTCGCTGCGGTGAGCCGCAATCGGGCGGCGCGTGTATGTATCTCCTCGGCCTGCAGCACGCGGGCAGCGTGGTAGAAGAGATGGAAATCGCGAGCCAGTTCATAGGCATAGGTAGCCATCAGTAATGGCTTGTAGTCCTCCGCTGCGCGCTTGACGATGAGTGGGAACTGAGAAATCCTCTCGATCAATTCCACCTCCGCCGGATCCAGCTCGTAGTCGAAGGCTGCCTCCGCCGGGATCTGGCCGGCGCGCTTCAAAATGCTATTCGCCCGCACGTGGGCATTCTGGATGTAAGGCGCCGACTGCCCATCGAAGCTCAAGGCCTGATCCCATTCGAAAACGATATCCTTGTTGTTGTCCACCGCTAGCATGCTATAGACCAACGCGCCCAATCCCACCTGACGGCTCACGATACGCCGCTCCTGCTCGGGTAGGTCGGGGTTCTTCTCGGCAATGGCCCTCAGAACACGCCGTTCGGCCTCGGCGAGCACGTCCATAAATAGGACCACGTTTCCCTTCCGGGCCGACATGGCTCCTTCAGGCAGGCTGACAAAGCCGTAGGCCAGGTGATAGCACTTCTTCGCCTGTGGGAATCCCCACAGCTCGAGGATTTTAAACACCTGCTGAAAGTGGAAGCTCTGGCGCACATCAACCACATAGATCGATCGATCGACGTGGAATTCCTCAAACTTCCTCTTGGCAAGGGCGAGGTCCTTGGTGAGATAGAGGGTGGTGCCATCACTGCGGAGGAGCACGGCCGTGCGGTAGGTCTCATTCTTAAGGCCGAGCTTCTCATCGATCTTCACGATCACTGGGCCGTCGGGGCGCTCATCTTCAGCAATACCAAGGCGGATCAATTCATCGACGATTTCCTTCGCGGGCTTATCGACCTCGCTCTCGTAGAAGAAAACGTCAATATGGATTCCAAGCAGATCCAGGATATCCAGGAGCTCATCCAGGCTCCACTGGCGCGTACGCCCCCAGAGCTCACGCACCTCCGGATCGCCTTCATCCCAGCGCCGGTAGAGCTCCCGGCGCTCGGCCTCGTACGCTTCCCTGCGGGCGCGCTCTTCCTCGCCTTCACCCTCTCGGGGGGTCAGGAGGCGAGTAGCTTCGGTGTAGATCTGGGCGAGCCACTGTCCCCTTTCATGCACACCCTCCGGCTCCTGTCCCAGATAGAACTTTTGATAGGCCCAGACGCATGTGATCACGCCCAGGCCGATATCGCCCGGATACGAGGCCCTTATGGTCTCGAAGCCCGCGAACTCCAAGATGCGGGCCAAGGCTTCGCCGAGAATGGCGTTGCGGGCATGGCCGATATGAAAGGAATGATGAGTGTTCGGCTGGGCGTATTCGACCATAACACGCTCGGCCTGTTGGTCGCCGCGGCCATAATTCTTTCCCTGGTTCAATACCGTATCGACGACGCGGCGCGCGTAAGTGGCGGGCTCGATGAGTAGGTTGATATAGCCGCGGGTGGCCTCGATGCGCGTAAAAGCTTCCAGGTCTTCCAGCTTTGGTGCGGCGCGCTCGGCGATCTCCTGCGCCCGGTCAGGAACGCGAAGGCCTGGGGTTGCCTTCGCTTCCGCAGCGGCAAGCTTGAAACACGCCGCCGTCCCAAACCCCCATTGACCGCGGAAGGGGATCGGCAGCCATTCAACGGATTCTGGGGGTGTCAGGCCTTGATCGGCCAGGGCCTGGCGCAGGCGCAGGGTGGCTTCTTGCAGCTCTCGATCAAACATGGGTATCTTCCCAGAGTGGGGCGATTATAGCATGAGGCCAATGGTGGATAAGCATGCGGCGCACCCTGAGGGTGCGCCGTCTAAGGCTCGGTCAGCAATCCAGCGCAGAAGGCGCTACGAGCTACCTTCGAGTTTTGCCAATTGTCGCATCAGGCGACTCTTGCGCCGGGCCGCATTGCGGCGGTGGATGGCGCCCTTTGAGGCGGCGCGGTCGAGCTCCTTGGTGGCCGTGCGAACAGCCGCGACGGCGGTTTCGCGGTCTTGGCTATCCATAGCGAGCCGGGCGCGCTTTACGCATGTGCGGGCGCGTGTGCGCCAGGACTTATTGCGCAGACGCCTTTTCTCATTCTGGCGGATGCGCTTCTTGGCTGATGCAGTGTTTGCCAATTCAACCTCCTCAACCTTCTTAAACGCAGCATTGTATTCTATCGTGCCACGCATGGGGTGTCTAGGGGCAAGTGGGGGAATTTCCAGGGCAATCGCATTCTCCTTCCGAGGACTGTTAAATTTTTGAAAACCGCATTACCATCAGGTTGGAAAGGCGGTGAAATGGGCGACCTGATGACGCACTTCTCAGCAGTAACTGACACTCGGAAGGAGCAGGGGAAGAGACATCCGCTGATCAGCATCATTGCAATTGCCATCATCGGAGTGATCTGCGGAGCGGATGATTGGGTGACGATCGAGCTGGTGGGCAAGACG
>Ga0190360_1000109_pt1 | contig 44108 bp, 45 predicted proteins | sample 48721834_MG_FD_161271 | JGI IMG/M metagenome (GOLD analysis project Ga0190360, IMG submission 161271) | Hydrothermal vent microbial mat bacterial communities from Southern Trench, Guaymas Basin, Mexico - 4872-18-3-4_MG | ecosystem: Environmental > Aquatic > Marine > Hydrothermal vents >...
CGCGGGTTCGAAGCGAACCTTTTCCGGGAGTTGAAAAGGACGTATGACGCATACACGGTATGCGTCTATCGAAAGTTCCAAAAGTCTCGCCACCCAAAAGGTCCGTGAAAGTCCCGTCGGGCCCATTGCTGTTCATTTCCATGTTTTTGGCGGTAGTTGCCTGAACATGTGGCGGACTAAGGAGAAAGGCTATTCATACCCGCCCACACCGAAAAGTATTTAAATGTTTGGATAATCTATTTAACTTATATTTGATATATTATTAATTACCTGTCGGGATTAACTCCGATCGGCTGTTTAGCCAGGAGAGTTAAAGGGTGGTCACATAGACATATTTGAACATAAACTGGTTCCGAAATTCAGGGTTCTTTCAGAGGATGAAAAGAAACAGGTTTTGGAAAAGTTTCGGACAACAGAAGCTCATTTACCCAAGATTTTTGAATCGGACCCCGTTGTTAAGAAGCTGGGAGCAAAAATAGGGGATGTTCTAGAGATAGTGAGATCATCCGAGGTAAGCGGTGAATCTGTCTATTACAGAATCGTTGTTGGTGAATAAAAATTCACGCATATAGTAGGTGTAGGTATGTCTTTCGTAACGTTTGTAAAGAGCTTTGAGGAGGAACGGGAGTGGGTGAAATACCAAATAGAATCATTCAACAACTTCATAGAGTTTGGTCTGCAAAAAATAATTGATGAAGTAGGAACAGTAAAAGTCGTACAGGATTCAGGAGAACTCAAACTGAAATTCGGAGAAGTTGACATAGGAAGGCCCTATGTGAACGAGGCAGACGGTTCGACAAGGGAAATTCACCCCAACGAGGCAAGAATAAGGAACCTTTCATACATGGCCCCTGTTTATGTTACCATAACCCCTGTTTTCAGCGGTGTGCAGGAAAAGTCCGAAAAAGTTCACATAGGTGACCTGCCCATAATGGTCAGATCAAAGATTTGCATGCTCTCAGGACTGGATGAAAATGAACTTTTGGAGGCAGGGGAGGACCCGAATGACCCCGGCGGCTACTTCATAATAAACGGGACTGAAAGGGTTCTCGTCCTTATAGAGGAAATCGCCTCCAACAAACCTATATTCGAACGAACGGATGAGGGAGGGCTGAGTGTAAGAATAAATTCCGAGAAGTCTGGATTCAGACAGAGACATCTGATAGAAATGAAACCTGACGGGGAAATAACAATATCTTTTGCGAATATCAAGAAACTTCCGATTGTGGTTCTGCTGAAGGCACTTGGCCTGGAGAACGACAAGGAACTTTGCTCGCTCATATCAAACCAAGACAGGATACTTAACGAGTTCTACACCAACCTCTACGAAACTGATGTTATAACAACAGAGGAAGCATTTGATTTCATGGGAAGGAAATTGAAAGTCTCGAAAGATTACGTTAAGGAAAGGATCAGCCAGATTCTTGACAGATATCTACTTCCCCACCTCGGACAGGACGTGGGCGACAGGTCACGTAAGTACAAATACCTGGCAAGAATTATAAGGAAGTGCATTCATGTCAAGCTGGGTCTTTCACCGAAGGATGATATAGATCATTACGCAAACAAGCGCCTGCTCATGTCAGGTGAACTTTTTGAGCAGCTCTTCAGATCAATCCTTCTGGGAAGATGGGGGCTGATAGCAAAAATGACCTATAATTACCAGAAGCTTATCAAGCGCGGTAAAACCCCACTTGTGCAATCGATAATAGAGGCGAACACCGTCACGAAACAGATACTTTCATCCTTGGCGACCGGGACATGGATAGGTGGAAGGACGGGGGTTTCACAGAGGCTGGACAGGAGCTCTTACATTAAGACCATCTCTCATCTGCGTTCGGTCCTTTCACCCTTAACATCGACGCAGGAACATTTCCTTGCAAGACAGGTCCATCCAACAGAATGGGGGAGGCTCTGTCCGGCAGAAACACCTGAAGGTTCTTCGATAGGTTTGAGGAAACATCTCGCCCTCCTCGGCGAAATAACACCAGGTATACCTGAAAAGAATGAAAAGGAGTTGCTGGCTGCCCTACAGATAAAGGAGATATGATGAAAAGGAAACCAAAGAAAACCAAGAAGGGGAAGGCAAAGGAAAGGGCAGACATATATTTCAATGGGAATTTTGTAGGAACTACAGGGAAACCCCTCGAATTCGTAAAGGGCATCCGAAAGAAAAGAAGGCATGGAATAATACCAGATGAGCTTAACATCTCCTACCATCCTGAATTCAACGAGGTACGAATAAACACTGACTCAGGAAGGGCAAGGAGACCTTTAATAATTGTTGAAAACGGAAAACCGAAACTCACAAATGAGCATATACGTAAGCTAGAGGCAGGCAAAATCACGTGGAACTACCTCATCAAGCATGGCATAGTAGAGTATTTGGACGCAGAGGAAGAAGAAAGGGCGTACATAGCAATAGATTATAAAAACCTGACAAAGGAACATACTCACCTGGAACTTAACCCCATCCTTATCTTGGGAATTTCGGCGAGTTTAACTCCCTTTGCAGAATATAACAGAGGGGACAGGATAAATTACGGGGCAAAAATGGTAGGGCAGGCCATAGGGGCGCCTGTGAGCAACTTTCTGATAAGGACCGATACCAAATTCAATATACTGGTCTATCCCCAAGCCCCTTTGGTTGCAACGAAGACGGACATGATTATGAAAAATCACCCATATGGGCAGAACATAGTAGTCGCAGTGATGTGCTGGGACGGTTTCAACATGAACGACGCCGTGGTTCTAAACAAATCCTCTTTGGAAAGGGGGATGTTCAGATCTTTCTACTTCAGGACATACGAAACCATGAAAAAACGTTACTGGGGTGGGCAGGAAGACATCATAGGCGTTCCCGAACCCGGGATAAAGGGATACAGAGGCGATGAGGCCTACAAGGATATACCCGAGGACGGGATTATATATCCGGAGACGGTCGTTGATTCGGATTCTGTTCTGGTGGGCAAAACTTCCCCCCTCCGTTTTCTGACAGGAGGTGATTTCACAACAGATATCGAAAACAAGCGGGAGTCGTCCATAACGGTAAGGTATGGCGAGAAGGGAATTGTAGACAAGGTCATTATAACCGAAAGTACCAACGGCGAACAGGTGTTCAAGATAAAGATAAGGGACGAGAGGATACCTGAACTCGGAGATAAATTTGCCACAAGGCATGGTCAGAAGGGCGTGACGTCCCTTTTAGTCCCGCATGAAGATATGCCGTTTACAAAGGATGGTGTCGTCCCTGACATAATTTTCAATCCCCACGGCATCCCTTCCAGGATGACGGTCAGCCAGCTCTTGGAGATGATAGCCTCCAAGTTCGGGGCACTTAACGGAGAAAGGATTGATGGCTCTTCCTTCAGTGGAATCAAAGAAAATGACATACGAAAGGGCATGGCCAAACTTGGATTCAGGGATGACGGGAAAGAAATGCTCTACGATGGAAGAACAGGCAAGGCATATGAAGTTATGATTTTCACAGGTCTTGCCTACTACATGAAATTGGATCACATGGTCGCTGACAAGATACATGCGAGGTCGAAAGGCCCTGTCACCCTTCTTACAAGGCAGCCGACAGAGGGACGTTCGAAGAGGGGAGGTCTTCGATTGGGTGAGATGGAACAGCAGTGCTTGGTGGGTCACGGTGCCGCCCTCACGCTCAAGGAAAGGTTTTCATCAGATGAAACAAACATACCCATATGCCAATCATGCGGCCTGATAGCAATATATGACAAGACCAAGAACAGGACACACTGCCCGCTCTGCAAAGATTCGAAAATTATCTGGGTGGGGACTTCATATGCCTTCAAACTCACACTCGATGAACTGAAATCAAGCTGCGTTTACCCGAAACTAAATGTGGTGGAAATATGAATACGTCCAAGATAAGTTCAATGGAATTTGGTATACTTTCACCTGAAATGATAAAATCCTTGGCTACCGTACGTGTCGTCACTTCCGACCTCTACGATGCGGATGGGTATCCTGTGGATGGAGGGGTGATGGATCCAAGGATGGGTGTTGTTGACCCCGGCCTGAGGTGCAGAACGTGCGGTGCGAGCATAGGAGATTGTCCTGGTCACTTCGGTTACCTCGAACTGGCAAGACCTGTTATTCATGTCCTCTATACCAAACACGTATACCAGCTCTTGAAGGCGACGTGCAGCAAATGCGGGAAACTGCTTTCCAGAAATCCAAAATCTCTTGATCAGGTCGCAAAAAGCCCCCTGAAAAAATGTCCGCACTGCGGAAAGCAGACAAAAAAACTAAGCTTCGTCAAGCCGTATACCTATTATCTGGGAAAGGAGGAGCTCAACCCCACGCAGATAAGAGAGTGGTTTGAAAGGATACCGGACGAAGAATTGAAGAAAATAGGTTTCAACGGAGGGAGACCTGAATGGCTGATACTCACACTTTTCCCCATACCGCCCGTGACCATGAGGCCGAGCATTACGCTGGAAACAGGCGAACGTTCGGAGGATGATCTCACGCACAAACTGGTCGATATAGTCAGAATAAACCAGTCGCTCAAAGAGAACATAGATATAGGGGCACCCGAATTCATTTTGAATGATTTGTGGGAACTTTCGCAATACCACATTGCAACCTATTTTGACAACGAGCTAACAGGAGTTCCGCAGGCAAGGCACAGGTCCGGAAGGCCTTTGAAGGGGATAATACAGCGATTGAAGGCAAAGGAGGGGAGAATAAGGGGGAACCTTCTTGGCAAGAGGGTTAACTTCTCGTCCCGAACGGTCATTTCGCCAGACCCCACGATTTCAATAAATGAGGTCGGAGTTCCTGAGATTGTTGCGAAAGAGCTGACCATACCGGAGATGATCACAAAGTTAAACATCAAAAAAATAAAGGAGCTGATAAGGAAAGGCGAGGTAAACTACCTCACAAGGCCCGACGGCAGGAAGATAAAGGTCACCGAGGAAAACAAGAGCGATCTCGTAAAAGGTCTGGGTGTTGGATGGGGTGCTGACAGACAGTTGCGGGATGGCGACATCCTCCTCTTCAATCGTCAGCCATCGCTTCACAGGGTTTCAATAATGGTTCACCGTGCGAAGATTGTGCCTTACAGGACATTCCGCATGAACCCGAGCGTGTGCGCACCTTACAACGCGGATTTCGACGGGGACGAAATGAACATACATGCGTTGCAGTCAGAGGAGGCGAGGGTCGAGGCCTCCATGATAATGGATGTAAAGAACAACATAATATCCCCCAGGTTTGGGGGTCCCTTGGTCGGTCTGGATCTTGACCAGATTTCAGGGGCATACCTGCTGAGCCGGAAGGGGACGGTCTTCACAAAGGAAGAAGCTTCTCAGTTGTTCGCAATGGCAGGGCTTGATATGGACCTGCCTGACAAGGAAAGGTTCACAGGCAAAGAGCTCATGAGTCTCATGCTGCCCAAAGAATTGAATATGGAATTCAAGGCAAGTGCCTGCAGGGATTGTGATGAGTGCCTGAAGGAGAAATGTTCCTATGACGCTTGGGTTTCTATCAGAAATGGCGAGCTAAAGACAGGCGTGTTGGACAGCAACGCCGTCGGAGCTTTCAAGGGAAAGTTGTTAAACAAGGTGAGAAGAATAGTGGACGAGGACAGGCTCAAGGACTTCATAGACAACCTAGGAAAGCTGGCTGTTTCCTATCTCATGACCAGAGGGTTTTCGATAGGGATTTCTGACCTTGATCTCCCCCCGAACGTCCACAGAAAGATACAGAGGGAGATTGAAAATGCGGAGAAGGAGGCAAATAACCTTGTTGTTAAATTTAACAAAGGTAAGATGAAGGCTCTTCCAGGCATGACAACTGAAGAGTCCTTAGAAACCCAGATACTTTCGGTTCTTGCTGAAGGGCTGAACAGGGTAAGCGACATAGTGATAAAGAACATAAAGGAGAGCGATATCATACACATGTCACGTTCAGGCGCGAAGGGTTCAAACATAAACACAACACAGATGGCCGCGGTCGTAGGATCCGAGACTATACTTGGTAAAAGGATACAGCGGGGTTACCTTAACAGAATAACGCCCCATTTCAAACAAGGAGACCTTTCCCCGGCTGCACATGGTTTCGTGGCGAGGGGCTTCAAACAGGGGCTCACGCCCTTCGAGTTTTTCTGGAACGTGATGAACGGAAGGGAAGGTCTCATGGACAAATCCCTGCGAACGAGAAAATCCGGTTATATGCAAAGAAGGCTCATGAATTCCCTACAAGACTTGAAGGTGATGATGGACCTCACCATAAGGGATTCCAGTAGCAATATAATACAGTTTTTTGCAGGGGAAGACGGCATAGATACGACAAAATCAGACTGGGGAAATTTGAACTGGAAAGACCACATTATGTATGGATGATAGCATGGATATAGAACTACCGCCAAAGATAAGGAAGGAAGTGGAGGAATACGTTAGAGAGAAGAACATTCCTGAGAACAATGCAAAGGAGATAATGGAAAGGGTCAGGGAATTCTACATCAAGTCACTTTACGACCCGGAGGAGGCAGTAGGCGTTGTAACTGCACAGTCGCTCTCGGAACCTGCCACACAGATGACAATGCGAACCTACCATTTTGCTGGAACCGCTGGCATACAGGTTACCTTGGGTCTCCCAAGACTGATAGAGATATTTGATGCAAAGAAGGAGCCGGAAACCCCGAGCATGACAATTTACCTGAAGGGTGGCTACCAGACCGAAGGCAAGGCCATAGAAGTCGCGAAAAAGATAAAAGAGGTGAAGCTCAGGGATTTTGTTGTGAGCAATGTGATAGACCTCATAAACCTCACCGTGAGATGCTTGCTTGATTCGGCAAAACTCAAGAAATTCAATCTCGAGCCCAGGGACTTGATAAAGCACATAAAACTGAAAAACATAGAGTGTGAAATAAAGGGCAATGAACTTGTGGCCGTTTCAAAAAAGACAGAGAACGTTAACCTTCACAAGATCAAATACAAGCTTCTCGAATCCCACATAAAGGGAGTAAAAGGGGTTTCGCATGTGATTGTCAGCAAGGATGAGAAAGGGGAATGGTTCATAAGCACGCTCGGTTCAAACCTCAAGAAAGTTTTTGATATAGAAGGTGTTGATGCAAGCAGGACGGTATGCAATAATCCATTTGAAATATGCGATGCCTTGGGTATAGAAGCTGCCAGAAACTCCATAATAAATGAGGCCGTAGACACGATCAGCGAGCAGGGCCTCGGTGTGAACATAAGATATGTTTCTGTACTTGCCGATCTGATGACCTCTACCGGAAAGATAATGGGCATAGGCAGATATGGAATAGCAGGAAACAAGGACTCTGTTCTTGCCAGGATGGCTTTTGAGGAGACAAAGAAACATATTATATCGGCTTCAATAAATGGATTGAAAGATCCCATGAAGGGGCATGTGGAGAACATAATTATGAACCAGCTGATACCCATGGGGACAGGGGCCTTCGAATTGGTAGGGAGGATACCCAGAGGCAGGCCTGAACCGAAGCCCGAGAAGGAAGAAAAGAGGCCGGAGAAGGAGAAAGGGTATGAAAGAAAGCCAGAGAAAAGGGCAGAAAAGTCTGCAAAAAAAGTTGTCAGGAAGCCAGCAAAAAAACCCGTGAAAAAAACAGCGAAGAAAGGCGTTAAGAAAGCCAAGACCCTGAAGAAATCCAAGAGGCCAAAGACCAAAACTAAAAAAACCAAGACAGGGAAAACTGCCAAAAGGCCTGTGAAAGGGCGCGCAAAGAAGGGCAAAAAGAAATAAACTTAAATATGCTTCTTTATAAATCTAAAGATAATTTATAGCCAGAGGCAAGAAACATGCTGAAGGAAGAGATTGAAATACCCGAAGGCGTTGAAGTCACGGTGGAAAATCGTATAGTTCGTGCCAAGGCAGAGAAGGGCGAAGTCGAAAGGAAATTTGAACACCCGCATGTGAAGATAAAGGTGGATGACGGAAAGATAGTGCTTACGTCTGACATTGAAAGAAAGAAAGTCAAGGCGGTGATGGGGACATGGAAAGCCCATGTAAAAAACATGTTCCTGGGCGTTACCAAGGGATGGAAGGCAGAGGTGAAGCTTGTTTATTCCCACTTCCCTGTCAAGCTTAAGGTAGAGGATGGAAAGCTCGTGATAGAAAACTTCCTGGGGGAGAGAAAACCAAGAATCGTTTTTCTCTCGGATGACGTTAAAGTTGATGTTGAAAAAAACACCATCTTTATATCGGGAGTTGAGAAGGAAAAGGTCGGCCAGACGGCTGCACGCATAGAAGAGGTTACGAAGGTGAAAGGCTACGACAGAAGGGTATTCCAAGACGGCTGCTTCATAACAAAAAAGCCGTACGTGTTAGAGGTGGAGGATGAAAGAGGAACTTCTGAAATTAAGGGAGAAAATAAAGAAAAAGAAGCCTGAGTTCAAAAGGCAGGAATGGTTCAGGAAGAAGGCCTTGGGTAAAAAATGGAGAAAGCCCAGGGGATTGCACTCAAAACTGCGCAGGCAGGAGAAGGCAAAAGGGAAACTTCCCGGCCCAGGTTACGGATCGCCCTCTGAAGTTCGCGGTCTGACCAGGGAAGGATACAGGGAGGTTGTTGTAAGAAACATAAAGGATATGGAGAAGATAAATCCCAGAGAAGAGATAGCGATAATAGCAGGCGGTGTAGGCAGGAGAAAAAGGCTCGAAATGCTCGAATTTGCCGAAAAAAACAATTTAAAGGTTGGGAACACTAAGTTTATTTAAACACTCATAGGTGTGTTCATGCTGTCCGAATACAAATGTCCTGTTTGCGGGACTTCTGGAAAACTATGGAACAAAAAACCACAGGCATTTTTCTGTCCCAAATGCTTCACCTTCTTCTCAAAATTCGGGATAGTTCTGGAAACAGAAGAAGATACCAATGATATATGGACTTAAATTTCATATATTTTGGTCACAGAAATACAGAAAGGTTTAAATATCTTGCCTAAATATATAACTTTATGGCCGAAATCAGTTCTATTGACATGAAAAAAGACGATATAATAGTTAATTTAAAGGTATCGGAGGAAGAATACAGGCTCCTTGGAAATAACACCTCAAACCTATTGCTGCTCCCTACAAGTTCTAATTTTCTGGACCGTCCTCTTACAACAGGAAAACTGGGAAACAGCAACAGAATCATGCTCCCCAAAAAAATCCTTGAAAAGTTCGAAATAAGAGAACTTGTTAAAAAGGTTCCTGCAAAGACATTCCATGTGGGTGATGAGGTTTTCCTTTTCATAAAACTTAAAAAATCAAATCTGGGTATACCTGTGTTCAAAGAGGTGTGAGTATGAAGGTAACTAGCGGTATAAAGAAACTGGACAAGTTGCTCGGGGGAGGGTTTCCCTTGAAAACCAAGATCCTTGTCTCCGGCGGACCGGGCTCAGGAAAAACCCTTTTCGCTCTCAAATTCCTGATGGAAGGTATCATGAAAAAGGAAAAATGTTGCTACGTATCACTTAACGAGACCAAGGAAGAACTGCTAAGGGCGTGTAAGGGAATAAAATCCCTGGAAAACGCGGAAAAATATCTGGGAAAAAATCTGGCAATAGAATACATACCCTTGGGGGAGAATATAACCATGAAGAAGTTCATAGATATAGTTGCTTCGTACCCAAAAATAGACAGGCTTGTGATAGATAACGTAAACAAACTTCTCATATTTGCAGAAAGTGAGAAGTCATACAGGCTTCATTTCTCTGAACTTGTGAAGCACCTGAAATCCATGACCTGCTCTCTCCTTCTGTGCGAGACCCATGGAGAAAGGATAGATACGGGGAACGGGGAATCCTTTGAATGCGATGGTGTGATTAATCTTTCCTTCCTCGAATTGGAGGAAAAACCCATGAGAACGTTGACTGTACACAAGATGAGATATGCAAATTTCGATCCCAAGGTGCCTCATGAATTCGTGATAGACCAAAAAGATTTGAAAGTGACCGGGACCAAAATCATCTAGATTAAACCTTCAAGAATTTTTATGAAAATATCTGAACTTTTCAGAAAGGAAATTCTGGAAACAAATGTTGGAGGTGTCATAAACAAATTAAAAATAAAAAGGAGAAGGGACAATCTGTTCTTCGGGAACATATTCATAGAATATATAAAATACTGCGAATCTTCCGGCTATTCCAAGGAGATGATGGATATTGGTCAGAAATGGATGTTTCTCTATTTCAAGCAACTTGTCCCCGATATGGTAAAAAGACTCCCGTTACCCATCTTGGCCAGGATTATGAAAAAAGTCTGGTCAAATCTCGGTCTCATGGAGGATTTCAGCATAAATATGCATGATGCCCTGATAGAGATAGAGACTAGGAAAGAGGCAATAACAGGAATTATTGGAAGAAATCAGTTCTCTGTCGGTCTCTTTACGGGAATATGCAATGCCCTCTTTAACTCCGGCGTTGATGTGGTCAGCGTTTTGCAGACAAAGAACGTTAACAGATACGTTTTCAGAATAAACAAAGACAAAACCATTAAAATCAGATACAAAAACAAGAAAACATATGACAAACTCAATTACATGAAACCTATCAAAGGATTCACATTGAAAGACGCCTTCGAAAGAAACATATTCCAGCTCAGAGGGGATAAAATATACTTCAGAGGCAAATCAGTATACACCGTTGAGAACACTCTCTTTCATTTGGTGGGAGAGAAAAATATTCTGATTGAGAGTATCTCACGGATATCTCAAGAATTCTTCAGCAACGTGATTGATTTAAATACAGCAGACACAAGAAAGCTAAATCTCATAAAAATTCTTTTGCAGGTCATGGGTTGGGGGATTGTAAAAATCTTGGTTAAGGATAAAAAAATAATTTTTAAGATAAAGAACCCGCCGTTCGGATTGCAGAAGGAAAGGGACAACTGGATATTCCTGGTCAATTCAATCCTAGGTTATCTCTGGATTCTGGATAGGAACTTCAGAATCAGAGCTACTAAACATCGCGGGAAAACACTTGAAATTGTCTATTCAAAATATTAGGAACACCAGTAATCAATCCCTCCCTTCGAATAACTTCTTCTCGTGTAACAGCCCCCTTTGCATTTGTCGAACAATTCGCACCTCCTGCATCTGGGATTTAGCTCTGCCAATCCCAGAAATTCCCTGAGCTTTATTTCATAGAATTCATCAAATCTCCCATCAAGGTCTGTGAACACATTGAACATTGGTTTTCTCTGCGTAACGCAGTAGTAGACATCTCCGTTGTATGCGAAGTTTACCAGAACCCCGTGAGAGGCAACACACGGGACATGGGATACCTTTAGGGAAGTTTTGTAATTCAGAGGAGGAAAGAACGGCTCTCCCGATTCTATGTGTTTTCCTCCCGTCCTCTCTACGAACCTTGTAAGTTCTTTCAGGGATTCTATGTAGTTAGTTGGTCTGATATCGAAATTTTCCAGTGCGCAACCACCCGATGGCATCATGTCCCATACCCTGCACCTCTGCAGTCCTAGGCTCCTTGCGAATTCGAAAATTTTGACTATTTCCCTCTCATTTTCCCTTGTCAGAACTGTTTGCGACACACACGTTATTCCCGTTTCTCTCGCATTTTTCAAAGCAGTGACGGCTCTGGAGAAAGAACCCTTTCTTCCCCGGAGATAATCATGCTTTTTGGGGTACACACTGTCTATGTTGGTTTGAATCTGCGAAAGACCAAAGGATTTCAGTTCCCTTGCGAAACTCCTTGTCAAAATAAATCCATTCGTGTTCATATGCACCACAAAATCGTTGTCCTTTGCGATTTTCACCGCCTCCCGTATCTTGGGGTATACGGTTGGTTCTCCTCCTGAATAGGTTATCTGTTTCAGTCCGGCATCTCTAAGTATACCTACGAGTTTTTTGAGATCGTTTAAGTTCATGTGTTCCCTCTTTATACTTTCTTTGTTGCCTGAGTTGGCGTAACACCATATACAGTTCAGATTGCAGTGGTTTGTAACTTCTATGACGGCCCACACCAACGAATTTTTCTTTTTGAAATGCCTGACCTTCTCCATCGCGTCATTTTCTTCCCAATCGAACGTAACTACACACACGTCAAACACCCGCTATATTCATTATTCCAATGAACATCGGCAAGGAAATGAATGAGGATAGAATAGTGAATCTCGTTCCTTTCAGGTTATTTTTTTGGAGAAAAAAAGAAGCCAAAAAGAGGAAGGGGATCAGCGGGTAAAGTTTCGAAAATCCCAAAATTATAACACACATCAAAAAGATTCCTGCCGTCGTGTATATCACGAGCTTTGTTACGCCAAAGCCGAAAACTATAGGCAACGTCTTCATTCCTATTTTTCTATCCCCCCTGTAACCTCTCATATCCCCGAGCATGTTTATGACAAAACCGAAGAGGAAGATGAGTGAAAAATAGGAAAACATTTCCAAATTCAAAAAACCAGTGACCCCGGCTCCTATTAGAAAGGTTAAGGCCATGCTAAACCCTGTGAATACATTTTTAATGCGCATCTCCTTTACCCTGAACCCTGAATATATCAGTGAGAGAATGACAAGGAATGAATAAAGAATTGTTGAAATCGGCGAGAGAAAAAGCGAGAAAAACAACCCTGAAACGAACAGGAGGAAAACTAACTTCCTTCCCAAACTGGTGTCCAAAACAAAGCTGTTTAAAAGTTTGTTGTTCACCGCATCTTCTTTTCTGTCTGTCAGATGATTGTAGGCATAGCTTGCCCCTGTTCCCAAAAGTATCGCAAAAAATAAAGGGAAAATTTTTAAACCCATAGAGTTGAACAACAGATAACCTGACAAGGACATTCCGGTTATAAACAAACAGGTTTCTATTCTTATGAATGAAAGAAATTCCCTTAGAATAAATTTAATTCCCATACGTTTATATATTATGTATGTTTTTGGTATATATATCGTTTTATGTTTAAACATTTGTCATTCTCGCTTCATGGCATGGTTATAAATTCCGAAAAGAAATGTTTAGTATGAATTCAAGGGTATACGAACTTCTCAGGAAAGTCCCCAACGGAAGAGTAACAACATACAAAGAACTGGCGGAGGCCTCGGGCCTTCATCCGAGAAGTGTGGGGATGCTGATGAAAAACAACAAAGATCCCGTTAACATACCCTGTTACAAAGTCATACGATCAGACGGTTCGCTCGGTGGATACTCCGGGAAAGGGGGAGTCAAAACAAAAATCAGACTCCTTCGAAATGACGGGATAGAGATAAAAAATGGCGGGGTTGACCTAAAGAAATACCTTTACAAATTTTCAAAACCTTAAAAACCAAAATTTCAAAATTTACTTATGAGAAAAGGGACGAAAATTCCCAAGAAGGATGTGGTTCTTTTCGTGGTAAAGGAACTTATACAGAAACACAAGAAGATTGATTCCCAGGAAGAGTTCACGGACCTTGTCAATGCAAACCTGAAGAGGGTTGATCCGAAACTGACGATATCCGGCAGAAGGCTGAGAATTCTTTCTCTGGATATACCAAACCTGAAACTTACCATAGAAACCAAGAAAGGGAAGTTACGAAAGAAATGCCCCTCATGTTCGAAAACCCTAAGAAAGGTATACACGAAGAACCTTAAGGGGAGGAAAATTCTATACAAGCTTGCATGCCCCAGATGCGGCTATTTCGGTAAAAATGGAAAATTCGCTCCAAGGAGATACGTGTTTTTAAGAAAGTGATTAAGTGTAAATCACGCGGACCTTTCTCAGCTCTTTCAAATTCTTTGCCCCGACCAAGAACATCGCGTCCTTCAGTTGTGAGATTATTTTTTCCAGGTGTTTTCTAACGGACTCCCATGACTCGGTTGCCGGTCTTAACAGTGGCAAGGCCATCCCTGCAAGAGAGGCACCCATTGCAATCGCTTTCGCCACCTCAGTTCCCGTTCTTATCCCTCCTGAAGCGATGACAGGGATTCTTGCGGATTTCACCACGTCTTTTAATGCTTCTGCCGTTGGTATGCCCCATTCTTCCAGATGCGAAAGGTCCTCTTTCGTTCGGTATGCATCAACCTTTACCCATGATGTCCCGCCTGCGCCAGCAACATCAATCGCTTTGACACCTGCCTTAGCGAGTTCCTTGGATAGTTTACCTGAAATCCCGCATCCCGTTTCCTTCGTTACGACCGGAAACTTTGCTTCCTTGCATAAGTATCCAATATCTTTGTAAATCCCCTTCCAGGATTTATCCCCTTCCTGCTGGGCGAGCTCCTGCGCGGGATTGAGATGCACCGCCAGACCATCCGCCCCTATCGAATCGACCAGTGAAAGGATTTTCTCGATATCATATTCTCGTATCTGCGCAGCCCCAATGTTCCCGAGGAGGAATATCGAGGGCGCCACATCCCGGACGAAATACGTTCTTTTTGCTTCCGGGTGCTCCAGCATCGCCCTCTGCGACCCAACGCCCATCCCTATACCCAACGCTTCCGCAGCCTTCGCAAGATTATTGTTTATTTTCTCCCCCTTCTTTGTCCCTCCGGTCATGGCCTCAATGAAGAGAGGGTAGGCGAACCTCTTCCCGAGGAATTTGGTTTCGAGGTTGATCTCATCCCTGTCAATCTCCGGGAGCGCTTTATGCTCAAGCTCCACGTGCTCGAAGCCGTTCGACTTGACGAATTCCACCGGTTTCTCCAGACAGATTCTTATGTGGTCATCCTTACGAGATTTCGTGAGAGACATGTTATCTCCTTGCTTCAGTCCTTATCACAGTTCCCAGCCCCTTTTCTCCAAGCAGTGATCTTTTCAATATGTTTGTTTTCATTCCATTTATAATTTCTGTTCCTATCCCTGTTTCCATTGCTTTCTCAACCTTCAGAACCATCCCTCCTGTTACGTCTGCAATTCCGTCTGAAGACGCGAGAAATTTTTTTACCTCTTCAAAATTATCCCTGTTTATCTCTCTGATAATATTCCCTTCGGAGTCGAAAACTCCGTCCGTTTTGCCCGCCATTATTATTCTCTCGGGTTTCAGTTTTTTTGCGAGAAATCTGAATATCTCCTCTGTTGAAATGATGCAGAATCCTTTTTCCAAATCGAAGCAAACGTCCCCATAGGGAACGGGTATAAGGCCTTTGGACAGCAAAGTTTCGATTGGCTTTGCGTACCACTCGATTATCCGGTCTTTTCTTGCAATGCAAGAGGCAGAGGGCTGTATCGAAAGCGAATTCTCCCCTGCTTCAATGAGCGAAGAAATAACAATTCTGTTCAGCTTTGCTGCGTCATCTTGGACTTTTGCGAAGCCCTCCCAGCTCTTCTCATTTATCACGCCTTTATGCGTCTCATATTTCTTTGCTGAGACATGAGGGAAGCTCCCTCCTCCGTGCCCTATGAGCAAAGGGAAACCCTCCTCTTCCCTTGCCTCGTGTATTTCCCTGCAGATTCTTTTTATAACACCCTTTCTCACTGCATAGGGTCTGGATTTGTCTGTTATGAGCGAGCCGCCGAGCTTGAGGAAGACGAGATTTTTCATAATTAAAAGAATATGGAAACCTTATTTAAGTATTTGCAAATAAAGTTAAGAATGAGATTTTTTTCAGCAGCCTTAACAGTAGCAGTTTTTCTGATAATTTTTTTATTGGTCATGACACAGCGTCCCTTTCCCACCAATGTTAATTATGATTTTGAGTGTCCTGGTGAGCCATCTCCCGGACAGATAAAGGAATACGTCGAAAGATATTCAGAAATATACGGAGTCGAAAAAGCAAAGGCAATGGCCATAATGGCTGCTGAAACCTCCTTCGAACACTGTTTTGATGACACTATGAAGGTGAAATGCTCTGACAGCGTTCCCCCGTCCTGCGGCATAATGCAGGTCTGGGTAGAAAACGCAAAATCAGGTGGAATGCTCGAACCGCTGGGAATAACAGACCCAAGGGAATTGGCAGACCCTGAGACCAACATTAAATCAGGTATATACCTTTTTTCTATTGAAATGGATATGTTCGAAGGATATGACGATCAAACAGAACTGGCTGTGGGAAGATATAATTGTGGTGAAATAGAGGCGGCGGTGGAAGAACTTTGCGGACTGCCGGAAAACAAAGAGGATTGCTGGGAAATTGTGAAGTCCAACATCGGTCTGGGAAAGGAATACTGCAATAAAAGTGACGAAACGCTTGTTTACGTTCCTCGGGTAATGAGACTCTACGAATGCTACAAAGACTGCCTGGAAACATACGAAGGCGATGAATGCTACAGCATGGACCCATGCCAGCACCGCTGGTATGAGTAATTTTAAAACTTAATTAGACTTAAAACAAACTAGACTTATGGATCCCGATACACTCTGCATGATTTCTCTGAACGCCTACCACAGAATTTATCCGAACAGTTTTTTCAGAAGAATTCTAAGAAAAGATGAACTGGAAATGGCGAGGGATTCGCTGGTCTTTCTGGGATTTTACAGACTTTTAGAGTTGGCAAAAGAAATAAAGGACTACTTCCTGATTCTGAAACTGATAGAGCAGAATGTTGACGAGGTTTGCGAAATGCTGTGGACAGGAAAAGGCAAAGTCCTGCGTGACAAATTCAAAAAACTCAAGACAACCGCTGACAGAGAAGTTCTTGATAAATTTGAAGAATGTTTTGCCGAAGAAGAAAAGAAAATCTAACACCATCTTTTGTAAATTTTGTTCTCTATTCCCAAGGAATCCAAAACCTTCCCTATTAAATGGTCAACCATTTCCCCGATTTTTTTGGGTCTTGAATAAAGTGTCATGACAGGAGGAAGTATAACCCCTCCTGCAAGCGTGACTTTTCGCATATTTTCTATATGAATATGACTTAGTGGGGTTTCCCTCGTCACCAGAACAAGCCTCCTCCTCTCCTTCAAACACACATCAGCCGCCCTCAGCAGAAGGTTATCGGAATACCCGGAAGCTATTCCTCCCAGCGTTTTCATGCTGCACGGGATAACAACCATTCCCAGCGTGCGGAAGGAGCCGGAAGCGACCGGGGCGAATAAATCGTCATTGTTGTAAATCTTTGATGCAAGTTTCTCGACATCTTCGGTCCTGTAGGAAGTTTCGTGCTCTATGAGTTTTTTCGCTGTTTCCGTGATTATCAGATGGGTTTCTATCCCCATCTTTTTCAGAACTTCCAGGAAACGTATTCCAAGGATAGAGCAAGAACTTCCGGATATCCCGACAATTATTTTCCTACGCATTCCACTATCCCTTCGTCTGCGTTAACCCTTAGCTTTTCTCCTGTCTTTATTTTTTCTGTATCGATCTTGTCCACGCACGGGATTTCCGAGATTATCGCTCCCACCGCCACGACAGTTTCGCATTCCCTGTTGATTATCGCTGCAGGCGCTTTCCCGTTCTTCTTCAGCCTGTAAATCGTATAGGAACCGACAGTCGACCCCTTCCCTGTGGGGAAAACCAGTATTTTCCCCGTAATGCACTGACCCTCAAGCGGGTGTCCCTTTTCTGTCACTGTTCCTGTGTCGGGGTCAACCCCGCCGTAAAAGGAAATTCCTTCATTCGAAACCAACGCTTCGCCTTCTACCTTGCCACCAAATATTTTTCTCCCTCTCATTCTCCCACCGCCTTTTGTATGCATTCTTCGAGCGTCCGGAACATGGTTTTGAAGTTGTTTTTACCCCTTCCGTAGAAGATTCCTTTCGCCGAGTTTGTCGCGATTGAATGGAACCTGCCCTTCAAAGGAGCAACAACATGACACGTGTCGCAAGCGAATTTCGCCCCTGATTGCTCTATTATTTCTGAATAACCCTTCTCATCCGCGATCTTCTTTATCGGCCTCGCAACCCCTATCCATAATTCCTTCTTAACCTTCTTGCCTCTCAGAAGCTCTGAAATCCTTTCCAGCTCTTCAATCGAGCAGTGAGGACAGCCAAGGAAAATGAATTCCACATCCCCCGTATCATTCATTTCTTTGACGGCATTGTCTATGTCTTCCTGACTCACAATGACCTTCTCCTCAGGAACTTCTGTCCTGTTTGGGGTTATACCATCTATATGAAACAGCGGGGCACCCCCGTACGTAACAATGGAAGCTGATAACGACTTCAGGTCTTCTGTGCTCGCCTTCTCTATCCCTGTTATCAGGGGTATCCTCCCCTTCGCCAACTTTCCAACCACATTACCCAGTGCTCCGAACAGCATCGGGTTTTCAATATTCGCTTTGACCTCTGCCACGAACTGCGCACGCCTGTTCTCATCCAAGTGAAGTCCGTATTCTGCCGTGAACCCTGTAAGCGCCGAAGCGATGCTGCTCGGTCCGCCTTCCTTGTTTGTTTTCGCCCCGAGAACAGAATTCGCATACGTGACAGCAGAGCTCTCGCCCCATGCAATATGATCCCCGAAATTCGGCTTGTTCCCTATGAAGTAAGGCGTGCACGTACACGTCGCTTCGACCCCCATCTTCTCAAAGGCCTCGATTACGAGCTTCTGCTTCCTCGCGAATTCAGGGTCTATCCCCAAAGCCTCCCAGTTTTCCATATCCATGCCTGCAGGATTCAGGGTTGTCTTCACCCTCGTTTTCCCGTCCTTTGCCATTTCGTCCAAGAATTCAAGTCCTGCGTCCCCCAGATTATCATAGCTAACGCCGGAAATCTGAACGCTTGTAACGGGTATAAGCCTTTTCGCTCCGTATATCTCACCGAGAGCGACGAGTATTGACATTGATTTCCTAACAGCATTTCCATGTTTCCCTTCAAGCATTTCCTTCTGTTCTTTTGTCAGCTCCATACTACCCCTCCAGATAATCTTTAACCTTGATATCCATCGGCAGTTTTGGTTTTTTGAAATCTTTTGGGTCCTTCCCGTCCGGTATGGTCAGATCAAAACCTATTTTGCATGTTTCGCGGGTTTCGAGATTGGATGAAGGATCAAGGGACGAACCCTTCTCTTTCGGTTTTATCACCATATCTTTGTCTCCCTGAAAGCGTGTCGCGAATGCCCACTCGATTTCATAAGGGTTGTGTATGTCTACATCCTCGTCCACAACGAACACGTGCTTCATTGATTTATGTCCTCGGAAAGCGGCTTCTATCGCTTTTTTCCCGTCATCCGGTTTACGCTTGCGAATGCTCACAGCTCCGTGAAGCCACGAACATCCACCAGGGGTTATCAAGACATCTTTCACGTCACAGACCTTGGAAACTTCCCTGAATATGGTTGGTTCCCTCGGCATACCCATAAGTGTTTTGTGCTCTAAGCCTCCAGGTAACAATGCATGGAACATCGGATTCTCCCTCACAAATATTTTCTTCACTCTCATAACCCTCTGCTTCCTCACAATGTCTGGGGTCTCCGTTAAGTCAAGGAAAGGACCTTCATCTGCTTCCTCCCCTTCAAATTCGCATATCATAACGATCTCCGCCTGAGGAACCCTGTGACCTCCGAGCTCAACGAGCTTCGTCTCGCTCAGGGCCTTCGCTATGCCCAGTTCACCGTTTCCGGTTTTTGTGGATATTGCGGAAGCGAGCATGACCGGGATCGAATTCCCTATGCAGAAAGCGAATTCCTTGTTTCCCCTTTCAAGGAATGTGTTGAAATCCCTCGGTAGGATGCGCATCACGAGCTTGTCCTTCCCTATCACCATTGCCCTGTGATAGGAAGCGTTCAGACCGAGTTCTTTATCCTTCACTATAACAATCCCTGAGGCTATGTAAGGTCCTCCATCGAATGGATAATATGTGAGTATCGGGAATTTCGTTAGATCCACCTCCATTTCTTCATAGCCCCTCGCTTCAATAACCTCAGGCTCTTTAGGGTTTTCGATAGCATCGGAAAGCTTTTTTATTATCTCCTCGGGCCTTATGCCAAGACCCAGCGCGACCAGCTCCCTTGTGGAGCATATATTCGCTATCACGGGCATGCCGAAACCCTTCACGTTTTCAAAAAGCAATGGCTTGCCATCAAGTTTTTTCATCACGGTGGCCACCTCGTATTTCGCATCAACAGGCTTTTTTATTCTGACCAATAGACCCTTCTTGTCGAGCAAATCAAAAAACTCCCGAAATTCCATAAACATCACCTTATAGAGAAAATGTCTTGACGTTTTAAATAAATAACCGAATTAAATCGTTAAAGGTCGAATTTTAAGGGACAAGCTTTTAAATATAGACCAATGGTAGCGCGGGCAGAAGATTATTTTTCATTCAGGGAACTTAGAGAAATAACCCTCAAATCCCGATAGTAGTCTTTAAAACTCTGAACCCTTTGCTTTCGATCGCCTTCGCAACTTTTTCCTGCGACTCTTTTCCGGGCGTGAGGCAGATAACATACCCACCTCTGCAAGTTCCTGTCATCTTCGCTCCCAGAGCCCCGTTTTCTTTCGCCGTTTGTATGATTTCCTCTGCTTCCCTGCAGGAGAGATTCATTTCTTTGAGAAGCTCGTTATTTTTGTCCATAAGTTCTCCAAGCCTTTCCAGCTCATAATTTTCGAGGGTTTCCCTCGCTTCTTTCACGAGTTTTTCATATTCCCTGAAAATCCTTTCGTACTTCTCGGGCTCCGCCTCCCTCGCCTTTCTAACGTCCGCTACCACTTCGCTCGTGACGGACGAGAGGCCTGTATTCCCAAGAACTATCTCTATTGGCTTCTTTGTTTTTAAAAGTTCTATCCTGTTCTTTCCACCATCCAGGTTTTTTTCGAACCATAACAAACCACCAAAGGTCGCGCACGTGTTGTCTATGCCCGATGGCGTTCCCGCCGAACCCTTCTCCCCTTCATAGGAAATCCTGTTGATCTGTTCGTCATTTAGATTCAGACCGAAGTACTCAGAAAATGCCCTGGCGACAGCGGTGGCCATTGCAGCGCTCGCCCCTATTCCACTTGTGCAGAATAAATTTCCTGACAAGGTAATCTTAGCAGGGGTTTTCTCCACATCAATCTTCATGAAGTCCAGAATCAGCTTCATTGACCTTTCCATTTCGCCTTTCTTTTTCTCCTTGTAGCCTTCCGTCGCCGGCCGGTTGTCAACAATTTCATATCTATCGGACTTCTCGATTTTGGCGATGGTTTTGTCTCCAACAGCAGAAGCTATCGCAGGCAGACCGTAAACAACAAAATGTTCCCCGAACAAAATAATTTTCCCGAACCCGTAACCTTCAGCCATTCAATCACCTGGATTAGATTTTGCCTTTCTATTTAAATATATTTGTATCGCACCCATGTGGTACGGGTGGAATTCCCCTTTCGCGATCAGTTTGCTGAGTTCGTCCGTGCTGACCCACTTCGCTTCCCTCGCTTCCCTCGTTTCCTTCACTTCACCTTTCGCTTTAACTACGAAAACAAAACCTATATACGGGTAGGGACCCTTCAGCATTTGCTCGCAGCAGAAAGGAATGAAAGCGAAGGATTTGTCTCCTCCGTGTTCAAAGATTTCCGTGTTGGTTATTTCAAGGGTTTCGAGCTCCAGACCAGTCTCCTCTTTCAATTCCCTTCTTGCAGATTCGCGGATATCCTCGAATTCCCTGATCTTCCCTGCGGGCAGTTCATAGACTCCTGTGTACTTGGGATCGCTCTCGGGTTTGAATCTTTTCTGTATCAATATCTGGGTTTCCGAGGTTTCAGGATCCTCCCTCTCCACTATGAAAGCCACGGTAGGAATAGAAAATTTTTCTTCCATAAATTTACCTTGAAAAAAATATTTAAATGTTGAGGGATATACTTATCATTAAAAAAGGCGATTTCATGTCTGTAAAGGCCGACAAGAACAAGTGCCTTCGCTGCGGAGGATGCGTTGGAGTTTGTCCCCAGACAGCCCTCGATCTCACAGAGCACGGAATAGTCTGCGACCCAAAAAAATGCATTGACTGCGGGATATGCGTTAACTTCTGCCCTGTCGAAGCGCTGAGCTTGAAAAAATGATTATTTACACAATGAGCGAAACTATTCTATTTTTCCGTTAACGCTTTTTGAACAATTAATTTATTTTAATCAGTAACCGAAAAGGGTTATATGGTCAAGAAGGTTCTCGTGGGCGGAGTTTATAATCTGGTTCATAAGGGACACGAACTCTTTCTGAATAAGGCAAAAGAACTGGGCGATTATTTGGTGGTTGTGGTTGCAAGCAACCGCACGGCCTCGCTGACAAAAAAATATCCAGTTCTTGATGCAAAGACAAGGAAGAAAAATATCGAAAAACTAGGGATAGCAGACAAGGTTGTGATAGGTGACGAGAAGGATTTCATAAAGGTCGTCAGGAGGGAAAAGCCTAATGTGATCGCCTTGGGATACGACCAGAAAATCAGCGAGAAAGAACTGAGAAAATTGTTAAGCAAGGAAGGAATCGATTGTGAGATAGTGAGGATAAAGGAAGAGTTAAGGGGATATAAAACAAGCAAGATAATGAAAAGAAATCTAAAAAAATAGCGGAGAGCACTCACGAGCATTTCTCCTCTCCGCACCGAATAACAAATCAATCAGGAAGGGATTCTATTTCCTCTTCCTTTTCTTTTTTGCCTTTGTTTTTTTCTTTGCCTTCCTCTTCGCCTTCTTTTTTGCCATCCTAACACCCTCCTATAGTCTATCCGGGATTTGAATTTTTTATTCAATTATTATTAAAGCCAAGGTAGTATTTAAGGCTTTTTATTTCGCGTGAAAGGAAAGAATTTTTTTAATGAAATTCGCTGCAATTACAGCGCTTTCGGAGTTTATTTTCGTGGCGGCAGATTCGACAATGTCCATCCCGATTAATTTATGTTTACAGACCTGCCTCAGGAGTTTCGTAACTTCTTCGAAACTCATCCCTCCCGGTTCCGGTGTCCCTACATCCGTCGTTTGAAGAACATCAAGATCAATCGTTAGGTAAACGGGACTTTTTATGTTTTCCAGACCGTTCTTTATCCCAAACCTTTTTGAAATCCCCCTCTCTTCTTTCGTGAAGGAACGAACACCTATCTGTCTCATCTCGAAGTTTTTCGAAGCATGGCGGGCCCACGTGAAGTGCGAATATTTTTCACCTAAAAATTCCTCCATCATATCCATGTGCGCGTCGAAATCAACAACCGTAATTTTTTTGTGGACATCTCGGAGTGAATTCAATATTCCAAGTGTGACCAAATGGTCCCCTCCCAAAAATATCGGAAAAACCTTTGGATTTGCCTCGAAAATCACTTTTATCGTATCCATTATCCTTTCCTCTGTGAACTTCCAGTTTCCAGGAACAACTTCTATATCCCCTAAATCACAGAACTTGTATTTTTCGAAAGGGTTCTTTTGTGTTTCCGGGTCATACCCGACGATGTTTCGAAGGGCCTCGCGTATGAACAAAGGACCGTACCTTGTAGGTAAACCTGTCTCCGAGAAATCCCAGGGAATCCCGAGGAGGACAACGTCCGCCTCTTCTATAGGATATTCATAAACAAACGTTTTCCGGACGTAAAGCATATAGATTTTTTAAATCCTGTGTTTTTATATGGCTATGTAAACGCGAAACAGCGAAAGGCAAAGGAATAAAAATTTAAACATCACTACTTTTTGATTGAGAATAAAGAAAAGTGAGCCATATGAAAAAAATAATGATATACCCAGGTGCGTTCGACCCGTTCCACCTCTATCACATGATAGGAACCCTTTACTTCGGTCACGAATACGGGATGGACAAAGTGATAATACTCCCCTCATACAGGCACGAAGAAAAAAACACCTTGGATTTCGGGAAGAGAAAAGAAATCATAGAAGCATGGTTGGATGAACTCCCACTTCACAAGGAGAGGGTCAGGTCATGGATCGAAAACTGCCCGTATCTTCCGAGAAAGCCCGCTTTTGCCATGGTCGTGGCCAACAATGGTGAGGGATACAAAAATACCGGCAGCAGAATAGCCGAGATAATGGATTCATATATAATGAAGGAGTACTACCTGCTTATGGGTTATGATGCATTCCTCAAGTTCGACAAGTTCTGTGACTACGAAAAAATTCTGGAAAAGTCGAACATAATAATCAACAACTACGACAGGGAAACGTTCAGACTGGAAACAGACGAAGAAGAAGGAAAAATAACTGCGACATGGGATTCAGGAAGCGTGGCCCTGCCTCTCGTCGGGAAATCGAAGAAAAGACCAAAGAAAATTATATTTGACCAGAATCCTGCAACCGGACTACACTCCGCCTACATAAGAGAGGAACCAGAGAGGTACCTTCATCTTTTCCCTCCCAAGGTGAGAAAACTGATAAGGAAGTACTATATGGAATAGGCTCGTCACTTCACAGTCTTTATAATTCTCCTGTTCCCTATTTCCCAGTATTCCACTTCCCTTCCGGGCTGGACCTTTTCTTTCAAATCTTCCGGTACAGGACACTCGAACATTGAATAATTCCCGAGGTCCATCAGCTGGGCGATATCCCCTGTCACGGAAACGATTTGGGCCCCCTTTTTAAGAATAATGGGTATCTGACAGGAGGCCGAACTTGGTTTGAGAAGCGTTCGTTTCTTGGAGTCGAAAACACCGACAGCCTCGACCCTCACCTTTGTGGCTCCGTGTTTTCCGGGTTTTGACTTGGTTATTTTCGAAACCCTGCAAGGTTCGCCATCAATAATAACATATGATCCCGGCTTAAGGTCTTTGACTTCCCCCACTTTCTCTGCCATAATCGACCCTCAACGTTTAATTTAGAATATTGGGGATTTGCTATAAATAGATATTGTGTATACTCACGTGTAACTACTAATTAAAGGTAATAATATACACCAAACTATAGAAATCTTTATAAAGGAGTAAACTATAAGATATATTAGCATTTAGATTTATATAATTACTTAAAGGGAGTAAAATGGTTCCTAAAGATGATGAAAAGAAGCAAAAATGCCCTGAATGTAAATCTTCCGATCTGAGATACGACCCTTCCAGAGGGGAGATGGTGTGCGCAAAGTGCGGTCTGGTTATTGATTCTTCCATCATCGATACTACACAGGAATGGAGAGCGTTTGACGAAAACCAGAGATCACGCAGGGTCCGTACCGGTGCGCCTCTAACCGTTACCAAGCATGACCAAGGGATAACGACTGAAATAGGAAAGGGGAGGGGTGAGTTGTTCAAGGTTGCTGCAAAGAAGCGAGCGCAATACTACAGGCTCTCAAAGTGGCACAAGAGACTGATAAAATCAAAGGACCGTAACCTTTCATTTGCATTCTCCGAGCTCCAGAGGTTGATTTCATACCTCGCTCTGTCACAGGCAATTCACGAAAAAGTCGCAAAACTCTATGAAAAGGCTGTTGAAAAGGGACTTGTACGCGGGAGGTCCACCGAGTCAATAATTGCTGCTTTGCTCTATACCACTTGTCGTGAGGAAGGAGCGCCAAGAACACTTGATGAAATCTCAAAGGCTTCAGGCATTTCGAAAAGGGACATTGGCAAGACATACAGGTACATCGCACGAAAGCTTGACATCCGCATTCTCCCTGCGAAACCCCAGGACTACGTCCCGAGGTTCGGGTCTCTTCTTGGTCTGGATGAAAGGGTTCAGGTAAGGGCAGTGAAGATCCTTGACCAGGCAACCAAATATGATGTCACGAGCGGCAAGGGACCGATAGGAGTCGCAGCAGCTGCTCTCTACATCGCGGCTGTCCTAGAAGGAAAGAAGAAGACGCAGCGAGAAGTCGCGGACGCGATAGGTGTTACGGAAGTTACGATAAGAAACCGTTACAAAGAAGTGGTCGAGCGTCTTGGCATAAAGGATGAGGTTGAGGAAAAAGTCAGGGAAGAAGAGGAAATGGCAGGATAAGCTTAAAACTCTTCCTTTTCTGTTTTTATTCGATTGAGTATGCCGAGATATTATTTCGCAGGTCATTGTGAAGGGACTTTTGACAGAAAAAAATACCAGATAAACTTGGGCAAATATTTCAGTAAAAATTTTAGAAAACACAATGTGGAATCCGTCATACTCACACCACGGAAAGAATTTTCTCAGGAGAAGACGAGAAGGGGAAAGTCCCTCGTCCCGCTCAGCTCGGTTAGAGCGGAATTCAATGTAATAAATCTCTATCCTGATTTTTTCAAGATGTTGAAATACGCCGGCATGGAAGAAAAATCCAAGGCGAAAGAAGTTGTTTTAAGGGATTACAGCGGATTCGAAATACCTCTAGAATTGAGAGAACACACCCAGCACTTCGGTGAAAGATTGTTGATCGTTGCACCATTTATGGATTTCCTGCAGATATGGGACAAAGACGCGATTGATTACTACGAAAGTATGGGTCCGGGTATCCATGAAGTGCTGATCGAGTATGCGAGGGCGTATGATGAGTATGTAAGGCACCAAAGTAAAAAATGGGAAAATTTAAAAATTAATGATTTTTAGTATTTCTTTCAAACTTGAATTGGTTTTGATTCCTGTTCTGCACAGGTGTGTCCTTGATGCTTTGAACCCCCTTTTTCGAAGGGGATCAATAACACTTTTGATTTTGGGCGGGCCCTTCCTTAGAGATTTCGCCATCTTGTGGATATCGTAGTAAAATGGCTGGTCAATTTCCTCTGAACAAATAACAATTTCCTTTTTGTTTTCGAAATCAAATTTCGAAAGAAGGTTCCGAATGAAATCCCTGTCCTGGATTTTCCCTGTCCATACGGGTCCGATATGGGACATTTCACCCCCGCAATCACATTTGCCTTCTATCCCTATCATTTTTGAATGGCATTTGGGGCAGTAGGAAATCATGCGGATTTTCGAAAGATTTTTATCCACCTCACGTTTTATCAGACCTATTGTCCTGAAGTAATGATTCGCATGGGAATACAAAGGTTCGAATGTTATGTCATGGGTAGCGAGATTCTGGAGTATTGAGGTTATAAGGACCCGAATACCGAGCTCTTTTGAGAAATCCGTTTCCTCTACGAAAACCCCGTACCTCCTGAAGCATGCTCTGGCAAATTTCCCGGCCAACGCGCCCGAGTCCGTTGCCGTGACAGCCAGGATTGAATCCCTGTGGAGGGCGTATCCAACGTTACGAAGGAAGCGAACAGGCGAACCGAAGGGGTCTATATCAATGAAATCGAATTTGTTCTTCTCCAAAAACAGCGAACTGGCATCTTTTTTTTGGACTTCGTATTTTGATTTTTTGATTCTGTTAAGTTTCAGATTTTTTTCTATCAGTTTCACCGCTTTCGGGTTTGCATCGTTGAATACGACTTTTTCAACGTTTTCGACTTCTCTTAAAATCCTTATCCCCCGAACGCCTGTTGCAGCGAGGGGGTCAAGAACTTCCTTCGGCCCCAGTATGCGAAGAGCGGCTACGGTTATGTTCCTCTGGTGTTCCATCCCGGGGTTATAAAAGGTTTCGCTCTTCTTCGTTAACGATTCAGAAGGAACGTAAATTTTCGCTTTGCCTTCGCTAACGAGTTTCATGAACAAACCTTCGAAGAAGAAAATAAAAAGGTATGGGGCAGGTGGGAATGTCAAACCGAAAGCTTCCGTCTGGAAGCATACAGCGTTTACAAATGCTGCCGGTTTTTTGAACCCACGACACCATGGTCTTCAGCCATGCGCTCTCCCCCTGAGCTACTGCCCCATATAACCAATATTTAACTCTGGAATGATTTAAAAATTAATACGTTACAAACCCGATATTGAAACCCTTTATTTTGTACATCCTCCCTTCTTTGAATTTGTTCACTATTCCTTCCAAACGTTTTTCCATCATCCTGAAATGCTCGGAACAAAGATAAAGCGAAATGATGTCCTTTTTGGTTCGATCGTTCATATTTACCTGAAAAATCAGCATTTCCTTCCCGGGTTTTTTTTCACATCCCCTGAAATTGCAGCCTCTTTTCAAAAGGCGTATATCACAGTATTTGTTAACAACATCTAGAAGTTCCATGTTATGGTATTGGAGGAAAGATTGATAAACTTTTCATATCGCGAAGCTGTCGATCGTTGTGTTTCAGATGACAGCCTGAAATATAAATCCAAGCTGTCGATCGTTGTTTACGTCCCGGGCAGGAGAATCACACGAAAAGACTTGGCAAGCAAGTCAGGATTCTATTTGAAATCCAACCGTGCTTCGAACCTGCGACCTTTCGGTTCCTTCGAAGTAAAGTGCATTTCGGCACTTACTGCTTAACAGCCGAACGCTCTCTAGCGAATTTTTTCCATTGAAGCTTTTGTGGAATGCGCTGCTTCCGGAAAAGGTTCACCACTGAGCTACCGGGACAATAATAGATTTAGACGCCAGCAGAAATAAAAAGGTTTATAATAAATAAGGATTGCAAATTAATTAGTTCTCATAATCTATGGCCGGGTAAATCCAAAAACTCATACGCCTATGAAGTGGGTTAAATTTTTCATCTCTAATTTCATTTTCCGGCCATGCAACCTTTCTTATTTCATTTATACAGCTATGCAGTATTCCGTAGAGGGGGACGATATCATCTTTTGGTAATTCAAAATACCTTTTAAAAATAATTTTCTCTCCAGATTCTCCATGCCATTTGCCTGTCAGACTGAGTTTACCATCTTTATCAGAGTATTCAGAATCTATTCTTACAAATCCATAATTTTTGCCCTTAAGAAAATCCTTATCAAATATTTCGGTTTCTTTATGTATATACCTGAATGACAATTTCGGCTTTCTTTTCATATGATATATTTTGTTTTCTGTTTTATAAAGGTTTCCAAGTTCACTACTTACGAGTAATGTTTATAAATATTTAGGGCAATAATCAAAACAAGGTGGTCCTACGGGAGAGGAATACAGGCAAGTCAGACCGAAAGAAACAGAATTTATTTACTCGGGAAACGGCTCTTTGCGTTTTGAACCTGTACCGGAAAGTTTCCTCACAAAAATAATCGGGAGGCTCGGAAAATACCTTGGCGGAGACAACAGAAACGGGCAAAGGAAAAAAAAGGGAAAAATCAAATTGTCTAAACTGTTCCCGGAGACTGTGGCAAGGCTGGATGAAGAAGTGAATCGTAAATACGGCGGTGAAATAACAAAAGGCGGCCGTGTTTTAGGGTAAGAAATCCCGGTTTTCTATCTTATCGGGCAGGTACTTCTGCGAGATGAACTTTATTCCCTTCGAGGACAACGCTTCAAGCTCGAGCTTGTATCCAGCCTTCAGCATGTTTTTCAGCTCTTTCTGCCAAGGCTTGGGCTTGAACCAAACGTAATTCTTCAGTTCCTTTATGCGTTTTTCATCCCCCTTGCTCAGTTTTATCGTAACGTTCTTGGGAATGGAAAATTTATCAACATCAAGCGTCGTGAGCCCAAGGAACTTTGCGTTCGGTGTGCCCAGTCTGTCGGAAAGGAATGAGAGATTGATCGAGCCCTGTTTGATAACGGAATATATATAGTACCCCCACGGATCAGCATCTGTCAGAACGTACACGGGCAAGTTAAACTCCGTGTGCAATCGGTTTATAAGCCTTCTTGCCCCCCGGGCAGGCTGACCCTTACCTGTGATTATTACGCAGTTCTGTTTTTTCCAGAACTTATCTTCATTCAACCGTTGCCAGACCGCATCCTTCTCAATCACAAGTATGTAATCTGCCTTCACGTCTTCGAATTTTATAACTTCCTCTTCCACATTGCTCGGTATCGCCCATCCGGAAGAACCCATTTTTGCGCAGTTTATCCTGTCGCCTGCATCCCTGAGAACGATATTCCCTGCCATATAACCTTTACGGTCGGCCTTCAGATGGAGCTTCTCCCTCAGGGTGTTCAGCATAGCCTCCACGTCCTCTATTATGGGATCGCTCTCGCTCTGCTCTTCGAAGGTGTTTTCCTTGGTTTGAGGTATCGTTCTTTTCAGGGCGTAGTACAAATCACGGATGGACGTCGTAACATTCTGATTCATTATTTTTTTGCATTCGGCCGCGACGAGCAGGGTCTGCATAAACTTCTTCGTGTGCGCTATATTCAGGTAATACCTCTGGCTTGTTTTGTTACCCATCTGTATCAGGCCGCTCTTCTCGTCGAAGTATACGTTCGAGAGTGACCTGACGGGCAGTTCGATCTTCGGGTTTTCTTTCTTCTCTATCTGGTTTAGAACGCTCTTCCCCAGATTCTTCAGTTTCTCCTTCTCCATTCTCCTCCTCCATGATTTTATTGTTATTTGAACTTATGAGTTCAAGGAATTCTTCCCTGACCTTTTCCCTGTCCTCCCCTGAAAGCTCAGCTATGGCGTTTATCGTTTCCCCCGCATACCTTTCAAATGTCCTTATCCTCTGCCTGTAGTATTCGTGCTTCCTCTTCCCTGAAAGGTAAAGGCCGAGCTTCCGGGCGCATTCCTGCAGAGCGAGTTTGATTTCCTTTATTATAACAGGGTAGGAAGCAATCGCCTCCTTGGATTCGGATGTGAAAGGAACCCACACCGAAACCAGATGAATGAATATCGCCAAGGGTTCTTCAGGGATTCCTTTGCCATTCAATCCGTATCTTTTCCAGTCTATCCCTGTCACGGCCTTCGTAATAGCACAGTCTCCCTGCTGATAAAGAAGGGGGACGCGGTTGGCAAATCTCATCATCTTTGGACTCTCTATCCCGCCTCCGTAAGCCAGCCCCACCTCCACCTGAAAAGGCCAGCCCCTGTAAACTTCAGGAGGTCTTGTGATAGATTCCACCCATTCAGGATTCAGTTCCTTTTTGAGCCCTTCCTTTACCACTTCCTTTCCCAGAGGGGAAAGGCAGTTTGTGGGAGGTTTCAGGAGTTTCACGTTTTTAACCGCATCTATCAGTCTTCGTGCCTCTTCGTCCGTAATCCTCTTGGGCCTCTTGGTCTCGGGTATTTCAGCTTTAGAGCACATCTCCTTTGCAGTCTTTCTCCCTACCTTTGTGAACTCACCGGTTAGGAAACTCAGGAGAGTCCGGTATTTCGTTTCCCTTAGCATTCTCGTTAATATCCCGAGCTCCACCCCATGAAGGTGAGGTCTGATCTCCCTGGGCTCCTTGGGAAGCGATTCTACACCCCTCTTGAATTCCACCCTTCCGCTTGGTGAATCGAAAATTATATGGGCGTGGGGATTCGAAATTGCGGTCTGTTTCATGTATTCGGGTATTGATTGCCTGTATTCCCTGTACACGCCTTCGGTAATGAATCTGAGCTGTGTCCCGCTCCACCCTATTCCTTCCTCAACCTTACTTTCAATTACCAGGGGCTCGTTCTTGCGAACGTTTATCTTTATCTTGTATTTGTGGATTTTCCCGTTGCCTGTTGAACTCACGATTTCCAGCGGCTCCCCTGTTGTTAGCTGGGTGTAAAGCGTGGCGGCTGAAATCCCTATCCCCTGCTGGCCCCTGTTCTGTTTCAGATGGTGGAACTTGGATCCGTAAAGGAGCTTTCCGAAGATTCTTGGGATCTGGTTCTTTATTATTCCCGGGCCGTTGTCCTTTATTATGATTTCATACCTTTCGTCTCCGAGTTCTTTCACTCTGACATAAATTTCGGGCAGTATGCCGGCTTCCTCTGTAGCGTCCAGGGCGTTGTCCACCCCTTCCTTGACTATCATGAGAAGCGCTTTGACTTTGTTGTCGTATCCGAGCAAATGACGGTTCTTCTCAAAGAATTCGGATATCGAAATTTCCCGCTGCTGTTTTGCGAAATCCTCTGCCTTCATGTTATTCCTCGAGACGTTTGTAAACATACGAGTGCGGCTTGCCTTCTATGAGAAGGTCGATGATTTCATTCGCTTTTTCCACACCTTTCCATTCACCTATTATCGAAACGGTTTTGCCGTATACACATATATTCGTTTTTGTTCGCAGTTCTATCTTCCTTTTGCATTTCCCCTCCCTTCCTATTATTCTGGCAAATATTCTTTTCATGGATTTTTCGGTTTCCTGACCAAGGCTTATGACCACGAGGCGGAATTCATCATTCAGGAGCTTGAATGCCTTTTCCGGAGAGAACCCCCTCCCTATGGCCTTCACTATCTCTTTCGCCTTAATCACGTCCAACGGCTCGCCTTCTATTGAAACATCCTCGTCAATCTCTATGATTGTTCTGGTTGCCCTTTCCAGTTCCTTTTTCACAGAACCGTCTTTCCCTATGAGTACGCCCTTTCTTTGTTCAGGGATTCTTATAAAATCGTTCATAGCAAACAATGTTAATAATAAAGACCGCATAAACTTAAAAAATTACCCCAGATAACCGTTGTTCTTCAGCCACCCAACCTGCGCCCTTTTGTACTTCCAGATAATATCTCCCCTCTCATCGGCCTGGACTTCCCATGGTCTGACAAGGACAGTGTCCCCGGGTCTTATCCACTGCCTTCTCTTGAACTTCCCGGAAACCCTGCATATTCTGGTCTTTTTGTCCGCGCAATTGACCCTGAACCTCCCTCCGCCGAGCATATCTTCGACTGTTCCAATAATCTCGTTGTTTCTGGGTATTCTGACCCTTGTTATTTCTTCCCCTTCATTTTCCATTTCCATAATTAAACTAATTTGAAACAATAGAATAAAAAGCTAATAGAGGTAGCTCAGGCCTAGAGAAATCCTGACCTCCTGCAGCATATCCCTGCTGAAGGTTTTGTATATGTGCACGGTCACCGGTCTCTTTATTTCGCTTTTCAGGACATCGTAACTGTTCCCCGCGGTCCATGCCATAAGGGATTTTATAAGGACTTTCTGCTCCTCGCTGTTCATATCCCCTCCACCGGAGAGCCAGACAGTTCGTCCCTTCCCTTCCTGTATATCGTAGTTTATTATGGCCGCCGCAACACCGCTTGTTGCCTGCCACAAAAGAATTTTCCTGTTATTGTCGTCCAATTGCGTTATGTTTTCATTTGAACTTAGGAAGTTCTGGAACTGGTGATCACCGGCGAAGGTCGTTCTCACGTTGTCCGCATAGACATCCCCGCCCTCGTGACGCAAACCTATCGCTCCTGTTCCTGTCAGACCCGAAGCGGCAGCAACCAGCTCCCCGTCGTTGTAAAGTTCGAAATTCCCACCTTCCACAACCACTTTCATGCGATGCCATCCGTTTTTTGAGGTGGTGTGGCTCTGGTTGGAGCCTATGTAGGTCAGAACAGGGCCTGAACTCTGGCTGTAGAAGGCGTCGTACCCAAGCGAGGGGTCTGTGCTGAAGGCAGCGACATACGCTTCATCAGTTGCGGGATCAAGCCTGAACTCCAGATAGAAAACACCACCTTCTATGTACACATCAAGGTTTATCTCCCCGTCAGAGAAATCGTTGTAGTTACTGTATATCCATGTGTTTTCTGCCCCGGCCTGGAGGTTAACCGATTTCCCGTCTCCAAATTCCACTATTACAGGATTTCCCGTTTCCGTGTTCCACTGGTCCAGATTATCGAAGCTGTCGTGGAACAGAGGGATGTGGTAGAAATACTTTCTTGCGTTGTAAACTTCATTATCCACATCCTTGCTGGTATCGTGGAAGGAGATAATGTTTGCGTCCGGTGTGAGCGTGCTGGTCCTCAGCCCGAAGTAGTCTTCCTGAATGGAATCTTGGGCAGGATCCCAGCTGTCAAGATCACATATCTCCACTATGCCTTTATCGTGTCCCAAAAAATTCCTCAGCGGGGTTTCCTGTGCTTTAAGATTCTGGTAGTCAAAAAAGACAGAAACATCGAAATCCAGATTGAATATTTCGCTCGTATTCCCTACCTTTACCAGTTCGAAGCTCACGTTCTCATCGTTTATCACAAACCATCCTGGCGAGAGAATGGAAACCAGCTGATTGAATTTCGCATCATCGCAGTAACATCCAACTACTATCTTCGGCTTTATCACGTTGTCGAGCATGAGATTGTAAATAATGTTTTTGGGGATGGTCTGATTTAGTCTCTCCTTCACCTCGCTCTCGTTGAACCAGTTGATGCCCTGAAGGTCGAGGGAGGAGAGGATGTCGTTTCCTAACAGTTTGAGCTTCACATCGGACCAGTCGGTCGAAATCCTCGGTATGGATGAGAACTGAGCAAATACGAAAAACACGAGCAAAACGACCAGTACAACCTCCACCACGTGCATAAAACCCTTCATACAAACCGCCTTCTGAAAACCAAGCCCCTGAATACAATTTATTATTGCACTAATTACATTATAAATTATGAATTTCAGATCGATTCTTTCCTACGTCGGGCTCATGCTTGTTATACTTGCAATCCTAATGCTGCTCCCTCTCGCAGTCAGCTGGATTTTCGCAGAGGATGTATATCTTCCGTTTCTTCTGGGTTCAATAGTATCATTCATTACGGGAATAGTGCTTTACAAAAGACTGGAGAGGGAGCCTTTGGATCTGGGATCGGCAATGGTCCTTGCAGGCGTTACGTTCATAACGATATCGCTCTTCGGTTCGATAGCATATCTCGATCATCTCGAGCCTGTTGATTCCCTGTTCGAATCGGTTTCCGGCTTTACCACAACAGGCCTTACGGTCGTGAACCCCGAGAGCCTTCCTCACGCGGTCCTCTTCTGGCGGTCGCTGACGCAATGGGTCGGCGGGGTCGGGATAATCGTAATTTTTCTTTTGTTAATGTCTTCTCCCGGCATGTCTTCTTACTACCTGTACCGGGCTGAAGGGAGGACACAGAGGATAGAGGCAGGTATTTACTCCACTGTGAAACGCATCTTCATAATCTACGGTATCTATACAATCATAGGAATCGCTTTGCTCTCGCTTGCAGGCATGCCGCTTTTCGATTCTGTTGCGCACACGTTCACCTCTCTTTCGACCGGAGGGTTTTCTGTCAAGAACGGGTCCATAGGTTCGTACAGCAACCCTGTGGTCGAATTCGTCATAGTGTTGCTTATGATTTTGGGAGCGACATCCTTCTTCATCCACGACAAAATATTCAAAAGAAATTTCATGGAATACATAAGAAACAGCGAGAGCCAGTTGTTCTGGTCCCTTGTGATAATATTCTCTATTTTCCTTTCCTTATCCTTCCTTTCGCTTCCCGGTTCTTTAAGGTTGGGAATTTTTCATACATTCTCCGCCCTTACCACAACAGGCTACACAGTGGGCATGCAAATCTATCCGGAGCTTTCTAAATTCCTCATAATCATACTCATGATAATCGGAGGGTTCGCCGGTTCGACTGCAGGGGGTCTGAAGCTTGTTCGTGTGGGGATACTGGGAAAGGCTGTGAACTGGGTTAGCAAGAAGATATCCTATCCGCGATCAGCCGTCGTGCCTCTTAAATTCCATGGAAAGATTGTGAGCGAGGAGGAGCTCGGAATCATTTCGCTTTTTTCCTTTGTCTACATCCTCATACTTGTTGCGTCCACTTTGATTTTCAGCTTTATGGGCTACGCTCCCCTCGATTCGTTCTTCGTCTCCGCCTCTGCCGAAGGAACGGTGGGGCTTACGACCATAAACATAGCTACCGTTAATCCGCTGGGGAAATTCGTGCTGATGGTTTGCATGCTGCTCGGGAGACTTGAAATCCTCCCGTTTCTTGTGATTCTCTATTCGATTTTTGCGGGTCTCAGAAGGAGAGTTCAGTGAAATGTTTTGATCCTCGGTTCCTTTGAAGGTATCGTCTCCGCTGACATAATCAAGGCCAGAGCAGAAACTTTCATGCGATAAGTTTTATTTTTCAGGTATTAAAATATTCTCATGAATCTTTCGAAGCTGTACGAAAAACTTCTTAAAGAATTTGGAAGGCAAAACTGGTGGCCCATGATAAGGGGGTTCAGGCCGAAGGAATGGGAAGTTTGTTTGGGCGCGGTGCTCACGCAGAACACGAACTGGAGGAACGTGGAACGTGCGCTGGAAAACCTTAAGAAGAAAGGTGTCCTTTCACCGCAGGATATTGTGGAAACAAATACAAGTACTCTGCAAAACCTCATACGCTCGTCAGGTTTTTACAAACAAAAGGCAGAACGATTAAAGACCCTTGCAACGTTTGTTCTGGGTTTTGGTGATTTTAAAAGATTCAAGAGAGAGGTGAAAAGGGAAGAACTTCTCAAAGTGAAGGGAATAGGTTTCGAAACCGCCGATTCCATACTTCTCTACGCATGCGGGCGTCCGTACTTCGTTATAGATGCGTACACGAAGAGATTCGTGAAATCGCTGGGAATAAAAACAAAAACGGATTACGAGAGCCTCCAAAAATTATTCGAAGAAAACCTCCCGAAAGACCTCGGAGTCTACAAAGAGTTCCACGCCCTGATCGTGGAGTGGGGGAAGCGGAGAAATATTCACGATGTTTAATTATATGATTTTTTGGTATGTTAACAAATTTCCTCCTTAATAATAAATAGACAAAATACAGATATTTAATTAATGAAGAATTTAACTACCAAGGTTTTTGTAATAACGGTTCCTTTTCTTGCTATCATGATATTTTTAAGTCTTGTAGGTTATTTCGTGAGTGCTGTAGGAGGTGATTGCTGTAATGAGGGTCTTGATTGTGGTACTCCCAACTTTTGGTGTGCTAGCGACAGATATCTTAACTTTTGGGTATGTGTTGATGAAGGGCCAGGGGGACCCTGTTTTGACTCTGGATGGAGCGGTCACTGCGAATTAGGTAGTATGGATTGTGCCCCGGCATGTTGTCTTACGATCTCTGGCGAGTCCCAATGTGGTGCAGGCTATGGGGGGAGTTGTACTTCGGATGAGGAGTGTTGCTTTGGTCAAAGTTGCAATCCTGTTTATCCCGGTTATGGCAATGGCGAGCATTGCTGTCAAGGTAGTAATTACCAATCCTGTCCTAATGCTTGTGGTGGTTTTGAACCCCTTGATAGCTGCCGTAAATCTGATGAGGAATCCTGCACTGACGATAGTAACTGTTGCTCTTGCTACTGTACCCCTGATGAGGGAGCTGGCAGGGCCTGCTGTCCTGCTAGTTCACCCCACTTCTGGTCTGATGGCCATTGCCATAGCACGCCAGAAGTAACAGGCTGTGCTGCCTGCGGAACATGGGACTGCATTGGCAACAATGAGTGGTGCGGTAACAATGGGCAAATAGGACTCTACCACGCTACTGCTACTGGTTGCCCTTTGTGGGGCGATTCGCATTACTACTGTTATGATAGTGGTTGGTATAGCTGTGGTGCCTCACAGACGTGGGCCACTGAGAAGTATGATGGTCAGACAGTTGGTATTTATTGCTGTGACACAAGCCCGCCAGATGGTATACATTTCTGGTCCGAGTGTGGTGATGGTCTTTTGAATCCTGAGTGTGGTGAGGAATGTGATGACGGCAACAAAAACAATGGTGATGGTTGTTCTTCCACCTGTCAATGGGAAGATGAATGCACTTCAGGGGCTTGCTGCGACACCAGTAGCCATCCTTATCAGTTCAGACCAAGCACGTACGAATGCCGAGCTTCAGCAGGCGTATGCGACGTGGCAGATTACTGTACAGGAAGCTCAGCCGACTGTCCAAACTCATACAGACCAAGCACGTACGAATGCCGAGCTTCAGCAGGTGTTTGTGACGTAGCGGAATACTGTACAGGAAGCTCGGTCAACTGTCCATCGGATTCTTTCAGACCAAGCACGTACGAATGCCGAGCTTCAACAGGGGTATGTGATCCCGCTGAATTCTGTCCAGGGAATTTACCCGACTGTCCATCTAATTCCTTTGCTCCTACCACAACCCTCTGCAACAGTGCATGGGCATGTACAAATAACGATTTCGCGGATAACGCCTATAACAACGGAGGGTATGGGTATGAGACACAAGGATACTGCGATGGTAGCGGGAGCTGTGATCGGTCGGGAGGCGGGAGAGAGTCTGATGATTTCCAAAGTGCTTGTGAATGCGAAAGCTCGAGTAGCCAAAATGAATGTGATACAAATGGAGAATCAAACTGCTGGGATTCAACAACCTCTGATTGTTGCGGTGATGACGGAGCAAATGATGACTTCTGTACAGGAGGGTATACAGCTTGTTACGACGGAACATTCAGAGATGACGGAGATTACAATTCGTATGTGTGCTCATGCGGCGGAGGGAGCTGGGATATAGGCGGAATAGCAAACTGCTGTGGGGACGACAGCAGCGAATATGTTCAGACCGTTACCTGTGATGCTTACCTGACATGTCCAAGCGGGGACGCCTGCTGCGACCAGACGAGCGACTGCGTCTGGAACAACGTCTGCTACAACGACGGAGCGGGTCACCCGTCTTTAGGGGGAGTTTCATGTGCGGATGGGGTATGGAAGGACACAAGGGCTCCTGTCACATCAATAACGCCTGACGGAGGGGATTTTACAGGGCAGAACGAAACGAGCTTCACTTTGACCTGTTCGGACACGGGGGGATCGGACTGCAGCAAAACCTATTATAAGATTATAAACGATGGCGAAGTGTGCGGGTCTGCGGGATTCACGGACGGGAATTCAGGAGACGTGACCTGCCCGTTCGGGCAGACCTGCGACAAAAGGGTCTGTTACTATTCAACGGATAATGCGGGCAACCAGGAAGCAGTTAAGCAAAGCAATATCTTTCATTTAGAAACAAACGCGTGCATGGGTAAGCAATGCGGAGAAGCCTGTTTGGTAATCACAGGGGTATGTGACGGTGACTGGGGGAACTGTTACACCGAAGGGGGCTGCCTCCTGGATTGCTCCGAGCCTTCCTTGGGACCCGGTGACCAGAGAATCTGGGCGAACCAGAACTGCGGAAGAACGGGCTCGTACAAATGCGGTCCCACGAGCGTGTGTTCGAACAGCTACACTTCATGCACAACAGGCGGGACCTCGACACAGGTGACTGGCTCCTGGTCTTCCTACATTCCAGCCTCGGGTTTTTATGACGACGGGGACACGGTTCAGATAAGAATAAACGGCATATCCAATCAACCATCCGGTTTCACCGTGCTGACGGAATGTGTGCTGATAAAACCAAACGGGAACGTTGTCTACTTCGACAACTGGGGTTCAGGCAATATTATTTTTTCATACACCATCCAAGCTACAGACCCAGAAGGAGTATGGACAATTGATTACTGCGGTCTGTGGTCAGATTTTCTGGCGAATGATGGATGGGAGTTGCAGATGAACCAAACCGATTTCACTTTCACTGTTGACAAAACACCTCCTTCAATAATCATTAATTCTCCCACTCCTGGATTTTATAGCTCCAGTTTCCTTGTTAACGCTACGGTAACGGATGCGTGGTCGGAGGTGGCTGGCGTTAGTTACAGATGGAAGAACGGGACAGACATGGGGCAGTGGACTTCCATGCCCAGACAAACCGGGACGGATTTCTTCACAGCCAATTTCGATGCAAGCGGTCTTGCCGACGGGGATTACACTATAAGGGTGAAAGCGAATGACACGCTAGGGCATGAAATCGAGGGCACGGTCGACATCATGATTGATGTAACTCCACCGGATATCACGATAAATATACCAAGCCCAAATACATGGTACAGGTCGGATTTCACGGTTACAGCAACTGTAACGGAACAGACTTCTGGTGTTGACGGTGTTTATTACAGGTGGGAGAATTCGACATCCACTGGTCCGTGGGTTTTGATGACGGACAATTACCCGACATTTACATCTCCCTTCGCCATAAGTTCGGTCAAAGACGGTCTCTACACGTTCAGGGTGAAGGCCAACGATACGACAGGAAATGAAAACAACGCATCCGTGGGCGGTGTTGGGGTTGATGACGAACCTCCGGTCTCCGCCGCCCTCCCGCTTGAGGATTTCATAACGGCAACCAGATTCAACATAACATGGGAAGGGAGCGACAATGAAAGCGGAATAGATTGTTATGTGGTTCAGTACAGGTACAATGACACGTCCTCTCTGAGTGACTGGGAGAACCTTACGATTAACGGAGGGACGTGCACGACAGAAACGGAAACAGAGTTTGATACGACCAGCGTCGCCCCGAACCCGAACAAATACACCTTCCACTTCCGTTCGCTCGCGAGGGACAATGCAGGCAACTGGGAAACAAAGACAGCGGAAGACACGAAAACCATGATATTCATCCCTGTTCTAACCCATGTGTATGCCTTTGACCCCCTCACGGGATTCGTAATTCCAAACGGGGGCAAGGCTTCAGCAAACCGGCCAATTCTCATAATTGCCGAGAACAAAAGTCCTGGCATAGGCCCGCTAAACTTCACGCTGACCTATTACAACCACACCCCTGGTTCAAACCCCTTGACAGGAATGATGACCACGGATACGAAAAACGATGTTTACTCCATAAACCTTACTGCAGGCCCTTATCAGGGATACAAGACGCAGGTGAGTTATTACGTTGAGGCATGGGATGGTCTAATCTATGAGAGAAACCCGCCCGAGCCCTTCCTCTACTATTTCACCATGTACACCCACCCGCTGGCGAATTTCGTGGTCACAGGAACACTTCAAACAAGACTAGGAAGGACAGAGCTTGTGGGGATAGAAGTTCGAAATATCCAGACAAAATACGACAAGGTTTCTCTTGAACTGGACTCGGAGTATGCAAGGTTCGTTGAAAACGGCCTGCAAAATATTAACGTCTCCCTCAATCCGCAAGAGGAGAAAATAGTTTACGCCCGTCTCTACCCATCGGGTCTCGAAGGTTACACCCTGAACCTAGATGCGCACTCGCTCATTGCCGACCCGACTCTTGACGATGCCGATACCATAAGAATCGCGATATTTATGCCTACTGAGTTCCCCGGTCTCAATCTGTTAGGCGTATCTGCTCTGCTTATTATTTCGGTTCTGATATATCTAAAATTTGTTACAAGAGACAGCAATTAATTAAATAGCGAAAACAAATTATTTAATTGATGAAAAAAGATACTGCTAAAATATTTTTGACATTGCCTGTAATTCTTTTTGCATCTGCATTCATAACCTGGGATTCATTTTCTGCTACTCCGTATGGAGTTCAACAGTGCAGGGGACCGGGTGCAAACTGCGGGGGTTACACGACAGAATCTGCCTGCACGGCCGACTCCCAGTGCACATGGTGCGACTGTGATTGGGTCAATCAGGGATATGACACGTGCGGTTCCGACAACTGCGCAAGCGGGACAAATACATGCGGGAACAGTCTCCGCGATCCTGATTGTTCCAGCGCGACCCTTTGCAGCAACTGGCAGTGTACCTGGAGCGGTAGGAACATGTGCGACTGTGAGGGCATAACAGCCGGCGGTCCAAACTCCTGGAACCCGGTAAGAGAGCACAATCAGGGAGACGGCGGCTGCTCGTATGATGAATGGTGCTGCGACCAGCATAGTGACGCCTGCTGGAAGACGTGCGGGACAGTCTGCAGGACGCCTGTAAACCAGGGCTGTGATTGCTCAAGTCAGGGGAGCTGGATATGCTGTAATGGGGCATGCTGTGGGGGCATATGCGTTACAGCACAATGCAGTTCAGGTCCGTGCTGTACTACAGGAACGTATTCCGGTTGCTATGCTTCGAGCTCTACTGTCTGTAACACCTGGGATGAATATCGATGCATAGGAGGGGATGCAAACGGATGCGGGGCAACACTTGAGAAAAGGACGAACAACCGATATTGTACAGGAAACACGAACCAGTGCACAGGAAGCGTAACATACGGTTCCTGGTCCACTTCCCAGACCTGTGCTGCCACGGAAGTTTGCGATTCGGGTGTGCCAGAATGCAGGAGCGACCCTGTGCTCTGCCCTTTGGACACAACTCCTCCAACCACAACAATAACACCAAACGGCGTGCCTTGGAACAACGATGATGTGGTCTTCACTCTGATATGTACAGACTCGGGTTCTGGTTGCGATACAAGCCATTATAAAATTATAGACGACGGTCAAGCCTGCGGCACAACAGGATTCACTCAGGGAACTTCAGGAACCGTGACCTGTCAGGCAGACCAAATTTGCAATAAAAGGGTCTGTTTCTACAGTGTTGACAAAGACGGAAATCAGGAACCCGTGAAACAAAGCAACGTTTTCACGATTGACAAGACAAATCAGGATACAGGCTGTTATTACAAAAGTATTTACGAATTTGATGGTGAATACTCTGGGTATTGGGCCAAAAGTGCATGCCTCCGTCCTGGCTGGGGCGGGCAGTTTGAGGTGAGCGGGGGAACCGTCCACGGGGTGACATCAGGCAGAAGCAACAATGGGGAATGTGACCTTGGAGGTTTGCGTTATTATATCTGGACTGACACTGACAGTGGCGGGCCATGCTGGCATGACCTCTGGCCTCACGACAAGTTCAACGCCGCTAATTACCCAGTGGTTACGATCAGAGGAAGACATGAGAACGGGAGCACCCAAGATGTGTGGATTTTCTGGCAGATTGACGGCGACTGGGGTGGTGGAGTATGCGGGCCATCGACTGGCGGTCTTGAGTGCAAAGCGTATATAGGGGGGATTCCAGATGACGGCAACTGGCACGTGCTTGAAAAGGATTTGAGTGGTGTCAGTGGCTGGGATGGCCAGGACATATGCAATATGAGGTTAGATGTTGCTAATTCCCCTTGGGCACATTATGAGTTCGATTATCTGAGGGTCTCCAATAACGGCTACGACTGCGGCGGCGGCGACGGCTGTTACCCGTACCAGGACGGATGTGAAGAAAGGGATTATTACTGTTCGGACGGCAGCTGTCTTAACACGGTATCCAACAGAAACACGGATTATTACGATTCCTATGAGAATTACTGTTCCGGAAACCAGGTAAGGAGGCACAGAAGATTTCACGATTATTACTGTGATGGCGAGTCTTGTACGGACCACACGACTTGGGTGGATGACCAGCTGGTAGAAGACTGCAACATATACGATACCTGTTCTGGTTCGTGCCCTGGCTGCACATACCAAGACTACTCCTGTTCTGGCGGAGCCTGTGTTTCCGCTGATGAAAACCCTGACGATAATTCAGCTTACTGCAGCAGTTGCTTGGGTTCTGGATACTGGAACTTGGGAGGCGATGATTGTAATCCTCAGGCATCTGGACTCCAGACATCGTGTTGCTGTGGAGACGATTTGAACGAAAATGTTGCAGAAAGACAGTGTGACGGGTATGCCTGTACGAATGACCCTAGTGACAAAGCATGCTGCGACCAGACGAGCGACTGCGTCTGGAACAACGTCTGCTACAACGACGGTGATGGGCACCCAAGTTTGGCAGCAACGTGTAATAACGGGATATGGGAGGCAAACCCATGCATGGGTAAACAGTGTGGAGAACCCTGCCTGTTTATATCAGGTATATGTGATGGTCCTGATGGCAACTGTTACTCAGGAGGAGGCTGCCTCCTGGATTGCTCTCCACCTTCTGTAACACCCCCTGACCAGAGGATATGGGCAAACCAGAACTGCGGAAGAACGGGCTCGTACAAGTGCGGTCCCACGAGCGTGTGCTCTAACAGCTACACTTCATGCACAACAGGCGGGACCTCGACGCAGGTGACTGGCTCCTGGTCTTCATACACACCACCAACGGGAACATACTATCCCGGCCAGACCATGCACATAACACTGAACGGCGTATCAAACTCTCCTTCAGCATTCACCATACTAACCGAATGCAGAATAGTAAAACCAGACGGCTCTTCCATATACTTCGACAACTGGGGTTCAGGCAATGTGGACTTTTCCTATCAGATACAACCAACTGACCCGTTGGGCGTATGGACACTCGATTACTGCGGCCTCTGGTCAGATTTCGAATTAAACAGCGGATGGAGCTTGAGGTTCGATAACACCGATTACACCTTCGATGTCAACCAATCACAACTAACAGTCACGGTCACAGGCGCCCCACCAAACTGGCAGAACATAGATGCAACAGCAAATGTCTCCTGCGTTGGCAGCCTGGACTGCGATTCTTCCAGTTACAGAATGTTAACATACGACTCAGACCCGGGAACCTGTCCTTCCGATTACTCTTCCTACACCCTCCCTTCCCCCCAAGCAATCCCCTCCCATCAGTGGGTCTGCGGCGCAGCGAAAGACATCGCAGGCAGCGAAGGCTTCTCAAATCCAACCGAATTCAAGGTCGATAAAATAAAACCAACAGTTTCCGTGGACGGTTCAGCCCCGAACTGGCAGAACACGAATGCAGACGCGAGCGTCAAGTGTTCCGATACGGGCGGCAGCAGTTGCGACACGTCTTCGTACCTTTTGCTTGCATACGACTCAGACCCGGGAACCTGCCCTTCCGATTACTCTTCCTACACCCTCCCTTCCCCCCAAGCAATCCCCTCCCATCAGTGGGTCTGCGGCGCAGCGAAAGACATCGCAGGCAGCGAAGGCTTCTCAAATCCAACCGAATTCAAGGTCG
>Ga0190360_1000113_pt1 | contig 43525 bp, 25 predicted proteins | sample 48721834_MG_FD_161271 | JGI IMG/M metagenome (GOLD analysis project Ga0190360, IMG submission 161271) | Hydrothermal vent microbial mat bacterial communities from Southern Trench, Guaymas Basin, Mexico - 4872-18-3-4_MG | ecosystem: Environmental > Aquatic > Marine > Hydrothermal vents >...
TCTTCAGGCAATAAACCAGACGGGGGCCTTTGAGGTCACAATGATTTCCCATGAGAAGGACCCGAGGGAGGCAATGGAGGAGGAGGACCTCTACGTTGTTCTTGTGATACCGTACGGATTTTCCCAGAATCTAACAACTTCACTAATGGAGGGGGGAAACAGAAGTGTTAATGTGACTGTGATCTACGACCCGGGAAGGAGTGACAGCGGTGCTGAGGTTGGCCTTCTTCAGGCGATCCTATCCGACTTCAATATGGGTATAAGCGGAGGAAGGAACCTCGTTGGCATGGTGACCGTGGCCTCCCTCAAGGAGAGACACAAGTATATTGACTTCTTCACCCCCGGCCTGATCTCCATGGCGGTGATGACCTCAAGCCTTTTCACGGCGGTTTCTGTGAACACTGAGTACAGACAGAAGGGGATATTGAAGAAACTGGCTACCACTCCCATAAAGCCCTGGGAGTGGGTTGGTGGGATCATCCTCTACATTCTCTTCACCACCCTTCTGGCAACCGTAGCAATACTGGCTGTGGGTGTGGGGCTCTTCTCACTGAAGGTTGACCTCAACATATACCTGCCACTATTTGTCATCCTGGACGTTCTCACCTTCGCTGGGATAGGTATGATAATAAGCAGGTGGGTGCGGGAGGCTCAGAGTGCAGACGCTGCAGCAAATGCTGTTATGTTCCCCATGATGTTCCTCTCCGGAATCTTCTGGCCTATAGAGATGATGCCGCATTTCCTTCAGGTGATCGCACGTCTTCTCCCCCTCTATTACATGGGGGAGGGGTTAAGAGACGCAATGGTCTATGGAAGGTACTCTGATGCATCAGTAAACGCTTTGATAGTCCTGGTTATAGCTCTTGTCTTCTTCGCCATAGGCGCCCTGACTACAAAACTTCGGGAGGAGTAGTTTTTTTAGCAAACACGCTCTTCACTACTCTGCATGGGGCTCTTGAAGGATTACCTGATGCTCCTCAGGATACACACCGGGGCCGTCACTGCGGCGGTGGTTATTCTAGGGGCACTTCTCATGGGGTGTAGAGAGGCCACCACCCTCCTTCTCCTCTTCATCTCCGGGGTACTTCTTCACACCTCCGGATTCGCCCTCAATGAGGTTATGGACCTCCCATATGACAGCACCTCATCCCATCTCAAACACAAGCCTTTAGTTAAGGGATCAGTGAAGAGGTCCTCTGCGCTTCTTCTTTCCATCATCCTCTTCCTCCTCTCCCTCACCCTCTTCTTCATCCCGCTCCAATCTATGGCGGCGCTTCTGCTTCTACTTCTCTCCTCCCTTCTTGGAATCTCCTATAACCTGTGGGGAAAGAGATTTCCCTTCTCAGACCTGCTCCCAGCGGGATGGTTTGCACTTCTGCCAGTAGCTTCATCCTCCGCCTTCGGCAACCCCCCACCCATAATCTACCTGATCTCACTCTTCCTCTTCCTCCAGATACTCTTCAACAACTCCGTTGAAGGGGGCCTTAAGGATTTGGAAAGTGACCTTGAGAGTGGAGCCAAGGGAACGCTGATATATCTGGGTGCGAGGGTTGAGGGATGCCTTAAAGGGCCTGCCCTCACCTACTCCCTTGCCGTCCGCCTCCTCTTGGCATCTGCTCCTCTTCTTCCGATCTTCATAACGGGCTTCTACTCCATCACCTTAAAAGGGGTCATAATTCTCTTCAACTTGCTCCTTCTCATCTTTTCACTTAAGACCCTCTTAAAGCCCCCGGGGGCGAGGGAACAACTCCTTAAGGAGTTCACGCTACATGAGGTTGGCTCTTTCCTCCTCCTCATACTCCTTCTAATCCCCCACCTCCCCATAAAATTCCTTCTCATCCTTCTCCTCCTCCCCCCCATCTGGAACCTCCTCTTCACAAAGCTCATATACGGGAGGATGGGGACCCCGGGGGTATGATCAACACAACATGGTGGTAGGATAAGGATTCCTATATCTTCTTCAGTTTCTTGGAGATCTCAATCATCCTCTCAAGGGGCTTTTTGGCCCTCACCATAACGTCCTCCGGAAGCACCACCTCAGGGGAGAGGGTCTTAACCGCCGTAAGAAGGTCCTGGAGGGTGATTTTCTTCATATTCGGGCATATGGCTGTTGGAATAGAATAGAAGACTTTATCCGGCATCTCTGTTTTCAGCCTGTAGGCGTGCTCCCTCTCCGTTCCAACTATAAACTCCCTCTTAGGGGAGGCCCTTGCGTACTTCACCATTCCCTCCGTGGATGCCACCACATCCGCCAGGTCTATGACCTCCGGGGTGCACTCTGGGTGCACCATAACCACCGCCTCCGGGTGCTTTTCCTTCATTTTCCTTATAATCTCAGGAGTGATATCCTGATGGACGTGGCAGTACCCGGGCCAGAGGTGGATTTTCTTGTCCTTCACATGCCTCATCACGTAAAGCCCCAGATTGCTGTCTGGGATGAAGATGATCTCCTCCGCATCCAGATGCTTCACAATGTCAACTGCGTTTGCCGAGGTCACGCAAACGTCTGTTTCTGCCTTAACTGCAGCGGTGGTGTTCACATAGGCCACCACCAGCGCCTTCGGGTGCTCCTCCTTAAATTTTTTAAGAGAGGACACATCCACCATGGCTGCCATGGGACAGCGTGAGCGGGTGTTCGGGTGCACAACCCTCTTATCTGGGTTGAGGAGCTTCACAGACTCCGCCATGAAATCCACACCGCACATAACAATGGTTTCCTGCTCAACCTCCTGCCCCTTATACGCCAGATATAGAGAATCCCCCACAACATCCGCTACGTCCTGTATTGGGGGAATCTGATAATTGTGTGCGAAGACCGCCATCCCCTTCTCACTCTTCAGGCGAAGTATCTCCTCCTTGATCCTTTCTATCTCTTTATCTCCCACCGTCTCTGATACCCCCCGGGGTTTGTCGGCGGTATAATACCTTTTAATAAAAAACTGTTGTGGGGCTGCCCCCGGCCAACTTTTTATATCGGGTGGATTATATTGGGAGAACGCCGGGGGTTTCAGAAAATGCTGGACATGAACTTCATCCGTGAGAACCCTGATAAGGTAAGGTGGATGCTTGAGGCAAGGGGGATGGAGGTTGATCTGGAGGGTCTTCTGGAGTGGGACAGAAAGTTCAGGGAGGCCACCACAGAGGTCAACGAGCTCAGACACCGCAGGAACGTCCTGGCAGAGACCATCCCTAGGGCGGAAGACCCCCAGGAGAAGAGAAAACTGATAGAGGAGTCCAGGGAGGTCAACAGAAGGATAAAGGAGCTGGAGGGGGTAAGGAGGGAGGCTCTCAGGAAAAGGGAAGAAATCAGGCTCCTTTTGCCTAACATGCCCCGCCCCGGGGTCCCTGTGGGAGAGGACGAGAGCGATAACAAGGTCATAAGGAGCTGGGGAGAGAGGCCCACCTTCTCCTTCCCCGTGAGGAGCCATCAGGAGATCGGAGAGGAGTTGGACATAATTGATTTCATCCGGGGTTCTCGTATGTCGGGAACGGGCTTTTACGTCCTCAAGGGGGACGGCGCTCGCCTTGAGAGGGCCCTCATAAACTTTATGTTAGACCTTCACAAGCAGCAGGGATATGCGGAGATCTTCCCACCCATCCTTGTCAGGCCCGAGGCTATGGTAGGAACGGGCCAGCTTCCCAAGTTCCAGGAGGACATGTACTGGTGCGAGAGGGACGACCTCTACCTCATACCAACGGCAGAGGTCCCCGTGACAAACCTTCACATGAACGAGATACTCTCCGCCGAGGATCTCCCCCTCTATTACACCGCCTACACCCCCTGCTTTAGAAGGGAGGCGGGGAGGCACCTCTACGAGAAAGGGGTGATAAGGGTACACCAGTTTAACAAGGTGGAGCTTGTGAAGTTCACGCTGCCGGAGGACTCCGATGAGGAGCTGGAGAAGCTGACAGCAGATGCGGAGGAGGTCTTAAAGAGGCTGGAGCTCCACTTCAGGACGGTCCAGCTCTGCACGGGAGATCTAGGGTTCTCCTCTGCCAACACATATGACCTTGAGGTGTGGATGCCCTCCTTTGAGACGTACGTGGAGGTCTCCTCCTGCTCCACCTTCACCGACTTTCAGGCCAGACGGGCTAAGATAAGATTCAAGCGGAAAGCGCACCTGGAGAGCGAGTTCGTCCACACGTTAAACGGCTCGGGTGTGGCCGTAGGCAGGACAATGGCGGCCATCCTGGAGAATTACCAGCTGGAGGACGGCAGGGTTGAGATTCCGAAAGTCCTGAGACCCTATATGAAAGGGCAGGAGGTCATTGAAAGACCTGAGAGGAGGCTGACACTTTTCAAAGCGTGAGTCGTCTCACTACTCCTCCTCTTCTATGTATATGAATTCCCCCTCCACTTCCATCTCCTTTTTTTTCGTGGGCCTCTTCACAACCTCCCTTCTTCCCGGGCCACCCCGCTCCCCCCTCCCTGGGGTTCTTCTCGCCATCCTCTCCTCCACCCTCCTCTCTTTCGGTTTCGCTGACCTCTTGGGAGCCCTACGCCTCTTCTCAGCCATTGGGGGAGCACGCCTCCGCACCTCCCCTCCTCTTCCCGGGACTCTCTGGGTGCTCCTAGGGGGAGGTAGGATGATAACCTCACTCCCCTCTCCCCCGGGGCCCCTCCTACCACCCCCCTTAATTCTCCTTGCCATACGGAAAACCCCACCCCTCACCTCTTCCCTGAAGGCCGTCCCCAGAAGTATGAGGATGGCAGCAATAATTATAGCGAAGAAGAGGAGTAGCTGGGGGCCCCAGCGGTAAGATCTTTTGGGGTTCCAGGGATAGGCGTCATCCCAGTCAGGAACTCCGTCGTTGTCATCGTCGGTATCAGCGTTATCTCCCACACCATCCCCATCGGTGTCCTTCCACTCTGCTGGGTCCTCCGGGAAGGCGTCCTCCTCGTCCGGAACCCCGTCCCCATCGTCGTCGACATCTGCGTTGTTTCCTATGCCGTCACCATCGGTGTCTTTCCATTCAGAGGGGTTTGTGGGGAAAGCATCGGCCCTGTCCGGTATCCCGTCTCCGTCGTCGTCAGGGTCGGCGTTGTCCCCCACCCCGTCGCCATCGGTGTCCTTCCACTCTGCTGGGTCCTCCGGGAAGGCGTCCTCCTCGTCCGGAACCCCGTCCCCATCGTCGTCGGTGTCATAGAAGGTTCCATAGCCATCCCCGTCAATATCTCCTGAGACCAGAGGGTTTGTGGGTTCGTCGTCGTAGGGATCAAGAACACCATCGCCATCGGTGTCTAGATACTGATAGATGAATGTCACCTCCTCGCTCACACCCATAAGGCCTCCTCCATCCACAGCCACTGCCTGAAGCGTGTGGAGACGGTGGTCCAGGTACTTAAGAGGGAACTCCACGGCATAGACTCCGCCCCCTAGGGGGATCGCCGAGATGTTTATCTCACCGTCTAGGAGGAAATAAAATAGGAATATGTGGGAGAGGTCTCGGACAGATGCCTGAAACAGAACGGTGTCACCGAAGACCTTCGCCCCCTTAAGCGGGGAACTAATTCTCACCTCCGGGGGAGTCCTGTCTATGTAGACGGGGAAGCTCACACTGCTCAGTTTTCCTGAGAGATCTACTGCCCACACCTTAAAGCTGTAACGCCCTTCAGGGAAGCGGGAGAGGTCCACTGTTGCGTTCAGCGGGAAGGTGAAGTCTCCCACAGTGCAGTAGGCGCTCTCAAGGAAGGTGTCCCTGACGGTGATGGAGGGGGTGAAGATGGGCGGCAGGGTGGCGTTGGGGTAGGGGAAGAGCATATCTATCACAGGCGGAGAATTGTCCACAGAGAAGTTTACATCAACCGCCACCAGGTTTCCTGCGAGGTCTATCACATACGCATGAAGGGTGTAGGGGCCGTCGGGGAGCATCCTTGTGTCAAGCGGGACCGCCAGGGCCCCGGCGCTGACCTCCCACCTCAGCGGGATGTATGTGAGGTTTCTCGGGTCTTTTATGTAGCCTCCCGCCTCATCAACCCCCGCCTGCTCTTCGAGTCCAAGGGCCAGTGTGATCTCCCCCTCCAGGTAGGCTCCAGGGAGGGGCTGCAACGGATAGAGCTCAGGGGGAGCGTTGTCTACCACCACATCCACATCAACCCTCCCCACCCTTCCTGCAATATCCATGACTTGGAAGGTGAAGGTGTGGTGCCCATCGGGGATGAGGCGAGTGTCAAAGGATAGGGAGAGGGGGTAGACGGTCTTTCCATCCACTATGAGGTTCTGTTGCAGGATGTTCTCCTCCTGCACCTGATAATCAAAGCTCACAACCCCAGAGAGAACCTCCCCGGGGTGCGGGGAGGTGACCACCAGTATGGGGGTTCCCCGGTCTATGTAGACCCTAACGGGGGTGCTCACCCCAACCCTCCCAGTGGCGTCAACAGCCCTTAAGGTCAGGTTGTATGCCCCCTCTTCGATCAGCCTGGTGGATACCTGGAGTTTCCAAACACCACCCGTATCCGAGAGGTATCCTACGGTTATGTTCTCCTCCCCTTCCAAGGTGGCGTTGACCCACAGGATCTCAGACTCATCCACTATAACAGCTTCCACATCGAGAATTTCCCCTATCACCTCTCCGTATATGGGCCGGGTCACGTACACCTCCGGAGGGGCGTGGTCGTTCACCACCCTCACGTCAAGCGCCTGTATAACCCTGTTGCCAGCCATGTCGGAGACTTCAATCGGCACCCTGTAATGGCCATTGGCAATCCCCCCCGTTATAACGGAGAGATTCTTCACCGTGTAGTTCTGGCCTTCCTGGATGAGGACAATAGAGCTTAAGTATCCTAAGGAGCTTGCATCGGCCGTCACCCGGAGAACTCCAGTCCAGTTGTCAGAGGCGCTCACCTGCAGCGAGATGTTCTGCCCGTCCGCTACGAACTGCTGCCCCATCGGGTATATGACCTCTGCATTTAGTATCTGCGGGGGAATGTTGTCCACAGGCACCTCCGTGCCGCTCTGGTTGCGGTTGGCGGCCCAGTCCTTGACCAGTATCACAAGGGGCTTCAGTCCAGATCCAGTCTCCGTCACCTCCACCAGCTGGCTCCCATAAAGCCCGTCCCCCAGATCCCCGTCAGAATGATTGCCGTCGTCGTAGAGTGTTATCTCGCTTCCCGGCAGAAGTGTGGAGAAGGCCTTCACCTCCACCACTTTCCCCGGGCTCTCCTGGGTGAAGATAATGTATGCTATGCTTCTGAATATGGTAACCAGCTGGGAGCCATCGGGAGCATAGTAATACTCCCCCCCGGCAGAAGTCGTAGCCACCCTCCAGAGGTTGTACTCGGGGGTCCCTGACTCACCAGCCCAGTAGGCATAGACGTTGTCCACTGTGTTGTTCCTAGGCTTTGTGGGCGCTTTTGGGTAGTTAGGAGGGCTGTGGTGCTCGAGACCCAGTCCGATGGTGTATATAGGCAGGGGTGCCCTAAGAAGGCCCCTGCGGTACTCGTATATGGGGTTCTCATACCATACGTAGCGTGGGACGCTACCCACGGATGAGTCATATTTCCCGAGGTGGGTGTAGACATAGCGCACCTCTGTCCAGTTGTGCCAGGGGCACCAGTTATCAGAGGCCTCCTCGTAAGGGAATCCTCTCCATACATCGTCCTGCCCATCCGTTATCGCCACAATGGCAGAGGCTCCCGCAGAGTTCTGTATGGTATATAGGGCTGCCTCCCCGATAGTGTCCCAGATGGGGGTGGAGGAGTTTGCATTGAGGCTGTTCACCTTCTGTATGGCTAGGGCCTTTCCGGAAGAGTTCATCTGAGTGAAGGGGAGATAGAGAAGGGGACCCACGTCGTCCAGGGTATTCCTGAATATATAAATGGCCAGGTAGTCAAAGCTCCTTGTGAGGTTTATGAAGACCCTGGCGGCCTCCTTCAGGCGGGTTAGTTTCTCACCCTGCATGGAGCCGGAGGTGTCAAGGACTAGGGTCACATACACCGGGGCGCTTCTCTCGGAAACCTTCGCTCTTATCCTTATTTTATCGCCCCACTTCGCCGCCTGTTGGACCCCTGGATATAGGACCTCTATCCTCTCCACGAGAGGTGAGTGGTTGTCCACAGGGATCTGCCAGGTGAAGTTGAGGTAGTTCCCAGCCCTGTCCTTCACCGTGACGGAAACCGTATGATAGGCCCAGGTGGCATTGATTTTGATGGTTCCGGAGGCCCAAAGGCCATCACCAGCGCAGCCATCTCCATGAGTTCCGTCGTCGTAGAAGGCTTCTTTAGTGCTCCCGCCTATGGAGATCATGTTCGCTAGGACCTCCTCCACCCCTGAGGTATTATCCGAGAGCCTGAGGAGGAAGGTGGCGTTGTCGCCGCTTTTTAGGCAACTCTGCCCGGGGGGGTACACAACACTTTTTGAAAGAAGCGCTGGGGGCGTGTTATCCACATAGACCGTGACCGTGCTCTCTGCGCTCTCGTTGGAGAGGCCCCGGACCACCACTCTCAGCGTGTATACTCCATCGGAAAACATACGAGTATTAAAGGGGAGGGAGAACGTGCCGCTACCGTCGCCGGAGGAGGTGGAGATAAGGGTTCCACCTATGTAGAGGGTAGCCCGTGTAGCATAGGGGGTACTCCTCACCTGAACGCTCACCGTCCCTTTCAGGGCCTTTCCATATGTGGGGGAGGTTATGTTGCAGCTCAAGGGGTAGTTGTCCACCCTCACCCAGCTTCCGGTACTGCTGACTCCCCCAACAACATCCTCCGCCCTCACCACCAAGGCGGAGACTCCCTCTGGGTTGGAGAAGGTATCCCAAACGTAGAGGTACTCCGTTCCACGAGGGTACATCTCCCGGTAGCTCCTCCCACCGTCCGGGGAGAAGAGCACCCTACTTAAGGGCGCGGAGGAGTTGACCGTGGCAGCCACTGTGACTGTGCCGGAGACCGTTGAGCCGGTGAGGGGGGAGGTTATGGTTATCCGGGGTCTCCCTGTGACCTGGGTGTAGTTATAGACCAACACCACATAGTTTCTCACGTGGTCGTATATGTAGACGGTAATGGGGGAGCTGGCATCTGTACTGGAGGAAGAGATAAGGTATCTGCCGCTGAAGTTCTTAGGCGTGGTGTCGTCCGGTGGGCTCCCCGCAAGGGAGCCCTCCTCCGAGAAGGACGCCTTCCACAGACCCGACTCGTTGGCCGGCTCCCAGGCCCTTCCTTCAACGTAGAGGGGCTCAGCCCGGGGCATCTCAGCCCTGAAATATATGTGTCTCGTAACGTTGTCCGCGTAGATGTAAGGGGAGCTCTCCCGGGCCCACGTCGAGTTCACCCGCGGAGGGGTGTTGTCTTCTATGAAGGTGATGTTGTAGTAGGTCACGTGGCCCGCCTTATCTACAATAGAGAGGGTCAGCGGATTGTCCACCGTTCCCGTTCTAGTGATACGATAGGTGACCGTCTGGTCTGTTTGATCCCTCTCATCTCGGGGTCCGGTGGGCCTCATGTTGAAGGCGGGCTCTCCCTCCAGATAGTCAGGGTTCGCCTCCTGATATCCACTGATCCTTATGTAAACGAATTGCCCGTCACCCTGCCCGGGCACGGTGTTGTAGTATACCCTATCGTCATCCCCCACTCCATCGGTGTCCGCCGCCCAGAAATAGTTGGTGCTACTGGTGACTGAGATGGTAGCCCCGGTGAGGCTGGGCGGGGCGGAGTCCGTCACCACCTCAGCCGTCGTTGAGTAGGAGGGGAGCGTGGTAATCTCCCCGTCACTTCCCTGAAGAACTATCCCCCCTGGGGCTATACTAATGTTATAGTCTACGGCGTCCTCAAGCACCCCCGGGGTTCTCACCACAATGAAGTACTCGTAGAGCCCAGACCTCACGGCGGGCAGGGCGGTTTGGGGGGAGGTTGTGGAGAAATTGAGGGTTATGACTCCTCCGGTGTAGCTTATGGATGTGGGGGCGATCCCCCAATCATCCTGAGGGTCATAGGTGTCTGCGGTTGAGCTCCCGTTATCTCTATACAGAGCGACCCCGGAAACGGAAGGGTTCTGAGAGAGTGGTGCTAGTACGCGGGAGAGGTTCACTGTGGAGGGGGTTATCGTCAGCCGTATGCTCTTTATATGCTCCAGCGAGCTCACCCCACAGTCCATCCCTAGCCTCAGCACGTCCTTATCGTCAGTGGGCGTTCCCTCCTCCCCCATCACAAGAGGACGGGTGGATGTGGGATAGAGGAGAATGTGCCTGCAGGTCAAAGTAGAGGTGTTGACCGCAGAGGAGGGCTGACTGGAGGAGTCTGAGAAGCGAATTCCCCCTGCGGGAATGCTGAGGTAGAACATGTCGCTGCTGGCGATTGTGGAGGAGGTCCTGAAAACCACAATCCAGTGGTAACTCCCGCTGACGGAGGAGGGGACGCTTTCCGAGTAGGTGAAGGTGACTGAATGGTAGCTCCCCACGTTCACCACAGAGGTGGATGTGGCATTTACAGGGGTGTCAGAGGGGTCCAGGGCGTCGTCAACAGCCCCGTCGTCCCTGTATAGTGCTATCCCCGATGTTGTGGCATCCGTGGTGATCCCTTTAAGGTCGCTTATGGTGAACCCGTTCACAGGATAAACCCTTACGTTTATGCTTGTCAGACGGTCTGTCCCACTTGAGGTTGCGGAAATACCAAATGAGGGATATGCGGTTGAATTCTGATGCACCCTTTGGGCGGTGGTGATCAGGGAGGCCGTAGTGCCCGTGGTCACAGCCCCTTCGCTCTCATAAGATACAATAACAGCGGAGAGAATAAGGAATAGGGTGCTCAGGGCCGTTAAGAATCTTCTCACAGAACCTCTTTTTACAAACATAACGTCCATCATCTCGCCTCCACGCATTCGAGATAGGTTCCAAACCTCTTTTAAGTTACGTTGAACCTATTCTGACATGGGTATAAAAATGTTGGGTGCACCTGAGCTCAGGGTGTGCTGAGTCCGGGAGCTCTCCTAAAAGGATCTCCCCTACCTCCGACGCTTTTCTGTCCCCGGGGGGCGGAAGACCATACTTTTGAAAAGCCCCACCCTCCCCCGTGAGGAGAGGAGGGTGGCTAGCCCCTCCCTCTCAAGTCTCGCGGCCACCTCCTCCATACCCCCCGGGAAGCTCTTCAGCACCCTGATCTTAAAGTAGTGGTTCTCCTCAGCCACCCTCCTCAGCTCCTCCAACATGCCTTTCCCCACCCCTCCCTTGCCTACGATGGCTGCAGGTTTCAGCTCGCTGAAAAGACGCCCTTCCCTTTTTCCTGGGATGTTTTCACCTCCTTTCCGTGTAAGGGAACTCGCCTCACCCCCCCGCATTTAAGACATGTTATATGAAGTGCCCCTCCATAGAAGCGAACCCTGGCGTTAAGAGGGGGAAGGAGAGGAAGATAGCAACGCTTACATATATACCACTTCCACCTCCTGGGAAGTCTCACGTTCATCTTCTCCCCAAGCCGGAGGGCCTTTTTCACATAGCCCCTTGCCCTCTCCTCCTCTCCCGTCCTCAGTGCGTCGTTTGCTAGACTGAGAAGAAACTCAATCCTCCTTGTGGTGATATACACCCATATCCCCTTCCGTATTCCCCTTCGCCGCATAAATCACCATCCTCTCTATCTATATCTTATTTTTCTAGCCGGGGCAATGTGAAGATTCGTGCACATAGACCACGGAGGCTCCGCAAAACAATACCTTCTCTCCGCAATCTCTGCAAAAAAATTAAATTGTGTGTGATGGTATAGGATTGTAACTAGGAACCAGGGGGCTCCGCCATGAAATTGCCAACAGGGAACAAGCTGTTTGAATATGAGGGGGGAGAGAAGAACCTTAAAGAGTGCCTTGAGACCATCCGAAAGAAGGGGCTGGATGGATACCTTGTGGTCACCTCTGCTGAAGGAGATACGCTCGTGACGGGAGAGATTGTATTCAACAAGGGGGTCCCTGCACTGGCGGAGGTAGTCGTGGGGGGAGAGGCCCGCTCCTCGGATTCCTCACTTGAGCACATCTTGAAACACGCCGTGAAGCCCGGGGCAAAGATGGAGTTCCGAGAGATAATAGCTGTTGATCCACTGTTGGACCTCCTAGAGGATAAAAGGCTGAAAGGGGAAGTCTCTCTGGAGGACGTTCTCAAGAAGATAAGAGAAGAGCAGAAGAGGAAAGAGGAGGAGGAGAAGAAGCGCAGGGAGATGCTCGATGAGCTGAAGAAGGTGGTAGAGGGGGGATTCTCCCTCCCCTCCTTAGGCGAGCTTAAGAATGCACCTTTCAAGGATGTTGAAGCGTACTATAAGCGCATAAAGGATGTTCTAAAGAAATATGAGAAAATCTTAGAGGAAATACAGAAGGCGGATGAACCCTCCCTTGAAGAGGTAAAAAGGGACCTCATAAAGCTGCTGAAGTCACCGGAGGAGAGCGAGGTTGTCGAGGAGAAGTACAGGGAGTTTAAGGAGAGAGTAGAGGCTCTGAAGGAGAAAAGAGCGAAGCTGGAGAAGTGGATAGAGGAGTGGAAGAGGCAGGGATATGTCACAACCCTGCTTGAGAAGAAGCTTAAGGAAAACATAGATGAAGCTAGCGCTCTATTCGTTGACTTTCTGGACCGCCTGCAAAGGGTTAAGGAACTAGAGAAGGAGCTCAAAGAGCTTCTGAAGGAGGAGAAGTTCCAGCCTTTCATAAACGTGGTGAAGGTTCTCGATAGAAAACTCAAAGACCCTTCCAAAGTGGAGGAGGCTTCAGCGGAACTAGAGGATTTAAAGAAGGCCGCTGAGGAGGATTTCGCCCACAAGGAGGAGGTAAGGAAAAAGATAGAAGAGCTTGACATGCTGGGTCTGGACACCTCCTATGCCAGAGAGCTTCTCAAAAAGAAGTGGGAAGACATCAAAGAGGAGTGGGACCAATATGAGAAGAATGCCAATCTTCTCATATCTTTAAGAAAGAAGATGGAAGAGCTTCGGGAGGAGGCGGAGAGAGACCTCAAAGGGGTGTGGGAGAGTGCTTTTAAAAAGATGGTGAGGCCCGATGATATCGAGGATGCCCAGAAGGCCTTTCAAGAGTTTATGGACGCCTTAAAAAGCATAAGAGAGGAGAGGAAAGCACTGCAGGAGACCTTCAAGAAAATGGTGGAAGAAGGCTACGTGCTGTCTAGACTCCTCCCTGGGGAAGATGCCCCCCTAGACGAACTCCGAGAAGTCTTGAGGAAAATAACGGAGCTCAAAGAGCGCTCGGAGAGGCTGCGTCAGGAGCTTGGAGAGCTGGATCTCAAGTTCTTCCCCGGTAGAGGGGATGAGATAGAGAAGCTCTCTATGGACCTTGCAGAGGTGGAAAAGGCGGAGAAGGCCCTTGAGGAACTAAAGAGGGAGGTGGAGGAGGATCAAAGATTCAGGAAAGAAGTGGAAGAAGAGGTATCAAAAAGGGAGGGGGAGGGTTACAACGTGGAGAAGATAAAGCAGGCACTGTCGGCCCCCCCAACAGAGCTTAAAGAGGCCTTTGAAGATTTCACAAAGCGTGTAGCTGCTGCCGAGAAGTTCCTTAAAGGGCTTGATGACCTAGACACCACCTACTTCAAGGAGGATGTCGAGCTGATTAAGGACCTCGTGAAGGACCTCTATAGCATGGAGGATGCTAAAGAAGCGCTTGAGGGGCTTAAGGAGAAATTGAAGGCCTTCGCCCAGGAGAGAGAGAAACTCTCCTCGACCCTTAAAGAGCTGGAGAAAGAGGGGTGGAAGGTGGAGGGATACAAGATGGCACTTTCAGGCTCCCCTGAGGATGTGAAGGATGCCCTCAAGGAGGTGTTTGAGAGGAAAGTCGCCGCAGAGGAGCATTTGAAGGAGATAGAGGGGTGGGATCCGCTGGAAAGCAGCCATATGAAGGAGGTGGTGGAGGAGGTTAAAGCTTCCCTTAAGGATCTGAAAAACCTGGAGGAAGCAACGAAGAGAATGGAGGAAGTCTCCGAAAAAATAAAGAACGCCTCAGAGAGGAGGAAGGAGATCAAGGCTAAAGTGAAAGAATGGCTTGATTCGGGGTATCTTGTGGAATCCCTAAACCGCCTCCTGGAGGCACCCCTTGAGAAGCTGGAAGAGGCCTTCTCAGACATGGAGGAACGCATAGACAGGCTCGAGCAGCTACAGTTGGTGCTGGATAGCCTTGACACCAGACACTTCGTGGATGAGGTGGAGGACCTCATCTTCATGAATGACCCCTCCCGCGTTGAGGAATTCGAAAAGAGAGTGGCGGAGCTCAAAGAGAAGATCGAAAAGGATAAAAAGAGAAGAGAGGATATCCGCAGAGACCTGGTGCGGTTGTTTGAGGAGGGGTTCGGTAAGGCTAGGGAGGTTGTGGAGAAATACCTGGAGGAGGACCTCTCTATACTTGAGATGCACTATAAGGACTTCCTGAAGGACGTTAAAACTTTGAAGGAGCTTATGGAGAAGACTGGCTTTAAAATAATGGAGAGGAAAACCCCTTCCAGAATGGGCATTCTACCCGACCGTGAAAGCACTCTGGAGAACTTTCTAGTCGATGAGAGCAACCTTGTGGCCTTCGAGGGGGTGAAGAGCGCAATTGAGGGAGAGACCCCGCTCCTTTACATATACGGCCCCTCAGGTGTGGGCAAGACCCACCTGATCAACGCCGCAGCCAATGAGCTTGAGAGAAGAGGGAAGGCTGTAGCCTTGACCACCGGGGAGAAGTTTGTGGAGGAGTTCCTGAACGCTGTCAAGTCAGACACACTAGACGATTTCAGGGAGTTCTACAGAGGTGCGGACGCCCTTCTTGTGGATAACGTGGAGTTCCTCGCGGGTAAGGAGACCTCCCAGGAGGAGTTCTTCCATCTTCTTGAAAATATGAAAGAAGGAGGCGTGGTCATCCTGACCTCCGATAGGCCCCCCGGGGAGCTCCCAGAAACCGCCGAGAAGCTCATAAATCGCTTCCAAAGCGGCATAGTGGCCGAGATTGGGCTTCCCACTGAGGAGGTGAAAAAGGGCTTCATTAAAAGGTGGTTGGAGAGGGAGGGACTCTCCTTAAACGAGGAACAGTTGAATCTGCTTACCAAAACAGAGAACCTGATGGCCTTAAAGGGGATCTTAACCACCTTGAAAAGAGCTGCTACTATAGGAGAGATAAGCGATGATATCATAAAAGATGTCCTATCAAGGAGCACTGCCTTGGCTGAGGAGCACGATGAGATCATGAAGGCCTTCAGCAGTCTGAAGGAGAAGGTCTTAAGCCTTGCAGAAGAGACTGAAGAGGGGGTCGAGGAAGAGGGGAGTAGTGAGGAGGAAGAGGCCGAAGAGGAGGTCATGGTCAAGTGTTCGGTCTGCGGGGAGATTATACCAGAGACCGCAACCGTCTGCCCCCACTGCGGCACCGTCTTCGAGGAGAGCGTGGAGCTTCTCATCTGTCCCCATTGCAATGCCGAGATTCCCATGGACAGCGAGGTGTGCCCCTCCTGCGGCGCAAGCCTTCATTAGGTACTTAGGGTGATCACAATGCCACTTTGGGAAGAGCTCACTATGGAGGAGTTCCAGCAGCTCGTAGAACGTGGAGCCCTTTTCGTTCTGCCTCTCGGAAGTCTGGAAGGACACGGTACCCACCTTCCCTTGGGAACAGACATCATCCAGCCCATGCATGTGCTGAAAATCCTAGAGGAAGAGATTTCCCTTATAATTGCGCCTCCAATCCTGTATGGACACTGCGGCTCGACCGGGGGCCTTCCTGGCTCACTTTCAATCTCAACAGAAACCCTGAAGAAGCTTGTAGAAGAGGTCTTGCAGGGCTTTGTGAGAGCAGGGGCTAGAAGGATTCTAGTTCTCTCCGGCCATGCTGGGCGCTCCCACATGTGCGCCATTAGAGAGGCCTGTCAGCATATCGTACACAGATGGCCGGATGTTGTGCTCTGGTGCCTTTCGGATTACGACATCCTGTACCGGGATCAGGAGATGTTTAAGGAGGTGCCCTCCGACGACGGCCACGGAGGGATGATGGAAACCTCAAGGGTTATGGCTATACGGGGTGATCTCGTCAAGCTTGAGCGGCTAAAAGGTGTCAGCGGTAGCTATCCCGGGGACTACAGGGTAAAACCGCGCCCCTGGGAAGATCTCCCATATGGATTTGTGGGCTATCCGGAGAAAGCCTCTGTAGAGCTGGGGGAAAAGCTGAACCGTCACATCGCAATTCAGCTGCTCAGGCTCCTCAAATAACCCCCTCCTTGAATAGGATTACGATAACCCTTCCCCTCCTCAGCTTCAATTTGATCTCCCCCCCTAGGGAGATGTTGTGCACTGTTCTCCCCAAACCCCGTCGGAGTGTCATTCCGCTCAGGGGCCAGAGGAGCCCCTCGGAGTTCTCCACCTCCGCCCTCTCCGTGAGAGGCACAACAGAGACTACCATGTCCTCTGGTGCCCACATTCTCATCTCTTCCCCCGGGCGGAGAATAAAGGCTTTTCCTTCAGGGAAGAGGAGAAGGGTGTGGAAGGTAAACCTTCGGGAGAGCATGTCTATGTTGAGCAGCGTGTGGTCTACTCTTCCCCCAAGACCTCCCACCACTATCAGACGTCTCACACCCTTCATCTGAGGGTGCATCAAAATAAGCTCAAAATCGGTGTAATCCTTCTCCTCCGGCCAGCACTCAATATGAACGCCTTCCCTTTCAAGTCCCCTCCGCTCCTCCTCGGTCAGAGAGTCCATGTCCCCAATCACCAGCTTGGGCTTGTATCCCGTCTTCTGCGCCAGAATCGCTCCGGCATCCGCCGCGAGAACTTCCTCTATTCTATACCGCTGAAGTTCTTCCCGAAGGCCCTCCCAAGGTTCCTTCAATGGCCCCAGAAAAACCGCTGTCCAGCGCTCTTCCATGTCATCACTATGGAGTGGATATATAAAAAAAGATTCCCGGAGGTATCCGACTGCTCATAAAAATATATGGAAGAGGAAGAGGCCTTCCTACTCTTTCTCTTCCTCCTCTCCCTTCTCCCCCTCTCCTTTCTCCTCAGGAATCTTCTCTGTCTCCTCAATCTCCTCCTCAGGAGAGGGCTTTTTCTCCTCTTCCTCCACCCCCTCCTCTCCTGCACCCTCCACCCCCGCCTCTTCTGCCTCCTTTGTCTCTTCCACCTCGCCCTCCACTGCTCCTGGAACCTCCGGGGTCTCCTTTTCCTCCTCCGCAGGGCCCCTCTCGATTTCCCTCTCCAGGTTCTGAAGCTTCTCGTCTATGTGCCTGAGTCTTCTCCCCGACCGTTCAATGTATATCCAGACGAGGAGGAGGAGTATAAGGATTATCAGAAGTACCCCAACGATCACCGGGGTGTAGTCCTTTTCCTTCTCTACCTTGTCGGACACCTGCGGAGAGGTGCCTCTTCTGAACTCATCTATGGCGGGGATGTCATCTTCGTCTGTGTCAGACTGGGCGTCAGAGCTGTCCAGTGGATTGAGCCCGTTGGAGACTTCCCAACCATCAGGCATTCCATCACCGTCCGTATCTATATTGGTGGGGTCCGTTCCCTTCATATATTCCTCCCTGTTACTGAGACCGTCATGGTCATAGTCCAGATTGCCGTCGTCCACCTCTGGATTAAGACCGTAGCGGATCTCCCATCCGTACGGGAGACCATCCTCATCGTCGTCGCTCTCTGGATCCGGTACCATCACATGGATTATGAAGGTCGTCTCATTGCTCTGACCCTCTGCGTCCTTTACAATCTCCGTCACGGTGTAATTCCCCGGGTCACCGAAGAGGTAAGTCACCACATGCCCTGTGAGCGTTACAATGGTGCCGTCCACATCTATCTTCCAAGTGTACTCAACGATGCCCACATTGTCCACAGAGCCGTTGTCACGGAGCACTGCGTACTCGCCCAGCATGATATAGATGTCCTCCTGTGCTCCGATCTGGGGCGGTATTGTGTCATACACGGAGAAGGAGGCGGTATCCGTTGCGGTCAGACCTCTGCCATCCCGCACAACGAGTTCAACGGAGTACTCGCCGATCTCAAGAAGCTCTATTTCAACACTCATCCCGGCAAGTATTACATCACCTGAGGGGGTGTGCACCACCCATGTGTACTCTACAATCTCTACGTTATCCGAGGAGGCGCTTCCGTCTAGCTGGAGAGTGGTTCCAAGACCAATTCTTTCGGGAGTCTCGCCTATCCAGGCTACAGGCGGGGTGTTGTCAATCACGGTAATGTCAAGGGTGGTCGTAGCAGTGTTTCCGCTCCCATCGCTCACCTTCAGCTCCACTTCGTATGTTCCGTAATGAGGCAGGGTAATCTCCACCTGGGCTCCGTAATAGTAGACATCCGTGCCCTCTCCTGTGATGTGCCAGGTGTAATTCTCAATTCCCCAATTGTCATAGCTTCCCTCAGCGCTCAGATGGAAGGGCACGTTCTCAAGCAGTTCCTCTTCCACGACCGTTATCGTGGCTACAGGACTTATGCCGTCTTTCACTATTACCCGGTACTGATCTGTTATTATGCTGTTCCCGGAGGTGTCCTCCACGTGAATGGCGTAGTAGAGGTTCCCCACATATTCCTCCGGTACCGTTAGATTGAGCTCGTAAAGTCCTCCGGAGAGGTCCTCGAACTCATAGGTCTCCCATGAGAATTCAGAGCCGCCCCAGCTGTACTCTACCGATACTGTAGAGAGGCCTACGTTATCTGTAACGGTGAAGGCTATCACGAAATAGGTGCCTGCCCACGTCTCCTCCCCGCTCAAAACCTCCAGAACAGGCATGTCGTTGTCTATGACGCTTAGCACTTTAAGAGGTGTGCTTATGCTATTCCCGGAGGTGTCATTGATAACCACGTAGAAGAAGAAACTATCCGTGGAATCAGAGGGGGCTGTAGAGGTATACGTATAGTGGCCAGCACTTCCGGAGAGTGTCACCGAGGTGTACTCCTCTTCTCCGTATTTGTAATATAGTGTTACTGTGCCCAGCCCTATGTTGTCCGCTGCGTCCAGAGATATTGTGAAATCCTCCCCTGTGGTAAGATACTCCGGCACTGTCATGGAAACAAGCTCCGGCAGGTCGTTGTCTATTATTGTCAGAACCCTCTCCTCTGTCTGGTTCCAATGATCAGAGGTGTCGGATATGTGGATGATGTAATGAAGTGTGCCCAGCTGATGCGGGATGATAATTGCATAAGAGTACACGCCCATCTCCAAGGGCACCATTGAGATATTTGTGTGAGTCCCCCCTCCAAACCAGTACTCTATAAATACACTAGAAATCTCTATGTTATCTGCAACCCCCACTAAGAAGACGAATTCCTCTCCCGTAGTTGGCCTTTTGCTGGTAGCGTCTAGAACGAAGGTAGGAAGATCATTATCCAGTATGATAACCGTTCTGTTCAAGGAAGTTACAGAATTCAGGGAGGTGTCCCAAACGGTTATATTGTACTCTATCGGGGTCAGTGTGTGCTCAACCGTTATGTTACTCACATAGATGCCCATACCCATAGGCTCCATCTCCACGACTATCGGCGTTCCAGTGGGTCCGTACTGGTAATAAACTGCTACCCTTCCTATCCCTATGTTGTCTGTGACGTTAACCCGGAACTGGAAGAAGTCTCCCGTGGTAGCCACGCTGGGTGTGTAATCCGCCAAAATCTCCGGCAGGTCATTGTCCTTTATTACCACCGTCTTGCTTGCGCGGCCCCAGTTGCCGGATGTGTCCACCGCCATGAAATAATAATGCAGGAGGTCAAGAGAGTTCAGGGGGATGGTTATCTGGTACTGATAGAGATCGCCGCCTGCATTCTGCATACTAACATTTGTTCCCCGGGATTCGTTGTCACCGAACCAGTAATATAGCCACACGGGGTTGGCGGACTGGAGGGCTATGTTGTCTGTGACTGTCACGTTAAAGAGGAAGGGGTCACCGGTGTAGCCCACGCTGAATGTGTGGTCTGTGAACTCTGGTGGGTCATTATCATATATGGGAACTGCCTTGGTGGAGGTGATATTCCAGTTGGATGAGGCGTCTGTAGCACTGAAGAGGTAATAGAGCGTGTCTAACGTGTCCGCCACCGTGATTGTTCTGGTCCAGGTGTTTCCACCACCTCTGGAAAGGGAGAGGTTGGTGTGGGCTCCTGTCCCGTACCAGTACTCCACGTAGACCGCACTTACACCCACATTATCTGTCACCACTATCGAGAAGGTGAAGCTGTCCCCCGTATAGCCCACCGTCGGCGTCCCGTCCGTCCCGAACACCGGTCGGTCGTTGTCTATAACTGTTATACTCTTCTGTGCCGTGGCCACCCAGTTGCCGGAGGTGTCATTGGCATGGAATATATAGTATAGCGTGTCCAACGTATCCGCCACCGTTATCGTATAATCCCATTGATTCCCGCCCACATTGGTCATCGTGACATTCGTATGGCTTCCTGTCCCATACCAGTACTCCACCGTGACCGTGTTCACACCTACGTTATCCGTCACGTTTATGGAAAAGGTCAGGCGCTCCCCCGTCGTCCCGCTGGACGGCGTTCCGTCCGTCCCGAACACGGGAGGATTAATAGCCACTCTTACTGTGCTGGTCTCATTCCAGTTATCAGATGTGTCATTGGCATGGAATATGTAGTAGAGCGGGTCCGGCGTGTTCGCCACCGTTATCGTGTAATCCCATTGATTCCCGCCCACGTTGGTCATCGTAACATTCGTATGGCTTCCCGTCCCATACCAGTACTCCACCGTGACCGTGCTCACACCTATGTTGTCCGTCACGTTTATGGAAAAGGTCAGCTGCTCCCCCGTCATCCTGCTGGACGGCGTCCCGTCCGTCCCGAATACCGGTCGGTCATTATCGGAAATGGACACACTTCCTGTACTGGTCTCATTCCAGTTATCGGATGTGTCATTAGCATGGAACATGTAGTAGAGCGTGTCTAACGTGTCCGCCACCGTTATTGTATAATCCCATTGATTCCCTCCTACATTCGTCATCGTCACATTCGTGTGGGTTCCCGTCCCATACCAGTACTCCACCGTGACCGTGTTCACACCTACGTTATCCGTCACGTTTATGGAAAAGGTCAGCTGCTCCCCCGTAGTCCTGCTGGATGGCGTCCCATCTGTACCGAACACCGGTCGGTCGTTGTCCGTGATTGTTATGTTCTTCATGCTGGTTTCATTCCAGTTATCGGATGTGTCATTGGCATGGAACATGTAGTGAAGAGTGTCCAACGTGTCTGCTACGGTAATTATGTGGTACCAGATGTCGCCAGTCCCTTGCGTCATGGTACTATTAGTATGTGATCCCGTACCGTACCAATACTCCACCCACACACCATATACCGCCACATCATCGGTGACGTTCACCGAGAAGTTCAGCTGCTCCCCCGTAGTGGCAGTTGAGGGGGTGTAATCCGCCACAAATACCGTTTTATTAACATCTCCCGCCATTATCCCAGGCAGGTCCAATGCAGGAGAAGGGATCGTCCCCTCCCCGGCGCTCATTACCACCGCTGATGGCTGAGCACCGAAAGCACCAAGAAAAGCAGCAGCCACAAAGAGCCACACGGCGAAGATTGCCAGTCTCTTCCTACTCTTCATGAGATTTCCCTCCATTTTTCAGTAATTCTTAAACGTCGCCACATGTGCTAGAACGTTTACTTCAGGAAAATTGCCTCTATTAGGAGTACTCCTTGAGGGAGTTAAAATGACTTTATGTTATATAAGAATTTGGATTAAGTAACCTCCGACCTCCTCCGCCCACCACACCCCCACCCCAAAACTCCATTTTTGGTGTTGCACTCATGGGTCACCTAATGATGCCCTCCATTTACCCGCCGCTTCTTAGGAAAAATAATTATACCCTCCGGCAATTTGCGCTGAGGGGGTAGGCACATGGGAACCCTGCGCGATTTCATAGACAACAACCGCATTTTGCTCTGGGGGCTTCTAGGACTCCTCGGTGTTTTTATGACGGCATGGGCCTCAACCGCCCTTTTCTATCCTGAAAAGGTCGCCGCAAACTGGCAGAGGGCCATGGAGAGGGTGGGCCCCTACAACTGGTGGATCCTCATCCTAGGCGTGCTGTTTGCGCTTGTGGGCATTGGATACTTCTGGTATCTAGCCCGATCTAGAAAGAAATTCAACGACCTCATTGAGACTGAGTCTAAGGCTATCTATCTCAGGAACCTGAAGGAGCTGGAAGAGTTGGCTTACCGTCTTGGACCTAAATACGTGGATATGGTCAAAGAGAAAGGACAAGCCCTGGGGGCGCTTAAGAAAAAGTAAATATATCAGTGCGTGTGATTTATAAAACATCCCGCTGCTTTGAGGTGTTTAAATGGTGGCGTATTGCAATGACTGTAAAAGGTATGTGAATCCCTACTGCGAGAGGTGCGGCGGCAATTTCGGGATTGATGTCTGCGAGCGGTTTGGCTGCGGCGGAAAAATGACATGTCCCCACTGCGGTGGCCATAACCTGACCAAACACCCGGAGATCGGAAGACCCGCCCTGGTAGGGGCTGAAAGCAAGGGCTCCCCCGCACTGCCTCAGAACTTGCATATAACGGACACTTCCTGTCCTCTGTGCGGCTTCCCCGTTAAGAGCACATGGAATTACTGCCCTGATTGCGGAATACCACTTAAGAAGGCCCTTTGATTCAGGGCGGAAGGATGGTGAAGTCCGTTATCTTCTCCCCCTCATCCACCCTCATAATCCTCACACCCCGGGAGTTTCTCCCATAAAGTGGGACATCGGAGGATGGAATTCTGATAACCATTCCCTTGTCGGTGGAGAGCAGGATGTCGCTCTCTGGGGGACACACCTCAACTCCCACCAGTCCCCCAGTCTGCATATTTATCTTAGCGGCAATCACGCCCTTTGCGCCCCTTCGGGTCCTTCTGTAATCCCCCTCACGGGTGAGCTTGCCATAACCGTATTCTGTTACAGAAAAGAGGGTATCTCCAGGGGAGACAAGGGTTGCAGACACGACCTCGTCCCCCTTCGCCAGCCTCACACCCCTTACACCTCTGGCGGCCCTTCCCATACACCGAGCTTCTCTCTCCGGGAACCGCACCGCCTGGGCCCATCGAGTCGCTATCAGGATGTCGCTCTCTCCAGTCCCTTTCAGGACGGAGATTAAGGTGTCATCTTCATCCAGAAGAAGGGCCCTTATGCCCGTTGTTCTGGGTCTGCTGAACTCCTCCAAAGATGTTCTCTTTACCGTCCCCTTCTGGGTGACAAATGCCAAGGCCTCATCCTTGCTGAAGCTCTCTACAGGGATCGCTGTGGTGACAACCTCCCCCGGATCAAGGCATCTCAGAAGCTGTATTAGGGGCTTCCCTCTAGCACCCCGGGGGGTCTCGGGAATCTGATAGCCCTTGAGCCAGTACACTTTACCTTTATCCGTGAAGAAAAGAATGTAATCGTGGGTTGACGCTATGAAGAGGTGGGTGACGTGGTCCTCTTCCTTTGTCCTCACACCTCTCACACCCTTCCCTCCCCTTCTCTGCGACCTGTAGGCGTCCAGGGTTATACTCTTCACGTAACCCCCAGCGGTCAACGATATCACCAGGTCCTTCCGCTGTATGAGATCCTCGTCTGTGACCTCCTCCTCGCCCCCCTCAATAATCTGGGTTCTTCTCTCATCCCCATAGCGTTTCTTCAGCTCTACAAGCTCCTCCCTTATCACCTGCTCCAATCTCCCTGGGACCTGAAGGATCTCCGTCAGCTCCCTTATCGTTCTGGTGAGCTCCTCGATCTCCCCCTCCAGCTTGCCCCTCTCAAGGGCTGTCAGGCGCTGGAGCTGCATCTGAAGGACGGCGTTCGCCTGTCTCTCGCTGAGCCCTATCCTCTCCATGAGCCTGCCTCTGGCCTCCTCTGGGGAAGAGGAGGAGCGTATTATCTTTATGGTCTCGTCTATCTTCTCTATAGCCAGCCTGAGACCCTCCAAAATGTGCAGACGTTCCCGGCTTTTGCGAAGTCGGTACTCCGTCCTCCTTCTCACCACCTGTCTACGATGGTCGAGGAAATGTTTGAGAAGCTCTTTAAGGGAGAGGACCCGGGGCTCGTTATTCACTAATGCCAGATTTATTATGGAATAGGTAACCTCAAGATCCGTATGGGCGAAGAGGTTTCTGAGCACTATCTCCGCATTGGCATCCCTTCCCAGCTCGATGACTATCCTCACCCCCTCTTTGTCTGACTCGTCCCGTAAGTCCACTATACCCTGCAGATCTCCGGCCTTTATCAGCTCCGCCATCTTCTCAAGCATATTGGCTTTATTGACCTGATATGGGATCTCCTCCACTACTATCCTCGACCGCTTACCCACCTCCAGACGGGTCTTCGCCCGTACCCTTATCCTTCCCCTGCCGGTGTGGTATGCTTCCATAATGGGTGCCTTTCCCACAATTATACCACCCGTGGGAAAATCCGGCCCCGGAATGATGTTCATGATCTCCCTGAGGTCTGCCTCCGGGTTATCCAGCACCAGAAGGAGGGCGTCAACCACCTCCCGGAGGTTGTGGGGGGGCATGGATGTAGCCATGCCAACGGCAATACCGGTGGTCCCGTTCACAAGGAGATTGGGCAACCTAGCTGGAAGAACTGTGGGCTCCTTCAGGGTCCCGTCGTAATTAGGAACGAAATCCACAGTCTCCTCCTCTATATCCACCAGCATCTCCTCGGCAATCTTTGACAGCCTGGCCTCGGTGTACCTCATGGCCGCTGCGGAATCGCCATCTAGAGAGCCGAAGTTTCCCTGGCCGTCCACAAGGGGGTATCGCATGGAGAAGGGCTGTGCCATTCTAACCAGCGTATCGTACACGGCAGCATCCCCGTGGGGGTGATACTTACCCAAGACCTCTCCCACAACCCTCGCGGATTTCCTGTAGGGCCGTTTGGAGGTTAGTCCAGATTCGTACATGGAGTAAAGGATGCGTCTGTGAACGGGCTTCAATCCATCCCGCACATCGGGGAGGGCCCTCCCCACGATGACGCTCATGGAATAGGTGAGATAGGATGTCTTAAGCTCGTCTACCACATCCCTGTCAAGCACCTCGCCGTGCTCTTCCCTTCCCTCATCGGGGATGCTCTCCGCCTTCAAAATCATGCCTCCTTAGGTTCTGTCAGACGTCCAGCTCCGCCACCTCTCTGGCGTGTTTCTGTATGAACTCCCTTCTGGGCTCAACAGCATCGCCCATAAGGAGGGTGAAAAGCTCGTCTGCCATTATGGCATCTTCTATGGTCACCCTGTAGAGCTTCCTCCGGCGGGGGTCCATTGTGGTTTCCCACAGTTGCTGGGGGTTCATCTCTCCAAGGCCCTTGAAGCGCTGTATCTCCACCTTCTTGCCCGGATATCTCTGGAGGAGCTCCTCTTTCTCCTCCTCGCTGTAAACGTAGAAGGTCTCCCGTCCCACTCTTATCCGATAAAGGGGCGGCTGGGCGATATAGAGATAGCCAGCGGTTATAATGTCCCTGAGGTATCTGTAGAAGAAAGTGAGGAGGAGTGTTCTTATATGGGCGCCGTCCACATCGGCGTCTGTCATTATTATTATCTTGTGGTATCTCAGCTTGTCTAGATCCAGTTCGTCCCCGATCCCGCACCCTAGTGCGGTGATTATCGTTCTTATCTCCTTGTTTGAAAGGATCTTGTCAAATCTGGCTTTCTCCACATTCAGGATCTTCCCTTTCAGGGGTAAAATGGCCTGTGTGCGCCGGTCCCTCCCCTGTTTGGCAGATCCCCCAGCAGAATCCCCCTCCACTATGAAGAGCTCCGTTTTCGCCGGGTCTCTCTCCGAGCAATCAGCGAGTTTCCCAGGGAGCCCCCCACCCTCAAGAAGGCTTTTCCTCCTTGTGAGCTCTCGGGCCCGCCTCGCCGCCTCCCGGGCCCGCATCGCATCCAGTGCCTTCCCAATTATTTTCTCCGCCACAGCGGGGTTCTCTTCAAGATGCTCTTTCAGTTTCTCGTATATCACACCTTCCACGATGCCTTTAATCTCCCAGTTGCCCAGCCGGGTTTTTGTCTGGCCGTCGAACTGGGGTTCGGTGATCTTGAGGGAGAGAACGGCCGTCAATCCCTCGCGAACGTCCTCGCCGTGAAGGTTCTGCCCATTCTTAATGAGCCCATGGGCCCTAGCATATTCACTCACAGCCCGGGTGAGAGCCGCTCGGAACCCTGATAGATGGGTCCCCCCTTCCGGTGTGGGGATGTTGTTCACAAAGGTGTATATGTTCTCCCTGTAATCCGTGGTAAATTGCATGGCCGCCTCAACGATCTCTCCCCCCTCATAATAGATATATATGGGCTCAGGGTGAAGGGGGGTTCTAGTGCGGTTGAGCCATTTCACAAACTCCACGATGCCGCCTTCGTAAAAGAACTCCTCCTCCTGTCCCGTCCTTTCGTCCTTTATAACAACTTTCAAGCCCCTGTTAAGAAAGGCGATCTCCCTCATTCTCGTAGCAAGAGTGTCATAATCGAAGCTGTGGACCTGAAAGATCTCTCTATCTGGCTTGAAGGTCACCCGGGTGCCGGTCTTATTAGGAGGTGCTTCTCCCAGTAACTTCATGGGTCCCTCCGCTACTCCCCTCCTGTAGCTCTGATAGTACCTCTTTCCCTCTCTCCATACCTCCACCTCAAGGTACTCGGATAGAGCGTTCACCACCGAAACCCCCACCCCATGAAGACCTCCGGAGACCTTGTAGGCACCCTTGCCGAACTTTCCACCGGCGTGTAAGCGAGTCATCACCAGCTCGAGCCCGGGGATCTTATACTCCGGATGTATGTCCACGGGAATGCCCCTTCCGTTGTCTCTTACAGTAACGGATCCGTCCCGATGAAGGGTCACCTCGATGAAGTCACAGTATCCTGCCATAGCCTCATCTATGGCGTTGTCCACAACTTCATACACCATGTGATGCAGGCCGTGAGCGTCTGTGGAGCCGATGTACATGGCAGGTCTTTTCCTCACCGCTTCGAGCCCCTCCAATACCTGGAGCTGTCTGCTCGTATACTTCTCTGCACCGTTATCTGCCATTTCCATCACATCTTAACTTAGTGCCTCTAACCGTGGTTAATGGGGGGTGTCTTCAGAAAGCCTCCATTTGACATGCTGGGTAGGGTATCTCGCTATATATACTTTTATATAGGCGTTGCGATAGTGTAGGGCTGCGCCTTCAAAAGGATGTGGTATCGTTGAGGGATGAAATAAAACTTTTAGCGGTGAAGAATGCACTGCAGCACGGGGGGCGAGCCTCTCCCAAAGCGGTCCTGGGAAAAGTCTATGCAATCTTTCCCGAGGCCCGAGAGGACCCCAACGCGATACGGGCTCTTGTGGAAGAGGTGGTTGGGGAGGTTAACAGGATGTCTCCTGAGGAGATGGAGAGGTTCCTGGAGGAGTCCGGAGAGTGTCCTCAAAAAGAAAAGAGGGAGAGCCCCAGCCCTGTGCTGCCCCCTCTTGAAGGAGCCGTAGAGGGGGGGGTTGTGCTGCGCTTCGCACCCGGACCCTCAGGTCCCCTTCATCTGGGCCACAGCAGGGCAGCAATACTTAACGATGAGTATGCGAAGCTCTACCAGGGGCGGTTCATTTTAAGGCTTGAGGATACCAACCCACGTAGGATAGACCCCGATGCTTACGACATGATCCTAGAGGATCTTCTCTGGCTGGGGGTTGAGGTTCACAAGATGTACATACAATCCGAGCGCATGGAGATTTACTACCAGGTGGCAAGAGAGCTCATTGGGAGGGGAGCCGCCTACGTCTGCACATGCCCCGCAGAGGAGTGGCGTAAACTTAAGCTGAAAGGCACCCCCTGCCCCCATAGGGAGAGGCCAGTTGAGGTTCAGATGGAAGAGTGGGAGAAGATGCTGGAAGGGGTCTACTGTGAGAATGAGGCCACATTGGTGGTCAAAACCGACCTTACCCACCCCAACCCTGCTGTAAGGGATTTCCCGGCCCTGAGGATAGTTGACGTGCCTCACCCCCGAGTAGGTGATCGCTACAGGGTGTATCCCCTCTACAACTTCTCCGTAGCTGTGGACGATCACTTGATGGGTTGCACCCACATCCTGAGGGGGAAGGACCATCTGAACAACACGCTTCGGCAGGAGTACGTCTACAAGCACATGGGGTGGCCCCTCCCCATATTCATACACTACGGGCTGGTTTCTATCCCCGATGTGCAGCTTAAGACCTCTACCATAAGGGAGGAGATCGAAAAGGGTAACTACTCGGGGTGGGACGATGTGAGGCTGGGGACCTTGCGGGCCTTAAAGAGAAGAGGGTTCAGGCCCGAGGCTATCCGCCAATTCTGGGTGGAGGTGGGTGTCAAGCCCGTCGACATAACTGTATCCTTCCAGAACCTTTACTCGATAAACAGGACGCTAATAGACGATGTGGCCAATCGCTACTTCTTTGTGGAGAGACCGAAAGAGGCCTTCCTCTACCACGACAGGCCCCTGCGTTCCACCGCCCCCCTACACCCTCAGCACCTAGAGAGGGGAAGAAGAGAATATTATCTCAAACCCTCTCCCCTCCCTGGGGGGGAGGGCTCAGTGATATACCTCTCAGGCCGGACTGTTGATACGCTCATCCCCCCAACGATTTTCAGACTCAAAGACCTCACGAACGCGGAACTGGTGGGTGAAGAGAGGGGTATTATATATCTCAAAGCGCTCCCCGGGGATGCCCAAGGTATGCGGGGTAAGATATATGAGTGGTGCCCCCCTAATTCCCTTCCCATGACCATTTACATGCCGGATGGGGAGGTAAAGAGGGGACTTGTGGAGCCATTGATAGAGAAAGAGATGGGGGAGGTCGTACAGTTTGAGAGGTTCGGATTCGCCCGCATAGAACGGTCGGAAGGTGGGCTAATAGGATATTTCACTCACCCCTGATGAGAGGATGGCTGAGAAAATGTGGCTTGACGATGCAGAGTTGGCGCAGGAGAAGATGAAGAGAGTGGCCCTCCGCACAGGAGAGGAGCTCCTGAAGAGGTTCCCCTATGGGGGAGGAGGGGACGTGGTGGGGAAGGGTGTGGACGGCACCTACACCCATAGTATTGACAAGGTGGCTGAGGATCTCCTTTTCAAATATCTAGAAGAAGAGGGCTTTCGGGGGTCGGTTCTGAGCGAGGAGAGAGGTTATATCCGGGGCATGGAACCCGAACTTATGGTAGTTGATCCCTTAGACGGCACCTCCAACGCCATAAGAGGCGTCCCCTTCTACTCCATTTCTTTAGCCCTAGGAGAGGAGAGGAGAGAGAACTGGCTTGAGGCCACCCAAGTGGGGGTAGTGCTTGAGCTGCCCTCCGAGAGAACATACTGGGCGATCAAAGGGAGGGGCGCTTATCTGGATGGCAGGAGGATAGAGGTTAGGCCCTATAGGGAGGAGGATGCCATCTTCTCCGTTTTCGTGGGCAGGGGCCATATAGAAGAGGCTCTTCGCTTCCTGAAGGCCGCAAGCAAGATACGCTACCTGGGTTCCGCCGCTCTTGAAATGTGTCTGGTTGCTGCGGGTGCCCTTGACCTTTTCGTTCAACTTGGAACGGGTATAAGGACCTTTGACATCGCTGCTTCTTCCCTGATTCTGAAAGAGGCTGGTGGAGTCCTTTTTGCCATTGAGGGGGAGATGCTCTACAAACCAAAAATGAGGGCCACTCCAACGGAGAGGCGGTGCATTGTGGCCGTCGGCGACCCGGTTCTTTTGAAAACCCTCTATCCCCCTCTTGATGACGTTCTAAAAGAGTAGCGGTGCCTCGCCGAGAAAACCCCTGCTTTCCCGCATCTCTTAACCGGCACCTAAAATCCCCTTTTTCATGCATGATCCTCGATGGGGTTCGGTCGAATCCTTCTTCGCTGATCCGCATCTCTCAATTTCCCTTGGGTCACTTGCTTATTCATCAATATAAATATAAAGGGTTAAGGACATTATCCCCCGGGGGGCAGGATGCGGTTTGGACTGGTAGTTCACACCGGTAAGAAGAAGGCCATCGTCGTGGCCCGAAAGATCGTGGAACTCCTGAAGGAGACCGAGGAAGAGGTCATTCTGGAAGAGGGGGCCCTTCAGGAAAGGAGGTTCTTTCAGGGACTCACGAGTCAGCCGCTGGAAGAGATGGATGTTGATGTTATAATTACGGTAGGTGGGGACGGAACACTCCTAAGGACCCTTCAGAAGAACCCAGCGCCCGTCCTGGGCGTGAATGTGGGCGAGGTGGGATTTTTGACGGACGTGCGGCCTGAGAGCGTGGAGGAGGCCTTAAAACGTGTCAGGGAGGGGAACTACGTCATTGAGGACCGCATAAAACTTCAAACTATTCTCAACGGAGAGCGGCTTCCTGATGCCACCAATGAAGCAGTGCTGCACACCGCTAGCATATCTAAAATGCAGAAATTTGAGGTCTATGTAGACATGTACTGGGCCGAACTGCTACGGGCTGACGGCCTTATTATTTCCACCCCCACCGGGTCCACCTGCTACGCCATGAGTGCAGGCGGCCCCATTCTGGATCCAAGGGTGAACGCACTGGTCTTAGTGCCTATCGCACCATATAAAATTTCCTCACGCCCCATTGTTCTGCCCGACCACGCTGTAATCACTGTGAAGGTGGCACACCCGCGCAGAAAGGCAGTGCTTGCGATAGACGGCGCCTATCAGGTTAAAATAAGCAAGCACGACAGCCTTCTCTTCACAAAGAGCAAGGCCGTCGCCAGATTCGTGAAGTTCGATCTCAACTTCTACAGACGCTTCCAGGAGAAGCTCGTTTGAGCGCTGCGCATCCAGCATTAAGTTGTGGGAATGTTTATATACCGTAGTGTATACATCAATAATGCCAATATCAGCTTGTATAGGTGGTGTGAATATGCCTGAGGACACAGAGGAAACCATGGACCTCTCGACCGCCATAACGTTGCTTGAGAATCCCATAAGACGAAAACTACTTCAGAAGCTGGCGATCTCACCCAATTATCCCCTTCAGCTCGCAAGGGAGCTGGGGCTCTCCCAGCAGGTGGTCATGAACCATCTTAAAGTCCTGGAAGAAGGAGGGCTGGTAAGATCCTACCCGGCCCCTTCCGACTCTGGCGGCCCCCCTAGAAAACTCTATGTCCTTCAGGGGAGGTACACCGTCATTATGGACGTGGGCCCTAACCTCTACGATGAGCGCCTCATAACCTTCAAGGGGTCTCTTCAGAAGCTGCCCCTTCCAGAGGATGTCAAAGAGGCACTTCTTCAGGTCTCACGTGAGATTGAAATGGCTGGTAAGGCTGCCCCCGGGGAGAGGGAGAGGGCCCTCACCGAGCTCATGCAGAAGGTGGAGAGGGAGATCGGAGATATTGAAGTGTACCGGAGTGCACTTCTTACGCTGAAGGACAGGATTGGCGAGCTCCTGAAGGAGTCCTTGCAGGAGAAACTGAACCTGAGGGACTGGCAGGAGAGGGAGCTTCTTTACTACATGCTGTGGGAGGGAATAAAAGATTTGCAAGAGTTAGCTAAGGTGCTGGATATGCGAGAGGAGACCATTCGGACCCTGGTGGAGGAGCTGGTAGACGGGATTCTTCCAAGAGACATGATAGAGGGCCTCTGATATCATTTCTCTTTCTCTGGCGAAACCCTTAAATAGGAGTTCCTTATAACATGTTAATGCCGTCTTAGCATGCTCACGATTGCATGAGGAGGTGAGTGAATGAGTGGAAAGGAAATCAAGGTCAAGGTGGCAGAGGCAAGAAGCAACGACATCGGTAGGGGTCTTGTTAGGTTGGACCCAGAGGTCATGGAGAAACTCGGTCTGAAGACCGGTGATATAATCTTTATCACCGGATCCAGACGCACCGTTGGTAAGGTTTGGCCTGCTCTCCCAGAGGACACGGGAAAGGGGATCATCAGAATGGATGCTTCAACCCGGCACAACGCTGGCGTCACTTTAGACGATTACGTCGCTGTACAGATGGGCTCTGCCAAGTGGGCGAAGAAGATACGTTTCGCCCCGACCGAGGAGCTAGAGCTTATGGGGGGTGAGGAGTTCCTAAAAGATGCCTTAATGGGCAGACCTTTCACCAAAGGGGACTCCGTGGCATTCAACGTCATGGGTAGAAAGATAGAGTTTCAGGTGATTTCATTCTCGCCCATGGCCCCTGCGGTAATCCTGGGGCCCGATACTGTCGTTGAGATCTCAAAAAGGCCTGTGAAGGGGGGAGGGGTGGAAAGGGTCACATATGACGACATAGGGGGACTGGAGGAGGAGCTGAAGAGAGTAAGGGAAATGATAGAGCTCCCGCTCAAGTATCCGGAGCTCTTTGAGAAGCTGGGCATAGACCCGCCCAAGGGGGTTCTACTCTACGGGCCCCCGGGAACGGGCAAGACTCTCATCGCCAAGGCTGTGGCAAACGAGACGAACGCCAACTTCTTCTCTCTCTCAGGCCCTGAGATCATGAGCAAATATTATGGGCAGAGTGAGGAGAACTTAAGGGAAATCTTCAAACAAGCCCAAGAGAACGCACCCTCAATAATATTCATTGACGAGATAGACTCCATAGCACCCAAGAGGGATGAGGTGAAGGGGGAAGTGGAGAGCAGGGTGGTGGCGCAACTGCTAGCCCTCATGGACGGGTTGGAGAGCAGGGGGAAGGTGGTGGTCATCGGGGCAACCAACAGACCCAACGCCCTAGATCCCGCCCTCAGGCGCCCCGGGAGGTTCGACAGGGAGATAGAGATTGGCATCCCCGATAGGGAGGGGCGCCTCGAGATACTGAAGATTCACACGAGGGGGATGCCACTGGATGAGGATGTGGATCTCAAGCATCTGGCCTCAATAACCCACGGCTATACGGGTGCGGACCTAGCGGCCCTTGCAAAGGAGGCCGCCATGCGTGCGCTGCGCAGGATTCTGCCAGAGATAGATTTCAGGGCAGAGGAGATTCCTCTCTCCATACTGAACAAAATAAAGGTAACCATGAAGGATTTCGAGGAGGCTTTCCGGGAAATGGAACCTTCCGCCCTAAGGGAGGTCCTCATAGAGTCACCCAACGTTCGTTGGGAGGAGGTGGGTGGACTGAACAGCGTGAAGGAGGAGCTTAAAGAGGCTGTGGAATGGCCCCTGAAATATCCTGATCTCTTCAGAGAGCTGGGCATAGACCCCCCAAAGGGGATTCTCCTCCACGGGCCCCCGGGAACGGGCAAGACACTGCTCGCCAAGGCCGTAGCCACTGAGAGCGAGGCCAACTTCATCTCCATCAAGGGGCCGGAGGTGTTCTCCAAATGGGTGGGGGAGTCGGAGAAGGCCATAAGGGAAATTTTCCGCAAGGCTAGACAGGCCGCTCCCTGTGTGGTCTTCATAGATGAGCTTGACTCGCTAGCCCCTCAAAGGAGTGGAGCTATGAGCGCTGGTGAGCAGGTGACTGAAAGGGTGGTCAGCCAGCTCCTCACAGAAATGGATGGGCTGGAGAACCTCAAGGACATCGTGGTCATCGGTGCCACCAACAGAGGGGACCTCATAGACAGGGCTCTCCTTCGCCCAGGGAGGTTTGACCGCATAATTGAGATTCCCATGCCCGATGAGGAGGCAAGGGAGGAGATCTTCAAGATACACACCCGAAAGATGCCGCTCAGCAAGGATGTGGATTTAAAGGGGCTCGCTAAGAAAACCAGCGGACTCTCTGGGGCGGATATTGCCGCCATCTGCAAGGAGGCGGGCATGTTAGCACTGAGAGAGATCATCGAGAAACACCCCAGGGCTTCCCCTGAGGAGTTGAAGAAGCTCAAGAAGGAGGTTGGACCTCGGCACTTTGAGGTCGCCCTCAAGAAGATCTCCGAGACCAGGAAAAGAGATAAGGGTAGCGCGATCAATTACTCATAAGAATGAAAGGAGGTGATGGAAGATGATAAAGTGGAACCCGTTCAGAGGAGATAGAGAGAAGGATGAGGAGGATGTGAAGAGAGCGGAGAGGAGAATCCGCGAGAGGAGGTATCCTTTCTGGGGCATACACGACGATGACTTCTGGGACTTCGGACCATGGGGATTCGGGAGCCGGTTCATGGAGCCTTTTGGCGACCTCTTCAGCGACCTGCGCAGAAGGATGGAGAGAGAGTTTAGGCGCATGGAGGAGGAGATGAACTGGATGATGAGGGCCGCTCAGGAGGGGCGCCTTAAGCCTCCCGAGGAGGGGGGACCAATCGTCTACGGCTTCTCCATGAGAATAGGCCCTGATGGGAGGCCTCACGTGCAGGAGTTCGGCAACGTGAGGGACCCCTCTCTCCTGAGGCAACTCCGGGCAGAACTAGGGGCCCCGGGGGAGGGCAGAGCGCTTCCCTCCTCCATTCTTGAGCCACTAACCGATGTGATGGAGGATGAGGATAAAATCATCATCACCTTCGAGTTGCCCGGGGTGGAAAAGAAGGACATAGACTTGGAGGCCACAGAGGATACCCTTGTGCTCAAAGCGGAGAGATCCGGGAGAAAGTACTTCAAGGAGGTGCCCCTTCCTGAGAAGGTAAAGCCTGATACCATCGAGGCAAAGTACAACAACGGTGTGCTTGAGGTAACGCTGAAGAGAGCAGTGAAGAGAAAAAAGGGCAAGAAGATACCTATCAAATGAGGAGGTGATGGGCGTGACAGACAAAGAGGATGATTTCTTCGGAGATGATTTCGAGAAGGAGATGAGGAAGTTCCAGAGGATTATCAATGACATGGTGAAGAAGATGATGAAGGACTTGGAGGAGGGCACCTTCACAACGCGTCCTTTCGTCTACGGGATATCTTTCAAGATCGGTCCAGATGGCCTTCCTCGTATAGAGGATTTTGGAACGGTTCCTCAGGCAGAGAAGGTTTCAGAAGGGGTCAGAGAACCCTTCACAGACGTTATGGAGGATGAGAGGAATATCTACATCACTATGGAGCTTCCTGGAGTGGAGAAAGAAGACATAAATATGGAGCTTGTGGACTCTTCTTTGATAGTCACTGTGGACACGGGGATCAGGAAATATTATAAAGAGATCCCCCTCCCCGACTACGCAGACCCGGAGAACATCGAGGCAAAGTACAACAACGGTGTCCTGGACATTACAATCAAGAAAAAAGAAGAGAAAAAGGCGAAGAAGAAGATAAAAGTGAAGTGAGGGATAAGGAGGTCCCTTTCCAGTGGAGCCTCGCTTCTTTCCCTCCTGAGGGAGGGGTTCCCTCAGGAGTGTTTTCTTTTTTTGTCTTTGTGCCTCTTTTTTTCTTTTTTTAACTGTTTTGATGAGGGTTTTTCTTTTCCCTTTCCTTTCCAGTGGAAAAAACACTTTTTTGTTTTCTTATTATATACTTTTCTAAAGAGATAAATAATAATAAAAGAGAAGGATTTCCAATATAAACTTCCAGTGGAAGGTTTAAGAGAGCGGTATCTCCGCCACATGAAGTCCTCTTCAAACCGTTGGATCCCATTAGCCAGGAACAAAAGCTTTTTCTTTCTTCTCCGGGGAAAAGCCTTCCGTCAGGAAACACCTCTTTTTCCAGTGGAAGAAGACCCCCCTCATATAAGAGGAGTTAGAGAAGAGCAAAAGCCTCTTTGATCCCATCGATGACAAACTGCATGGAGAAGGCAGCTAGAATGATACCCATAATACGCATGAAGGCAAGCGTCCCTATGTTCCCCATCCGTTCCAAAATCCTCCCACCAAAAAAGAGAATCACCACAGAGAGAATCATCACTCCCACAATAGCAAGAATCAGAAGGAATAGATAGATCGGGGAGGCATCTTTGGCGGTAGAGGAAAAAATAATCACCGTGGTTATGGTCCCGGGGCCCGCAAAGAGGGGAATGCCCAGAGGCACGAACGCTATAGCCTCTTTCTCCTCCAGGTCAGAGACCCCATACCTTTGAAGGGCTTCCATGCGCTCTTTTTCCGTCTGTTTTGTCTTGGGTCGGGAACCTTGAAGGAGCTGAAGGGAAATCTGAAAGAGAAGTATTCCCCCCGCAATCTTTATGGCAGGTATGGTAATCCCAAAATAGGAGAAGAGAACATCTCCCAACAGAACAAAAAAAGATAGGACTGAAACGGTGAAAAAGAAGAGGCGAAAGATAACCCTACGCTTCTCTTCCCGGGTATAGCCGCTTGAGAGAGCGACGTAGAAGGGAACGTTCCCCAGAGGGTCTGCCACTATAAAAATCGCGGTGAAGGCGCTTAGGAAGAAAGAGAGAGCGTCCATTGCATGAGGGAAAGAGGAAGGGGTACTTAAAGGAGAGGGCGAGAAAAGTTAATAAAAGACGAAGAGGATATAGTGGGGAGAAGCATGAGAGTTCTGCCCCCTGAGAGGATCCCACTGATAGATAGGGAAGAAGAGGTCAGAAGGATTAGAGAACACCTGGAGGCCCTTGTGGGGGGAAGAGGAGGGGCCCTCTTCGTAGAGGGGGAAGTTGGCGTGGGGAAGACAAGAATATTGAAGGAAGTCTTCCGCACAGCCCCTTCTGGTGTGAGAAGGGTTTTCCTCACGGTAACACGGATAGAGGACCCACTACGAACACTCCTTGACGCCTTCTTGTATTCGATAACGGACAGGGCAGAGGAGCGGCATCCCCTGGTGGCGAGAGAGGGCTTTGACGTAGAGGGATACATGGTCAGATTTCGGAGAGAAGGGGGGGTGGTGGTTGAGGTGGGTATGGAGGAAGGGGCAGAGAAGATGTTCTGTCTTAGGGTATTCACGGAAGGGGTGGAGACGACCCCTGCCCGCTCGCCGGAAGAACTCGGAACCCTTCTTATGCACCTCCTCAGATACAACCGGGGCAACGTTCTGATAGTCTGGAAAGAAATAAGGAAAGCTGCGGAGGTCTTCCCCCGGGAGAAGCTGAAAAGACTTATTCAGCGAATTCACAGGGAGGCAAGGGAGAGCGGCTCCCTTCTTATTCTGAGGGATTCACCGCAGACCGTCAAAGGACTGGGAGCGGAAGGATGCAGGACAATCGGCGTTGAGGTCCCCGGGGAGAGCCTCGCAAGGAGGGGGGGCGAGGTGATCAGCCCCCTCTTCGTTGCCACGGTCCTCAAAGGGGCGGCAAAGAGAGAACCACTCCTTCTGGTGCTGGAGGACCTGCATCTCAGCACCAGAGCGTTCATGAACACGCTTCACTTTCTCATGAGGGAACTTAAAGACCACCCTATTTTCTTCCTGGGAAGCTACAGGGTAGAGGAGGGGATGCCCGCAGGGAGCAGGGAGGTAGTGGATATCCTCAAAAGGGCTTCAAGGGAGAGGCTCTTTGATAAAATATCCATACGATCCTTTGACAGGAGGGTCTTCAGACAATATGTGGAGGCCCTACAGCCTGAAAGGACCCTGGATGAGGAGGAGATAGAGGTTCTCTACAGGTTGAGTGGGGGAAATCCCTTGCTCACCTGGGAGATCCTCGGGTACCTCCCCCCGAGTAAAAGCGTTCAAGAGTTAGAGAGCGAAGGTCTGGAGACGGTCCCCGCAGGGCTTAAGGTAATGTTCATGAAAGGCCAGACCCTCCTGACGGAGGAGGAGAAGAGGCTCATGGGAGCGCTTGCAGTGCTGGGGGAGAGCGTCACGGGGGAGACCCTTGTTGAAGTGTTCGGCGGAGAGGGTGAAGAGGTTTTTGATTTAATAGAGCGTCTAATGAGCAAGGGCTATCTCAAAGAGGAACCCGATGGGAAGGTAGGATTTGTCCACGAGGTCTTCAGAGAGAACACCTACGAAACCCTGGACAAGGAGACCTTGAAAGACCTTCACCGACGGGTAGCTTACCACTACCTCAGAATGAGAGAGAGGATTGGGAGCGGATTTGAGAAAAGGATAGTTTATCATTTGAGGGAGGGAGGGGAGAGAGAGTACGCCCTATATTTCTCCTTGAGGGTTGCTAGAAGGTTTCTGAAGAGGAATGAGGTGGAGGCCGGGATCGAGATATTGAGAACGGCCATGGATACTTCCCCAGAGGAGCTCTCCCGGGGGCTGTGGCTGAAGGGGGCCCTCCTGCTGGCGGAGGGGCTATTGAAGAGGGGCGACTTCGCAGAGGCAGAGCAATGGGTTGAGAGGGCCACGGAGGTGGCAAGAGAGATGGGCTGGGAGGAGGGTGTTCGCAGAGGAGAGGAGCTGAGGGCGATATTGCTTAAGGAGTACGGCAGGTACGACGAGGCCCTGCACCTCCTCGTCAAAAACCTGAGGGCCTTGGACGAGCTTGGTGAGAGGGGGGAGGAGGCGTGGAATCTGTACTACAATATAGGTGAGCTTCTCTTCTATCAGGGGGAGGTGAAGAGGGCTAGAGAGATGCTGGAAAACTATCTTCAGAACTCCCCCCACATCACGAGAGAGCGTGTGGAAGCACATCTCATCATGGCCGAAATAGAAAGACTTACGACGGGGGAGGTGAAGGGGGTGGAGAGACATCTGAAGGCAGCAAAGGAGTGCTCCAGAAAGCTGGGGGATCCTGCCCTCCTTCACAGGATGGAAGCGAGGGAGATAAGGGAGCGAATAAGGCTTCAGAGGAGCGGAAGAGTGTACAAAGAGAAACTGCGAAATCTCGTGGGTAAGAAGGATTGGGTGGGGAGAGGAACAGCTCTTCTGGACCTTGTTGAATGCGCAATCCTTCTCAAAGAACACAGAATGGCTGAGGACCTCCTCTCCTTAGCCAGGCCACAGAAAGGTGAGGAGAAGCTCAGATGCGGCATTTTGACAGTTCAGCTTTATCTTGAAACAGGGAGGGTGAAGGAGCTTGAAGGGGCGGCAGAGGAACTGGAGAAGGCTCTGGAGGAGATAAGGATACCGCTTCTTCAGGGGAGTGGTTATGCGGTGCTTTCCCAGGCATTCTCTCTGCTGGGTCGGAAGAAGGAGTCCGAACGTGCTGAGAGAAAGGCTATGGAGCACCTGAGGAGACTTCAGAGAAATCTTTCCACCACCTGAGGCAGCGGAAAGGCCGTCGCCTTGGGCCGAAGATGAGCTGCCCCCATAAGATTAATTAAAATTGCTCCTATTGGGGATGCTTGGGATACACTTGAAAGTGAAAAGGGCGCTTGTTTCTGTCTGGGACAAAAAAGGGCTTGAGGAGCTTGCGAAGTTTCTTTCAGACAGAGAGGTTGAGATCATCTCCTCTGGGGGCACCAAGAGATACCTTGAGGAGAGGGGTGCCACCGTGAGAGGTGTCGAGGAGATAACTGGCTTCCCCGAGATGCTCTCTGGGAGGGTTAAGACCCTCCACCCGGCCATACACGGCGGGATCCTCGCGAGGAAGTGGTTGGGGGAGGACTTGAAAGAGATCGATAAGCTGGGAATTGAGCCCTTAGATCTTGTTGTGGTGAACCTCTACCCCTTTGAGGAGGCGGTTCTGAAGGGGGGCAGAGAGGGCCTGGAGGCCCTTGAGTTCATAGATATTGGCGGCCCCACACTGATAAGGGCCGCCGCGAAGAACTACCCCTCTGTGGTGGTTCTCACCTCTCCTGAGCAGTATCCAGAGTTCATGAGGGTGTGGGAGGAGACTGGGGGAGATATCCCAGAGGAGTTCTCACGACGGATGGCGGCCGAGGCCTTCGCCAGAACCTCGGCATACGATACGCACATATATAACTGGCTGTGGGGCCAGATTGGCGAAGGGAAGCTTCCACCCCACCTCCGCCTTGCTATGGAAATGAAGATGTCATTGAGATATGGGGAGAACCCGTACCAGAAGGGTGCCTATTACCACGACCCCACATATTGGGGCATATCTCTGGCAAACTCTGAACTCTCCGTGGGGGCCAAGGAGATCTCCTACAACAACATCCTTGACATAGATGCGGCCATATCAACGCTCATGGAGTTCCCCGGGGAGACCGCTGCGGTTGTGATAAAACACACCACCCCCTCAGGTGTGGCGGTGGCGGACAGCCTGAAAGAGGCATTCGTTCAGGCGTACGAGGCTGACTCAATGAGCGCATTTGGAGGAATTGTTGGGCTGTCAAAGAAGGTGGACCTGGAGACTGCGGAGGAGATATCCAAACACTTCTTTGAAGTGGTGGTGGCACCAGATTTTGATGAGGAGGCCTTCGCTCTTCTGAGAAAGAAGAAGAACTTAAGGATTGTGAAGACGGGGAGGGAGATCACCAGGGAGGGGGTGGGAAGATTCTTCGTGAAGAGCCTGGGGGGGGCACTTCTTCAGACGGAGGACGTGCCATCCTTTGATCCATCTAAATGGCGTGTGGTGACGGAGAAGGCGCCGACGGAAGAGCAGATGCGCTCGCTAGTCTTCGCAACAAAGGTCTGCTTCCACGTTAAATCCAACTCCATTGTTCTTGTGAAGGGTACAAGGACCGTAGGAATAGGTGCCGGCCAGATGGCCCGGGTGGACGCCGCTATGCTGGCTAGGTACAAGGCGGGAGAGGATGCGAAGGGCTCGGTTATGGCCTCAGATGCCTTCTTCCCCTTCAGGGACGGGATAGATGAGGCGGCTAAGGCGGGCGTTGTGGCAATAGCCCAGCCCGGAGGTTCGATAAGGGATCAGGAGGTCATTGACGCGGCCAATGAACACGGAATAGCAATGGTCTTCACCGGGGAGAGGCTGTTCAGACACTGAAGCACTTGCGTTGTGCAGTCATCGTTTATTGCCCTTTTTTGGCTTCACCGGGGAGAGGCTGTTCAGACACGGAAGAAATGGTATTATGCCCCGGGGTGGGGGGATTCGGAGGTGGCTCCACTCCCCCTTTCTTCTTGAAATAGAGGTACATAATGACGAGGAGCAGTAGCAGTGAGATGGACGTTGCCACGAAGAGGAGGGTGTGGTCCTCAGCCTTCTTCTCTTTTTCTTGACGAACCTCCTCGGACTGCACCTCTTCGGGTGTTGCTGATATTGTTTTACTTGGCTGGCTCTCATAGTGAGAGTTCAGGGAGGTTATCCTGTAGAAGTACGTTTTACCGTTCTTCACAGTTGTGTCGTTGTAAGAGCAAACAGAGGGGAGGAGTTCAACAAGCAGTGATAGGTTGCTCTCGCTCTCTCCTCTATATATTCTGTATGATATGATCTCCTCCCCTCCGTTGCTAGCAGGAGGGCTCCAGGTAAGAAGAACGAAGGCGTCTCCTGAAGTGGCAGTGAAGTTCTCGGGAGGGGAGGGGGGACCTACGGGTTTTGCGGAGACTATCTTGGAAGGGATGGATATCCCACGAGCGTTCACTGCGGTTATGTAGTAGTAATAGGTTATTCCGTTTTCCACTTCTGTGTCGTTGAAGTGGTGGAGATCGGGGGGGAGGGTGGTTAAGAGTGAAAGGATGACGGAGTTCACACCCCGGTATATTCTGTACTCCTTTATTGGAAAGCCGCCGTTGTCCTCTGGTTCCTCCCATGAGAGCAGAACGAAATTGTCTCCGGAGGAGATGTTGATGTTTGTGGGAGGGGAGGGCGGGGCTGCGGGGATGGCTGAGACTATTGCGGAGGGGCGGGATTCTCCTTTTATGTTGAGGGCAGTGACGTAGTAGAAGTATCTCTGTCCGTTGGTAGCGATGTCATCTCTGAAGGATGTGGTTGTAGGGGAGGTGTGTCCGTAGTAGATGAAGGAGGAGTTGTCTACGGAGCGGTATATGTTGTATCCTGTGATCTCTCCACCACCGGTGTAGGTGGGGGGTTCCCAGGAGATATCAATGAAAGAATCTCCTGCGGATATTGAGACGGAAGAGGGGGGGTCGGGTATACCGAGGGGGATTGTGGATACGATGTTTGAGGGGACAGATTCCCCTTTCGGGTTAACAGCGGTGACGTAGTAGAAATAGCGGATGCCGTTCTCAACATCTGAGTCGTTGTAGTAAGTGGATGATGTTGAGCTTAGGAGGGAGAGGTGTGTGGAAGAGGGGCCCCGATAGACCCTGTATTCGGTAATGTTCGCACCGCCGTTATCAAGTGGGGGGTCCCAAGAGAGTTTCACGTAGCCATCGCCAGAGAGGACCATAAGGTTTATGGGGGGAGTGGGGAGGTTGCAGATTGCGATGGAGATGATGTTGGAGGGGTGAGATTCTCCGCCGATGTTAATGGCGGTGAGATAGTAGAAATAGATCACACCGTTCTCAACATCTGTGTCGTTGTAGGATGTGAAGGGAGGGGGGATGGTAGTTAGCAGTTTAAGGTTTGAGGTGGAGGTGCCGCGGTATATGTTGTAGTTTGTAATGGGTCTGCCGCCGTTGAAGGGCGGGGGGTCCCAGGAGAGTTCCACGAAGGTTTTCCCCGATTCAGCGGAGAGGTTCTGAGGTGGGTCTGGAGGGCGGTAGGGGACAGCACTTATGATCTTACTTGGAGGGGATTCTCCAATGGAATTCACAGCAGTGATGTAATAATAGTATCGCACGCCGTTTGTTAGATTGGTATCGTTGTAATAGGGGGTGGGGGAGGAGGTTGAGGAGAGGAAGAGGATATTTTCAGGAGAGTTTCCTCTGTATATATTGTATTTGAGAATGGGCGAGCCGCCATTGTTTATGGGTAGTTTCCAGGTGAGATTCACGTAGCGGTCTCCTTCCAATGGGGTTGGTTTTTGCGGTGATGTGGGTGGTGTTTTTCCGATGGCATAGATGTAGGTCCGTCCGTAAGAGGTGCCGTGATAAGTAATTAATTTTACGTAGATAGTCCCGTCGTTTGAGATAACAAGGCCACAGTATCCGATTTTAGAGGGAGGAGCTGGGACGTTGAGGAAGATTCGGTCTTTGATTCTTCCGTCCGGCCATATTGCATACATGTCGGGTGGGGGGTCGCCGATGTGGTGGGAGTTGAAGGTATAAATGATGCCCTCGGAGTCGATAGCGACGGGGTAGCCCACATCGGGGAGGCTCCATTTCACGGAGCCGTCGGATGTCCGGAGAGCGAGGAGGGTGTAGTTATATCCATCAGTAGTATAGAAGGTTTCATTGGTGAAGACGGGGTATCTGTAGGGGGAGGGGGAAAGTCCGACACGCCATTTTATGGTGCCATTGGGGTAGAAGGCATAGAGTCTACAATAATCTGGTGGTGGGGTTGACTCCCATGTTAATCCGTCCAGATATACTGTTTGATCCGGGCCAATTCCGATGTATCTAGGGTCATCTACCCCGTGATCCCATTGCCATGAAGTTTTGAGGGTGCCATTGGGGTAGAATATATAAACGCTGCGGAGTGTTGTACAATAGATATTGCCTTCCCGGTCTATTGCGGGATAAAATCGCACCTGGGGGATTGGTGTATTGCTCCGCCAAAGTAGAGAGCCATTGGGTAATAGTGCGTATAGATAATAGCCCCCCGGGCCGTCGCCCAGGGCGATAATTCTATTGTTGGAGAGGGTTAGATAATAGATGCGATATCGTGTGTCATTATATACAGGAGAGAAAACCCATTTCACAGTTCCATTATTAGGGTATAGAGCATATATAGTTCCGTAGCTGACTATAACAGGGCCAATGACGTCCGAAACCACCGAAGGTAGGGGGGTGCGAAATCGCCATTTAATTGTGCCATTGGGGGTAATTGCATAGAGAGCGTCATATACCGGGACATAAACACACCCAGAGGAATCCATTACAAGCTCACCAGAGCGAGTATCGGTATATGGGAATGAGATGTTCCACTGGATTCTATATGGATTGGAGGCGGTGCTGTACTGGGATCTGCCGGTGTGTTGTGGGTCGTGGAAGGGCATAGGCCAGGGATTGGAGAAGGAGTTTTTAGATGATGTGGAGGGGG
>Ga0190360_1000114_pt1 | contig 43355 bp, 52 predicted proteins | sample 48721834_MG_FD_161271 | JGI IMG/M metagenome (GOLD analysis project Ga0190360, IMG submission 161271) | Hydrothermal vent microbial mat bacterial communities from Southern Trench, Guaymas Basin, Mexico - 4872-18-3-4_MG | ecosystem: Environmental > Aquatic > Marine > Hydrothermal vents >...
CGGCGGGGGTGGCGGTGCCGCCGCGGGTGGTGGAGCTGTAGTGGGTACGTCTGCCTGATAGTCCTCGAAATGCTGACTCCAAGGCAAACCCCTATCTCGCGGTGTCAAACTTGGGCTATAATCAGCCGCGGAACTAGAGCCCGCACCAAGGGTTAGGTTGAACCAAAGGCACAGCCTACTTGCATTTAGTGCCACTATATGCAATATTATTTTGCAAATGGTTCCAAGACGATTCTGGATTTCTCAGGTTGAGGCTGTTTGGCGCCGGCGCTCAGTTGTTTGGCTCTCGGGAGTGCGGCGTGTGGGGAAGACCTTTCTCTGTAGGAGCTTGTCGGACACAGTTTACTTCGACTGTGAACTTCCCCGGGTTAGACGGATGCTGGAAGACATCGAAAGTTTTTGGGAGGAACATCGTGGCCAGCGCGTGGTGCTCGATGAAATACATCGCCTTCCCAATCCTTCCGAGGTATTGAAAATCGCTGCCGATCACTTTCCCGAGGTAAAGGTGTTGGCCACCGGGTCCTCGACCTTAGGGGCTTCGTCTAAGTTCAAGGATACCCTCACGGGAAGGAAAGCAGAGGTGTGGCTCACTCCTATGATCTCGGATGACCTTGAGGCCTTCGGTAACACCGATTTGGGCTACCGATTTCTCCGAGGAGGTCTGCCCCCTTTTTTCTTAGCCGAGGCCCTTTCCGAAAGCGATTTCCAGGAATGGATCGAAGCTTTTTGGGCGAAGGACATCTTGGAACTCTTCCGCTTGGAGCGCCGTCACTCTTTCCTCAAATTCATGGAACTATTGTTCATCCACAGCGGCGGTGTTTTCGAAGCCACGCAATTCGCCCGCCGCTGTGAAGTAAGCCGCACCACAATCTCCAACTACTTGTCAGTGCTTCAGGCTACGCACATTGCACATGTACTTCGTCCCTATAGCACTTATCGTCCCAGCGAGATCGTATCCGCTCCAAAGGTATATGCCTTCGACACTGGTTTCGTCTGTTATTTTCGGGGATGGTCGAGCTTGAGGCCTGAAGATCTGGGGGAACTCTGGGAGCATTTCGTGCTCAACGAGATACATGCAAAGCTTCAGACCCGGGAAGTCCGCTACTGGCGTGACAAAAGAGGACACGAGATCGACTTCGTGCTGGCCAAACCAGGGCTTCCACCGATAGTCATTGAAGCGAAATGGAGCGTTGATGCTTTTGATCCCTCTAATATGAAGGCCCTGAAGCGGCGATATCCCGAGATCAGCTGTTATGTGGTGGCAAGCGACGTGCACGATAGCTACACAAAAAGCTATGAAGAAGTCAAAGTCCGTTTTGTGAGCCTACGTGATCTTATTGCAGAAATACAGAGGGATTTTCAAGAACGGAGTTTACCATAGGTCCGCTGGAGAAATACAGCCCAATGGTGCCGGAATACACTGGTAAGAGAAGGGTTACTCAAAAGCGACTCTCCTCGTGGCATTTGGGAAATTTCGAATGCGGGTTGGGAAGTGCTTAAGAGTAAGCCACACACCAATTAGTCTGGAAGTAGAGGGTTAGGAAATAGCCGGTTTCGATTTTGACTTTTGCCCCGCAGCTAACTCCCTCACAGGACCTGCTCGGCCCGTGGAAAACCTTGAGATGGGGTGAAGAAAGTTGTAGACTTTTCTACTACAGTTGTAGTAAAATTGACTGCAAATGTTGGAGAAACTTTTCGGTTCAAAGATCAGAGCGAAGATATTAAGGTGGTTTTTTACCCACTCAGCGGAAAGGTATTTTGTACGCCAGCTCGCTCAGCTCATCAAAGAAGACCCTACCAATATAAGTAGAGAGCTTTCCCGACTTGAAAGGCTGGGGATCCTCCTATCGGAAGAAGAGGGGAATCTGAAGTATTACAGGGTCAACAAGGGGTGTCCGTTCTTCGGTGAGTTGAGGGGTCTTGTCCTTAAGACGGTCGGAGTTGCCGGAACCCTGAAGGAGGCATTGCAAGGAGTTGAAGGTATAAAGGGGGCCTTCATCTATGGTTCTTTTGCCCATGGCAGCGAGGGAGCAAATAGTGACGTGGACTTGATATTAATAGGGGAGCTAGATCAGAACGTACTCGATGAAGTCATATCAGAAGTTGAGAAGAGGTTGGGCAGAACGGTCAATTACATCCTCTATACACCAGAAGAGTTTGCAGAGAAAAGCAAAGAGAAAGGTGGATTTTTAGCTGAGGTTCTGAGGGATAGAAAGATCATGCTTATAGGTAGCGAGGGTGAACTTAAGGGATCTTGAGAGTCAGGGATTAATCGAGAAGGTTAAGGTCGCGGAGCGTCAAATATGGGCCAATTTGACCAGGGCCGAAAAAGATCTCATCACCGCAGAGGCAAATCTTGATATAGACGAAGAGTGGGCTTTTGCTATCGCTTATCACGCCATGCTCCGAGCTGGTAGGGCATTGATGCTTTCGGAGGGTTATCGTCCTAAAGGAAGAGACCAGCATAAGACCATTGTGGTTTTCTGTGCGGCTATCTTGGGAGAGCAGTATAAACAACTCGTGAATAGGTTCAACCGGATGAGGGTGAAGAGGCATCACTTTATTTACGAGCCAGAAAAGCCTATCTCTAAAACAGAGGCCATAGGTTCCATCCAAAGTGCCCGTGAATTGGTAGAAAAGATTAAAGAAGTCCTTAAGGCCGAAAGCCCACAAAAAAGGCTTTTTGACGATTAAACCTCAGGGAAGGAAAAGGCCCAGCAAGAAAAGGTCAAATGGGTAGGTCTCAATTTTTGCCTTTTGCCTATAGCTAAGACCTTTGCATGAACTGCTCGGCCTGGGAAAGAGAAAAAGATTATCGTTGAAAGGCATAAAAAATTGCCGTATAATTTAACCATATAAAAAGTATGTCTAAATGAGGTGGCGAATGAAGACCACAGTTGTGATCGATGAGGATCTGCTTCGTGAGGCAATGGAGGCAGCAGGGGTGAAGACCAAGCGAGAGGCCATTGAGGCCGGGCTCCGGGAACTGGTGCGTCGAAAGAACCTGGAGGCCTTAAGGAAGGAGCTGGGGACCTTTGAACTCGATCTCACCCCCGAAGAATTGGAGAGGCTTCGGAGTGAAGGATAGACTCGTTCTGATTGATACCTCGGTCTGGATCTGGGCCTTAAGGAGAGAATATCATCCTCTCGTCAAGGATAAGGTTGAAGGACTCCTTGCCCAAAACAAGGTGGCCATCGTTCCCATGATCTATTTGGAACTTCTCGGAGGGACGAAGTCAGAGGCGGAGTTTCGCCGTTTGAGGAGTCGCCTGAAGGCCCTCCATCAAGTTCGCTGTGGGGATAGGGAATGGGAGGAGGCGGCTCAACTTGCCTTCAGGTTGCGTCGCAGCGGTAAAAGCATCCCTTATACGGATGTCCTCATCGCCTCCACGGCCTTTCTCCATGATCTCCTTCTGCTTCATGCCGACCGCCATTTCGACCTCATAGCTGAGGAGATCCCTTTAAAGACAGAAAGTTTGGTTCCCCTAATGACATAAAAACCTCGAGAAAAAAGTGTGAGGTCTTGGTCCTTGGCTCTTTCACCCCGCAGCCCGATACAGCTTCTCCACCCTCTCCCATGAGCTCGAGAGGCATCATTTAACGATCATCGACTATCTGACACTTATGCAAGAGTCCTTTATCCTCTTCGTCCTTTATGCCTATGACTTTGGACGCAGGGAGGTAAAGGACAAGGGCCACAAAAAGGTCTATTTCCCAGACCCCTTCATCTACTATTCAGTGAAGAGCTACCTCAGTGGCCGCGAAGTCTGGAAGGTAATCACTGAGACTTTGGAAGACGAAGATCGTCTGGGGGGGCTGGTAGAGGGGGTTGTAATATCTCATCTACTGATGCATAAGGAGGTTCCATATCTGCGTGAGGGGAGGGCATTCCTCTGGACTTACTACGATAGGGCCGGGCGGGGGTTGGACGCCGTGTTAGGCCTTGCCAAGGGATACCGGGCAGTGGAGGTCAAATACCAAGCCCAGGTGGATGAGCGGGATCTGAAAAAGGCTGCCCCCATTAAGGACTACATCCTCCTCAGCCGGGATGAGGTAGGGGGGAAGGGCAACGTGCTTATAGCCCCTGTCGATATCTTCCTCTCCCTTCTGTCTGTATCAGAGGGGAATGTGTGAGAGGGGGGTAAGGGTTTCCTTTGCGTTTGGGACAGCAGAAGGAGCATCTTCAAGCTATTCGGAGGTGTAGATGATGGGTACACCTACGGAGACGATGAGGCGGAGGATCACGTGGGGCGATCTCGACTCCCTCGGCATCGTGTTCTATCCGAGGTACTACGAGTGGATAGATGAGGCCTCACACGTCTTCTTCGACAAGATCGGGCTGAATCTGGGGAGACTCCTCAGGGAAAGGGGCATCATCTTTGCCTTGCTTGAGACGGGTTGTCGCTACCTCAGGCCCGGCAGATACCACGACGAGATAGAGATCTTCACGGGGTTGAGTGAGCTACGGGATAAGACCTTCACCATGAGACATGAGATAAGACTTTCTGAAAGCGGGGATCTGCTGGTCGAGGCTTACGAGAAGAGGATATGCATCAAGGTCTTGGATGAAGCCAAGTTTGAGGCGCAGCGGATCCCCGACGATATCTTCACGGTGCTTAAAGGAGCAGAGCTCGATCAGGAGATCGACAAGAGATCTTAGGGCCTCCATATCCTCAAGCCTTCGATCCCTTGGAAGTCCCGTTCGTTGTAGGTGTAGATGAGGTCAATCCCGTTGCTCATCAGGGTGGCTGCCAGATATAGGTCAAATTGCCCTCAGCTTTCTAAAGGCCCATCCCGATTGACACATTGGACTGGATCTGGGATTTAAAGAGAGCCTCGGTCCCGCAAAGGATGACAGAGACACGATCACCAGAGCCCATCCCCTATGAGCACACCCAGCCGGGGTACGTCGCCAGGGCCTTCATGGGGACCGGCCTAGGGGTGAGCCTCTATTTTCTCATCGCCCAGGGGTTCAACTGGCCGGCCTTCGTGGTCGCGGTGGTCCTGGGGACGTGTCTCGTCCTCTTCTGGAGCCTGACGGTGAAGGTCACCGCAAGGGAGGTGGTCCTCGCTTTCGGCCCCGGGATAATCCGCAAGAGGTTCCCCCTGTCCGAGATAGAGTCGGTCAAGGTCGTCAGGAACCGGTGGTACTACGGGTGGGGGGTCCGCCTTACCCCTCACGGGTGGCTCCACAACGTCTCGGGGCTTGACGCCGTGGAGCTCGAGCTTCGCTCCGACAAGAAGGTGAGGATCGGCACCGACGACGACCCTCAGGGCCTCGCCGATGCCATCAGACAAGCTCTGAGGCCGTGCTCAGGGCAGAGAAGGGGTTAGATCTTGATTTCTCCGTGTATTACAGTTCCAATTCCCGTGAAATCCCGCAAAGGAGTAGCCAACGGAGAGAATTTCCCATAAACTGATAAAGAGGACGATAATGAGACAAGATCAACGATCTGAAGCTCTAAAACTGAGCGAAAAGCTGCGAGGAAGGCTCTCAAGCATTCTGGAGGAAGAGGTGGAAGTTATTCTCTTTGGCTCTCAAGCCCGTGGAGAGGCTACAGAGGAATCAGACATTGACGTAGTGGTGACGGTCTCAAAACTGAACAAGAAGACGTTAGATTTGATCTTAGAGGTAGCCTGGGAGGTGGGCTTTGAGGCAGGAAAAGTCATATCTGTAATACCAGCCACTTTTGAAGAGATGGAAAGACTCTCTGCATCACCTTTCTTCCAAGCTGTGAAAAAAGAGGGAATTCGAGTGTGAAGTCCCACGTTGACAGACAAGCTATTATCGACTACAGGCTCCAAAGAGCTAGAGAAACTCTCAGTGATGCCCACCTTTTATTTGAACAAGGCGGAAGTTTTTGGAGCATCATCAATCGCGCTTATTATGCCATGTTTTATGCAATACTCGCTCTTCTGACTTCAAGCGGAAAAGGAGCATCAAAGCACAGCGGCGTAATTGCTCTCTTTGATCAGCACTTCGTTAAACCTGGTCATTTCTCGAAAGAGATGAGCAAAGCGATCCATAAGGTCTTTGACCTCAGACAGATGGGAGACTATCGAGAATTTGTCACCCTTGAGGAAGACCAGGTGAAAGAAGTGCTCGATTTGGCAGACGGTTTTGTCGATGAGGTAGAAAGGTTCTTCCACAAGGATTGAAGTTGTACGAATAAGTGGACCAAGCTCGATTTTCTAACTTCGTGCTCCACGATCAACCCCTTCACACTCCGGCTGCCGTGAGGGGAGGCCCTCTGTGAGCCGTCTCTTCAGCTCCCTCTTCAGGATCTTGCCCGTGGAGCTCTTGGGCAGGCTCGTCATGGTGATGAACTCCTTGGGGACCTTGAAGGGGGAGAGGCGGGCCTTGAGATAGGCCTTCAGGGCCTGGGGGTCGATCTCCTGCCCCTTCCTGGGGACGATGCAGGCCACCACCCTTTCCCCCCACTCCTTGTCGGGCAGGCCGATGACCGCGCACTCCTCGACCTCGGGACGGCTGTAGAGAGCCTCCTCGACCTCCCTCGGGTAGACGTTTTCGCCCCCGGTGATGATCAGGTCCTTCAGGCGGTCCACGATGTAGAGGTATCCGTCCTCGTCCATCAGCCCTATGTCGCCGGAGCGGAACCAATCGTCCCAGAAGACGGAGCGGGTCTCCTCAGGGGCCTTGAGGTAACCCCTCATGATGTTGGGACCGCGAATGCATATCTCCCCCTCAGCCCCTGGGGGCAGGACGTTTCCCTCCAGGTCGCGGATCTGGACCTCGACGGTGCCGACGGGGGTGCCGACCGAGCCCACTACGTGCCTCCAGTAGTGGTTGTAGGTGACCATGGAGGCGCTCTCCGTCATGCCATAGGCCTCGTGGATCTTCAGGCCGGTGCGGGCTTTCCACTGCTGGACCAGTTCGGCGTGCATGCTGGAGGCCGCGGAGAAACAGTACCTCACGGACCTGAACCTCTCCTCAAGGTCCTCAAGGGAGAGCAACCGGATGTAGATGGTGGGCACGCCGTAGAACTTGGTCACCCGGTGGCGCTCTATGGCCTCGAGGACCTCTTCGAGGTCGAAGGAGGGCAGCAGTATCAATGAGCCCCCGCTCAGCACCGTGGCGTTCATTATGTGGACCTGGGCGAAGACGTGGTTCAGCGGCAGATAGCAGATGGCGCGATCCTCGTGGGTGGATCGCTCGTAATGGCTTACGTTGTGGCTCGAGGTGAGGATGTTCTCGTGGCTGAGCATCACCCCCTTGGGGATGCCGGTGGTTCCTCCCGTGTAGAGGATGGCCGCCGTGTCGGACCTTTCGCGCTCTGCAGCCTTGAAGGTGGGAGAGCCCCTCTCGAGCAGCCCTCCATAGGGGATGTCCCCCTGGGGGCTGACGATGTACCTCAAGTAGGGCAGATCTTGCCGATCGGTGAGGTCGTCCAGTCTCTCGTCCACGGTGAAGAGGACCTTGGGCTGGGCGTCATTCAAGACCCTGAGGAGCTCGTGCCTCTGCAGGGCATTGGAGAGGGTGACGACGACCGCCCCGGCCTTGAGGGCCCCGAAGTAGAAGGCGAGCCACTGGTAGGAGTTCGGGGCGCAGAGGGCCACGGGATCGCTGGGTTTGACGCCGAGCTCTGCCAAGGCCGTGGCCACCCGGTTGGCCTCTCGGTCGAACTCCCCGAAGGTGACCACCCGGTCCCCTTCGATGACGGCCGGACGATCGCCGAAATAGAAGGCCGCCTGTTCCAGATTTCGCGCCAGGTTCATCCTTTGGTCTTTCTCGAACGCGAGAAGGTCATCTCGGGATTGCCGGGATCAGCCGAGCCCCTTCTCCTTCAAGATCTTGGAGTGAAGCTCCCGGAAATCGGCGGGCATGGGCTGATCGATCCTGTCAGGCCTCGGCTCAAGGCGCGCCGCCCCTGTGGGGCACTGGGCGACACAGACCCCGCAGCCTATGCACCACTGCAAATCGACCTGGGGCAGATCGTCCTCCATCCTCACGGCATCCACCGGGCAAACCTCGGCGCAGAGGCCGCAGCCTGTGCACTCGTCCTGCTCGGTCTCCCGGATGAAGTAGGTCGCCATGATGACGTCCCGCGGGATCTTCCTCCTCCGGATGTTGCCCACGTTCCAGCAGGCGCAGCCGCAGCAGTTGCAGTTGTGCTTGATCTGGCCCTGGGCGTTGTCGACGAAGTGGACAAGCCCCGCCTCCTCGCACCGCACGATGATGTCCAAGGCCTCGTCCTTGGAGATGGCCCTGGCCAGCCCCTTGTCGATGACGTACTCTGCCAGGTCGTCGAACTTTATGCAGACCTCCAAGGGGTGATCGCAGGACCTCCCCCTCATGCGGTAGACCATCCTGCAGGGGCAGTGGGCCACGGCGATCACCTCGGCCCGATCGATGACGTACTCCATGGTGTGGTAGGGGTAGACCGCCTGAAGCTGCGGCTCGATGCTCTTGCCCACGGGTATGTAGCGGTAGGCCTTGGTGGGGGCAGGGGCGTAGGCCTCCTGGGTCACATGGCGGTTGAAGTACTTGGCCACGAGCTCGGCCATCCGCTGGGCCTCAGGCGTCTGCTGCCCTTTCCAGAAGAAGGTCTGGGGGAAGCCGAAGCCGACCTGCTGAAGGGCGTAGCCCTTCAGGCCGTCCTCGGTCCTGCCCGAAAAGAGGAGGCCCCTCCGTGAGAGGTCCTCGAGCTTGCGCTCCAGCTCCTCCCTGGGGAGGTCTACCCCTCGGGCGATCTCGTCGGCCTTCGTGAGCTGAAGGGGAGCGACCTGGGTGGGAAGGGCGAGGGCGAGTTCGGCCTCCTCAGGGGTGAAGCACTCCTTGAGGATCTCCTCCAGGGTCTCCGAAGGCGGGTAACCCATCCCGAGCTTGGAGAGGTGATCTGCCAGTCGACGGTAGACGTCCTCCTTCGGCATCGGCCTCAATGATAATACCTCGGACCAATGGAAGGCAACGGTTTTTTCGGACGATAGGGCTTGATCTCAGCCCCTGCGGGGGCTAACCTTCTTACGAGATGAGGGCCGAGGATTTCCTGGGGCTCCTGGAGCAGAAGGGCTTTGACTTCTTCACCGGGGTCCCCTGTTCCTATCTGGCCCCCCTCTGTGGGGTCTTGAGCCGAAGGGGGCACGACTTCCACGTGCCAGCCCCCCGGGAGGACATCGCCCTGGGGGTGGCCGCAGGGGCCTATCTCGGGGGCAGGCTCCCCGTCGTCTATATGCAGAACTCGGGCCTGGGTTACTGCCTCGAGGCCTTCGCCTCCCTGAACCTGATCTACCGCATCCCCGCCCTGGTCCTGGTGAGCTACAGGGGACCGGAGGACCCCGGATGGGAGGAACACCTGATAATGGGCCAGCACACGGAGGAGCTGCTCAGGACCTTCGGCATGAGGTACTCGCTTTTCGACGGGGAGATCTCCGCCAGAGAGGTGGAGGAGATAAGGGGGTATCTGCTGGATGAGGAGCTCCCCTACTTCCTCCTCGTCCTGAAGGGGGCCCTTGAATGAACCGCCTTGACGCCATAAGGGTGGTCATCGAAGGCCTTTCTGGGGACGAGTTGGTGATCCACGCCAATGGGGCCATAAGCCGCGAATCCTTCTTCTGCCGGGACCGAAGGGAGAACTTCTATCTGCTCGGCTCCATGGGGCTTGCGGCCTCCGTGGCCTTGGGGGTGGCCCTGAGCCGACCGGACCGGAAGGTGGTGGTCTTAGATGGGGACGGCAACGTCCTCATGGGCCTCGGCAACCTGGCCTTGATAGGGGCCCTCAAGCCCCAGAACCTCGTCCACCTGGTCCTGGACAACGAGGTCTACGGGACCACGGGGGATCAGCCGACCCTCTCCCCCCTCGTACCCCTCTACAAGATGGCCCAGGCGGCGGGTTATCGAAAGGCCCTCCTCATCCACCGAGAGGATGTGCTCCGGAGGGCCTTCACGGAGTCTCTGTCCGCCGAGGGGCCGATCTTCCTCCAGGTCAAGGTGAGCCGGGATGTCCCCGAGCGCCCCGCCCGCATCCCCTACTCAGCCCGGGAGATCAAGGGGAGGTTCAAAGGGGGCCTCGAAGGTTGATTATCTGCTCAGGATATCCACGTACTTGAAGAGCTCTGAGTCAGACCTCAGCACGAAGGTGGTCCCCTCCCCGACGATCTTTCGGTAGCTCTCCAGGGTCCTCACGAAGTCGTAGAACTCGGGGTCCTTCTTGAAGGCCTCGGCGTAGATCTTGATGGCCTCGGCCTCCGCCTGTCCCTTTATGGTCTGGGCCTGCCTGTAGGCCTCGGCCAGGATGATGGCCCTCTGCTTGTTCGTCTCCGCCCTGATCTTCGCGGCCTCCTCTGCCCCTTGGGAGCGGTACTTCTTGGCTATCCTGTTCCTCTCGGCCTTCATCCTGGCGTACACACTCTCCTCGACCTCCCTGGGCAGATCGGCCCTCTTGATCCTCACGTCGATGATCTTGATCCCGTACTGTCTGGCCTTCCGCTCGCTCTTCTCCCAGACGATCCTCATTATCCCTTCCCTGTGGATGTCGATGATGTCCGACAGGTTGACCTTGGCCAGCTCCTCCCTGAGGTCGGCGTAGATGATGTCGTCCAAGCGCGCTTGGGCCCCCGTTATGTTCCTCACGCTCTGGTAGAGCTTGAGGGGGTCCACGATCCTCCAGCGCGCATAGTTGTCCACCACGAGGTTCTTCTTGTCCTTGGTGAGGATCTCAGCGGGCGAGGCGTCGTACTCCAACACCCTCTTGTCGAAGTAATGGACGGTCTGGATGAGGGGGATCTTCATGTGGAGTCCAGCCTCCTTAACCGTACGGATGTACCTGCCCATCTGGGTGATGATGGCGGTCTGGGTCTCATCCACGGTGAAGAAACCGGTCTTTGCCCCGACCACCGCCACTAGCAACAATCCGATGACAGCTATAGCTTTAGCGCTCATTTCGTCTCCTTTGCCCCTTTCTTGAGGCTACCCTCGGCCATCTCCAGGGGCAGAAATTGCAGCAGATTGCCCCCCACCTTGGGATCGATGATGAACTTCCTCACGTCCGGGAGGATCGCCTCCATGGTCTCCAGGTAGAGCCTCTTCCTGGTCACCTCTTTCGCCTTCCTGAACTCCCTGAGGATGGACAGGAACCGAGCGGCATCCCCCTTGGCCCGGGCCACCCTCTCTGCCCTGTAGGCCTGGGCCCCTTTGATCATCTGGACCGCCTTGCCCTTCGCCTTGGGGATGATGTCCTCCTGATAACCCCTGGCCTCGTAGATGAGCCTCTCCCTGTCCTCTTTGGCACTCACCACGTCCTTGAAGGCGGCCTCCACCTCCTTGGGCGGGCGGACGGTCTGGAGCTTCACCTCCGTGATCAGGATGCCCGACTGATAGCCGTCCATTATCCTCTGGAGCAGGGCCTTGATGTCCTGCTGGATGCGAAGCCTCCCCACGGTCAGGGCGTCATCGATGGTGCTGGCGCCGATCACCTGCCTCAGGGCCGCCTCGCTGGCGTCCTGGAGGGTCCCCTTGGGGTCCTTGACCTTGAAGAGATAATCGGGGGCGTTCTTTATCTTGTACTGGACGATGATCTGGGCATCGACGATGTTCTCGTCCCCCGTCAGCATCAGCGACTCCTTCTCTATGAACTGATATCTGGCCGGGGGCCCCGGATCTACGGTCCTGAAGCCTATCTCGAGCCTCTTGATCTCGGTGACCTTGGGGGTGTCCACCTCCTCGATGGGCCAGGGGAGATGATAACGCAGCCCCTGAGAGGTGACCCTGACCATCTTGCCGAAGCGCCTCACCACCCCCTCCTCGGCCGGGGAGACCATGTAGATCCCCGAGGCGAGCCACAGGAGGAACAACACGGCCAAGACTATGGGGAAGGCCTTCCCTCCCTTTCGTCTCCTCTTAAAGAATCCTTTGAGTTGTTTTATTAGGTCCTCTGTCGACGGACGTCTTTGAGGCCACTGCTGATCTCCAAGATCTCTTTGCATAAGACACCTCCTTGCAAAAGGGATCTTACATGATCTTAAATTTGTTGACAAGCTTTTTAATTTGCTTGCTGATTCACAATTTTTGCTTTAGTTCAGAAAAACCATAGTACTTGAAAATTGCTTTGTGAAAACGCAACAAAGGGCACACTTTTGAAATTTCAATTAAGGAAAAGTGATTTGAAAATTTTGAATTATTTTCTGATTTTTAAGTGAATGTCACTACAAAAAGTGGATATTTTTCTCTTTAACTAATTGAACGAGGCCAAAAATCTAATCGAAAAAGAGGCTTGATAAAGCCGGTGAAGGTGATCTTAAAAGTGTCCTCTGTGGTCCTTTTTCGGTATAATGCCGTGGTCCAAGGGGGGATGAAAGGATGAAGACAGCCGGACTTGTCCTTTTGTTTGGGGCGATAGGGGCCGTGATGGGCCTACTCATCCAGGCGGCCTTCCTCCTGTTAGGGGCCAGGATAGTGGGTGTAGAAGGGCGTTCCTACTCCAAGGCCCTGGTGACTGTCTTGCTTGGGGGGCTGGCATCGCTCCTGGCCTGGCTGGTCCTTGGGAGTGTGCCCATGGTGGGAGCGGTCCTGGCCTTCGTTGGGGGTTTTATCGTCGTGGCCCTCATCATGGTCCCCATCTTTGGGACCACCTTCGGGAGGGCGCTCGGGGCTGCGATCCTCGCCTGGGTCATCGGATGGGTGATCGTCGGCGGGCTATGCCTGCTGATCTCCGCGGTCTTTCTGGGCGGAATTGCCACCCTTCTGTAACCTCGTGACCCAATTGCCGGAGGGACCTATGGGTCGGATGTACCATCTCGCCCTTGACCAAGAGGTAATCGAGGGGGCCCGTTTCGCCTTTCTACCCGGAGATCCGGAACGGGTCCCCAGGATCGCCAAGGCCTTCGACCCGGAGGCGAGGGAGATCGCCCACAGGCGGGAGTTCCGGACGTGGTTGGGGCGAATGGAGGGGAAGCCGGTGCTCGTGACCTCCACCGGGATCGGGGGACCTTCGGCCTCCATCGCCGTGGAGGAGCTGGCCCGGTTGGGGGTGGATACCTTCATCCGCGTGGGGACCTGCGGGGCCATAGCGGAGGGCGTAAAGGCGGGGGATGTAATCGTCACCACCGCGGCGGTGCGTCTCGATGGGACCTCCGAGCACTATGCCCCCCTGGAATACCCGGCCGTGGCGGACTTCGAAGTGCTGCAAGCCCTCGTTGAGGCCGCCAGAGGGGTCTCCAGGAGACGGGGCTTTTCCGTCCATGTGGGGGTGACGGTCTCTCTGGCCAGCTTTTATGCAGGCCAAGAACGTTATGATTCCTTCACCGGCTACGTCATCAGGCGGTTTCAAGGGGCCTTGGAGGAATGGAGGAAGCTCGGGGTCTTGAACTGCGAGATGGAATCGGCCACGGTGTTGACCCTTACGGGGGTCATGGGCCTGAGGGGCGGCTGTGTGACGGTGGCCTTGTTGGAGAGGAGCGAGGGTGAAGGGATCGACGAGGAGATGGTCCAGAGGGTGGAGCCCCACGCCATAGAGACGGCCCTCGAGGCCATGAGGAAGCTAGTGAGGGGTTAATCCTGTGGTCGAAGGGTGGCCTCCTCCCCAGGCTTTGAATGTCACCTCCATAACAGTACGCCGAGGGGGGCGCTATCGTCTGCAGATGGACCTCCACGGTACAAGGAGTGGTCGGGAGATGGGGCGACTTCCCCAAGGAAAGGTCTCCCGGAGCCCGTAAAGGGGCTGTTCCATGAAGGACTTCTTCCTGGCCCTGATTCCAGTGTTTGTGGCCATGGACGCCATAGGGGTCCTGCCCATCTTCCTCTCCCTGACCGAGGGGATGGACCGATCGGAGAGGGAGCAGGTGGTGAAGGCCTCCGTGGCCACGGGCTTCGGCGTAGGGGTGGGCTTTCTGGTGTTGGGGAAGTTCCTCTTCGGGGTCATCGGGGTGACGGTCTCCGATTTCAAGGTGGCGGGGGGCGTGATCCTTTTGGCCTTGGCCATCTACGACCTCATCTCCCCCGAGAAGAGGAGGCGCAGGCCGGGGGAGGCCGTGGGAGTGGTCCCCTTGGGGGTGCCTCTGATCGTGGGGCCAGCGGTCCTGACCACGCTGCTGATCTGTGTGGACGCCTACGGTTATCTGCCCACCCTGTTGTCCCTGATGCTCAACCTCCTCTTCGTCTGGGTGGTCTTCAGGGAAGCTGAGGTGGTGGTGCGGGTCTTGGGGGACGGTGGGGTCAGGGGGGTGGCCAAGGTGGCGAGCCTCTTCTTGGCGGCCATCGCCGTGATGATGATACGGCGAGGGGTCCTCGACATGATCTCCATGGGCTCCTGAGGTGGCGCAGGTCTCGGTGGTCAGATGTCAGGACTATCACTACCCTCGGGTGAGGGAGGCGGTGGAGCGGGCCCTTGAGCCCCTGGGGGGCATGGGGGCCTTCGTCAAGGAGGGCCAAGGGGTGCTGATCAAGCCCAACCTCCTTCAGGCCTCCCCACCGGAGAAGGGGGTCACCACCCATCCAGCGGTGGTCCGGGCGGTGGTGGAGCTCGTGGCAGAGGCCGGAGGCAGGCCCATGATCGGGGACAGCCCCGCCATCGGCCCCTTCCGCCGCGTGCTGTCCCGCACGGGGATGGAGGCCGTGGCCCGGCAGACCGGGGCGGAGCTCGTGGACTTCTCCGATGTGGTGGAGGTCAAGCCTCCAGAGGGACCCTTTCGGCGCATTGAGGTCGCCCGGGCGGCCCTCGAGGCGGAGGTGGTGATCAACCTCCCCAAGCTCAAGACCCACTCCATGATGGTGATGACCCTCGGGGTGAAGAACCTCTTCGGCTCCATCCCCGGCTTCAGGAAGGCCTCCTGGCACCTCAAGGCTGGGACCGACAGGGCGGCCTTCGCGGCCCTGTTGCTCGAGGTCTGCCTCGCGGTGAGGCCCGCCTTGACGGTCATGGACGGGGTGGTGGCCATGGAAGGGGAAGGTCCCAACACCGGCGACCTGAGGCCCCTCGGGGCCATCCTGGCCTCCCGGGACCCCCTGGCCCTGGACCGCGCCGTGATGGAGGCCCTGGGCCTTCCTCCGGAGGGTTTGCCCGTCCTCGGGGTGGCCCGCCAATGGGGCCTCTGGCCCGAGGTGCAACTGGAGGGCGAGCCCTTACGGGTGGAGGGCTTCCGCCTGCCAAAAGGGGCCGACCTGACCTGGGGGCTTCCTTCCTTCGTCAAAGGGCCCTTGAGGAGGTGGTTCCTGCCCAAGCCGAGGGTGGACCAGAGGATCTGCAGGGCCTGTGGCCTCTGCGTGGAGGCCTGTCCCCCCAAAGCGATGGAGATGAGGGGGGAGAGGGTGGAGATCGACTACGGCCGCTGCATCAGGTGCTACTGCTGTCAGGAGGTCTGCCCCGAGGGGGCCATAGAGCTGAGATGAGGAACCTGAAGCTGTTGATCGAGTACGACGGGACCCACTTTCACGGTTGGCAGGTCCAGCCGGAGCTGCGGACGGTCCAGGGGGTGATGCAGGAGGTCATCGCCCGGGTGGTGGGCCATCAGGTGCGGCTCATCGGTGCGAGCCGCACCGATCGGGGGGTTCATGCCTTGGGGCAGGTGGCCAACTTCCGGGCCACCAGCACCCTGCCTCCCTCCACCCTCCAGAGGGCCTTCAACGCCCTGCTGCCCGGGGATGTGGTGGTCAAGGCCGTCGAGGAGGTACCGCCGAGGTTTCACGCCCGATTCAGCGCCACCGGGAAGGTCTACGAGTACCGGTTGTTGCTGTCCCCCTGGCCTTCGGCCATCCTCAGGCACTTCTGTTGGCATCTGCCTGAGCACCTCGACCTCGATGCCATGAGGGAGTGCTGTAAGCTCCTCCTCGGGGTCCACGACTTCTCCAGCTTTCAGTTGAGCGGTTCGGACACCCGCCACCCCTTTCGGGAGGTCCGCCGGGCGGAGGTGCTGGAGCGATCCCCGGGTCACGTAGTGGTCACCCTCGAGGCCAACGCCTTTCTGCGGGGCATGGTGAGGAGCATCGTCGGTACCCTGGTGGACGTGGGCAGGGGCCGCATAAGCCCCGAGGGCTTTCGGGAGATCATGGAGGCCCGGGACCGCAGCCGCGCCAGCCCCACCGCCCCTCCCCATGGGCTCTTCCTCCTGGAGGTGAAGTATTGAGGGGCGGCTTCGTCGAGGGCCTCTTCTTAAGGCGCCTCAACCGCTTCCTCGTCCAGGTGCAGGTCCACGGGCGACTCGAGGAGGCCTTCTTGCCCAACTCGGGCCGGCTTGAGGAGCTTCTGGTGCCGGGCAACCGGGCCCTCCTGAGGGTGGTGGGCCCTCAAGGGGGCAGGAGGACCAGCCTCGACCTCTGGGGGATCTTCACGGGGAGGATCTGGGTCTGCGTGGACTCCCGGATGGCCAACGAGCTGCTGCCCGAGGCGGTAAGGGAGGGTCTCATCGGCCCCCTTAAGGGGGTCGATGAGCTGCAGAGGGAGGTCCCCTTCGAGGGGCGGCGACTTGACTTTTTGGCCTCCAAGGGTGTAGAAAGCCACTGGGTGGAAGCAAAATCGGTGACGTTGGTGGAAGGGGGGAAGGCCCTCTTCCCCGATGCCCCTACTGAGCGGGGCAGGGAGCACGTGGTGTTCCTGAGGGAGATTGTGAAGAGGGGGGAGAGGGCCGGTATAGTCTTCATGGTCTTGCGAGAGGATGCCGAGGGTTTCTCCCCCCACTGGGCGAGGGATCCCCTCTTCTCCGAAGCCCTCAAGGAATCTGTGAAGGAGGGAGTGTGGGTCTGGGTCCTGCGCTTCAGGGTGGGCCGAGGGAGGTTTTTCGGCGCTGAACCCATTCCGGTGGAGCTCGGATGAAGAAGTCCTACTACATAGATATCTACGAGGCTTGGTGTAAGAGGTGCGGGATCTGTGTGGCCTTTTGCCCGAAGGGGGTCCTCGAACGTGACGACAAGGGTTATCCCTATCCCGCCAACCCCGATGCCTGCACAGGCTGCAAATGGTGCGAGTTGCGATGTCCCGATTTCGCCATCGCCGTAATGGAGGAGGGCCATGGCCAAAGGTGATGGGAGAAGGGAGTTCCTCCTTCAGGGGAACGAGGCGATAGTGGAAGGGGCTATTGCGGCGGGTTGTCGCTTCTACGCCGGCTACCCCATCACCCCCTCCACGGAGATCGCCGAACGGATGGCCTGGAGGTTGCCCCAGGTAGGGGGGATCTTCATCCAGATGGAGGACGAGCTGGCGAGCATAGCCGCCGTCATCGGGGCCTCCCTGGCGGGGGCGAAGGCGATGACCGCCACCTCTGGCCCCGGCTTCTCCCTGATGCAGGAGAACATCGGCTTCGCGTGCGAGGCCGAGGTCCCTTGCGTGGTGGTGGACGTGATGCGGGGAGGGCCGAGCACGGGGCTCCCGACCATGCCGTCGCAGGGCGATGTGATGCAAGCCCGTTGGGGGACCCATGGCGACCACCCCGTCATAGTGCTCTCGGCCTCCTCGGTGCCGGAGTGCTTCTGGATGACGGTGAGGGCCTTCAACCTCTCGGAGAAGTACCGCACCCCGGTGATCCTGCTGCTGGACGAGGTGGTGGGGCACATGCGGGAGAAGGTGGTGCTGCCCGACCCGAAGGACGTGGAGGTGGTCGATCGTCCGCGTCCCACCATGCCGCCCGAGTGGTACATCCCCTATGCCGACACCCCTTCGGGGGTGCCTCCTATGGCCCCCTTCGGGGAGGGGTATCGGTACCACGTCACCGGGCTCATCCACGACGTGAGGGGCTTCCCCACCTCTCGGCCGGACGAGATAGGTCCCTTTATGGAGCGCCTCTTCAGGAAGATCAGCGCCAACTTCCCCGAGATCCACCTCTCCGAGGAGTTCGAGACCGGCGATGCCGAGGTGGTGGTGATCGCCTATGGCTGCGTGGCTCGCTCGGCCAAGAGGGCGGTCGTCGAGGCCCGTCGTGAAGGTATAAAGGCCGGGTTGCTGAAGCTCCTCACCTTGTGGCCCTTCGAAAGGCCGGCTGTTGAGCGTCTTGCGGAACGCGCTCAGGTGCTTTTGGTCCCGGAGATGAACATGGGGCAGATCTCCCGGGAGGTTAAGCGGGTGAACCAGGGCAGAAGCAGGGTCGTCACCCTCAACAAGGTGGACGGAACCCTCATCACCCCTGGAGAGATCCTCGAGCGGATGAAGGAGGCCCTTTCATGAGGGAGGTAACTAGGCTCATCCACAAATACCTGCGTCACGACAAGAAGTTCCCCCACATTTGGTGTCCCGGCTGTGGCAACGGCATTGTCCTGGGGTCGCTGATTCGGGCGGTGGACAAGATGGGCCTCTCCAAGGACGAGGTGGTCTTGGTCTCGGGGATAGGGTGTTCCGGGAGGATGCCGGTCTACGTGGACTTCAACACGCTGCACACCACCCATGGGCGTGCCCTGGCCTTTGCCACGGGGATCAAACTGGTAAAACCCTATCTGAAGGTGATCGTGGTGATGGGGGATGGAGATGCCCTGGCCATCGGTGGCAACCACTTCATCCACGCGGCCCGCAGGAACGTGGACCTTACGGCCATCATCATCAACAACCACATCTACGGCATGACCGGGGGACAGATCTCCCCCACCACCCCCTACGGCATGAGGGCCACCACCGCCCCGTATCGCAACATCGAGCACGAACTGAAGATCGCGGAGCTGGCGGCCACGGCAGGGGCGGCCTTTGTCGGCAGGGCGACGGTCTATCATGTGAAGCTGCTGGACAACCTCATCGAGCGGGCTATAGAGAAGAAGGGCTTTGGGGTAGTGGAGGTGATGAGTCCCTGTCCCGTGCAGTACGGAAAGCTCAACCGGCTGGGGGACGCTGTGAAGATGATGCAGTGGCAGCGGGACAACTCCGTGCCCGTGGAGAAGGCCAAAGAGATGTCCCCCGAGGAACTCCAGGGGAAGATCGTCATCGGCGTCCTTATGGAGAGGGAGCTTCCCATCTATCAGGAGGAGTACGAGAAGATCATAGAGAGGGCGAAGAGCAGTGGGGGAAAGGTATGAAGTCAGGCTGAGCGGTTATGGAGGTCAGGGACTGATCCTGATCGGGATCATCCTGGCCGAGGCCGTGGGGCTGTTCGAGGGCAAAGAGGTCGTCCAAACTCAAAGCTACGGTCCAGAGGCGAGGGGAGGGGCCAGTCGGTCAGAAGTGGTGGTGAGCGACCAGGAGATAGACTATCCCAAGCCCTTGGGGCTCGATCTGCTGCTTGCGATGAATCAGGAGTCCCTCAACCTCTACGCCAAGGACGTGAAAGAAGGGGGTATTGTAGTGGCCGATTCCACCTACTGCGATCAGTTTCCCCTCCCTGGGGTGGTCAAGATCCCCTTCACCCGTTTGGCCAGGGAACGCCTGGGCAGGGAGATAGTGGCCAACATCATCGCGCTGGGGACAGTGGGTGCCTTGAGCGGCATCGTCGGCTTTGAGAACCTCAAGAAGGCGGTCCTTGACCGAGTCCCCAAGGGGACCGAGGAGCTCAACATGAAGGCCCTGGAGCTGGGTTGGAAATTGGGGAAAAAGGCAAAGGGGGAGCTGGCCAAAAGGGACAAGGGTGAGTATATTATCACTGCGGAGGAGCTATAGCAGGAGGTTGGGATGATAGAGGAACTGAAAGATCGTTTTGAGGAGCTCAAGAGCAGGATTGAGCTCCTGGGAGGGCGTCTTTGACCCCGCCGCAAAACGTCAGCGCATCTCCGACATAGAACACGAGGAATCGAAGCCCGACTTTTGGGCCGATCAACGCCGCGCCAAGGAAATCCTCCAGGAAAAGGGGAATCTGGAAAAGGTCGTCTCCCGGTGGGAGGCCCTCGAGCGGGAGGTGGAGGAGATCGAGGTCCTTCTCGGGATGGCCTCAGAGGACGAGGAGCTGCGGCGGGAGGCCTCTGAGCGCCTTGAGCGTCTCGGTCGCGAAGTGCGCCGCTGGGAGATAGAACAGCTCTTCACCGAGGCCGAGGACAAGGCCAACGCCTTCGTGAGCATTAACGCTGGCGCAGGTGGCACCGAGGCCCAGGACTGGGCGGAGATGCTTTTGAGGATGTACCTGCGTTGGGCCGAGGGGCGGGGATGGAAGGCGGAGGTGGTCGATTTGACCCCTGGCGAGGAAGCGGGGATAAAGAGTGTAACCTTCTTGGTGAAAGGGGACTACGCCTATGGATACCTAAAAGGGGAGGCGGGGGTCCATCGGTTGGTGAGGATCTCGCCCTTTGACGCCAGCAGGCGGCGCCATACCTCCTTTGCCTCGGTCTCGGTCTTCCCCGAGACCCCTGAGGATGTGGTCATAGAGATAAGGGATTCGGACCTCAAGATAGAGACCTTCCGCTCCAGCGGCCCTGGAGGACAGCATGTAAACAAGACCGAATCCGCTGTCCGCATCACCCACCTGCCCACGGGGATCGTGGTCCAGTGTCAGAACGAGCGCTCCCAGCATCAGAACCGGGCCATGGCCCTGAAGATCCTGAAGGCCCGGCTCTACGACCTGGAGATGCAGAAACGGGCCAAGCAGCGGGAGGAGATTCACAAAAATCAGAAGGAGATCGCTTGGGGCAGCCAGATTCGCTCTTACGTGCTGCATCCTTATAAGATGGTGAAGGACCACCGAACGGGCCTTGAGCGGGGCGACGCTGAACGGGTCTTGGACGGCGATCTTGACCCCTTCATCGAAGCCTACCTCTTCGGAGACACCACCCCTTCTGCATAGGTTCAGAGGCCTTTGCCACTCCGAGGAGGGGATGTCGGGATGCAGATCCATCACATAGGTTGTGGGATCAAGGGGTTTTACAAGTTGGCCAAATTGGGCAATTTTGGGATATAATTTCTGAAGAAGTCCAGCATTTAGGGGTGCAAAAACAATTACCATACTGAGGCAAACAGCATGAAACCCAAAGAATTTTTAAAGGTTATTCCGGAAGAAATACTGGAAAGGGGGAGAAAAATACGGAGGAAAGGCCAAATTTTGGAACTTCAAAGAAAAGAGGACAGAATAGAAGCCTTGGTAGAAGGTAGCTACTATCCCTGTTATGAGGTAAAAATCAGAGTAAAGGGACAGGAAATAGCGGATTGGGAGTGTACCTGCCCTTATGACGGTGAGGTTTGTAAACATGCCACGGCAGTAATTCTGGAGGCTTTTTCCCTGGAGGACAAAGGGAAAAAGGGAAAGAAAAGAAAATCCAAAATTCAACTGGCAGAGGAAATAGTAGATCAGCTTTCCTTTGATGAGCTTAAGCAGTTGATAAAAGACTTGCTACCTTATGATTTAAATTTGAGAAACGCTTTGCTGGCGCGGTTTTCTTTTTATGCCGATCTGGGAACAAAAACTCTGGAAGCAAAATATAACGCTCTCTTTAGACATCTTTTGAGTAGCTACCAGAGGCAAGGTTTTATTGATTATTACGCTACTATAGAGTTCGGCCAGGAAGTAGAAAAGCTCCTCTCTTCCGCCGAAAAGCTTCTGGAACAGGGCCAAGCGGAAGAGGCTTTGGTAATAGCCAAAACCGTAATGCGCAATTGGGTAAAGAATTTAGATCATATGGATGATTCCTCGGGAGCTACTTCTTTCGTTTTACAGGGGGTTTTGGATCTTTTTGTCCGTCTTTACCGGTCCGGAAGGAAAGAGGCCTTTGATTTTTTACTGGAGGATGGGCGTAAAGAGTTTTACCGGGCTTACGGGATAGAATACGACTTTGCGGAAGCCCTTACCGAGATGGCGGATTCTCCGGAGAAAGCCCGCAGAGTTCTGGCTTTTTTGGATACGCTGGCCTTTGGTGGTGCGGAGAAAGCCCGCTTGCTCTCTAAATTTTTCCCGGAAGAATATGAAAAGTTTGTCCGGGAGTCGATTTCGGATGTAGAGGTAGCCGAGTTTCATCTAAAAGAGCTTCTAAAGCGCGAGGCCTATGAAGAGGCTCTGGATTATGTGAATTTGGCGCTCTCCCATGTGAAGATCCCCCGAAGAAAGGAACGGCTTTGGAATTATAAGGCCTTGATTTTAAAACAACTTGGCCGAAGGAAAGAAGCCCTTGAAATCTACTATAGGCTTTTTGTCGAGAGCCTCTCTCTGGACTTCCTTTGGGAGGTGAAAGAGCTGGCGTCGGAAGAGGAGTGGAAGGAAATCAAAGAAGGGGCCCGAAAGCTACTTAAAGGCTTAACCCGGCTGGAGTTCCTTTTTGAGGAGGGGGATTACGAAGAATTGGCGGAGGAGCTGAAGCGCATTAAAGAAGAAGTTACTCTGAATGTGGGAACCTTAAGAACGGTAGTTTCCATACTTGGGAAATTACCGCCGGACTTAGGCCGAAAGGCGGGAGAGGCGTTTTTAGAATCGGCCCCCTTGATGCTTGAGGGATTAGCCTCCCGGAAACTTTATCGGGATTTTCTCTCCTCCTTAAAACCGCTTTGGAAACTGGTAGGCTGGGAACGAATGAGGACTTTCCTGCAGGAAGTGGTGGAGCGGTATCCCGCAAGAAGGGCTTTAAAAGAGGAGGTAGAAAAATACCTTAAAGCTTTCCGGGATTAAAAATGCATAAGTTCAGAAACCTTTGGCACCCCGAGGAAGGGGTGTCGGGGTGCAGGTTCATCTCGTAGGTTACGGGATCAAGGGGTTTTACAGGTTGGCCAAATTGGGGAGCCCTGATGTGAGTAGGGGGCTTAAACCGATGAGGAATGGGATAGCGGTACATCAGTTTGGGGCTTAAGCCTTCGGTGAGATGGCTCCTCGAAAATCATCTCGAGTGCCAAAGGTTGTGGACCAATACACCTTCTTGACACCCCCAGGCTTCCTGCGTATGCTTTTAATGGTGCCGAGGTAGCTCAGTCGGTAGAGCAGCGGACTGAAAATCCGCGTGTCGGTGGTTCGATTCCGCCCCTCGGCACCATTGCTTTTCCCGTTGCCCAGCCTCTGGCCTTTCGGTTACAATGGCTTTGTGATCGGTCTGATCGTGGGGAGCGCTTTCTCCGTCAAGGGGGAGTGGGAGGAGAGGGCAGTCGATACTCCCTTCGGTTCTCCTTCGGCGCCCTTCAAGATGGGGACCCTCGGGAGACTGGAGGTGGCCCTCCTCAGGCGTCACGGGCCCGAGGGGAAGGTCCCACCCCACAGGATAAATCACCGGGCAAACATCTACGCCATGAAGACCTTGGGGGTGGAGGCTGTAGTGGGCGTCAACTCCGTGGGGAGCCTCAAGGAGGCCCTCTCGCCTGGGACCCTCCTGGTGCCCCATGACTTCCTCTGCCCCTGGTCGGTGCTGACCTTCTTCGACGAGGAGGCAGTCCACATCACCCCCCAATTGGACGAGGGGTTGAGGAGGGCCTTGATAGAGGCTGCCCGGAGAGCAGGCATCGAGGTCTGGCCCCGGGGCATCTACGTCCAGACCGTGGGGCCGCGCCTTGAGACCAAGGCGGAGATAGCCATGCTCAAGGCCTTTGGCGACGTGGTGGGCATGACCATGGCCCATGAGGCCACCCTCTGTTGCGAGCTGGGGCTCCCCTACGCGAGCCTCTGTTCCGTGGACAACTACGCCCACGGCATCGGCGATGAGCCCCTCTCCGATGAGGAGATCCGCCGCAGGGCGAGGGAGAACTCGGGGAGGGTAGAGGCCGTGCTCGAGGAGTTGAGGCCATGAGCGGACTGTTGATCAAAGGGGCCATAGTCAAGGGTGAGAGGAGGGACATCCTCATCGAGGGGAACCGCATAAAGAAGATCGGCGTGGACCTCCACGGGGAGGCCTCCGAGGTCTTGGACGCTGAGGGGATGATCGCCGTACCCGCCTTCGTGAACGGCCATACCCATGCGGCCATGACCCTCTTCAGGGGCTATGCCGACGACATGCCCTTGATGCAATGGCTCAACGAGAAGATCTGGCCCCTGGAGGCGAAGCTGACCGAGGAGGACGTCTATTGGGGTACCAAGCTCGCCTGTCTCGAGATGATCAAAACGGGTACCACCCTCTTCAACGACATGTACTGGCACTGGCGGGGGGTGGCCAGGGCGGTGGCCGAGATGGGGATCAGGGCCGCTGTGAGTGCCGTCTTCATCGATCTCTTCGACGAGCGGAGGCGAAGGGAGCAGATGAGGCTCAACGAGGAGCTCTTCGCCGAAAGCCGCCATTACCCCTCGAGGGTCATCTTTAGCCTCGGGCCCCACGCCATTTACACCTGCTCGGAGGAGGCCTTGAGGTGGTGTGCGGAATTCGCACAGGAGCGGGGGCTCCTCATCCATATCCACTTGAGCGAGACCCGTCAGGAGGTGGAGGACTGCCTCAAGGCCCACGGGCTGAGGCCTGTGGAGTACCTGGAGAGGATCGGTTTTTTGGGCCCCAATGTAGTAGCGGCCCACGGGGTGTGGCTCTCGGAGCGCGAGATGGACATCCTGGCAGAGCGCGGGGTCAAGGTGGTCCACAACCCCATATCCAACATGAAGCTCGCCGTGGGGGCGGTCTTTCCCTACAAGGGGCTGAAGAAGAGGGGGGTCCAGGTCTTGATGGGGACCGATGGCTGTGCCTCCAACAACAACCTCGACATGCTCTCCAGTGCCAAGGTGGCGGCCCTCCTGCAGAAGCTCCATCAAGGGGACCCGGAGGCCCTGCCCGCTGAGGAGGCCCTCCAGATGATCACTTCGGAGGGCTTCAGGGCCTTCGGCCTTGAAGGGGGGGAGGTGAAAGAAGGGGCCCTGGCCGATTTGCTTCTGTTGAACCCTCAGGAGCCCGCCCTTGTGCCCCACTTCAACCTCGCATCAGACCTGATCTACGCGGCCAATGGCTCTTGTGTCGACACCCTCATCTGCGACGGCAAGGTGCTGCTGCGGCGGAGGAAGGTAGAGGGGGAGGAGGAGGTGATCGAGGAGGCTCGAAGGGTGGCCCATGACCTGCTGAGGCGCTGAGGCCCTCTGGGGATGGTCCATGAAGTTCGCCCTCGATCGTCCTCTGGGAAAGCTCGCTAAGTGGCTGAGGATCTTGGGTTTCGACGCCCTTTACTGGCGCGGGGACGAGGGGGAGCTCCTGGAGCGGGCGCGTGCGGAGGGCCGTGTGCTCATAACCAAGACTAGGAGGTTGGCCGAAGGGGCCGAGGGCTTGAAGGTCCTCTTCCTCGAGGAGGACAACCCCTTCTTTCAGCTTCGGAGGGTGATGGAGGCCTTGGGCCTGAAGGCCGAGTCGGGGAGGGTCTTCTCCCGCTGCCTCAGGTGCAACACCCCCCTTCAGGAGGTCTCTCCCGAGGAGGTGCAAGGGGAGGTCCCCGATTACGTCTTTAGGACCCAAGAGCGCTTCTCCCGCTGTCCGAGCTGCGGGAAGGTCTTCTGGCCAGGGAGCCATTACGAGCGGATGCTTGAGCTCCTGCGGGAACTCGAGGGACGATGAGGATCACGGGCGGCATCTTCAGGGGCAGGCGGATCAAGGCCCCGCGGGGCAGGGGCACGAGGCCGACGGCGGACATGGTCCGTAAGGCCATCTTCGACATCCTGGGACCGGGGAGGTCCCTGGGGAGGGTATTGGACCTCTTCGCAGGCACCGGGGCCCTGGGGCTTGAGGCCTTGAGCCGTGGGGCAGAGGAGGTGGTCTTCGTGGAGAGGAGGCGGGAGGCCCTTCAGGTCCTCTGGGAGAACGTCAGGAGCCTCGGGGTGGAGGGCCGCGTCAGGGTCCTCCCTATCGAGGTGAAGAAGGCCCTACGCCTTCTGGCCGAGGAGGATAACCGCTTCGACCTCATCCTCTTGGACCCCCCCTATCTGAGGGGCGTGGCGGAGACCACCCTGGAGCAGATAGCGGACTCCAGGATCCTCTCCCCAGGGGGGGTGGTGGTCTTGGAGCACTCCTCCCGTGAAGCCCCCAGACCCCGGGGCCTCACCCTCTCCTCAAGGCATCGTTACGGAGACACCACCCTGTCCTTCTTCACTTGAGGGGCCTGAGCAGTATCCTGTGCTCCAGGAGGTTTATCTCCTCGATCTCCGCCTCCACCACCTTCTCCTCGCCGAAGAGGTTGACGAGGCGGATCCTTCCCTCCTCCGGGACGATGGAGGCGATGTCGGTCAGGAACTCCTCCTCTTTACCGTCCTTGATCAGGTAAGCGGTCGATTGGCACATCCTCAACCCTCCTGCGAAAGTAATCGCCGATGGCCTCGGCCAGGGCCGCAACGGTATAGCTTCTGGGCACCACCTGAGGGGATATCCCCAGGTCCCTCAAGGTCTGGGCGGTCACAGGGCCTATGGCGGCCACCGCCACCTCGGGCCCCTTGTCCCCGAGGAGCTCGAAGAAGTTCCTCGCCGCCTGGCTGCTGGTGAAGGCCACCATGTCCACCCCCTCCAAGGCCCTCCTCAGCCGCTCTCCATCCCTGGGCCTGGAGGCCCGATAGGCCTCCACCACCTCCACCTCCGCCCCCGCGGCCCTGAGCATCTCCGGCAGGACCTCCCGGGCCTCCTTGGCCCGGGGCAGCAGCAGCCTTTGCCCCTTGATCCCCAGCTCTATGAGGCCTCGGGCCAGTTCTTCGGCTCGGTATCGTCGGGGGATGAAGTGGACCTGGAGCCCTCGACCCCTCAGGGCTTCGGCCGTTGCAGGACCTATGGCTGCGATCCTGATCGGAGGCAAGGGATCTCCCCTCCTTTCCCCCCACCGCTTGAAGAAGTACTTGACCCCGTTTACGCTGCTGAAGAGGAGCCATTGGTAGCGCTCCACCTGCTGGATGGCTCGATCCAGAGGTCCCCAGTCCTCCGGGGGGAGGATCTCGATGGTGGGGAAGGACACCGCCTCAAGGCCTTGGGCCTCGAGGAGGCGTAGAAATTCCCCCTCCTGTTCCTTGGGCCTCGTAACGAGTATTCGGGGCCTTTTAACCCCCATGGCAATAGCTTACTACAGCAGCCCCGCTGATAACAATGCAGGGGTTGCCATCCTAGAAGGAGTGTGTTAGTTTTTAGTAAACTTTAACCTGCTTAAAAGCGGGTGCTGACCCGCTTTTTTCGTAAAGGACGATGGAGAGGGAGGAGATAATCAGGAAGGTGGAGGCCCTCGTGCGCCCCCTCTTGGACTACGAGGGGTTGTCCTTGGTGGACATCGAGTTCCAGAGGGAGAGGGTGGGCTGGGTCCTGCGCGTCTACATAGAGAGGGAGGGCGGGGTGACGCTGAAGGACTGTGTGCAGGTGAGCAGGGAGCTAGGGCAATTGCTGGACGTGGAGGACTTCATCCCCTATTCCTATCACCTCGAGGTCTCCTCGCCGGGCCTCGACAGGCCCCTCAAGCGGAGGGAGGACTTCGAGAGGTTCATCGGCTCGAGGGCCAGGGTGAGGCTCTCAGAGCCCGTGGAAGGGCGCAAGAACTTCAGGGGCGAGATCATGGGCTGCGACGAGGAGGGGGTCTCCCTCCGGGTGGAGGGCAAGGTCTACAAGATCCCCTTCTCATCGGTGGCCAAAGCGAATCTCGACCCTGATGTAGAAGTGTGAAGTTAGAGGGCAAAGGGAGATGGAGAACCTCAACTACCTCATAGAGGAGATAGGCAGGGAGAAGGGGATAGACAAGCAGTACATCATCGAGGCCCTGGAGGATGCGCTGCTCAAGGCCTCAAAGAAGCGCTATGGGAGCCACAAGGACATAGAGGTCCACTACAACGAGGAGCTCGGGGAGATCGAGGTCTTCCAGTTCAAGACCGTGGTGGAGGAGGTCGAGGACCCGGACCTGGAGATATCCCTGGAGGAGGCCCGCAAGATCGACCCGGAGTGTGAGTTGGGCGACAGCCTCGGGATGAAGCTCGACATAAGCGACCTCGGCCGTATCGCCGCCCAGACGGCCAAGCAGGTGATCATCCAGCGGGTGAGGGACGCCGAAAGCGAGACCATCTACCAGGACTTCAAGGACAAGAAGGGGGAGATCGTCTCCGGGTTCGTCCAGAGGATAGACAGGGGCAACATCATCGTGAGCCTCGGCAGGGCCGAGGCCATACTGCCGCGCAAGGAGCAGGTGCCGAGGGAGGTCTACAAACGAGGCGATCGCATAAGGGCTTACGTGTTGGACGTCCTGCGGACCCCTGGGGGATATCAGATCGTGCTGTCTCGGACCCACCCGGGCTTCCTGGTGAAGCTCTTCGAGTTGGAGGTGCCGGAGATAGCCGAGGGGATCGTCAAGGTCATGGCCGCAGCCCGTGAGCCGGGCGAGAGGGCAAAGATCGCCGTGATGAGCACCGATCCGGACGTGGACCCTGTGGGAGCCTGTGTAGGGATGAGGGGCTCGAGGGTCCAGAACGTGGTGCAGGAGCTGCGGGGCGAGAAGATAGACATCATCCCTTGGAGCCAGGACCCCGCCAAGTTCGTCTGCAACGCCCTGGCCCCGGCGCGGGTCTCCAAGGTCTACCTGAGCAAGGAGGAGCGGTCGATGGAGATAGTGGTCCCGGACGACCAGCTGTCGCTGGCCATCGGCAAGAGGGGCCAGAACGTGCGCCTCGCCTCCAAGCTCACCGGGTGGAAGATCGACATCAAGAGCGAGTCCAAGATGGAAAAGCTATCCCAGGAGGTGATCGCCCAGCTTCAGACCATCCCTGGGGTGGGGGAGATCATCGCCAGAATCCTTTACGACGAGGGCTTTTACTCCATCGAGGATGTGGCTGAGAGCGACGGCGAGGAACTGGGCAGGATATGCGGCATAGGGACCAAGAAAGGCGAAGCCATCGTGAAGGCGGCCCGGGAGATGCTGGGGGTGGAGCCGGAGGAGGTGGACGAGAAGGCCGAGAGGATCCGCCGGGGCGATGAGCCGGTGGAGATGTTCCCCGGGATCCCCCCTGAAGTGGCCGAGCGCCTGAAGGAGGAGGGGTTCCAGTGCATAAGGGATGTCTTCCAAGCCGACCCCGTGGAGTTGACCAAGGCGGGTGTGAGCCGCGAGGAGGCCTCGGAGATGATATCCCGGGCCAAGCAGTACATAGACGAGGGGTATGTCTCATAGGCCTGTGAGGACCTGTGTGGCCTGTGGTCAGAGGAAGGAAAAGGGGGAACTTTTGAGAATCACCTACAGAGGGGGAGAGCTCCTGTGGGATGAAGGGATGAGGTTGGGGGGCAGGGGGGTTTACCTCTGCCCACGGAGGGAGTGCATAGAGCTGTTGCGCAAGAGGAGGACCAGGGACCACTTCCTCCGGAGCCTCAGAAGGTCGGTTTCCCCCGAGGACGTCAAGGCCCTCGTAGAGGGGCTCTTGGCCCGCCAAGACGAGTGGGGGAGGAGTGCTTGATGAGTGAGGAGGGTAAGGTAGAGGTCATCGAGAAGAGGATCAAACCCACCGTGATAAGGCGGCGACGCCGGGTGGTGGAACCCCCTCCTGAGAAGGAGAAGGAGGAGGCGGCCAAAGCAGAGGCCGCCGAGGAGAAGGCCGCCCCGCCCAGTCCCCCACCCGCCAAGAGGAAGGTCGCGGAGAAGCCCCCTGAATCGAGGGTGGTGAGGATCCCCAAGGAGAAGGGGCGTCCAGCCAGGGTGGTGGGTAGGATAGAGCTGAAGGAGTCGCCTCCGCCCCCTCCCGAGGAGGTGAAGCCCCCTGAGACCCCGGTCCAATTAGAGGTGGTCCCGGAACTGCCGAAGGAGAAGAGGTTCCTCAAGCGGGAAAGGGAGGAAGAGGAGGAGAAGAAGCCCAAGAGGAAGGGGCGTAGACGTCGGGAGGTGATCACCTTCGACGAGGAGGACCTGGAGGAGGTATATGTGCAGCGCCGGCCGGACCGGGAGTACAGGCCGGAGAAGAAGCGGGTCCTGACCCGTCCAGCCCTCAAGCCCCAGATTACCACCCCCAAGGCCATCAAGCGAAAGATCAAGGTGGCCGAGGAGATAGGGGTATCGGAGCTGGCCCAGCGGATGGGGGTGAAGCTGAAGGAGCTCCAGGAGAAGCTCCAGGAGCTGGGGGTGGAAGCCAGCCCTGAGGGGACCATCGACATCGAGGCTGCGGTGCTGGTGGCCTCGGAATACGGCTTTGAGGTGGAGAGCCGCCTCGAGGAGCTCGAGGCAGCCATCGCCCCCCAGCCAGATCCCCCCGAGAAGCTCAGGCCCAGGCCCCCTGTGGTGACGGTCATGGGCCACGTGGACCATGGGAAGACCTTGTTGCTCGACGCCATCAGGCAGACGGACGTGGCCGCCCGAGAGGTGGGGGGGATCACGCAACACATAGGTGCCTACAAGGTGGAGCTGCCGGGCAAGGGGGTCATCACCTTCATAGACACCCCGGGCCACGAGGCCTTCACCGCCATGAGGGCGCGGGGGGCCCAGGTCACCGATATAGTGGTGTTGGTGGTGGCCGCCGACGATGGGGTCATGCCCCAGACCGTTGAGGCCATAAACCACGCCCGTGCAGCTCAGGTGCCCATCGTCGTGGCCATAAACAAGGTGGACAAGAAGGAGGCCAACCCCGAACGGGTGCGGCGCCAATTGGCCGAGCACGGCCTCATCCCCGAGGAGTGGGGTGGTGATACCCTCTTCGCCGAGGTCTCCGCCCTGAAGGGGACCGGGATAGAGGAGCTGCTGGACATCATACTGCTTCAGGCCGAGATGATGGAGCTCAAGGCCAACCCGGAGAAGGCCGCCCGCGGGGTTATCGTGGAGACGAGGCTTGATCGGGGCAAGGGGCCTGTGGCCACAGTCATCGTGAAGGAGGGGACTCTCAAGGAGGGGAACCACTTCGTATCGGGCCTCACTTACGGGAAGGTGAGGGCCATGGAGGACGAATGGGGGAAGCGCCAGAAGGAGGCCCCGCCCTCCACCCCGGTGGAGGTGATAGGCTTCTCGGAGCTGCCGGAGGCGGGCGATGACTTCATCGTGGTCAAGGACGAGAGGATGGCCCGATCCATAGCCGAGCTCCGGCGCAAGAGGAAGGAGCGCCTCGAGAGGAAGGAGGTTCCGGCCCCCGTGACCCTCGAGGACCTCTTCGAGCGGATCCAGGCCGGCGAGGCCAAGGAACTGCTGATGGTGCTGAAGGCCGACACCTTCGGGTCCCTTCAGGCCGTGAAGGAGGCCTTGGAGAAGCTCTCCACCGATGAGGTCAAGGTCCGGGTGATCCACGAGGGCGTCGGGGCCATCTCGGACAGCGATGTCAACCTGGCCATTGCCTCAGAGGGCGTGATCATCGGCTTCAACGTCCAATCGATGGGGAAGGCAAAGTCCCTGATAGAGCAGAAGAAGGTGGACGTCAGGACCTACCGCATCATCTACGAGCTGATCGAGGACGTAGAGAAGGCCTTGAAGGGGATGCTCGCCCCCGAGAGGAAGGAGGTCTTCCTCGGGCGGGCGGAGGTCCGGCAGCTCTTCCGCGTCCCGAGGGTGGGGGTGGTGGCTGGTTGCTACGTCCAGGAGGGCAGGATCATGCGCGGTGCCTCGGCGAGGGTCCTGAGGGACTCCGAGGTGGTCCACGAGGGCAAGATCACGTCGCTCAAGCGGTTCAAGGAGGACGTCAAGGAGGTTCAGGCCGGCTACGAGTGCGGTGTGGGGATCGAGGACTTCAACGACTGGCAGGAGGGGGACCTCTTGGAGGCCTACACCATCGAAGAAGTCCTGCCAGAATGAGGTCCGTCATGGTGGTGGGGGTGTGTCATCTTGACCTCAGGGTACAGGGGGGGAGCTCCCTCAAGGGGAAGCGCCAGGTGATGAAGAGCCTCCTCGGGAGGGTCCGGAGCCGTTTCAACGTCTCCATCTCAGAGGTGGGGAACCAGGACAACTGGGGTAGGGCCGAGGTGGGGATCTGTCTGGTGGGCAGCGACAGGGAGTTCATAGACTCGGCCCTGGCCAAGGTCATATCCTTCATAGAGGGGACCGATCTGGTGGAGGTCATAAGGAGCGAGGTGGAGCTGTTGAACTTCAACCCGGCCTTCTTTCGGTGAGCGATATGGCGACCTCGAGGAGAGCGGAGCGATTGGGCGACCTGATCAGGGAGGAGGTCTCCAAGATAGTGCTCCAGGAGCTCAAGGACCCTCGCATAGGGTTCGTCACCATCACGCGGGTGAAGCTCTCGGAGGACCTGAGGAAGGCCTGGATCTACTGGAGTGTGTACGGCGATGAGCGGGCCAAGGAGGAGTCCTCCCGGGGGCTGGAGAGCGCCAAGGGGTTCATCAGGAAGGAGCTGGGGAGGCGCGTCAGGGTGAAGTACCTGCCGGAGATCGCCTTCGCCTTCGACGACTCCTTCGAGTACAGCTCCAGGATAGAGGGGATCCTCAAGGAACTCAAGGACAGGGGAGGGGATGAAGAAGGGGCTTGAAGGCGTCCTCGTGGTCAACAAGCCCGAGGGGATCACCTCCTATGACGTCATCAGGCGGCTCAAGGGCCACCTGAGGGGGGTGAAGATGGGCTATATCGGGATCCTCGACCCCCTGGCCCGGGGGGTCCTGCCCCTGCTCCTGGGGGAGGCCACCAAACTGGCGCCCTTCCTGGAGGAGGGCAGGAAGGTTTACGAGGCCACCATCAGGCTGGGGATCTCCACCAACACCCAAGACAAGGATGGGGAGCCCACCAAGGTGGTGGAGGACCTGAGTCCCTTTGACCTCTCGCCCCAGAGGATCGAGGAGGTCTTGAAGTGGTTCCTCGGCAAGATCGAGCAGATCCCGCCCATGTTCTCGGCCAAGAAGTACAAGGGCAGGCCCCTTTACAAGTACGCCCGGCGAGGGGAAGAGGTGCTACGGGAGCCCAAGGAGGTAGAGGTCTATAGCTTGGAGCTCAAGGGGCTCCGGTTGCCCTTTCTGGATATCTATCTAGAATGTTCGAAGGGCACCTACGTGCGGACCTTGGCCCACGACATAGGGGAGAGGTTGGGCTGTGGAGGACACCTCTACGCCCTGACCCGTCTGAGGAACGGCCCCTTCGGCATAGAGGAAGCCTGGGAACTGGAGGAGGTCGTCGAACTGGCAAAGAAGGGCAAGCTCAAGGAGGCCATCCTTCCCATGGCCGATGCTCTCTCCTTCCTGCCCGCTGTCAAGGTGGGGCAAAGGGAGCTCTACACGATCCTTCACGGCGGATCTGTAAGCCTCAAGGACGGTGGCGAGGAGGGACGGGTGAGGCTCTTGGACGAAGAGGGGGGACTTGTGGCCGTTGGGGTCGCCGAAAGGATGGGGAGGGAGTTGAGGGTGAGGCCCCTCAGGGTCTTCGCAAGGGGTTATAATTAGAAGTCGAGGAGGTAAGGTTCCATGGCGTTGGATCCGGAGAGGAAGAAGCAGATCATAGAGGAGTTTCGTCTACACGAAAAGGACACGGGATCTCCCGAGGTCCAAGTCGCTTTGCTCACCGAGAGGATCAACTACCTGACGGAGCACTTCAAGGTCCACAAGAAGGACCTGCACTCCCGCTACGGCTTGATAAAGCTGGTGAACCGCAGGAGGAAACTGCTCGACTACCTGAAGCGGGAGGACCTGGGGCGCTACCGAAAGGTCATCGAGCGGCTTGGTCTGAGGAAGTAGGGAGGTCGAAGGAGGTCCGGAGATGGGAAGGATCGCCTTAGAGTGGGCAGGTAGGGAGTTGGTGTTGGAGACGGAGGAGGTGGCCCGTCAGGCCGACGGGGCCGTGATGGTCAGGTATGGGGAGACGGTGGTCCTTGTGACGGCGGTCTCGTCCCGTGAGCCGAGAGAGGTCGATTTCCTGCCCCTTCTGGTCAACTACGTGGAGATGACCTTCGCCGCCGGTAGGATCCCCGGCGGCTTCTTCAAGAGGGAGGGGAGGCCCACGGATCAGGAGATCCTCTCCTCTCGATTGATCGATCGGAGCCTTCGTCCCCTCTTCCCCGAGGGCTACAGCTACGACACCCAGGTCATCGCCACGGTGCTCTCCGTGGACCAGGAGAACGACCCCGCTTTCCTGAGCATAATCGGGGCCTCCGCCACCTTAGGGCTCTCGGACGTCCCCTTTGGCGGCCCGGTGGTGGGGGTCAAGGTGGGCTTCATCGACGGTCAATACGTCATCAATCCCACCATGAGCGAACTGGACAGGAGCCTCCTCGACCTAGTGGTGGCGGTGAACCGCGACGGCATCGTGATGGTGGAGGGCGGCGGCAAGATGGTCAAGGAGGAGGTGTTGCTCGAGGCCATCTTCAAGGGTTACGAGGCTGCCAAGCCCATCCTCGAACTGCAAGAGGAGATGAGGGAGCAGTGGGGCAAGCCCAAGAGGTCCTTTTCCTCCCCGGAGAAGGGCGGCCCCCTCTGGGAGGAGGTGAGGGGGTACTGTCTCCCCGTGATCCAAGAGGCCTTCCAGACGACCTCCAAGATCGAGCGACGGGACAGGATGGCCCAGTTGCAGAAGGAAGTCCTGGAGAGGTTTGGGGGCGAGGACCCCGCCGCCCAGGCCCTGGTCAAGAGGGCCTTCGAGGGTGCGGAGAGGGAGGTGGTGAGGTCTTGCGTCCTGAAGGAGGGCCGCAGGATCGACGGCAGGGGGTTCACCGACATAAGGCCTATAAGCTGCGAGGTAGGGCTCCTGCCCCGCACCCATGGCTCGGCCCTCTTCAGACGGGGGGAGACCCAGGTGCTGGTCACCACCACCTTCGGCACCTCGGAGGACGAGCAGAAGGTGGAGTCGCTGCTGGAGGGCGAGGTCTACAAGCACTTCATGCTCCACTACAACTTCCCCCCTTACTGCGTGGGGGAGGTGTCCCCCTTGAGAGCCCCTAGTCGCCGGGAGATCGGCCACGGTGCCCTGGCAGAGCGGGCCCTGCAGCCGGTGCTGCCCTCCAAGGACGATTTCCCTTACACCATCAGGGTGGTATCAGAGGTCTTGGAGTCCAACGGCTCCTCCTCCATGGCCACCGTCTGTGGGGGTAGCCTCTCCTTGATGGACGCAGGGGTCCCGGTGTCCGCGGCCGTTGGGGGCATCGCCATGGGCTTGATGGTGGAGGACGGCCAGGTGGCCATCCTCACCGACATCTGCGGCGAGGAAGACCACCACGGCGACATGGACTTCAAGGTGGCCGGGACCAGCGAGGGGGTCACCTCCTTCCAGATGGACGTGAAGGTCCCCGGGATCTCCAAGGAGATCATGGAGCAAGCCCTGAGGCAGGCCCGTGAGGCGAGGCTTGCGGTCCTGGAGGTGATGAACAGGACCTTGGATCAACCCCGCAAGGAGCTCTCCAAACACGCCCCGAGGATCGTGACGCTGCAGATAAACCCCGACAAGATCCGCAACGTCATAGGCCCCTTGGGCAAGAACATCCGCTCCATCATCGAGAAGACAGGCTGCAAGATCGACATCGAGGAGGACGGCCTCGTGAGGATAGCCTCCCCCAACCCGGAGGCCATCGAGGAGGCGATAAAGCTGGTGAAGCAGTCCGCTGCCGAGGCTAAGCTCGGGGAGGTCTACATCGGCACCGTGAAGAGGGTCACCGACTTCGGCGCCTTTGTGGAGATCATGCCGGGGCTGGAGGGCCTGATCCACATCTCGCAGTTGGCCGAGGGGCGGGTCAGGAAGGTCACCGACGTGGTCAAGGTGGGGGACCAGGTGAAGGTGAAGGTGATAGAGATAGACGAGTACGGCCGCGTCAGGCTCTCCCGGAAGGCCGTCCTGCAGGAGGAGCGGAGGAAGCCTCCTCCCCAACAGAAGCGCCCCATCCATCAGCGCCGCCGGAGGTTTTAGTGCCCCAGGACAAGACGATCCTTCGGAACGGGATCCGCGTGGTCACCGAGTCCCTCCCCTACGTGGAGTCGGTGGCGGTGGGGGTCTGGGTGGAGGTGGGCTCAAGGGACGAGGCGATCGACGAGAGGGGCCTCTGCCACTTCATCGAGCACACGGTCTTCAAGGGCACCGAACGCAGGAGTGCCCTCGAGATAGTCAAGGAGATCGAGGCGGTGGGCGGCAGCATCAACGCCTTCACCTCCAAGGAGTACACCTGTTTTCACGCCAAGGTCCTGAAGGGGGACCTCCCCCTGGCCCTGGACGTCCTGAGCGACCTGCTCTCCAGGCCCCTCTTCGATCCGGAGGAGGTCGAGAGGGAGAAGATGGTGGTGCTGCAGGAGATCAAGCTGACGGAGGACACCCCCGAGGAGCACATCCACGACCTCTTCAACCGTTCCTTCTGGGGGGACCATCCCCTAGGGGTCCCCATCGCTGGGGAGGAGGGGACCGTGAAGGCCTTCAGCAGGGACAAGGTCCTCGACTTCTTCGCCCGCCATTACAGGGCCCCGAGGATGGTGGTGGCCGCCGCCGGGAACCTCCGCCACGAGGAGGTGGTGGAAGTGGTGGAGGCCTGTCTGGGGCACCTGCCGGAAGAAGGAGGGGAACTCCAGAGGCGGAGCCCTGAGAGGGTTGAAGGGGGGCTTAAGGTCTTTGAGAAGGAGCTGGAGCAGGTCCACCTCTGTCTCGGGGTGAGGGCCCCCTCCCATACCGACCCGCGGCGTTTCCCCGTCATGGTGCTCAACACCCTGCTCGGGGGCAACATGAGCTCGAGGCTCTTTCAGGAGGTGAGGGAGAAGAGGGGCCTCACCTATTCCATTTACTCCTTCTTCAACACCTACGCCGATGCGGGGGTCCTGGGGGTCTACGCGGGGACCACCCCCGAGGAGCTCCCTGAGGTCCTGGAGCTCATCTCCAAGGAGCTGAAGGAGCTGAGGGAAGGGAGGCTCAGCAAAGGCGAAGTGGCGGTGGCCAAGGAGTACCTGAAGGGGGGGATGGTCTTGAGCCTGGAGAACCCCGAGGGGAGGATGGCGCGGCTCGCCAAGAACGAGATCTACTTCGGACGCTACATCCCCCCCAAGGAGACCTTGCGCGAGATAGACGGGGTCTCGTTGGGGAAGGTATTGGAGGTGGGGGAGGAGTTTCTCAACGGCTCTAGGCCCTGTCTGGTGATGTTAGGGGAGGTGCAAGGGGGGGAACTTCCGCCCCTTTGATGGAGCGGTGAAGGTCTTGGTCAAGAGGCTGCGAAAGGGGGGCCCCTTGCCCCGTTATATGAGCGAAGGGGCCTCGGGGCTTGACCTTTTCGCGGCCCTGGATGGTCAAGAGGTGCTGATCCCCCCGGGACGGTGGGCCCTCATCCCTACGGGGGTGGCCCTGGCCATCCCCCCTGGCTACGAGGGCCAGGTGAGGCCCAGAAGTGGTCTGGCCCTTCAGCACGGGGTGACGCTGCTCAACCCCCCCGGGACCATCGATGCCGATTACCGCGGTGAGGTGAAGGTCATCCTGGTGAACCTGGGGACCGAGCCCTTCAGGGTCAGGGACGGCGATCGGATAGCCCAGTTGGTGATCCAGCCCGTCCTGAGGGTGGAGCTCGAGGAGGTGGATGAGCTGCCTCCCACTTCGAGGTCGGGAGGGGGCTTCGGCCACACGGGGAGGTGAAGGATGAGGCTTGGCTTGATGGCTGATACCCACGACAACCTCCGGATGATAGAGAGGGCCGTGAGGGTCTTCGAGGGCGAAGGGGTCGATGCGGTCCTTCACGCCGGTGATTTCATAGCCCCCTTCGCCTTGCGGGCCCTGAAGGAGGCCCTGAAGGTCGACCTCTACGGGGTCTTCGGGAACAACGACGGCGAGAGGACGGGCCTGAAGGCCCTGCTGGGGGACCGCCTCCTCCCTGCCCCTGCCCTTTGGGAATTGGGGGGCTGGAGGGTGTTGTTGGCCCACGAGTTGACCCCTGAGGGGGCCAGGGCCCTGGCCGAGGGAGGTGCCCTGCGGCTCGTGGCCTTCGGCCACACCCACGAGGCCCTGGTCGAGCGGCTCGGGGAGACCCTTATCGTCAACCCCGGGGAGGCCGGCGGCTGGCTCTACGGCCGTCCCACCGTGGCGGTGGTGGACCTGCGAGAGCTCAAGGTGGAGATAAGGCCCCTCGATGGATGAGCTGGCAGACGCCTACCTGCACTACTTGGCGGTGGAGAAGGGCCTCTCGCGGAACACCCTGGAGGCTTACAGCAAGGACATCAAGGCCTTCATCGAGTTCCTCGAGGGCCGGTCGTTGCCGGACCTCCGCGGGGTGGACCGACGCACTGCCCTCCAATTCGTGAAGGCCCTGGAGTCCAAGGGCCTCTCCCTGAGGAGCATCAACAGGTCGCTGGTGGCGGTGAGGGGCTTCTTCCGCTTCTTGGTGAGGGACGGATACCTGGAGGAGGACCCCTGGGAGGAGATGGGCTTGCCGTCTCTGCCCAGGCGCCTGCCGGAGGTGCTGACCGAGGGGGAGGTGGAGAGGTTGCTCGAGCAGCCCGATCCTTCGACCCCCTTGGGGATGAGGGATGGAGCGCTTCTGGAGCTGCTCTACGGTACGGGGATGAGGGTCTCGGAGGCCTCCGACCTGAGGCTCGAGGCCCTGCAGCTCGACCTCGGTTTCGTCACCGTGAAGGGAAAGGGGGGCAAGGAGAGGGTGGTCCCCTTGGGGGAGGTGGCCAAGGAGCGGGTGGTGCTCTACCTGAAGGAGGGGAGGCCGTCCTTGGCGAAGGGCTCAGCTTCCCCCTACCTCTTCCTCAACCCTCGAGGGGGGAAGTTGAGCAGGCAGGGGGTGTGGAAGGTGGTCAAGCGCTACGCCTTGGCCGCAGGCATCAAGACCCGCATCACCCCCCACACCCTGCGCCATTCCTTCGCCACCCACCTCCTGCGGCGTGGGGCGGACCTGCGGTTCGTGCAGGCCATGTTGGGCCATGCAGACATCAGCACCACCCAGATCTACACCCACGTGGACCGGGAGTACCTCCGGGAGCTCCACCGCCGTTTCCATCCTCGCCCTTGAACCCTCCGGGAGGGCCGTGATAACCTTCACAAGGATGAAGCCCCCCTTGACCTACAAGGAGGCCGGTGTAGACCTTGAGGCGGCGGATCGCTTCGTAGAGCTACTGAAGGGCCTCTCCTCGAGGACCCACAAGCCCTGGGTGCTGCACGGGGTGGGGGGTTTCTCCTCCCTGGTGAGCATCCCCCCGGGGTTCAGGAGGCCCCTTCTGGCTGCGGCCACCGACGGTGTGGGGACCAAACTCAAGGTCGCGTTCGCCATGGACCGATACGATACGGTGGGGGTGGATCTGGTGGCCATGTGCTTGAACGACCTCCTCACCATCGGTGCAAGGCCCCTCTTCTTCCTCGATTACTTCGCCACCGGTAAGCTGGCCCCGGAGAGGGACAGGGCGCTGATGGAGGGGATAGTCAGGGGCTGCCAAGAGGCCGACTGTCCCCTGGTGGGCGGCGAGACGGCCGAGATGCCCGGTTTCTACCTCGAGGGGGAGTTCGACCTCGCTGGCTTCGCCGTAGGTGTGGTGGAGGAGGAGAGGGTGGTGGACGGCAGGGGCATAAGGCCGGGGGACAGGATCGTGGGCTTGGCCTCTCGGGGCCTCCATTCCAACGGCTTCTCCCTGGTCAGGCGGGCCTTGCTCGAGGGAATGGGCCTCGAGCTCGAGCAGTGGATCGAGGAGTTGGGGAGGCCCTTGGGGGAGGAGCTGTTGGAGCCCACGAAGATCTACGTGAGAACGGTCCTTGGGCTCCTGGAGGAGTTCCCCGTAAAGGGGATGGCCCACATCACCGGAGGGGGGCTGCCCGGAAACATCTCGCGGGTCCTCCCAGAGGGATGCAAGGCGGTGATAGACAGGGGGAGCTGGACCCCCCAGCCCATCTTCGGCCTTATCCAAAGGGCAGGGGTGCCTGAGGAGGAGATGTGGCGGACCTTCAATATGGGGGTTGGTTTCGTCATGATCTGCGATGGGGATGTGGCCCAAGGGCTCGTAGAGGAGGCGAGCCGGAGGGGTGAGGAGGCCTTCTTGATGGGCGAGGTCAGGGAGGGGAAGGGGGTGGTCCTTGAGGGCTGAGAGGGTCCTGGTGAGCGCTTGCCTCTTGGGGCTCAGGTGTCGTCACGACGCCCTTCCTCTGGACCCCCTTCGGCTGCCAGAGGGGCTCTGCCCGGTGCCCCTCTGTCCGGAGCAGCTCGGGGGGTTGCCCACCCCGAGGCCCCCGGCCCAGATGGTGGGAGGTGATGGGGTGGCGGTCCTCGAGGGGCGTGCCAGGGTGGTGGACCAAAGGGGTGAGGACGTCACAGAGGCCTTCCTTCGGGGGGCCGAGGAGGCGGTGAAGGTCGCCCGACTCCTCGGCATCCGGAGGGCCTTTCTCAAGGAGAAGAGCCCCTCCTGCGGTGTCAAGTACACCCACCGGGACGGTGAGCTGGCGGAGGGGATGGGCGTTACAGCGGCCGCCCTCAGAGGGGCGGGGGTCCAAGTCATGAGCGAGGAGGAGCTCAGGTGATGCCTTGGAAGGAGGTCGCCTTTCAACTCACGGGGGGTTTAGGGCTCTTCTTCATCGGCATGAGGTTCATGTCGGAGGGCCTTCAGAAGACCGCCGGCGACAAGCTCCGCCGGGTCTTGGAGATCCTCACCAACAACCGCCTGGTGGCCGCCCTGGTAGGACTGGTGGTCACGGCCATCATCCAGTCCTCCAGCGCCACCACGGTGATGACGGTGAGCTTCGTCAACGCCGGCCTGATGGAGTTGAGGCAGGCCATCGGGATCGTCCTCGGGGCCAACATCGGCACTACCGTCACAGCCCAGATCATCGCCTTCAAGATCCACCACTACGCGCTGCCGGCCCTGGGGGTCGGGGTGGGGTTTAGGCTCTTCTCCAGGAGCAGCCGTTGGAGGTACCTCGGAGAGGTGATCATGGGCTTCGGGATGCTCTTCTTCGGCCTCTCCATCATGAAGGAGGCCATGGAGCCCTTGAAGGCCTCCGAGGTGGTGAGGAACACCTTCGTGAGGTTCGACGGCAACCCCCTGTTCGGCGTCTTGGTCGGTACGATCTTCACCATCCTGATGCAGTCATCCAGCGTCACCGTCGGCATCGTCATGACCTTGGCCTCCTCGGGTCTCCTCTCCTTCAAGGGGGCTGTGGCCCTGGTCCTCGGGGACAACATCGGCACCACCGTCACGGCCCAGTTGGCGGCCACCGGTGCCAACACCGCTGCCCGCAGGACCGCCTGGTGTCACACCATGTTCAACGTCCTGGGGGTGGCCTACGTCCTGCTGCTGCTCCCCTACTTCCTTAGGTTGGTCGACCTCCTCTCCCCTGGTCCCGCGGACCTCGCCGTCAGGACCATGGAGCAGGCCAAGCTCTACGGCATGACCTTGGGGGACAAGCCCTTCATCGCCCGTCACATCGCCAACGCCCACACCCTCTTCAACGTCGTCAACACCCTCATCTTCCTCCCCCTCTTCGGGGTCCTGGCCAGGATATCATCCTGGATTGTGCCCCAGAGGGAGGGGGAGGAGGGATACCACCTGGTCTACTTGAACTCCAAGATGATCACCTCCCCGCCCATCGCGGTGGAGGAGGCTAGGAAGGAGACCGTGAGGATGGCCAGGCTGTCCAGGAGGATGGTCGACCTCTCCATGGACGCCCTCTTCTCCAGTAGGCTGGACCAAGTCGAGGAGGTGAAGAAGCTCGAGGGGATCGTGGACATGCTCCAGAGGGAGATCACCACCTTCCTGGTCAACGTCTCCCACCACTCCATCACCCCTGAGACCTCCAAGGAGATAAACTCCATCCTCCACATGGTGAACAACATCGAAAGGATAGGCGATCACGCCGAGATCCTCTCCAATCTGGTGGATCGCAAGGCGCGGCTACGGCTCCCCTTCACCCCTCAGGCCGAGGCGGATCTGCGGGAGCTCTACGGCGTCACCAGGGAGTTCATCGACCTGGTGATAGAGGGGATAAGGGACAAACGGAAGGACATAAAGCCCCTGGCAGACGCCCTTGAGGCGAGGATCAACCAGATGGAGGACAGCATGCGCGAAGCCCACATCCAACGGCTCAACGCGGGGATCTGCGCCGTGGACGCCGGCCTCGTCTTCATAGACATGCTCACCAGCTTCGAGAAGATAGGTGACCACTGCTTCAACATAGCGGAGGCAGTGGTGGGGATCAAATGAGGGAATCCCTGGCGGGCAAGAGGGTCCTCATCGTAAGGCTCAGCTCCCTCGGTGACCTCATCCTGGTGCTCCCCACCTTCAAGGCCCTTCGGGACCGTTACCCCGATGCCTACATCGCCTGGTTAGTCCAGGATTCCCTCAAGGAGCTCCTCGAGGGCACCGAGGGGCTCGATGAGATAATCCCCGTCAGGCTCCTCTCGGTGACCGATAAGTACGCCTCGCCAGGGCGCTGGTTTCAGGGGTTTCGAGGCCTGGTGCAGGGGCTGCTGGAGACGGCCAAGATCTTCAGGCAGCGGGGCTTTGAGGTGGTCCTGGAGTTTCAGGGGCTGATGAAGAGCGCCCTCTTCGCCTTCCTCAATCGGAAGGCCTCCCGCTACGGCTTCAGGAACGCGCGGGAGTTGAGCCCCTTGCTGCTCAACCGTCCCCTCTTCATCCGCGACAAGGGCCGTCACGCGGTGGACAACTATCTGCAGTTCGCCGCCCACTTCGGCTGCCCCACCGCTGAGGTGTCCTTTCCCCTGCACATCCCGAAGGAGGCCCAGGACCGCATGGACCGCCTCCTGGCCTCCCATGGCCTCAAGGAGGGAGAACCCCTGATCTTCATCTGCGCCACGGCCCGGTGGCAGAGCAAGTTCTGGCACCAGGAGGGCTTCGCCCGCGTGGCCGACGAGCTGGTCGAACGCTACGGGGCGAAGGTCCTGTTCTCGGGCCTCCCCGCCGAAAGGGCCTATCTGGATGGGATTAGGGCCCGGATGCGTCACGGTGCCATCGTGGCCGCAGGCCTCACCGGGATCAAGGACTTCCTCGCCCTGCTCAGGCGTTGCTGCCTCTACGTGGGGGTCGATTCCGGTGCCATGCACGCTGCCAGGGCCCTTGGGGTGCCCGTAGTGGCCCTGTTCGGCCCCTCGGACCCCAGGTGGATAGGACCTTACGGGCAGAGGGGAGGGGTGGTAAGGGTGGATGTGCCCTGTTCCCCATGCAATCGCCGTCGCTGTCGTGAGAGGACCTGTATGTTGGAGATAACCCCCCAGATGGTCCTCGAGGAGATGGAGAGGGTGATAGGTAGGCGATCCCCCTTGGCAGAACCCCGAGGTGCCTGAAAGGATGCGGAGGGAAGACAGGGCGACTTCAAGGGAAGAGGCCTTAAACCTGTTGGAGAGGGCCGTTTACGGGGTGTTGTCCACGGCTTCGAAAAATGGGGTGCCTTATGGCGTTCCCGTCCATTTCTGTCTTGTTGGAGACTGCGTATATTTCCACTGCGCCGTTGAAGGACGCAAGATCGAAAACCTCAGCCAGAACAAACGCGTCTCCTTCTGCGTGGTTGGGGAGGTAGAGGTCCTACCCGATAGCTTCAGCACCAGATACGAGAGCGTTATCGTCGATGGCGAAGTAGAAGAGGTGTTCGAAGGGGAAAAGGAAGCAGCGTTAGACCCGACTTTGACACTTCCTCGCCCTGAATCCGGCTGTCGAGGGGCAAAAATGGCTTAACCATGCGGTGTTCGTCCGAAGACAAGACCAATTTGTAGTGCTGCGTTTGATGTTTTTGGGTCTTGACAAATGGGAAAGACTGTGGGATCATGCAGGTGCTGTGTTTGTCAGGACCAAGACCTACAAAAACAAGGACGGCTCCAGGAGGACCTACCTTCAC
>Ga0190360_1000116_pt1 | contig 43074 bp, 44 predicted proteins | sample 48721834_MG_FD_161271 | JGI IMG/M metagenome (GOLD analysis project Ga0190360, IMG submission 161271) | Hydrothermal vent microbial mat bacterial communities from Southern Trench, Guaymas Basin, Mexico - 4872-18-3-4_MG | ecosystem: Environmental > Aquatic > Marine > Hydrothermal vents >...
TGGCCGCCGAGCTAGCGCCTGAGGAGCCTCGCTTCTGGCGGCTGCTGGCCGAATTTTCACTCATGCATCACTATGACCTGGAATCCATCGGCAAGCCAGCTGCCCGAAACGCTCTGGCCCTGGATCCGCGCGACGGACGTTCCTGGGCAGCTCTGGGCCAGATCCACCTTCTGCAGGAGCAAACGCTTCTCGCACAGCGCTGCCTTTACCAGGCCATCGTGCTCGATCCACTCGACGCCGAGATACAATTGCGCTACGGCATGCTGCAACAGGTGCTGGGAGAACTGCGGGCGGCGCGGGCGGCTTTTGAGCTGGCCTCGCGGTTGGATCCCCAGGGGAAGGAAGGGGCGCTGGCTGGCCGGCTCCTGGAAACTCTTTTCCCCTAGCTTCCTAATAACCCCCCCAAGGCTATGCTAGAATGCGGTCCATGCCGCTCCGCAAGATGACCTTGTTGAGAAGCTATAGCGTCTTGATCACGCTTCTGGCCCTCGCCAGCTGCCAGCTCTTCAATATGGAAGTCGCTCCAGGTCAGGTGCTCTTCCAAGATGAGTTCTCCCTTCCCTCCAGCGGGTGGGATCGCTATCAAGACGACACCTACATGGCCGATTACGATGATGGCGAATACAAGCTGATCCTCCACACCCCTCAAACGCTCGCCTGGAGCGTGCCGGGTATCCAATTGCAAGATGCCAGGATGCGAGTGCAAGCCAGACGCGCCGACGGCCCGGAGGATAATCTCTTCGGCCTGATCTGTCGCTACCGCGGACCCGGCGACTTCATCTTCTTTGCCATCGCCAGTGATGGCTATGCAGGGATCGGCCGATTTGCAGCCGGGCAGCGGACGCTTCTATCGGATGAATCCTTGCTTCCGACCGGATCGCTTATTCTGCCGGATGGCGTCAACATCATCGAAGCCGATTGCGTTGGCGAACGCCTGACGCTGCGCATCAATGGCGTCGAAGTGGCCCACGCCAAAGACCCCGACCCCGCACCAGGCGATGTCGGCTTGCTGGCGGGCGCCTACGAGGAGGCCGGCGTGGATATCCGCTTCGACCGCTTTTCGGCGCTACAACCTTGATCGGATCGTGCGATGCGCGTGTTCCTGGATGCCATCGGTTGCCGCCTGAATCAAAGCGAGCTCGAGCAAATTGGACGCCAGCTCCGCGCGTATGGACACTTGCTCGTGTCGGATCCAGCCGAAGCCCAACTCGCGGTAGTCAATACTTGCACGGTGACGGCCAGAGCAGCCGCCGATTCGCGAAAATGCATCCGCCGGGCTGCCAGGAACGGAAATGTCCGGGTAATCGTGACCGGCTGCTGGTCCACCCTGGCGCCGGACGAAGCCGCATCGCTGCCTGGCGTTTCGAGGGTGATACCCAACGCCCAGAAGGACCACCTGGTTTCGATCATTCTCGATCAAGCCGGCCGCCCGCCGGACGCTGATCCGCAGGTCCGGAAGCCACTCCCGGGCAGGCGGGCCCGCACCCGCGCCTTCATCAAGGCACAGGATGGCTGTGACCAGCATTGCACCTACTGCCTGACGACGCGGGCTCGCGGGCCCTCGCGAAGTCGCCCTCTTGACGAGATTCTGGGGGACATCGAATGGGCAATCGCCGGCGGCGTACAAGAGGTGGTGCTCACTGGCGTCCAATTGGGGGCTTGGGGCCGGGACCTTCGCCCCCAGCAAACCCTCTCCGATCTGGCACGCGGCATTCTTCAAAGGACTGGCCTGCAGCGCCTCCGGTTCTCATCCGTGGAGCCTTGGGATATCCCTGAGGGCTTCTTCACCCTCTGGGAAGATGCGCGCCTGTGCCGTCACCTGCACCTTCCCCTGCAATCCGGCTGCGCGGCCACGTTGCGCCGCATGGGCCGCATAACAAAGCCCGATGAATATCGCGATTTGATTGCACGCGCCCGGTCGGCCATCCCAGGCATCGCCATCACGACCGACATCATTGTGGGGTTTCCAGGTGAGAGCGAGCAAGAGTTTGAGGAGAGCCTGAGGTTTGTGCGGGCCGCAGGCTTCGCCGGCGGGCATGTCTTCACCTACTCCGAAAGGCCGGGGACGCCTGCCACCCGTTTGCCCGACCGCATCCCGGAAACCGTTCGCAAGGAACGTAGCGTGCGCATGCGCCAAGCATTTGAGGAATCGGCTCGTAGCTACCGCCGCTCGTTCATCGGGAACGTGCTACCTGTGCTCTGGGAAAGCCGCGCCAGATCGAAGGGAGAGGACCGCCGCCTGCTCGGCTTGGCCGACAACTATTTGCGCATTGAGGCGCATGCGCGCGACGATCTCCGGAATACCATTTCAGATGTTCTCCTCGAATCCGAGGATCCCCTCACCGGCAGGCTGCAAGGCAGGATTTTGGGTACCGGGCACGCCTTATAGCGACCGAACCTACTCACTTTCGGCCCGGCGTCTCTCCAAGGCAACGCCTCCGAAGCTACAATCGCCTTGCTGGCGAGGCCGTTCGCCCTCTTGTGGCTATGCGCAACGGGGATGGTTTCACACTCGCATTCGACACGAGACCCCAGGTATAATTGGAGCTATGCTGAGCAAATCACAACTCGAAGACGATCTGAAGCAGGCTATGCGCGCCGGCGACGATCTCCGCAAGCGCACGCTTCGCATGGCGCTATCCGCAATAAAGCTGGCCGAAGTGGATAAGCGCCGCGAGCTCGAGGAAGGGGAGCTTCTCGCCATTCTCCAGAAGGAGGTCAAGTCGCGGAAGGAAACCCTCGAAGAAGCCAGAGCGCTTGGCAGGGAAGACCTCGCCGAAGCCGCCCAGGCCGAGATCGAAATCCTTCAAACCTACCTGCCCCAGCCTCTGAAGCCGGAGGAAATCGAGCGCATCGCCCGGGACACGATCGCACAAGTGGGCGCGGCAACCCCCCAGGATATGGGCAGGGTCATGAAGGAGCTGATGCCCCGGATGCAGGGCCGCGCCGATGGCAAGCTCGTGAGCGACATCGTCCGCCGGCTTCTCAGCGACTCCTGATCCCATGCAGGAAATCCCCGAGTCCCCTCTGACCACGCTGGAACGCCTGCGCCGGATGTGGCTTTCGGCGAGGCTGTGGTTCATCTTGCTGTTGGGCCTAGCGGGTACCGTTCTCGCCCTTTCCCTGCCCATCAGCGGGGATCAGCAAACATTCGGACTCGAGGTCGGGGATGTCGCCCCGCAGGATATCCTGGCGCCCTACGCCCATTCCTACGTGAGCGAAGTGCTCACGGACCGTGAGCGCCAAGCGGCCGCGGACAGCGTTCCACAGGTATATGATCCACCCGATCCCGATATCACTCGCGAACAGCTCGAAAAGCTGCGCGGCACGCTGGCATTCATCGATTCCGTGCGAGCTGACAACTTTGCCACGCAGGAACAGAAGCTGGTCGACCTCCAGGGCCTGACATATGTCAGCCTCGATCGAGAAACCGCGCTCACCATCCTGAGCCTTCCGGACGAAGCCTGGGAAGCTGTTAAGGCCGAGACGCTTGCGGTCGTGGAGCGGGTGATGCGCAGTGAGATCCGCCCAGGGCGCGTGGAGGAAGCCCGCAGAACCATCCCGGCGCTGGTGAGCATTCAACTGGCCGAGGACTGGGCCGCCCTCGTGGAAAAACTCGCCCCAGCCTTCGTGGCGGTCAATGCCCAGCTGAACGAGGAGGCAACCGCGGTCGGCAAAGATGCAGCACGCAGAGCCGTTGAGCCGGTGACGAAATCCTACGCAGCGGGGGAAGCCATCGTCAACCGAGGGGATATCGTCACCGAGGTCGAGCTGGAGGCCTTGGAGGAGTACGGCCTGCTCAAGCCACCACAGCCCTGGAAGGATGTAGCCATCCGCACGCTGCTGGTGCTCTTGCTCGGCGGTTCCTTCACACTCTACGCCTATCGGGCACACCCCCAGCAAATCACGCAGCCCAACCTGGCCTTCACCATCAGCCTGCTCTTCATTTTCAACGCCTTCGCCATGCAAATCATGATTCCCGGCCGCACGGTCCTGCCCTACCTCTTCCCGGCGGCGACCCTGCCCATTCTGCTGGCCGTGTTCTTTAGCCCGGGGGTTGGCATCATGTCCGCGCTGGTGACCGGCGCGCTGGCTGGCTACCTGGCGCCTCGCGGCCTCGAGATGGCCCTATACGTCATGACCGCCGGGCTGCTGGCGGCGTTGATGATCGGCAAGGCAGAACGGCTGGGCTCCTTCATATGGGCCGGCCTGGCAGCAGCGGTGGGCGCGGCGGTCGTGATCGTGATCTTCCGCATCCCTGATCCAACCACCGACCTGGTAGGCAAGGCCTCCTTGCTCGGCGCGGCCATGATCAGCGGGCTGCTATCCGCTAGCTTGAGCTTTGGTTTGCTGCTGGGAATCGGCAACCTGCTGGGCATCACCACCAACCTGCAACTAATTGAGCTATCGCGGCCAGACCACCCCTTGCTGCAGCAAATTCTGACCAATTCGCCCGGCACCTATCAACACAGCCTACAGGTGGCAAATCTAGCCGAGCAGGCTGCTCGCGCCATCGGGGCCAACGCCTTGCTCACCCGCGTCGGCGCGCTGTACCACGACCTCGGCAAATCGCTGCGGCCACAATTCTTCATCGAAAATCAGGTGGCGGGGCAGAATATCCATGAGCAGCTCGATCCAAGCACCAGCGCGGATATGATCCTCATGCATGTCCGGGAAGGCCTGGAACTAGCCCGCAAATACCGCATCCCGCCAAGCATCCGGGCTTTTATCACCGAACATCATGGTACGATGCAAGCCTCCTTCCAATACCACGAAGCCATCGAGGCTGCCGGGGGCGACGAGAGCCGGATTAACCCACGCGATTTCACCTACCCCGGACCTCGCCCACGATCGCGTGAAACCGCTCTGGTCATGCTTGCCGACGGCGTGGAAGCTGCGGCGCGCGCTGAAACACCCCAAACCGAGGAGGAGATCGATAAGCTTGTTCGTTGGGTGATCGAAGATCGCATGGCCAAGGGGCAGCTCGATCGCACCGATCTTACCCTCAAGGACCTGGATACCATACGGCGCTCCTTCGTGAAAACCCTCAAGAATATGTACCATCCGCGGCTCCGTTACCCGAATGGCGCACCCGAAAACGAGGGTCCACCGGAGGAGAGTCGACCCCCAGCGGAAGAAACTCAGCCCACGGTCACACCATGAGGCACCAGATCCATCTCGAGCTTGGCCAGGCCACAGCCTCCCTGCGTCCCCCAATCGAGAAGGCCGCCCGGGCAGCCCTCGAGCACGAAGACGCCCCCGAGGGCCGGCTTACGGTGGTCCTTGCCGATGAAGACACGATTCGCGAACTAAACCGCCGCTATGCCGGCATCGACATGGCTACAGATGTGCTTTCCTTCCCAGATGGAACTGCCGATCCCTCGGATGGACTGACCTACTTTGGCGATATTCTTATCGCCCTGCCGGTGGCAGAACGGCAGGCCCTGGAACGCGGCATCTCTCTCTCCGAGGAGCTTCAGGTGCTGGTTGTCCATGGCGCCCTTCATCTTCTGGGGCACGATCATGCAGACCCGGAAGGCAAGCAGCGGATGTGGGCCGTCCAGGAAGCCTGCCTGAGATCACTCGACGTGAGCCCCAAGGCATGGACGCTGTAGGCCCGAAACGCCAGGTCCGCTCTCGCAAGGAGGCCTTCCGCTCCGCCCTCGCAGGCTGGTGGCATGTCCTGCGCACCCAGCGGAATGCTTGGATTCACGTTCTGGCAACCTTATCGGTCTGCGCTTTGGGCTTCTGGTTGCGATTGTCATCCCTTGAATGGGCAATTCTTTGGCTCGCGATTGGCCTGGTTTGGACGGCTGAGTTTGTGAACACGGCGCTTGAAGCGGTCGTGGACCTGGCGAGCCCGGATCTGCATCCCCTTGCCCGGGTGGGAAAGGATGTCGGCGCGGCTGCGGTTCTAATCGCAGCAGCCATTGCCGTCATCATCGGCCTGCTCATTCTGGGGCCTCCACTCCTGAGTCAGTTGCCGCCCTAGCCACGGTGCGGCCAGGACTGCAAGCGGATTGCTTGCGGATACGTTCTATGCCATAATCATCACAGGCCTGGCGGGAAACATCAGCCCGAGCGGAAAGACGGGTATGACCTCCGACGAAGTCCGTGGCAGCCTGTACACCGCTGCCACCTCCCAATTGGACATCCAGAACCCGATGCAGGCCCTCACGGGCTTACTGGAACTCACATGCCAGCTTCTCGGCACCGAGAGAGCCGCGCTCTACGAGTTAGATACGGGCGAGGGGAGCTTCCAACCTCGCCTGTCCCACGGCATTGAGCTGAGTGAACTCGGTCGCGTCGCCTCTCAATTCGAGCATACGGTGCTGAAGCGGGCCATCAACGGACAGCGTGCCGCAGCCACCAGCGGGCAATCCGGCGCGTTGGGCCTGCCCCTGGCTCCGGGTATCGTAGCCTGTGCGCCCTGTATCACCAACGACCAAACCATCGGCCTGCTCTTCGTCGCCAGCGAAACACTGGATGCGTTCGATGACGCCGCTCTGGCCACGCTCGAGGTGCTGGCCGCACGGGCCGCCGAGATCTTCGCACTCGCCCGTCAGACGGCCGGCCAGACATACTTGCTCCATAAGCTTTCGCTCCTCTATCAAGCGAGCCACGCCATCACCGGCACGCGCGACCGGCAAGAGGCCATCCGCCAAACCGCCTCGCACCTGCTCAAAGCCACTTCGGCGGACATCTGTGAGGTGCTCCTGCTCGATGGTGGCTCAGGAGAGACCATCCGCTTCCGACAGCAGCTGGGGAAATCCATGCAGCAGAACGTTGTCACGCTCGTGGCGGACAACATGCCAGATTACCCCATCCACCGGGAGGTTCTTGAAACCCTCAAGCCCAAGACGATCAGCCTGCGGCCGCCGGTGGGCTCCGCCAAGGACATCGCCATGCTCGATGCTGAAGGGGTGGCCACTGCCTCGATCTTCCCGCTGGCCACCCGCAACGAGGCTCTCGGGCTTGTGCGCCTGATCTACTCCCAACCCGGCCGGTCGATCACCGAACAGGAGATGGAGATCGCCCAGGCCATCGTGAACATCGGCGCGGTGGGGCTCCAGGACGCGCTTCATTTCGAGACCGCCGAAGCCCACGCCAGCCAGCTTGAGACCTTGGGGGAGATTGGTCGCGAGATGACCTCCACCCTCGATCTCGAGGACGCCCTGCAGAAGGCCATGGAACACACCCAGAACCTCCTGCGGGCGGAGGCAGTAGTGCTCTTTCTGCTGAACGAGAAGGGCGAGAAGCTGGTGCTCAAGGCCAGCGGCGGCGCCCGAATCCGCATCCGCGATGTCGCCATCCGCTTGGAAGAAGGGATTGCCGGCTGGGTAACCCGCAACAAGAAACCGCTCATCGTGAACGATGTGCGCGCCAACCCGCTCTACCACAGCGCCATCGACGGGCAGACTGGGTTGCTTACCACCTCGGTCCTGTGCGTTCCGCTTACCCGCCGCGGGGAGGCGATCGGGGTCATCGAGGCCATCAATCACCCCCGCGGGACCTTCACCGAGGCGGATCAGCGCCTGCTCTCTTCAGTCGCCTCCTGGGCGGCTGTCGCCCTCGACAACGCCAGTCTCTTCCGCAGTGTCGCCGATGAACGCCGGCGCCTCGAAACTACCCTGCGTGAGACGGCAGATGCCGTCGTGCTTACCGACAACAACGGCCGTATCATCCTTGTGAACCAGGCCGCGGGCCAAGTCTTTCGCATCAACCCTGAACTCGCCGAGGGCCGCTATGCAACCGAAATCTTCGTCGGCCACCCCCTTGGCGATTTGCTCATGGATGACGAGATAAGCCTTCCTACCACCCTCGAGGTGACGACCCCGACCGAGCGCGTGCTCTATGCCACTATCAGCGAGATCACAGATGTCGGACGCGTGGCGGTGATGCAAGATATTACTGCCCTGAAGCAAATCGACCGCATGCGCTCACAGCTGTTGGGAACCGCCGCCCACGATCTGAAGAACCCGCTCAATGCCATCCGCCTAGGCGCGGATTTACTCAACGATGCCCCTCTGAGCGAGCAACAGCGCAAAGCCCTCAATATGATGCAGCGCGCCACCGACAGCATGACTAACCTCATCACAGGGTTGCTCGAGACCATCAGGGTGGAGTCCACCTCTACTTTCTCCTATGAGCCCTTTCAGATTAATGACTTGATCCGCCGGGCCATCGAGGATTTGCGCCCGCTGGCCGAAGCCAAACAGCAGGACGTCACCTTCGAACCCCCGGATGATTCCATCCTCATTATGGGCGATCCCAACCGCCTGAATTCGGTCATGGGCAACCTCCTAAGCAACGCCATCAAGTTCTCCCCACCCAAGGCCGAGATCCACATCGAGCTCTCCGGGGATGATGACGAGGTGGTCGTGAGCGTGATCGATAACGGCCCAGGCATCCCCGAAGATGAAGTCCCGCGGGTTTTCGATCATCTCTTCCGTGGTCGAATCACCGTCCAAGATCCCAACAACCCCATCGAGGGAACTGGGCTGGGCCTGGCGCTCGCTAAGACAGTCATCGAACAACACGGCGGCCGAATATGGGTCACCAGCAAGGAGGGCGAGGGCAGCAACTTCAGTTTCGCCCTGCCGCGGGAGTCCACCCCTAAGACAGGATCCTTGCGGCAGGAGCGCGAGGATTAGAACCGCAGGCCCGCCAGTATCCCCGCCAATTTCCGCCCGCTAAAGATTGAAGCGCAAGAACCTCGCCCTTTTGGCCCGAATCTGGAGGCAAATGATGGGCAGCAATTCTTTCACCTTTGGTACTGTGGGAACGCCCCGCTCGACGCCCAGCAAACCCGGCGGCACGATCGGCACCATCGAGTACCTTGCCGGCCTGGGGCTGATGGCCTTCGAGATCGGCTGGGTGCGGGCCGTACGCGTTTCAGCGAAGACCTGCGCCTCGATCCGCGCCGCGGCGGAGAATGTCGGCGTCCAGCTCAGCGTGCACGCCCCCTATTACATCAACCTCAACGCCGATGAGGAGGAATGGCCCAAATCGCGCCAGCGGCTGATGGACGCCGCCCATTATGGCCACCTTGCCGGCGCCACCGACATCGTCTTTCACCCCGGATCATATTTCGGCAAAGACCCTCAGACGGTCTTGGAGACGGCCATCCCACGCCTGCGGGCGTGCGTCCAGGAGCTTCGCTCCGATGGCGATGAGGTCACACTGCGACCTGAGACCATGGGCAAGAGCGCCATGCTGGGCTCGCTCGAGGACACGCTGGTCATGGCACAGGAAGTCGAGGGGGTTGAGCCCTGCCTCGATTTCGCCCATTTGCATGCACGCACTGGAGACGGCAGCCTCAATTCCTATGAGGAGTGGATTGCCATTCTAGAGACCATCGAGCGCGCGCTCGGACCAAAGGCCCTCAATCGCCTCCATTGCCATCTCTCGGGTATTGCCTATTCGGAGAGGGGCGAGCAAAAGCATTTAATGATCGCAGATTCTGACCTCGATCTGACCGCCCTTTTGCGGGCCCTACACGATAAGGGCTGTGCAGGCCGCATTCTCTGCGAAAGCCCGGAGGACATGGATAAGGATGCACTGCGGATCAAATCCGCATGGGAGCAGCTCACTTCCTGAAAGGCGATCTCGATGCATGCCTTCGAACCCATCCCGTGGGGATTCTTCCCTATAAGCGGCCAGAGGCTGCCCGAGTGAGCAGCCCCTCTTTGGGCATCCTGGCATGGGATCAAGCTCCGGTTCATCGCAGCGGATCGATCAAGCCGCCACCGGGCCCTGGTGCGGCAGGGGGCGCAGGGCGATTGCCCGGCGTTCGCCCGTCTGCCGGAGGCCTGCCCACACCCACCCATAGGGCCAGCCAGCCACCATCTTCGGTCTTGTGCAGGGCCACCAGCGCGATCATCCCGGTCTCCAGATCCTCCAACCCATCCACGCTGCCGTCACGGGACCGGAAATGGGTTGCGGAACCTACTGGAATGATCAGCTGCTCGCCTTCGCGATTCTGGATCGTGAAGCTGGCGGCGCCCACCGAGAGGATCTTTCCCGCCGCCTTGCGGTCAATCACCGGCCGCCTTGGCCGGTCCTCGGGATCTCCGGCCGCGACCAGCAGCGCACGATTTGTGCCATCCTCCCGCTTGATGGCGCTCACCAAGGCGAGCATGCCTGCCTTCAAGTCATGGATGGATTGAATAGAGCCATCCCGGCTCTTGAAGCGCGTGCGCTCATCCACCTGGAAGGTGAACGTCTCACCTTCGCGTGTCTGAAGCTCGAAGACGCCCCGGCCAGGAATGACATTGGTGATGGTGCCCTGGGCCCGGAATACCCTGTCGCGAAGGTCATCCGGCCAACCGACGGCAACCGCCACAGCAGTGAGCTTATCTTCGGGTGTCCGCACTGCGGCGACCAAGGCTGCCATGCCCAGCTCCATGTCTTCAAGCCCCTGGATTTCGCCATTTGGGCTGCGGAAGCGGGTCCGTTCCACAACCTTCAGCCGCAGCACCTCACCTTGCGCGGTCTCGAGGGTGAAGGCATTCTGGGTCGGTTCGACGGCCTGGACGACTCCACGGAAGGTCAGCAGGTCAGGCCGCACGAAGGCGACGATTGCTTCGGCGATGACGGCGCCATCCCCCCGGGGCTTGCCCGCCACCGCGACGCGCATGCCTTCCTTCAGGTCTTCGAACAATTCCACCTCGCCACCCGGCGAGCGAAAGGTTGTGGCACCGGTGACATGGACCCGGATCTCACCGCTGCGTGGCGTCCGAAGCAGGAAGGTCTTCCCGGGCAAGTCCAGGTCTGCGATCACACCTGCGCACCGGGCGCCACCCGGCGGATCCTCCGACTCAGCGAACGCCACCCCGGTGGTCACCAGGCTCAAGCTGAGCACCAATAGCAGGATGCGGATGCTTTTCGTGAACATCATGTACCTCCTTTGCCCTTTCCTGTCGAAAGTTTCGCAGCCTCGCATGAACATAGGATGGCAAGGGTGTAAAAAGCCTGTAAAACCAGGGGGCAGATACGGCATGCAAAGGGCCCTGGGTGGGCCAGGGCTCTTTAGGCGGGATCGAGAAAGGGCCGGTAAGCTCAACCCTCGCTGTTCGGCGGGAAGGTGACCTCCTCCCTTCCCGCCAGCTTGTCATGGATGCGCTCGATGACCAAGTCCAGATGGCGAGGCTTATGGACGAAATCCATGTCATCTGTGCGGATCGTCAGCACGGGGCAAAGGTCGAATCCTTGCATCCACTCATCATAGAAGGACTCGAGCAACTCAAGATACTCAGGCGTGATCCCGCGTTCCATCTCGCGCGCCCGCTGGCGAATGCGCTCCATCAGCACAGGAACGGGCGCCTTGAGCAAGATCAGCAGGTCCGGAGATGGCAGCCCGCTCACCACGAGATCGAATACCCGGCGGTAAGTCAGGTAATCCCGCTCGGAGATCGTCCTCAGGGCTAGCGCCGCCCGCGCGAAGATTTCGGCATCCTCGTAGATGGAGCGGTCGATGATGGTTGAGCCGGGGGCATTTGCCAGCGCCCTATGCTGTTCGGCGCGATGCCCCAGAAAGAAGATCTGCAGATGAAAGGCCCAGGCAGCCATGTCGGCGTAAAAGTCGGCCAGATAGGGGTTGTCTACGACCGATTCATAGGCGGTTTGCCATCCCAGGCGGCTCCCGAGTCGCTCTGTGAGGGAAGTCTTCCCCACGCCGATATTGCCTGCCACGAGCACGAAATGCTTGGCCATCCAGCCTCCTCCATCGCACCGGCGGGTGAGGTCAACAGTATAGAATGGCCTGGTCATTCGCTCAAGCGCCCATGGGCCTACAGAAGCAGGGCCACCGGGTGAGGTGGCCCTGTGCCTGCGCGTGAAGACGCATTTGGCTCCTAGAACCTCGAGGGGCTGATCCTTCAGGCGGATCGGGCGCGCAGCAGCCGTGGGCCGATGAGGTCCATCGCCCAGCCAAAGGCCAGTTCGATCCAAGGGACCAGCGCCAATCCAGAAGGGACGTATGCCACGCGGCGCGGTCGGCGAACCAGGCGCAAAATGGCCTGCGCCACCCTCTCGGGCGCGATCGCCAGCTTGCGTGCCGGGATCTGCCTGCCCCTCTCCTGCGCCGCGGCACGGTCGAAGAAAGGCGTAGCGACGGCGCCGGCCCGCACCACGCTGGCGTGCACACCGCTGCCCTGCAATTCGCGGTGCAGCCCTGTGGTGAAGGCATCCACAAAGGCTTTGGTTGCGCTGTATAGCGCCACCCCCTGGCTGGGGATTGACCCGGCGATAGACCCCACGTTGATGATATGGCCCCGGCCGCGACGCTTCATTTCTGGAAGGAAGAGCCAGGTAAGCTCCACCAGGGCGCGATTGTTCACCGCCATCATCTCGCAGGCGATCTCCCAGGGCATGGATTCGCTGTAGCCATACCAGGCAAGGCCGGCGTTGTTGATCAGAAGATCCACCGGCTCGGCCAAGCGCATCACACGCTCAGAGAACTCCCGCAGGTCTCCTTCGCGGCCCAGATCCACGGCCATTGCGAGCGCAGTCCCCCCACTCGACTCGATGGTGCGCCTGAGGCGGGTGAGCTTGTCGATGCTTCTAGCCGCAAGTACCACCGGATACCCGGCCTGCGCCAGGGCCAGGGCCGTGGCGCGCCCGATGCCACTGGATGCGCCCGTCACTATGGCCCAGCGCTTCTGCGATTCCAGGCTCCCTATCCTGCAGTTGCGCATCCTCAAGCCCTCGCGCGCGACTTGCTCAGAACCCATAGGCGAATGATCGGCCGGAAAATGCGGATCAACTCACGGCGGAAGCCGAGCCGGCCCCTCAACTCCTGGATATAATCCGCCAACGTCCGCCGCTGGAAGCGCAGCACGCGCTGACTCTCGGTGGTGTCCAGCCAGTCCGTGGGATAGGTCTCATCCGTGAAGGCTTCTTCGGGCAACATTCCGATTCCCACCGCCTCCAACACCTGCTCTACCAGCTGGCGCTGATACAGCTGGCATGCTGGGCCGCCCCCGATATGCCAGATATGCCCCCAGGCCTCCTCCGTCTCCAGCGCGTTTGCGATGGCCTCGCCCACATCCCGCCTGTGGACGAACTCGATGCGGTTGTCGAGCGGAACCTCGAACATGGCCGGATCCAGGATGAATCGTACCGGAAGCGCGGCCCCCAGGCGAAAAATCACCCAGGTGAGCCCGGATTCGCGGATCATCTGCTCGCACTCTACCTTGTGATGGGCGTAGTGCTCGATGGGATTGGGCAGATCGGTGATCTTGCGGGGCGGCGTTAGGTGTTGAGTCTTCCCGTAGATATGCATCGAGGAGCTGAAGATGAGCCTCGGCGGGTCCGATTGCGCCTGCATCGCCCGAATGAGATTAGCCGTCCCGCCCACATTGATATCTCTGGCCCACGCAGGATTATCCTCGGTGCCTTTTCCGGTCGCAGACAGCGTGGGGATGACAAATGCCAGATGCACCACGACGTCCATACCCTCCACCGCCTGCTCAAGGGAGGAAAGCGAGCGGAGATCACCCCAAAATGCCTCTGCGTTGGGAGGCAGCCGCTTGGCTGCGCGCCGGTTTGGTTTCGAGGGGACATCAAAGCAGCGGACATAGTGGCCGCGCTCCAATAGCACGCCCACCGCCGACCGCCCAATATTGCCAAATGCACCTGTTACTAGGACTTTCATTGCGCCTCCTTGGGTACGAGCCCATTGAAGATCAAATCGAGACCGAAGGTAGTGGCCTCGTTCCAGTCGGTTCCGTCCGGATCCAAGAGACCTTGGAATAGCAGACCGATCGCCATCGAAAGGATCGTGCGCGCGGCGCGTTCTGCATCAACCGCACGGAAATCACCCGACTCCATGCCGCCGGCGATCATCTCGGTGAAGAAGGCCAAGTAGTGCTGGAAAGGCTGGATGGTGGCTTGCCAGATTTCCCGATCCCGTGTCGCCTGTGCCCAGAATTCCAGGTAGATGGGCAACTGGGGCGCGCCGAGTTCAAGCACCTCCCCAACCAGCCCGGCCATGGATAGCAGGCCTTCCCGGGCTGTTCCCGCCTGGTCACGAAAGGCGGTGAGCTGGGTTTCCAGCGTTTCCAGCCAGCGCTGCATCAGCTCCAGAAAGACTTCCTGCTTGCTCTCGAAGTGGTGATAGAAGGCCCCCTTGCTCACGCCCGCGTGGCCGCAAATCAGCATCACGCTGGTGGCATCATAGCCCCTCTCCGCAAAGCAGCGCTCGGCTGCCTGCAGGATCTGCTCACGGGTCTGTTCTCCCTGGATTTGTTTCTGCACGCCTGGTCCTTTCCATACCGACCGGTCGGTATGGATTATAGCAGAATACCCATCCAGGGCAATGGTGCTTCATTCCTATCCCGCGGCCTGCCAGGCCGCATGCATCGAATAGATGTGGGGAAGCGAGGGCCTCAAAGGGCGATCAGCAGCATTGCCGCCAAGGCCAGCACAACACCCGCCCCCTGCCGCACGGTGAGACTCTCACCCAGGAAGATGACCGCCAGCAGGATGCTCAGCGCAGGATAAAGCGCCGCAAAGCTCATACCAACGAGACCTTGCCCGTACTGATGGCCTGCAGAAACGCAAAGGCACCCAAGAAGCCGATCGTGCCGGTGATCAGCCCCAGCACGGTGCCCACAGGGTGATGCTCGATCCGGAACCGAAAGAGACCGACAGCGACGGCCCCGAACACAAGCCCTCCCACGATCTCGTAGAGCACGGCGCTGCGCGGGTGCATATAGCGGACGGTGATCTTCGGCAAGAATCCCCCTTACCCTCATGAAATAAACGTGCCCATGGCAGGGATGATCCAGGATTTCATGGTCGACTTCGCTTCATGGTTGATCGCGACGATCAGGGAGCACACCGCAGTCTGCTAATGACTCTCTGTCCACGCATCCAGCGTGACGCGCGCGTGCAGCCAGAACAAGGGAAAGGCAGGCAGGAAGAGTGCCGAAACCAGGATGTAATTTACGGGCCACGCAGCCCAGGCGCCGGCTGCCAGGGTAGCAAAGAGATAGATGCCGGCGGAATAGCACGAGCCGGTTAGGGCGACTGTCCCCAGCCAAGGGGCCCATTTCGCCCCCCGCCTTTGCCCAGCAGCAAACGCAACGCCCATGAGCGCAAAAGCCGCGTCCAATAGCCCGGTTCCTAGCAGGAAGAGTTCTGCCTGGCGGGGCCAGCCACCGACCGGAGGCGGCACCAGGGGGCCGAGCGCCCCCGATTGCAGCCAGGTGATTGCGCTTCCCACCAGCCCAACCAGATGAAGCGCCTGCAAGACCCCATAGTAGACGACCAGGGCTCCATACAGACGGCTAGGGGAGGCGAATTCCATTAGGGCTACTCACCGATGATTTTGACCAATACCCGCTTCCTTCGGCGGCCGTCAAACTCACCGTAGAAAATCTGCTCCCAAGGTCCAAAATCGAGGCGGCCTCCGGTCACGGCCACCACCACTTCGCGGCCCATGACCTGCCGCTTCAGGTGCGCATCGGCGTTATCCTCGCCGGTGCGGTTGTGGAGATATTGGCTCACCGGCTGATGCGGGGCCAACTCTTCCAACCAGCGCTCGTAGTCTTGATGCAATCCGGATTCATCGTCATTGATGAACACCGAAGCCGTGATATGCATGGCGTTCACCAGCGCTAGACCCTCTTGGATTCCGCTCTCCCGCAGGCATTCCTCCACCTGCGGTGTGATATTGATGAAGGCCCTCCGGCCTGGGACATTGAACCAGAGTTCCTTCCTGTAGCTCTTCATCATCACTTTGCTCCTCCCCACCCTTGGCCGCCGCCGGGACCACGGCTGGGCCTATCCACCATAGAAAATGTTTTCGCCCAAATCCTTAAGCCAGAGCGTATGCGAATCCGGCCGTTCCTGCTCCGGCAGGGAAGCTCCGGCCTCGACCACCTCCCCCAGGAAGATGGTATGGTCACCGGCAGTCAGGGAATCGATCAGCCGGCACTCCACGAAGGCCGGCAGCTCGGTCAAGATAGGTGCGCCGGTCACGCCCGACTGGAAATACTATCCGGCTATCAGATCCCCTTCGACCTTCACCGATTTAAAGAAGGCGAAGGCCACCTCGGCATGGTCTTTGCTTAAGATGTTGAGGGCGAAAGCCTTCGCATCCCGAATCACCTCATGAATCCAGGACTCGGATTGGACACAAACCACAACCTGCGGCGGCTTGAACGAGGCCTGAGTAACCCAGTTAACAGCCGCCGCCCCGCTTCGCCCATCCTCGGTCTGGGCGGCAAGCACGAATAGTCCATATGGGATCATCCGCAAGGCAGTCTTCTTGGCCTGCTCATCCATGCTTGCCTCCTCACCGTTCGTCCTATTCCACTCTTATCACAGAGGGCGGGCACATCGCCCACCCTCCTCGCCATCCCCTGCCATCGAGAGCCGATCGCTGGTCTCAACACTCGCTGAAGCCGCAACTGTAGCATTTCCGGCAGCCCTCCTCATTCACCACTGCGGCGGCCCCGCACTCCGGGCAGAGATCGCCGATTTGCAGGCTGAGCTGGTCCTCCAGAACCCCTTCTTCGATGAAGAGCTCCTGCGGGATAGCGTCGGGCGTCTCTTCCAAGTAGGCCGCCAGAGCGCGTGCGAGGCCATCCGGCAATGACAGGACCCGGTTCGGTCCGAAACCGGTCGGCCGCCCGCCGCCGATGCCTGCCAACTGACGCACGACCTCGGCCAGGCGGTCGCGTGGCGGCACGGGAGAAGCAACTCGCAATAGATAGGAAATTAGGCGGCCGATGGCCTCCGACACAGCGGCCGTCTCCGAGCCTGCTTTGGCGGAGGTGATGAAGACCTCGAATGGCTGTCCAGCACCGCCGCCGTTCTCATTGATGGTCACAAAAGCCTTGCCGAGCGGGGTTGTGATTTGGTAGGTGCAGCCATCCAGCCGCTGAGGGCGAGGCTTCTTGCCCTCCAGCCAGAGCTGAATCTGCCTCGGCACGCCTGCCTGCAACTCCTTCGACTCGGCTGTCTGTTTGGTCTCAAGCACCACTTTGCTGCGCGAGCCGGTGATGTAGACTGTGAGCCCCTTGCAGCCCAGTTCCCAGGCCAGCATATAGGTCTTGGCCACATCCTTGACGGTCGCATCCGGCGGGAAGTTGCAGGTCTTGCTCAGGCTGTTGTCTACGAACGCCTGCATGGCCGCCTGCATGCGGACATGCTCCTCGGCCGTGATATCCTGTGACACGACGAAGATCTGACGCACTTCTTCGGGCACAGCCTCGATGCTCTGGCAGGAGCCATATTTCAGCACGGCTTCGAAAATCATCTCGCGGGTCAATTCGTCCACCCCAGCCCGGATGAGGGCCTGCTCAAACATCGGGCTGGCGTAAGTGAGCCGCAGATCCTCCCCACCATCATCCACATGGCGGTAATAGGCCAGCGCGAAGACCGGTTCGCAGCCGTAGGCCTCACAGCCGGCTACCGTGGCGATCGTACCCGTTGGGGCGACGGTGGTCTGGGCGGCGTTGCGAATGCCCCGCTGGCGGATGCCCTCGACGACTCTATCCCACGCGACGGCTGGCCGACCGAAATCGCGCTCGTAGGGTTTGATCGGGGAAGGCGGTTCCCACTTGAGATCATCGGGGTCGTAAATGCTGCCCTCAATCGCCGGGAAAGGTCCTCGCGCCTTGGCGAGGTCAATGCTCGTCAGCATGCAATGATAGCGAACGAACTCCATCACCTGGGCCGCAAATTCCTGGGCATCCTCGGAACCATAGCGGATGCCGACATGATACATCAAATCCCCGAGCCCCATGATCCCCAGACCGATCCTCCGGGCCCGCATGGCCGCTTCCCGCAATTGTGGAACGGCAGGGACGTAGGCGTTGGCATTCACGACATCGTCCAGGAAGCGCGTGGCGAGGGCGACGCTCTCACGCAATTTCTCCCAATCGACGGTGCCTTCAGGCCCGAGATGTTGGGCCAGATTAACCGATCCCAGGCAGCAGTTCTCATAGGGCCCAAGCCACTGCTCCCCGCAGGGATTTGTGGCTTCCAGTTCATAAAGGTGGGGCAGTGGGTTGCTGCGGTTGGCGGTGTCCAGGAAGAGCACCCCTGGCTCGCCGTTATGGTGAGATTGGCGCACAATCCTATCGAACAGCTCGCGGGCCCGGACGCGCCTGAAGGTCTTGAACGGAACTCCCCGGGCTTCCATCTCCCCGAAGCCGCCCTTGAACTCGCGATAGGCCTGGGAAGATACGTCCGGAAAGCGCAGCTCCCACCAATCGTCCTCTTTCACAGCCTTCATAAAGGCATCGGTGATACCCACCGAGATATTGAAATTGCTGATGGCGTTCTCGTCGGTTTTGCAGGTGATGAAATCCTCGATGTCTGGATGGTCCACCCGCAGCACGGCCATATTGGCGCCCCGGCGTGTACCTCCCTGGGCGATCTCGCCAAAGGCCTGGTCATAAACCCTCAGGAAGCCCACCGGCCCCGTGGCCTGGCCGGCCGAGGACGCTACCAGATCCCCTTTGGGCCGAAGGCGGGAGAAGGAGAAGCCATTGCCGCCACCAGTTTGCTGAATCAAAGCGGCGTCCCGCAGGGTCTGAAAGATGCCTGACGGGTCCCGCCCCATGTCGTCCGAGATCGGCAATACGAAGCAAGCCGCAAGCTGCCCCAAGGGAGTGCCAGCTCCCGTGAATGTGGGAGAATTGGGGAAGAACCGTTTGCTGGAAAGAAGTTGGTAGAAGCGCCGGGCATGTTCCAGCACATCCTCCCCCCATAGCCTCTCGGCGGCGGCCACATGGTAGGCCACCCGCCAAAACATCTCCTCGACGGTCTCTATAGGTTCTCCATCCTCACCCTTGCGTATGTAGCGCTTCATGAGCACCGTGCGGGCATTCTCGACCAGCTTGATGGCTGGCAAGTCGGAGGGCAGTGGCGGGCGGCTTTTGCCCATCTCCTCCGCCGATAGATCCAAATCCCGGCTCTCCATCTCCAGCATCGTTCTCCCTCCAAGGTGAACAACCGACCCAGATAGATCGAGACCGCAGGGCGGTCCCGCCAGGAAGTGCAAATGCTTAGGCTTCTAGCAAACGGTTGATCTCGTTGCGAACGGCGCGCAGGTCGTCAAGCCCCAGGTAGACGATGGCGTAGCGGATATAGGCCACATGATCAAGCTCTTTCAGGCCGGCAATGACCATATCCCCGACCACCCGGGAAGAGACCTCCGGCTTACCCATCGATTGCAGCGCCGACTCGATCTCGCCCACAAGGCGCTGGATCTTGGCCCCTGGAACCGGCCGCTTGGCGCAAGCAATGCGGATCCCTTGCTCCAGCTTCTGGCGGTTAAACTCCTCCCGCGTGCCGTCTTGTTTCACAATGAGAGGTGCCGCCATGATAGCGCGCTCGTAGGTGCTGAAACGCTGATCGCATTGAATGCACTGCCGCCGGCGGCGGATGCCGCCCCGGCTGTCGTGCGTGGTATCGATGACGCGCGTGCGTGCGCTTTGGCAGTAGGGGCAGTACATAGGTCCCCACAGATGGAATACTTGTTCTACGCCAGATGTTCGCCTAGCAGGTTATGCAAGCCCTGCCTGTTGGGGTAGGCGGGCCATTCTAGCATAAAGGGGAACACTGCCACAAGCCAGAAGGCGTGTTTGGGAGGCAACCGCGCATGGTACTTTGGTCCCCCCAGAAGAACCCAAGCAGACCAGCGCCGGGAGGAGGAGACCGACGCTGGCCTGCAGTGGGGATGCCCTCAGAGGGACCGGGCGGCAAACGGCCCCCTGGGGCTAGATGTGGCAGGAAGTCGGCTGGCCGGGCCGAGAAGCCTGCCACCTTAGCGGCGACGCAGGAAAGCCGGGATGTCCAAATCGTTCAGGTCGAAAGTTTGCGGCTGGAAGTCCTCTACAGGGATGCCTTCTTCCTTCCCCTGCTGGGCGCGCGCTTCGGTTCGGCTGCGCGCCCGGCGCGGGGAGCGGCGCATCGAGCCGGAGCGTTCGAAGCCCGTGGCAATCACGGTGACGCGCAGTTCATCGCCCATGCTGGGATCGATCACGGCGCCAAAGATCAGGTTCACATCCGGATGTGCAGTCTCTTTGATGATAGCGGCTGCTTGGTTGACCTCGAACAGGCTCAGATCGCTGCCGCCGGTGACGTTGAAGAGGATTCCGCGGGCACCATCGATGGTGATATCCAGCAAGTGACTGGAGATTGCCTGCTCGGCTGCCACGCGGGCTCGATCCTCACCGGAGGCGCGCCCGACGGCCATGAGCGCCGCCCCACCCTCCGACATGATGGTGCGCACATCCGCGAAATCCAGGTTGATCAGGCCGGGCACGGTGATGAGCTCGCTGATCCCCTGGATGCCTTGACGCAGCACATCATCTGCGATGCGGAAGGCCTCCTGAAGGCTGGCGCGCTTGTCGGCGATCTGCAGCAGGCGGTCATTCGGGATCACGATCAGGGTATCGACCTGTTCTTTAAGCGTGGCGATCCCCGCCTCCGCCGTCTGAGCCCGCTTGGCGCCCTCGAAGGTGAAGGGACGGGTGACCACGCCGATCGTTAGCGCCCCGATCTCCTTGGCGATCTGGGCGATCACCGGTGCGGCGCCGGTCCCGGTGCCACCACCGATGCCAGCAGCGATGAAGACCATGTCGCTGCCTTTGAGCACCTCATAGAGATCGTCGGCGGACTCTTCGGCCGCCTTCTGGCCGACCTCCGGGCTGCCCCCGGCACCCAGGCCACGGGTGAGCTTGTCACCAATGCGCACGCGGATGGGCGCATCCGAGAGCAAGAGCGCCTGGGCATCGGTGTTCACGGCCACGAACTCGATGCCTGAGAGGCCCTCCTCGATCATGCGGTTGACGGCGTTGCTCCCGCCGCCGCCAACCCCGACGACTTTGATCCGGGCAAATGATTCCGTCTGTGGAATTGCGTTCATCTTCTCAATCCTCCTCGCAGTTCTCGGTCTCCCGGCTTTCGTTCCCTTCTTTCAGGCTGAATCTGTCTAACCTGGCAAGAGCCGCTTGAAGAATTCGGCGGCCTTCTCAAGATTGATCTTCGGCAAGGTGAAACCGCGGTAGCTCATGCTCCCAAAGAGCGCCTCCTCCTCCAGGACCTGGGCCCAGTAGAGCAAACCCAGGCTGGTGGCGTACGCCGGCGAGCGCAGCCGATCGACCAACCCGACCATGCCCTCCGGCTGGGCGGCGCGCACCGGCAGTTTCAGCACTTCACTGGAAACTTCTTGGATGCCTGGCAGGGTGGAAGTCCCTCCCGTTAGGACCATGCCCGCTGGCAACAGACCGTCATAGCCGCTGCGCTTCACCTCCTGGCGCACTAGCCCGAACAACTCCTCCACACGCGGCTCGATGATCTCCGCCAGGGTCGCGCGGCGGATCTGCACCGGGCGCTCCTCGCCGAAGGGACGCACGGCGAAGGAGTGCGTAGGGTCCAAGGCTCGCGGCCTGGCATGGCCATGTTGCCGCTTGACTGACTCGGCCGTCTCCTGCGGCAGGTGGAGCACCTGAGCGATATCATTCGTCAGATGATCCCCTCCAACCGGGATGACCGCCGTGTGCCAGACAGCGCCCTCGATGTAGACGGCGATGTCGGTCGTGCCTGCGCCGATATCGCAGAGCAGAACGCCCATCTCTTGCTCGGTTTCGCTCAGCACCACGCCGGCCGAGGCCAGCGAACTCAGCACCCAGCCGTCCACCTCGACCTGCGCCGCCTCGATGCATTGCTCGAGATTTTGCAATGCGGTGGCGCTTGCGGTAACGATGTGTGACTCGACCTCCAGGCGGTAACCATGCATACCGATGGGCGATTTGATCCCATCCTGGCCGTCGACCACATAGCCGCGAGGGATAACATGCACAATGACGCGGTTGTAGGGGATCACGATCGAGCGTGCCGCATCCACCGCCCGCGCCACATCGTCCCCGCTGATCACCCGTCCCGTAACGCCGGCCATGCCCTTGCTGTTCAGGGAGGAGACATGCGCACCCGAGAGGCTCACCATCGCGGAAGTAATCTCGTAGCCCGAGGTTCGCTCGGCCTTGTCCTTCGAAGTCCGGATGGCATGCGCCAGCGCCTCGAGGTTCACGACGCCCCCTTTGCGCATGCCCCCGCTCGGGGCTTCTCCCACGCCGATCACGCGCATCTTGCCATCCGCGGTGGCATGACCGACCAGCGTGCAGACTTTGCTGGTGCCGATGTCAATCCCCACGAAGATCGTCTCTTCCGAGCCCAGCAAGCTACTCACCGACTTCACGACTCCACGCTGAAGTAGGGCGCCGCGGCATCCTCAACGCTGATGAGCGTGGCAGTCTGGCCGCGCTCATCCAACCGGGCTGCGATCGCCCTGTAGATGGAAGCCTTAACCCGCATGTCGCCCTCGATCCCAAAATAAACCCGCCGGCCTTTCTCATCCACAAATCCCAGCCCTCGCTGGCGGTCGAATCGCCAGGCTCCCACCTGCGGAAACTCTCGCTGCAGCGTCTCCGCGGCTTCCAGCACGGTGGGCGAGATCACCGGATCCTGCGGCGTACCCTCGAAATTGAGGACTCCATCATCACTCTGGATATGGATTAAATCGTTGCGCTCTCCATGCTGAATGTAGGCCACCCCGTCGGTGCTTATCCACCAGATACGGCCCCCTGCATCCCAGGCCGCCAACGGCTCCCGCTCTCTGAGCGCAATGCGGACCCGATTGGGCCACCCCAAGGTCACTGTTGCCTCTTCCACCTCTGCCACCTCCTCCAGCCGCCCCTCCACTGCCCTCGGATCTACCAAGAAGAGCGACTGGCCCTCCACGCCCGCGAGCGAACGGATTTGCGCGGGCGTGAGCATCTGCGCACCGCCGATTTCAGGCTGCACCAGGCGGTAGGCAGGCGATTGGAGAAACTGCAACCAGGTCAGCCCGCACAGCAATAGCACCGCTGCGCAGAATATGCGCATCCCTATGTATCCAGCCGGGAGAGCGCGGACTTGAATTTGCGCGCCTGTTTCAGCCGAGAGCACCAGGTCCACACGCCGACGTGGCCTGCGGGTCTTGCGCCGCTTGGGGATCTCAACCTTGCGGGCGCGCTCGACTTGTCGTGTGCGCCGCACCCGTCGCTGCCGGACCTGATCGGCCCGCGTGCTGCTTCCTTCCAGCGCCCGCTCACTGACCGTCATGACGCGTCCTCATAACTCCTTACTAACCCACCCTTCTGGCGGTGTCGCTCCAACGCCAGCTCGATCAACCGGTCCAATAGGGCCGGATAGCTCAGTCCGCTCGCCTCCCAGAGCTTGGGATACATGCTGATCTTCGTGAAGCCCGGGATGGTGTTAATCTCGTTTAGATACAACTCACCGGTCTTGCGGTCGAGCAGGAAATCCACCCTGGCCATCCCGGCCCCATCGATGGCCTCATAGGCGCGGACGGCGAGCTCACGCGCCCGCGCCATCAAGTCGGCCTCGATATGGGCGGGAATGATCAGCTCCGAATCATCATCCTGGTATTTCGCCTTGTACGAGTAGAAGGCGTCGCTAGGCACAATCTCCCCCGCGACCGAGGCCTGCGGGCGCTCGTTGCCCAGCACACTAATTTCTATCTCGCGCGCATCCAGGCCACACTCCACTATCACTCGCCGGTCATAGCGGGCAGCCTCACGAAGGCCCTCGACCAGGTCCGCCCGGTTCCTGCAGCGGCTGATGCCGACCGACGAACCCAGATTGGCGGGCTTGGTGAACAGCGGATAGGGACCCAAAGCTTCAGCCTTCTTCAAGGCCGCCTCGAAATCCGCCTCCAGGTCCACAGCCGTAAACACCACCCAATCCACGACCGGAATGTCCCAGGCCCGCATCACGGCCTTGAAAAGGCCCTTGTCCATCGCTGCCGAGGAGGCCAGGACGCCGCCGCCGACATAGGGGATATCCGCCAACTCCAGCATGCCTTGCAGCGTGCCATCCTCGCCATAGGTCCCATGCAACACCGGAAAGGCGACTTGCAACCGTGCGCAGACTTCGAGCGGTCTATCCGGCTCACGCCAGTACAGCGCGCCTTCATCCGGCTCTGGAAGCATCGCTACGGGCCGCAGCGATCCCAGGTCACCAGCCTCAAAGGCATCCAAGACCTGCTCACCGCTGAGCCAACGACCGTCCTTGGTGATGCCGATTTGCACCAATTCGTACTTCTCGCGGTCCAAAGCGGCGAGGATCGATCGCGCCGAGAGCAGCGAAATTTCGTGCTCGCCTGAGCGGCCACCAAAAAACACGCCCACCGTGCGCTTCTCTGTCACGGGTCGTCTCCCCATTACAAACCATCCAATTCGGCTTCGGTCCAATCTCCCAGCAATTCGATCTCCAGGTCCAGCCGAACGCCAAAGCGCTCGGCAACCTTCTCCTGGGCGGTTCGGATCAGAGAGAGCACATCGGCGGCCGTTCCCGCGCCTTCGTTCAAGAAGAAGTTGGCGTGCTTCTCACTGATCCGTGCCCCTCCAAGCTGCAAGCCCTTCAATCCGGCGGCTTCAATCAGGCGCCCAGCGGAGTCTCCCGGCGGATTCTTGAACATCGAGCCCATACTCGCCCCGCCTGGCTGGCTGGCTTCACGCCGCGCCGCCAGTTCCTGCATCCTTGCCCGGCAAGCTTCCGGGGTCGAATGCTCGAGCCGGAGATGCCCCGCCAATACGATGAAGCGACCACCGTGGCCCTTCAGGGCGCTCGTCCGGTAGCCATAGTCAAGGCGCTCGACCTCCCAGCTTTCCCTCATGCCGTTATGTTGCAAGATTTCGGCCATCATCAGGCACCCGGCGATGTCCCCCCCGTAGGCCCCAGCATTGCCCACGATGGCGCCTCCCAGCGTGCCGGGCACGCTGGCCGCCCATTCCAGGCCTGCCAGCCCCCGCTCAGCAGCCAGGCGCGCGATCGTCCCCAGCATGGCACCCGATTCGGCCCATACCGAGGGGCTCTCCCCCTCAGGCTCGAACCGCATCTCTCGCGCCCGGTTCAATAGCACCACGCCCCGCACCCCGCGATCCGAGATGAGCGCATTCGAGCCGCCACCCAGGATCAGGAAGGGCGTCGCCGATTCCCACAGCAGCCGGGCAGCGGCTTCCAGCACGCCGGCTGAGCGGACCTCTACCAGGAAATCCGCCGGCCCTCCGACACGCGCCGAGGTATACGGGGCCAGCGGCGCATCCCTTCGCACTGTCAGGCCCAGCTCATTCTCCAGCCGCAGAGCGGCCTCGGCGGCGCGCAGCGCAGCGATCACAGCGTCCGCACCCTCGCGATGATGCGCCCCAGCAGGTCGCGCTCGGGCAGCTCGACGCTCAAGTAGCTCGGGACCCCCGCCCGATCGCCGCTGGCGGCGCGCTTCGCCGCAAGGCGCATGCGCAATTCCATCTTGCGATCGGCCTCGAAGACGCCCCTTTTCTTCTTAGCCATCTCTCTCCACTCCTTCGTTCCCTCGATCTTTTAGCAGGAGTGCGCCGACCTGGTTTCCATCTCCTGCGCTCAGCGTGACGACCACATCGCCTTCCCGTATCTGCCCGGCCAATAATTCCACGGCCTGCTCGATGCTTTCTGCAAACGCTACCTGGGGGTGCTCAATGCGCTCGGCGATCTGCTGTCCACCCAGGGCCTCATCTGGCACCTCGCGCGCCGCAAACACCTCCAGAACAACCACCTGGTCGGCCTGCGAGAAGGCCTTCGCAAAGGCCGGCAGCAGCGTCCGCAGGCGAGAGTAAGTATGGGGTTGGAAGACGGCCCAGATCCTGGCCTGCGGGTAGCGCTGGCGTGCCGCCTGCAAGGTGGCCTGGATCTCGGTGGGATGATGGGCGTAATCGTCGATCACCGTCACCCCTCCGGCGGTGCCCAGGATCTCAAAACGCCGTCCCACACCTTGGAAGGAGGTCAGCGCCTCGCGCGCCTGGGCAAATTCGACCCCCAACGCAGAACTTGCGGCGAAGGCCGCCAGGACGTTAAGCACGTTATGACGGCCGGGGAGCCGCGAGCGTGCCAATCCCAGGGTCTCGCCGGCCCTCGAAATCAGAAAATCCGAACCGCCGGCGGAGTTCGGGCGGATCTCATCCGCGCGCCACAGCGCCTCCGCCTCCATCCCATAGGTCTCCAATCGAGCCTTCCCAGGCACCAGGGTTCTGGCGCCAGGGTCCTCCGCACAGACCACCAGCAGACCCTGCACCTGATCGGCGAAGGCCTGGAAGGCCTGTTTGAACTCGGCCTCGGTGGGATAGCAGTCAGGATGGTCGTGTTCCACGTTGGTCACCACGGCCAGCCAGGGTTCCAGGCCAAGGAAGGTACGGTCGTACTCGTCGGCTTCGATTACAAAATCCTGCCCCTCGCCCCATTGCGCATTCGTGCCAAGCCCGCGGATCTGCCCCCCGACGATGAAGGAGGGCGCCTTGCCGGCCGCCTGCAAGATCCAGGCGATCAGGGCCGTGGTCGTGGTCTTGCCATGTGTCCCGGCGACGGCGACGACCCGCTTCCCCTGCACGATATCCGACAGGAAGTCCTTCCTGCGCAGCACCGGGATGCCGGCCGCACGGGCCGCGGCCAGCTCGACGTTGTTCTCTGGAATGGCCGAGGAGGCCACCACTAAGCTGGCATCGGTGATGTTCTCGGCGCGATGCCCGATCACAACCGGCACTCCCATCGCCTCCAGGGCCTGGGCGTAGGCCGAGCGCTCGCGATCCGAGCCACGCACGCGCTCACCCCGGCTGATCAAGATCTTCGCGATCGCCGACATGCCCGCTCCGCCAATTCCCACCAGATGCACCTCTCCCGTCATACGAACACCACGATGATGAAGACGAAGACCACGCCCACCGCGAAGTACAACTGCGGGATGGGTAACAACTCCGGCGGGAGCATCCCCACCAGGTTGGATATCTGCTCATACAGTTCGCTCCCCTCGGCCGGCATTTGAACCCAGGGCGTGGGGTAGTTAGCAGCGTGAAGATAGAACCAGATCGACCCGAAGAGCAGGTAGCCGTTCAAAGCCCCCATGAAGAAGCCCAGCAGCACATCCTGGAGCCGCTCGCGAGCCAGCTTGGGCTGCAGCGCCCGGATCTGCGGTGTCTGATAGCCGAAGAAGGTCAGCAGGACAATCAACGTGGCGCGGATGGCGAATTGCGTCCCCGGCGGCTGCAGTATCAAAGCCGCGTAATAGGGCTGGATATGGACCTCCAGAATCTGGAGGATGAAGAGCGCCAGGATGATCGCGCTCGTCACCAGCAACTCCTTAGCCCAGCCCCGCATGGCACCGATCACGGCGAACAGGAGGACAAGCAATCCGAAGAGCACCGTCAGGCTAACCACGGATAGCCTCCCTCCCCATCGCCAGGCGTTCGATTTCCGCGGCGATGCGCCTGGCCGCATCCGGACGGTCCAGCGCTCGCGCCGCTCGCCGCATGGCCTCCAAGCGCTCTCGATCCTCGAGCAACTCCAGGACCGCCGCAGCCAGGTTCTCCTTCAGGTCCTTATCCTCCAGGATGATGGCCACCCCACGCTGTTCGAGATAGGCGGCGTTCACCTTTTGATAGCGCCAGGCATGGGGATAGGGCACCAGGATGGCGGGCAGACCCAAGCGCGGGTACTCGCCCAACGTGGCTGCTCCCGCACGCGAGACCGCCAGGTCAGCAGCGGCCAGCGCGCTGCCCATCTCCTCATGCAAGTATGCATAGGGGTGGTAGCGCTCCGATAGATCGACTTGCAAACCCGACCGCACCTCCGGAACCCGGTTCCAGTCCAGGGCGCCGGTGATATGAATCACCTGAGCGGCGCCCAGCAGCTCCGGCAGGCAAGCCCATAGCGCCTCATTGATCGAGCGTGCACCGCGGCTGCCTCCGAAGACCAGCAGCGCGGGCAGATCGGCGCGGAGGCCCAGGCGACGGCGGGCATCCTGCTGCGTGGCTGCGCCCAAATCGGGTCGAGCGGGATAGCCGGTCACAACAACCCGCTTGGAAGCCGGGTGGTAAGCCTGCGATTCCTCAGTGGTAACGGTGATCACATCCGCGAAGCGGGAGATGAGCCGCAAGGCCAGCGCCGGTTCAATATCGGGAACAAACACCGCCTGGGGCAGGCGCTGGCCTGCGACCGCGACAGGAACGCCGACATAGCCTCCTGTGAAGAACAGCACGTCCGGCTGGAAGCGGGCGATCACCCGCCGGGCAGCCGGGATGCCGCGGGCAAGGCGCATAAGGGAGCCCGGCAAGGCGCGCACTCCGACGCCGTGGACACCCGCGGCGGGGATGGCCTCGAAGGGGATTCCGGCTCTGCGTACGAGGTCGGCCTCCATGCCGCCCTCCCCTCCTACCCAGAGCACTTCAGATCTCGCGCCGAGCGCGGCGACGACGGCCAAGGCGGGATATACGCCGCCGCCCGTCCCCCCGGCTGACACTAAAAGTCGCAACGGTGCCTCGCTTTCCTCGCTCGATCCTGGCCATGCGGGAGACATTCAAGAGAAATCCCACGCCCGTGAGGGTCGTGACCAGGCTCGAACCGCCGTAGCTGAAGAATGGCAGGGCGTTGCCTGCAAAGGGCAGCAAGCCCAACAAGACTGACATGTTGATAAGCGCCTCGGCGCCGATCCAGAAGGTTATCCCGCTGGCCAGCAGAAGACCCAGCCGGTTCTCCGTCGTGACGGCCACTTTGAAACCCCGGTAGGCGAAGAGGCAGAAGAGCGCCAGGATGAGCAGCGCTCCAATCAGGCCCAACTCCTCCCCGATGACGGCGTAGATGCTGTCAGTGTGCGGGGCAGGCAGGAAGCCGAACTTGCCCCGGCTGGCGCCCAGGCCGCGGCCCAGGAGCCCACCCGAATAGAAGGACTGCAGCGATTGCTGGACATGGTAGTGGGCCTTCTCGATGTCCACCAGACCATTCCTGAATTGCAGCCAGCGCTCGGCTCCCGTGCGGTGGACCCGCACGAGCAGATAACCAACCGTGGCGCCGCCGGCGGCCAGGCCCAGTGTCTGTAGCACCTTGGCGCCAGCCAGATAGAACAGCGTGAGCGCGACCAAGCCAACCGTCAGCCCAGCGCTCAAATCGGGCTGTGCCACGATCAGGCCGCCCACAAATCCGACGATGATGATCAGCGGCCAGAAGCCATAGCCCATATCGCCCAGCCGGTCGCCCTTGGATTCCATCCAAACCGCCAGGTAGATCACCAGCGCCAGCTTGGCCATCTCGGAGGGCTGCACGGAGGCACCCAGGAAGGCCCGCCGATATTCGCTCCCCAGATTGACCAAGAGCACCGCAAAAAGAATCATGATGGTTACCGCGATGAGCGGCAGGGCGAGTTTTCGCAGCCAATCCAGCGGGATCCAGGCCGCCACCACCATGGCCGCCAGCCCCAGTACGGCAAAGAGCAGTTGGCGCCGGAAGATGGCATTCGGATCACCATAGAGACGCCAGGACACATCCCAACTGGCCGAATAGACCATCACCAGCCCGAGAACCAGCATCAGGCCAGTGAGCAGCACAATCCAGGGGTCGAAGCCCCAGAGCCAATTGCGTCTGCCAAACGCAGACGCCTGCGCGCTAGGGTTGCTCACAACGCCTCCACCCATGTGCGGAAGACTTCCCCTCGCTCCTCGTAATTCTCGAACTCATCGAAGCTGGTGCCGCCCGGCGCCAACAGGACCACATCGCCCGGCTCTGCCACAGCCGCGGCCGCGGCCACAGCGGCTTCCAGATTCGACACCCGCGTCACCGGCGGCGAGCCTTCTTCGGCAGCGGCCTGGAGATGGCGAGCGATCTTCTCCGCCGCCTCGCCGAAGAGCACCGCGTGTTTCACTCGCCGCACGACCTCGCGGGCGAAGGCATCCCAGGGCAGATCCTTATCGCGCCCGCCCGCCAGCAGCACGATGGGCTCATCAAATGCCCGCAGTGCGGCCAAGGCGCGATCGGGCGTGGTGGCGATCGAGTCGTTGTACCAATCGGCGCCGCGCACCCGCCGCACCCACTCCAAGCGATGCGGCACGCCCCGGAAGGTGCGCGCCACTTCGCGCATGGCCTCTATCCTCAACCCTGCCGCCGCTCCCAATACACAGGCTGCCAGAAGATTCATGCGGTTGTGCGTCCCACGCAGAGCCACCTCCTCGAGGGCGCAGATGGTTTGCTCCTGTCCACCCAGACGCAGGCACAGGACTCCGTCCCTGATGCAGCCCCCCTCCTGTCCCGCCGGTAACTCAGTCCCAAAAGCCAGCAGCCGGCCACGAACTTGATCGCGCATCCCCCAAACAGCGGAGTCATCCGCGTTGAGGACCGCCACCCCTTCGGGAGATTGATACGCCAGGATGTGCGACTTTGCCGACTGATAGGCCTCCATCGACTTATGGCGATCGATGTGATCGGGCCGCAAATTGAGCCAGGCCGCGAAGTCGGGTGCCACGGTCATGATCTCCAATTGGAAGGAGGAGAGCTCGAGGATGGCCAGGTCGTCGGGTTTCATCTTGTCCAGTGCGTTGAGCAAGGGGAACCCGATATTCCCGCCCACCCAGGCCCGGCGTCGCGATCCCGCGAACGAACGCTCGGCGATCTGACCCAGCAGCGAGGTAGTCGTTGTCTTGCCCATCGAGCCCGTGATACCAACCGTGAGCGCTGGCGAGGCTTCCAGGAAGAGTTGGGCGTCGTTCGACACCCGGATACCACGGGACCGTGCTTCAAGCACAAGCGGGAGGTCGGCCGGCACCCCACCCGATAGGAAGAGTGTCTCGGCGCCCTCCAGGAGCGAGAGCGGGTGCTCCCCTAGGACATACTCCAGGTTAAACCCCTTCAGCTCTTCCATCTGCGATGTCAGCGCGTCCTCCGCCTTGAGGTCACTCACCGTCACCCATGCGCCGCCCTGGGCCAAATAGCGGCAGAGGGCCTTGCCCTGGCGGGCAAGTCCCAGCACGACCACGCGCTTGCCTCGCCACTCGCCCATGCGGTCCGCGCGCGGCTAGGCGGCGCGCTCCTGCATGTGCTCCGCCGGCTTCTCTGCCACGATGCCCTTCTTCTTGCCCCGCGCGCTGCGAGCCTTCTCATCGATGCCAATCCAGTAGTGATTGGGCATTACATTGCGGGCCTCGCGCACCTGCACGCCCGCAATCACACCTTCGCCTCCATTTAGAGTCGAGGGGTGCACCAGACAGTGCGTGGGCTTCTCGCCGAACTTGTCCTGGTAGAACGCCACCGCCTGGCTCACCTTTTCCCGCAGCGAGTTGGGGCTGTCGTCGAACCACAGCATTCCGATCTCCATGGCGAACCTCCTTAGATCAGCGCCAGAGCTACTCCGAACATGCCGGATAAGAGTGCCACCAGCCAGAAGCGCTGAACGATCTGAGTCTCGCTCCAGCCGGTCAGCTCGAAGTGACAATGGATGGGTGCCATCTTGAAGAAGCGGCGCCCCTTCGTCAGTCTGAAATAGGCGACTTGAATGATGTCGCTCACGGTCTCGATGAAGGGGATGATGGCGATGATAGGCAGCAGGATCCAATGCCCGGTCATCAGCGCCACGACGCCCAGCGTGGCGCCCAGCGGCAGCGAGCCGGTATCGCCCATGAAGAGCTCCGCCGGGTGGGCGTTGTACCAGAGGAAAGCGAACAGGGCGCCCACTACGGTGAAACAGAAGCGGACCAGGAAGATCTGCCCCTGCAGCATAGCTATGGCACCATAGGCGGCGAAGGCCGTGGCGGCAATCAACCCCGCCAGCCCATCCAGCCCATCCGTCAAATTGACAGCATTGCTGGTGCCGACGATGATGAACATCGCCATTGGGACATACCAGACTCCGAGCTCGAGAACCTCTGGGACGTTGGGCAGGACCAGCTCGGGTGGCTTTAGGCCGTACTTTAAGATCAAAGAGGCCCCGAGCGCGATGATGGTTTGAAGCAGGAATTTCCAACGCGCCCGCATCCCTCCGACGCCCCGGGGCCTCTTGATCCCAAGCCAGTCATCCACTGCCCCAACGATGGCGAAGAGCACCATCGTCAGCAAAGGCAGCAGAATTGAATTGCCCAGCACGTCCAGATCGCTGATGATCGAGACCAGGTTCAAAACGCCAGTAATCAACAGGATAGGGATAATGAAGAGCCAGCCGCCCATCGTGGGCGTGCCCAGTTTGGTGAAGTGGCGGCGCGGGCCCTCAATGCGGATTTGCTCGCCAATGTTCAGCATGCGCAGGATCCGGATGAAGGGCCCGCCCCAGATCACTGCCAGCAGGAAGGTGACCCCTCCCAGGGCAAGCGCCATGGCGGTTGCGGTCATTTCCGTTCCTCCAGCGCTGTCACGATCTGGTCCATGCGCATGCCCCGCGACCCCTTCACCAAGATGACATCTCCCTCTGCCAATCGGTCACTTAGGAACTCCACTGCAGCCGGGCTGTCGGGAAGCTCCACCACCTGGTCCTCCCGCATGCCCAACGCCCTGGCCTCCTCGGCGATCCATCGGGCGCGTTCACCAACGGTCACCAATAAGTCGGCCACCTCAGCCGCCCTGGCACCAACCATGCGGTGGCCGCGTTCCTCGAACTCGCCCAGCTCGAGCATGTCCCCCAAGACGGCGATCTTGCGCCCCTCCAGATCCTCCAGCAGGTTCAGTGCGGCGATGATCGAGGGCGGCGCGGCGTTATAGGTATCGTCCAGAATCAACGAGCCATGCGGGCCCTGCACGGCAATCAAGCGCAACTGGCTCTGTGGGCTCTGCAGACCCTGAACGATCTCCTCCCAGGTGAGACCTTCCACCAAGCCCACAGCCGTGGCTCGCAGGACGGTGTGCACGGAATGCCGCCCCAGCAGTGGAACCCGCATATAGATGCTCTCTAGCCCGTGATGTACGACGCAACGAATGCCCTCCAGCCCCAGACTTTCCACCTCGCTGGCCCAGAGATCGGCCTCGGGCGATAGCCCATAGTAGAAAACCCGCGCTTGCGTACGGCTGGCAAAATCCCGCACCCGCTCGTCATCCTGATTCAGAATGGCCACGCCCTCAGGCGGCGGCGGCAGCGCCTCGACCAACTCAGCCTTGCCATTCACAATGGCCTGCATGCTGCCGGCCCGCTCCAAATGCACCTCGCTGATATTTGTCACCACGCCCACCTGTGGCTTGGCGATCGCGCATAACTCGGCGATCTCACCAGGCACATAGAAACCCATCTCGAGAACCGCACGTTCGTGTGCCTCGCTCACCCTCAGCAGACTCAACGGCAGGCCAATCTCGTTGTTCAGGTTTCCGGGGCTGCGCACGGTTGCATATCTCTGCGAGAGCACATCGGCGATCAGCTCCTTCGTCGTCGATTTGCCCACACTGCCGGTGATGCCGATCACGCGAATATCGATTTGCCGGCGCCAGAACGCCGCTGCCTGCTGCAAGGCCCGCAGGGAATCCGGCACGATCAGACAGAGAGGCAGATCCCAGCTCTCGGGGACTTCACCGACCTGAATTGTCTCTGCTTCCACGAATTGAGCATCGACCGGCAGGCGCCGCTCAACCAGCGCCGCGATGGCCCCGCGCTCGAAAGCATCGGCGACGAACTCATGGCCGTCCTGCTTCTCGCCCCTGAGTGCCACGAACAGTGCGCCGGGAGTCGCCTGACGCGAGTCGATCACCGCGCCCGAAAGGCGGGTATCCAAGGCGGGGATCGATACCCCGCTGATCGCTTCGACAATGTGCCCCAAAGTCAAACTCACTGCTGCTCCACCTGCGCCTGCACGCCCTGCGCTGCCAATTGCGCCCGGACCGCGTCTGGCGGGATCTCGAGCATCGTCACCAACCGCTCCACCACTTCTTGAAAAACCGGAGCCGCCACCACCGAACCCCAGGGCGAAGTCTCGGGCTTATCCAGCCGCACCAGCACAATGAACCGCGGATCATCGACTGGGCCCCAGCCGACAAAGGAGGCGATAGTCCAGCGCTCGTCGTAGCCCTTCTCGGTGGGGATCTGCGCTGTCCCCGTCTTGCCCGCTAGCCGGTAGCCATTCACATGCGCGAAATGGGTCTCTCCCTCCAGCGACTCCGCCAGCATCCCGGTCAGGGTACGGGCCGTTTCGGCCGAGATGGGACGGCCCAGGACGGTGGGATTGGGCCAGTAGGCCCCTTCCGGCCCCACCACCGCGCGCACCACATGCGGCTGGAGCATCACACCCTCATTCGCAACCGCGCCCACCGCCGCCAGCAACTGCACCGGCGTGACCGAGACCCCCTGACCGAAGGCGTTGGTTCCCAGGTCTGCTTCGGTCCACTCGGGATGGCGTGGGGTCCGCAGCTGGCCGCCCACCTCACCGGCGAGATCGATCCCGGTGGCCCGGCCGATGCCGAAGGCGGTCAGATAGTCGTAGAAGGTGCTGGGCCCCAGTTTCTCGGAGGCCAGCCAGGCCAGGCAGACATTCAGCGAGTGCTTCATGCAGCCCACCATCGTCTGCGGGCCCCAGGCACCCCCGTTCCAGTTGCGGATGCGCACCCCACCGACCTCGATCACGCCGGTGTCGATGAACTCCGTGCCCGGCTCGACGAGATCGGCATCCAGGGCGGCGGCCATGGTGAGCACCTTGAAGGTTGAGCCCGGCTCGAATTGTCCGCCGACGGCGGGGTTGATGACCGGCTCCTCGGCCTCCTCCAGCTCCTCCAGCTCCAATCCTTGCTCATCGAGCCAGGGCTCGTAATTGTTCGGATCGAGCGGCGGTGCGATGGCCATCGCCAGCATCTCACCGTTGCGAGGATCCATGATCAGGATCTGACCCGCCTCGGCCCCAGTGCTCTCCAAGGCTTCGGCCAGCGCCTGCTCAGCCATCTGCTGGATATCCATGTCGAGGGTGAGGATCAGGTTCACGCCAGCCGGAGGATCGGGCTCCAGGCGAGCCTGCAGGGGGATGTAACCGCGTTCGATGGTCATCGGCTTGCCCGCCAGCCATCCATCGTAGAAGCCTTCAACGCCGAAGAACCCCTTGCCCTCTTGATTCACGAAGCCCAAGACATGCCCCGCAAGCGAGCCGGCCGGATACTCCCGGCTGGGTGCGGGAACCAGCTTGAGCCCACTCAGGTCTGGCGCCTCCGGATCCAGCAAGAAACCCTTGAGCATCTCGGCCGCCACCTGGTCGACCGTGATGGGCCAGCGCTCGCCGTCGCCGACCATGCGGGTCAGACGGATGCGGTACTGGCCCAGCGAACCCCAATCCCTGTTCAGTTGCGCGTAGAGATCCTCATACGGAAGGACCAGGGCTCTCGAGAGCACCGCGGCGATTTGCTTGCGGCTCACCTCGGTCAGTTGGAAGACTTCCACCTCCAGGTAATACATGGAGACGTTAGTAGCCATCAGGTCACCATCGCGGTCGTAGATCAGGCCTCGCGCCGGCTCGACCTCATCGCGGGTTTCCTCGGCCGCTTCAACCCAGGTCGCGAACACGGGCGCGTATGGACCAAACTGCACGCGGATGAGCTGGACAATCATGGCCACCACGGCAGCGATCATCACCATCAGCAGCATGTAGACCCGGCGGTAAGGCAGGCTGGGGTTCATCATGGCCTGGCCCCCTCCCGGGGCCGGATCAGTCGGGCGAGCCAGTCTCCCAACGTCTCGGTGTAGGCTGGCGAGAGCGATCCCTCCCTCAAGCTGTTGGAGGAAGGAGGCCTCGGGGCGATGAACGGCGCCGGTGGCTGGTAGCCCTCGACCACCACGTATTCGATATCCTGCATGCGGGCCGGCTCGAAACCGAGCTCGCGCGCCCGGGCCAACATCTTATGCGGCATGGTCAGCTCCGCCCAGGTGGATTTCAGATCTTCGATCTGACGCTGCAGTTCGGCCCGCTCCGATTGCAGGTCGAGCAGGGCCCGTCCGGCACGCGCCAGCCGGGCATTTACGCCCAGGTAGAGCCCGCCCGTGAGCAGCAACGCCAGGGCAATGAGCATCGTGCGGCTGGTAAGCCGCAGGTGCCTGCGCCAGGGTATGGGCCGTGATGCCTGTCTCCAGCGTCGCAATTCGCTTCACCTTCTCATCGGCGGTCGTATACCTTTAAAATGCAAGGTCTATGCCACGACCAGCCGCTCCGCAACGCGCAGCCGAGCCGAACGGGCGCGTGGATTGGCGCGGACTTCCTCGTCACTGGGCCGGATGGGCTTGCGTGTCACCAGCCTCAGGGTGGCCACATGGGCACATCGGCATGCCGGCAGGTCGGGCGGGCAGATGCAATCCTGGCTCTCCCTGCGAAAGAAGGTCTTCACCATGCGGTCCTCCAGCGAGTGGAAGGAGATCACCACCAGGCGCCCGCCCGGCTTGAGCAGCCCGACTGCGGCGCTCAGGCCCCGCTCGAGCTGCTCCAGTTCCTGGTTTACGGCTATGCGCAGAGCCTGGAAGGTCCGCGTGGCTGGGTGGATCTTGCCGCGTCGGCCGCCCACCGCAGCTTCTATCACCTCGGCCAGCTCCAGGGTCGTGCGGATCGGCCGGGCTGCAACGATGGCGCGGGCGATCGCCCTCGCCTTGGGCTCTTCCCCATAGCGGAAGATCACGCCGGCCAGCGCGGACTGATCCCACTCGTTGACGAGATCATGGGCCGTCAACCCCTGGCTGGGATCGAAGCGCATATCCAGCGGGCCATCCTGTCGAAAGGAGAAGCCCCGCGCCGGATCTCCGAGCTGCAGTGAGGAGAGCCCCAGATCAAGCAGGATCCCATCTACCTCCGGCCAGCCCAGCGCCGCGGCCTGCGCCGCCATGTCCGCATAGGAACCCTGGTGAAGCATGACCCGCTCGCCAAAGCGGCTCAAGCGCCGCGCCGCGGTTTCGAGAGCCTGTGGGTCGCGGTCAAGGCCTAACAGACAACCATTGGGGGCCGAGCCCTCCAAGATGCCCTCGGCATGGCCTCCTGCGCCAACCGTCCCATCTATGTAGCACCCATCCGGACTGAGTTTCAGTGCGGTGAGCACAGGCTGGTAAAGAACCGGGGTATGCCCGGCAGAGGAGCTGGCGTCGGCCGACGCGCTCATGCCCTACCCCGTGGAAAGGTCAAATTGTGTGAACCGCTGCGCGTTGACCTCTGGATCGGCCACGCCCACCAATTCCTCCTGCCAGGCGGCCGCGTTCCAGAGTTCGAAGTACTCACCCGCACCGACGATGGTCGTCTCGCTGTCGAGATTGGCGTACTCACGTAGGAAGGGTGGAATCAAAATGCGCCCGGACGAATCCAATTGGACCTCCGTGGCGCCGCCGAAGATCACCCTGCGGACGGCCCGCGCCTCGGGATCCGTCGTGGTGAGCGAGGAAGCCTTTTGTGCCAACCGCTGGAAGCGATCCGTGGTATAAACCAGCAAGTTGCGTTCGAAGCCCTGGGTCACATACGCGCCCGAGACCAATTGCTCCCGGAAGCGCGCTGGGACGGTAAGGCGGCCCTTTTCGTCGATGGTGTGCGTGTATTGACCCAAGAACATGTGTTCGGATCATCCTTCCAACGGTGGGACGCCGGTTATCGCCGGCGTCCCACTTCACCCCACTTTATCCCACAAGTGCCCACAGTATATACCAGTTCGCCCCACTTCTGCAACCAGGTTCGGGAAATTTTAAGGTCAGTACTTTGGTCCTATATCTATGCGCAGTTTATCCTCCATTCTCGCAGGCCAAGCGCAAAAAAAAGAGACTTCCGAAGCCATGGCTTCTCGGAAGTCTCTTGCCATCGGGCCAGCCTATAAGCCGCGTTCTGTCCAGCCCGACGGATCCGCCCGCACGAGGCTGGCGGTCCCGACGAGCGTGGGCAACCATCCATCTGGGCCCGCGCGTCGCCGCGGGGCTCTTGCAGCCTACCCGGAACTCGGAAGGGACGAGCAGCCCCTCGCCCACGAAAGGGCTTCGTTCCTGCTTGGCCTTGCTCCCGGCGGGGGTTGCCTGGCCGCCGGCATTGCTGTCGGCGCCGGTGGTCTCTTACACCACCTTTTCACCCTTACCCCTCTCAGCGCGGAGCGCTGAGCCTGGGGCGGTCGTTTTCTGTGGCCCTATCCGCGGGTTGCCCCGCCCGGGTGTTACCCGGCGCCGTGCTCTGTGGAGCGCGGACTTTCCTCGAGCGGCCTGAGCCGCCCGCGGTTGCCCAGCCGGCCTTCTGGCATTAAGTATCCTACCGCCGCCTCCCCTCGCCGTCAACGCCTCCCCCCTCGACGATTTCTGCCAGAATATCGCCCTTTCGTTAATGCTCCACTAACGCATTTCGACTATCTTGCTCTTGTAAGCGGATAGGCCCGCGACTATAATGTCTGCTGTGCACTGGAAGGGTGACCATGCCTATCTATACGTATCGTTGTGAGAATTGTGGGGTGCAGTTCGACCGTCAGCAGCATTTCGACGACCCCGTCTTGAAGAAGTGTCCGGAATGCGGCAAGCTCTCGCTGCGCAAAGTCTATTTGCCGGTCGGGATCGTTTTCAAAGGTTCTGGCTTCTACGCCACCGATCACCGCTCCCCCTCGGGCCAATCCTCAAGCCGAGAGAACGGCAAGCCCAAGGCCAAGGAGAGCGCCAGCGCTGAGACCAAGAGCGCGAGTACCGAAGAATAGGCAACACTCACTGGAGAACCGAAAGCCCCGGCGATCGCCGGGGCTTCTGCATCCTTTGAGCCCCCAAACCTAAAGCTGGAACCCGCCGGTGGCCTTGACCACCTTGGAGTTGAAGTTGGTGACGAACTCGAAGAGCTTTTCCTTCAGTTCGGTCCAATCTTCAGTGCTTAATGCTCGCTGCATAATCTCGTGATTCTCGGCCACGAATCCGGCCAGCATCTGCGGCCCATCGCCATAGGTTGTGTACCAGGCCTCGGTCGGCTGCACGCCCAGGCGCTGGAGGCCCGGGACGAACTCGCGCACCAAGAATTCGAAGTATTCCTGTTCGCGCCCGGGGATCATGTCCCACGTCATGAGCAACTTGAGCGCCATTGTCAGCCTACCCTTTCCACCTGAGGGGCATTCATTCCAACCTTCTGGACTCAGCCATTGGCCGGCTTGAGCACCACGATCTGTGTCTCCTCGGAGAGCGAGCTCTTGGTGACCTTGAGCCCTTCCACCGGATCGGCCTTCCCCAGCCCCATTTCCTTGATGAACCCCGAGACCGTCCCCAGCTTGGGGCCTTCTTTATAGGTCTTGTAGTGCATGGGGATCACAATTGAGGGTTCGATCAGGCTGATCACTTCGGCCGCCTTGGAGGGCGAAAGGGCGCTACCCCCTCCCACCGGCACCAGGGCGATATCCACTGCGCCCAGATCTTCGATCTGTGCCTGAGAAGGCACCGCCGCCAGGTCACCCAGGTGTGCCACCGTAAGCCCATCGTAATCGAACACGTACAGCGTGTTCGGCGGGCCACCCGACTTGCCGTTCTTCCGGACCGGCATGCGCACACCGGTGATGAAGACCCCGCCGATCTCGTACTCCCCTGGGCCGGTGATCACCCGCCGGGCGACCTTGACGCCCTTCACATGGTTGTGGCCGGGCGCGTCATGACTGATGGTGACGACATCGGCGCGCAGCTTCAACTCGGGCAACCCGACCGACGGACTGTAGGGGTCCGTCACGATCGAGATCTTGCCTCGCTCGATGATGCGGAAGCAGGAAAGCCCGTACCAGGTGATCTCCATAACCACTCTCCGGATGGGGTCGAGGGATTATACCTGATTGCCTACGCCCTTGCCAAAACCTATAATCGCCACATGGACAATGAGGGCTGGCAAGCGGAGGCATGCGCCTCCGGAGGCGGTGCCGTCCGGCGGGTCGGGCCTGATAGTTGGTCGCTCCAACTGCCGCCGGCGAGCAAAGGCTACGCGCTGGCGCAAATCGATGACTACCGTTCTTGCCCTCGGGGGCGACTGCCTTGGCGGCCACCCGTGCGAATGCGCCTGCGGGCGCGCACCTCCATCCTGAATCCACGCGGCACCCTGGGTTTCGGGTTCTGGAACGACCCTTTCGCTCTGAATCTCGGGCAGGCCGGCGCCGCCCGCAGGATTCCTGCTCCGCCACAGGCCGTCTGGTTCTTCTATGGCTCCCCGCCCCACGACCTGCGTCTTGTTCCGGGGCTGCCAGGTCACGGCTGGAAGGCGGCGGCGCTGCGCATGTGCTCGATCCCTTGGATCCTCCTGATGCCGGCCATGCTCATCGGCTTCCCCCTGTCTCGGCTGCCCATTTTGCGACGGTTTGTCGTGGGCGCTGGCCAGCGTCTGATCCTGGCCAAGGAGGAGCCACTTGACCTGCATCTCGGTGCCTGGCACAGCTACACTATTGAATGGCGTCCGGGGCGGAGCGAATTCTTCGTCGACGGGCGCCGCGTGCTACGATCCGATCTGGAGCTGCCGGGTCCGCTCGGCTTCGTGGCCTGGATCGACAATCAATACGCGGTGCTCTCGCCGGATCGCGGCGCGCGCTTCGGCGTGCTCCCGCTGGAGGCACCGCAATCGCTCGAGATCGAGGGGCTTGCGATCCAATCCCTGGATGTGCCCCCCAAGAGCCTGACGCCTTGACCGCCCTGGTTGTGCGCAGTAGAATTCCCTTCGCTGCCGAGGTAGCTCAGTCGGTAGAGCACTTGACTGAAAATCAAGGTGTCACCAGTTCGATTCTGGTCCTCGGCACCAGCCCGCCTGCGTCGACGCGCAGGCGGGTTTCTATCTAGGGATCAGCCCAACAGGAGAAAAAAACGTGGAGGCCGCCCAAGGCGCCCCTCCACGTGTACCTTCCATCCCTCATTCCCAGTATATCCGCATTTGCGCGCCGGTGATGGGGTTGTAAGGCGAATGCAATTTAGCTACGGAGGACCGTGAGCTAGCCTTCCCGCGTCCCTTCCCTCGCACGAGCCTGCTGGCGCAGCTCGTCGATCGGCCGCAAAGCGGCCTCGCTATCCTCGTAATGCCAATGCTGCCAACCGTTGCATGGCGCCCCGCCGCTCAGGTCGCGTCCGAGTTGATGGATCGAACCCTGCCGCCCATCCATAACCAACTTACCGTCGGCACGGATACGGGCCGCCTTGGAGCGATCGCCCTGGAAGAAGAGCTGCTGCCCCGGCCGCAGCAGGTCCAGCTCAAGCAGGCGGATAAAGGGCACTCTCGGCGCCCGCCTGCGATCCGGGAGGTCGAAGATTCCGGGATCATAGGGCTCCGCTGGCGTGGAGTCGATACGGGCGTACGCCAGCCGCACATAGGCCTCCTCGCGCTCGATCCCGATCCACCTGCGATGCAACCGCTTGGCGACTACGCCGGTGGTGCCGGTGCCGAAGAATGGATCCAGGATCAGGTCGCCCGGCCTGGTGGAAGCCAGGATCACGCGGTAGAGCAGTGCCTCGGGCTTCTGGGTGGGGTGTGCCTTGCGGCCCTCGACCTTGAGGCGCTCCGGGCCGGTGCAGAGGGGCAGAGTCCAATCGCTGCGCAGTTGCTTGCCGGCGTTGAAGGCCTTCATCGCCTGGTGGTTGAAGGTATAGCGCGCCTGCTTGGACTTCGCCGCCCAGATGAGGGTCTCGTGGGCGTTGGTGAAGCGCACGCCTCGGAAGTTGGGCATCGGGTTGGTCTTGATCCAGAGCACGTCGTTGAGAATCCAGAAGCCCAGGTCTTGGAGGATCGCCCCGATGCGGAAGATGTTGTGGTAGGTTCCGATGACCCACAGCGTGCCATCGTCTTTGAGCACCCGGCGGCAGCCCTCGAGCCAGGCCTGAGAGAAAGCATCATAGGCCTGAAAGCCTTCGAAGCGGTCCCAGGCCTCATCCACGGCTTCAACCTTGGTCATGTTAGGCCGCCACAGGTCGCCGGAGAGTTGCAGGTTGTAGGGCGGATCGGCGAAGACCAGGTCCACCGATCGTTCGGGCAGACGCTGCAGCCAATCGATGCAATCCCCTTGCAAGATTTCTCCGACGGGAAGTTTTTCCTGACCCATTGTGCTCCTAACATCAGGGGCGGGAGGGGGAACGGCCCTCGACCGCCCCTTGCCGATCACCTGGATGCAGTCTACACCCGTGGGGCGCGGAGGGCAACGGCGGCGCCTGAGGGGGCCGATTCCTTGACATCTCCAGGGGATCACGGTATCCTTCGACCGCAACGAGCGGGTGTAGTTCAGTGGTAGAACGTCTCCTTGCCAAGGAGGCTTGATAATCCGAACTACCCTTCGCTGCCGTGGCACCCCGATATGTGGGGGTTGGGCTCATCTAATGGGCCACCATAACCCAACATATAGGGGTGTTTGTGTTTTTGCCGAATTCGATTTGGCCTGCTCTTCCGGGAAAATGGTGGCTCCGCGAGATCCGCACCTCAAACCGGGAGGGGAGGCATGAAGCTCCATATAGCAATCGAAGAATTCCTCTTGGCCTGCATCGCGGAGCGCAAATCCCCCAAGACACTCCGCGCCTACAAGGATCATCTCTCCAATTTCAGCCAATTCGCTGGCGACCCCGAGATTGAGGAAATCGAGCCGGCGACCATTCGCTCTTTCATTGCCCACGAGATGACACGGGAGGGCGCGCATGGGAGACAGCTCTCCTCTTCCTCCATTCATAAGAGCTACAGCGTCATTCGGACCTTCTTCCGCTGGGCATACCGGGAGGGCATCATCGAGCGCTGCCCAGTGGATAACGTCAAAGCACCCAAGTTGGATGCCCGCCTCCCGGAACCGCTTTCCAGAGATGAGCTCGAGCGGCTGATGCGCTATCTGAGGACGCAGACATCTTTCCGCAACCTGGTGATCTTCGAATTCTTCCTGGATACCGGCGCACGTTTGAACGAAGTCGTGCGGCTCAACCTGGAGGATGTCAATCTGAAGGAGGGTTTTGCGCTATTGCATGGTAAAGGTCGCAAGGAGGGAATGGTGCCGCTCGGCCGGCGCCTGCGCCGTGATCTATATGCCTATATCCATCGACACAGGCAAGAGAGCCGGGGGGAGCTGGCGCTTTTCACCACCCGGCAGGGCACCCGTCTTTCCCGGGAGGGCATGGCGACAATGATCAAGCGAATTATGAGGGCAGTCCGTGTAAAAGGAAGATATGGCCCTCACAAACTCAGGCATACTTTTGCCACAGAATTTCTCAGGAAGGGTTATAACCGAAAGTTGTGGATTGGCATGATAAAGAAAGGCGGCGTATCCTTCGGGCGACTAAACCCCAGACCGGCCTAAGCCGGGGAAAGGATACGCCATGCTTGAGCTTATCACGAATGAGTC
>Ga0190360_1000117_pt1 | contig 42978 bp, 45 predicted proteins | sample 48721834_MG_FD_161271 | JGI IMG/M metagenome (GOLD analysis project Ga0190360, IMG submission 161271) | Hydrothermal vent microbial mat bacterial communities from Southern Trench, Guaymas Basin, Mexico - 4872-18-3-4_MG | ecosystem: Environmental > Aquatic > Marine > Hydrothermal vents >...
TGGGACTCCTCAAGAACAGGGGACATTTTTACATCTTAGCTGCAGCTCTGAATCTGAAGCGGATGGTGAAACTGTGTGAGGCTGGGGCCTGAGAGTGTGCAAAGGGGAGGCACAAAGCAGGAGAAAAGCCATGGTGGCCCTTTATTAGATACCCTTAGATTGGGCCTTTAGCCGTAATGTTTGCCAAAAATCCATCAAGGGCTCTTACGCATGGTACTTTTTCAGGGGTCTCTTTTTATTTTTTACCTCGACAAGTTGGGTTCAAAGGGGCCTTGCTTGACAATGGGGTGGGAAGCTGTTATTTGATAATCCTTGGAGGCACGTAGCTCAGGGGGAGAGCGCTACCTTGACGCGGTAGAGGTCGACGGTTCGAAGCCGTCCGTGCCTACCATGAAATTTTTTATGTCTTCTGAAGAGGGACAGAGCTTTTAATAAGGGCGGAAGAGGAGGCATCACTGAGGGGAATGGGTGGTGCCTCCTTTTAATGTCTTGATGCCAAGCGAAGGGCGATGGGATCCGCAAAAGGCGACGAATATCTGAGCACCTTGCGTCACAGCGCCGCCCATATCATGGCCCAGGCGGTCAAAGAGCTCTTCCCTGGGGTGAAGCTCGCCATCGGCCCCTCTACGGAGGAGGGCTTTTACTACGATTTCGACTATGAAGGGACCTTCAGCGAGGAGGACCTCCCCAAGATAGAGGCCAGGATGAGACAGATAGTGGCCCAGGACCTCCCCTTCATCAGGGAGGAGATGGCGAAGGAAGAGGCCCTCCGTTTCTTTCAGGAGAGGGGCGAAAGCTACAAGGTGGAACTGCTGGAGGAGATTCCCGATGATCGCGTGACCATCTATCGTCAGGGCGACTTCGTGGACCTCTGTCGCGGCCCCCATGTGGCCTCTACGGGAGAGGTCAAGGCCTTCAAACTCCTGAGCGTGGCCGGGGCCTATTGGAGGGGGGATGAGCGGAATCGGATGCTGCAGCGGATCTACGGCACCGCCTTCCCCACCGAGGAGGAGTTGAAGGCCTTTCTCGATCGGCTCGAAGAGGCGAAGAGGAGGGATCATCGGAGGTTGGGCAAGGAACTCGAGCTCTTCTCCACCCACGAGGAGGTGGGGCCGGGCCTCGTGATATGGCACCATCGGGGGGCCATGGTTAGGTGGTTGCTCGAGGAGTTCGAGAGGAGGGAGCACCTGAAGAGGGGTTATCAGTTCGTGGTTGGGCCCCATATCCTGAAGGCGGAGCTCTGGAGGCGGTCCGGCCACTACGACTACTACCGCGAGCACATGTACTTCACGGAGGTGGAGGGGCAGGAGTACGCCTTGAAGCCCATGAACTGCCTGGCCCACATCATGGTCTACAGATCCCGTCAGAGGAGTTATCGAGACCTCCCCTTGCGGCTCTTCGAGCTCGGTACCGTCCACCGGCACGAGCGTTCGGGGGTCCTACACGGCCTGCTGCGGGTCAGGGAGTTCACCCAGGACGATGCCCACATCTTCTGCCGCCCGGACCAACTGCACGACGAGATCAGGGGGATCCTCGACTTCGTCCAGGAGGCCATGGAGCTCTTCGGCTTCAGCTTTGAGGCGGAGCTGAGCACCAGGCCCGAGAAGTCCATCGGGACCGACGAGGACTGGGAGCGGGCCACCAAGGCCCTCCGCGAGGTCCTGGAGGAGGAAGGATTTTCCTACGAGGTCAACGAAGGGGAGGGTGCCTTCTACGGCCCCAAGATCGACATAAAGCTCGAGGACGCCCTCGGCCGCAAGTGGCAGTGCGCCACCATCCAGTGCGATTTCTCCTTGCCCGAACGTTTCGACTTGAGCTATATAGGGGCGGACGGTTCCAAGCACCGCCCGGTGATGATCCACAGGGTGATCCTGGGGGCCTTGGAGAGGTTCGTAGGGGTGTTGATCGAGCATTACAAGGGGGCCTTCCCCCTCTGGCTCGCCCCGGAACAGGTCAGGGTCCTGAGCATCACCGACAGGCACATCCCCTACGGGGAGGAGGTCTGCAGGAGGCTACAGCAGGAGGGCGTGAGGGCGGAGGGGGATTTCCGGAACGAGAAGCTGGGCTACAAGATCCGACAGGCCCAGTTGGAGAAGGTCCCCTATATGTTGGTGCTGGGGGACAGGGAGCTGGAGGAGCAGAAGGTGGCCGTCAGGAGCAGGGAGGAAGGCGATCTCGGGGCCATGACCTTGGAGGCCTTTCTGGAGATGATCTCGCCCCACTGCGGCATCCCATCCCTCGGAGGGAGGTGATCAGGAGATAGAGAAGAGGCTACGGGTAAACCGGGCCATAAGGGCTCGAACGGTGAGGGTGGTGGACCCTGAGGGGAAGCAGTTGGGCATCATGTCCCTCAGGGAGGCCTTGGCCAAGGCCGAGGAATTCGGTTTGGATCTGGTGGAGGTGGCACCCAATGCAGACCCTCCGGTCTGCAAGATCATGGATTACGGCAAGTTCAAGTACTTGCAGAGCAAGAGGGCTCAGGAGGCCAAGAAGAAGCAGCAGGCATCGAGCCAGATAAAGGAGATCAAGATGCGACCGCGCACCGAAGAACACGATCTACAGATCAAGCTGAAGAAGATCGAGGAGTTCTTGAAGAGCGGCCATAAGACCAAGGTCCGTATCGTCTTCCGCGGTCGAGAGTTGGCCCACAAGGAAGCAGGTGAAAGGATGATGCAGAGGATCCTGGAGGAGACGAAGGAGTGGGGCAAACCCGACTACCCGCCCAAGTTCGAGGGGCGACAGATGGTGGTGATGTTGAGCCCCCGTTCAAGCGGGGGTTGAGGAGGCCTGAAGATGCCGAAACTGAAGACCAACCGATCCGCGGCGAAGCGCTTCAGACTGACCGGCTCCGGCACCAAGATCAGGCGATACAGGGCCTGTGCCAGCCACCTCTTGAGGAAGAAGACTTCGAAGCGCAAGAGGAGGCTCGGCCGTCCGGCCTTGGTGGACGCCACCAACGTAAGGGCCGTGAAGCGGCTCATCCCCTACGGCTGAGGAGGTTCGGCCATGCGCGTGAAGGGAGGACCGAGAGGGGCCAGGCGCCGCAAGAAGATCCTGAAGCTCGCCAAGGGTTACTGGGGTTCCAGGGGGAAACTCCTCCGTGTGGCCCGCTTGACGGTGGAGCGGGCCCTCCGCTACTCCTACCGGGATCGCAAGGTGAGGAAGCGGGAGTTCCGGCGCCTCTGGATCGCCAGGATCAACGCTGCGGCGCGCGCCCACGGGATGACCTACAGCCGCTTCATGGAGGGACTGCGGAAGGCCGAGGTGGGTCTCGACAGGAAGGTCCTGGCCGACATGGCGGTCAAGGACCAGGAGGGCTTCGCCAAGCTGGTAGAGATCGCCAAAGCCCATGTCTCCTCATGAGCTTGAGGAGCGCCTGCTGGCGCTTGAGCGGGAGGCCGCGGAAGCCATCCAGGGGGAGGAGGAGGTCTCTGGCCTTGAGGCCCTGAGGGTCAAATACCTCGGGCGGAAAGGTCTCCTTACGCAGCTGCTCCGTTCCTTGAAGGAGGTGCCGCAACAGGAGCGGCCGAGGCTTGGGCAGTTGGCCAACAGCGTGAAGGCCTCCCTTGAGAAGAGGCTCGAGGAGGCGAAGGAGAGGGCCCTCCTGCGGGAACGCGAGCGGGCCTTGCGGTCAGAGACCGTGGACGTCACCCTCCCCGGGGCTCCGCTGCCTCGAGGCCGATTCCACCCCATAAGCCAGGTCATGGACGAGATCATCGAGATCTTCACCTCCATGGGCTTTCAGGTGGCCGAGGGCCCGGAGGTGGAGTGGGACTACTACAACTTCGAGGCCTTGAACATCCCCAAGGACCATCCCGCGCGAGACATGCACGATACCTTTTACTTCTCCTCTGAGATGCTCCTGAGGACCCATACCTCCCCAGTGCAGGTGAGGGTGATGCAGAGGCAACGCCCCCCCATCCAGGTCATCTCGCCAGGGGTGGTCTACAGGCGCGACTCTGACATCTCCCACACCCCCATGTTCCATCAGGTGGAGGGGCTATTGGTGGACGAGGGGGTCTCCTTCTCCCACCTCAAAGGGACCCTCGGCTTCTTCGTGAAGGAGTTCTTTGGAAGGGGCACCGAGATGCGGTTCCGGCCCAGCTTCTTCCCCTTCACCGAGCCGAGCGCTGAGGTGGACATAGGTTGCGTCATGTGTGGCGGGAAGGGCTGCAGCGTGTGCGGTGGGACGGGGTGGCTTGAGATCCTGGGCTGTGGCATGGTCCATCCCGAGGTCTTCAGGGCCGTGGGCTACGAGTTCGGTCGCCTCACGGGCTTCGCCTTCGGGATGGGGGTGGAGAGGATCGCCATGCTGCGCTACGGGATCAACGACATCCGCCTCTTCTTCCAGAACGACCTGAGGTTCCTCGAGCAGTTTTAGCCCAGGGTGAAGGATGAAGATCCCCTTTTCTTGGCTTAGGGAGTTCGTGGAGATAGATTTGGGGCCCCACGAGGTGGGCGAGATCCTTACCATGGGGGGCGTAGAGGTGGAGGGGGTGGAGGAGGTCGGGGCCCAGTTCAAAGGGGTGGTGGTGGGAAGGGTCCTCAAGGTCTGGCCCCATCCTCGGGCCGAACGGCTCTTTCTCTGCGAGGTCGAGCTGCCCCAGAGGGTGGTCAAGGTGGTCTGCGGGGCACCGAACGTGAAGGAGGGCCTCAAGGTCCCCATGGCCTTACCCGGGACCGAGCTTCCAGGGGGGACGGTGCAGCGGAGGGAGATCAGAGGGGAGCCATCCGAGGGGATGATCTGTTCGGAGCAGGAGTTGGGCCTCGCCCCCGAGTCCGCGGGGATCATGGTCCTTGAGCCCGATGCCCCCCTCGGGATGGACCTGGAGGAGTACCTCCAGATGAAGGACTACCTCCTGGACCTCTCCCCGACGCCCAACCGGGGGGACTGCCTAAGCGTCTTAGGAGTGGCCAGGGAGGTAGCGGCCTTGACCGGAGTTCCCCTCCGGCTCCCCCAGACGCAGCTGAAGGAGGAAGAAACCCCCGTTGAGGACCTCATCTCGGTGGAGATCCACGATCCAGACCTCTGTCCCCGCTACACCGCCCGTTACCTATGGGACATCAAGGTGGGTCCCTCCCCCCTTTGGATGTGCCTGAGGCTTGAGCGCTCCGGCGTAAGGGCCATCAACAACGTGGTCGACATAACCAACTACGTGATGTTGGAACTGGGCCAGCCCCTTCACGCCTTCGACTACGATCGCTTAAGGGGGGGGAGGATCGTGGTGAGGCGGGCCCAGGAGGGAGAGCGCTTCGTCACCCTCGACGGCAAGGAGCGGTTCCTCGACGCCGAGACCCTTCTGATCTGCGACGCCGAGGGGCCCGTGGCCATCGGCGGGGTGATGGGGGGGTTGGACTCCGAGATCGAAGAGGACACCAGGAGGGTACTGCTGGAGAGCGCCTTCTTCAGCCCTTCTTCCATCAGGAGGACCTCTCGGGCCCTGAGGCTTCAGACCGAGTCCGCCTACCGTTTTGAGAGGGGGGTGGACCCGGAGCTGGCCCCTTACGCCTCGGCGAGGGCGGCCCATCTCATGGCGCGCTATGCAGGGGGTAAGGTCGCTCGGGGGTTGGTCGATGTGTATCCCCGTCCCCTCCGACCTCCGGAGGTGGAGATGAGGCTCCAATGGGTCAACGCCTTCCTGGGCCTCGAGCTGAGCGAAGAGGAGGTAGAGGAGTACCTCAGACGCCTGGGGATGCAGGGGAGGCGTAAGGGCAAGGGGCGCTGGGTAGTGGTCCCGCCGTCGTACCGCTTCGACATAAAGGAGGAAGTCGACCTGGCCGAGGAACTCGGACGGCTCAAGGGCTATCAGGCCGTGCCCGAAGAGCCACCCCGCCTCCTGCCGTTGCCTCGGGAAGAGGGGAGGCGATGGGCCCTGAAGGCCTTGAAGGACCTGATGGTGGGCTACGGCTTTTACGAGGTCATAACCTACGCCTTCATCTCCCCCAGGAGCCTCGAGGCCTTGGGGATCTCCTCGGAGGCCCTTTGCCTCCTCAACCCCTTGTCAGAGGAACAGTCGGTGATGCGGACCACGCTGCTGCCGGGGCTCCTGGAGACGGCCAGGTGGAACCTCCACCACGGTAACCGCGACCTGAGGATCTTCGAGTTGAGGAAGGTCTACCTTCCGCGCGAGGGGGACCTGCCCCAGGAGCGGGAGGTCTTGGCTGCCCTGGCCATGGGTGACTTCTACCCCCCTTGGTGGAGGGAGAAGGGGAGGCCGGCGGACTTCTTCCTCATGAAGGGCTGCATCGAGGGCTTGATGGCTCGTCTGCACCTGCCCAAGGCGGATTTCGTCCCCACTGAAGGGGTGCCCTATCTGCATCCCGGCCAGGGGGCCGTGGTCAGGCTGGAGGGGGAAGAGGTGGGGGTGGTGGGCAGGCTCCATCCGGAGGTGGCTGCCTCCTTCGAGCTGGCTGAGGTCTTCCTCTTCGAGCTACAGCTTGAGCCCCTGTTGGAGAGGGCCAAGCCCTACGGGAGGTTTTCGCCCTTGCCCAAGCACCCAGCCCTTTACAGGGATATCGCCCTCTTGGTGGATGAGGAGGTGCCGGCGGCTGAGGTCTACGGACTTGTCGCTCGGTGTGGGCTCCCTTACATAGAGCGGGTGGAGATCTTCGATTGTTACACGGGACCGCCCATCCCGAAGGGTAAGAAGAACCTCGCGTTGCGCCTCTTCTTGCGGGCCCCGGAGCGGACCCTTACCGATGAGGAGGCCGATGAGGTCCAAAGGGAGTTGATCAACCGCCTCCAAGAGGCGGGCATGACCCTGAGGTGAGGAGATGACCAAGGCGGACTTGGTGGAGAGGGTCTACGAGCGGGTTGGCTTCTCCAAGAGGGAAGCCGCCCAGGCGGTGGATGTCGTCTTTGAGTTGATGAAGGAGGCCCTGGAGCACGGCGAGAAGGTGAAGGTGGCGGGGTTCGGCAGCTTCGTCGTCCGGGAGAAGAGGCCCCGCAAGGGGCGCAACCCTCAGACAGGGGAGGAGATCGAGATCAGCTCGCGAAGGGTCCTGATCTTCAAGCCCAGCCCCATCCTCAGGAGGGTCCTGAACCAGAGCGGTGGATGAAGAGGGACCACGGGGAGAAGCTCTACTACCGAATCGGCGAGGTGAGCCGGATAGTGGGGGTGAAGCCCCATGTGATCAGGTATTGGGAGCAAGAGTTCAAACTGAAGCCTAGGAGGGGGGCGGGCTCGCAGAGGCGATACACCAAGGACGACATGGAGCGGCTGCTGGCGATCAAGCGATTGCTTTACGAAGAGGGCTTTACCATAGCTGGGGCCAAGCGGAGGCTCAGGGAGATGGCGAGGGAGGGGGGGTACAGGAAGCTGATGCAGGAGCTCATCGATGAGCTGAAGGAGATAAGGGATATCCTTGACTAAAGCCCTCCCTTTTGCCATATTTATCGATGTCGGGGCGTGGCGCAGCCTGGTAGCGCACTGGTATGGGGTGCCAGTGGTCGGAGGTTCAAATCCTCTCGCCCCGACCAGCTTTTTTGTTTTTTGATCCGCCTCAGTTTTCCTGCAGATGAAGATTTTGCTCACCAACGACGATGGCGTCTTCGCCGAGGGGTTAAGGGTCCTTAAGGAAGTCCTTGAAGGCCTAGGGGAGGTGTACGTGGTCGCCCCCGACAGGGAGCGGACGGCCATCTCCCATGCCCTGACCCTTGACAGGCCCTTGAGGCTCCAGAGGATCGCCGAGCGCACATACGCCGTGGACGGCACCCCTGTGGATTGCGTCCACTTGGCGCTCTCCTGTGTCATGCCCGAGAGGCCCTCCTTGGTGGTCTCCGGGATAAACAATGGGCCCAACATGGGGGAAGAGGTGGTCTATTCCGGGACGGTCTCGGCTGCCTTCGAGGCCACCTTCCTGGGCCTGCCCTCCATGGCGGTCTCCTTGGCGGCCCGGCAGGGGCACCGCTATGAGACCGCCGCTCAAGTAGCCCTCAGGGTGGCCAGGGAGATCCTCTCTCAGGGTTTGCCGTCGAGGGTGTTCCTCAACGTCAACGTCCCCAACCTCGGGCAGGGGGAGATAAAGGGCTTCAAGGTGACCAGGCTTGGTCGAAGGGTCTTCGGCGATTGCGTCGTGGAGAGGGTTGACCCCAGGGGTAATAGGTATTATTGGATAGGGGGAGCTGACGCGGGCTACGAAGCGATAGAGGGAACGGACTTTTCCGCCGTAGCCTCAGGATATGTATCTGTGACGCCCCTGAAGGCCGACTTGACGGCCTATGAGGAGCTCGAGACCTTCAGGGGGTGGGGGTTCGAATGAGAGAGGGCAGGTTTTCCGACAAGGTGGTCCTGGTGACAGGGTCCACCCGGGGGATCGGGAGGGCCATCGCTGTGGCCTTCGCGGAGGAGGGAGCGAAGGTCTTGGTCAACGGCCGTCAGAAGGAGGCCGCCCAGGCCATGGCCGAGGAGATGAGGGGGAGAGGGGCAGAGGCCCTCGGCCTCGGGGCGGACATCTCCGACCCAGAGGCGGTGCGAGGGATGGTGGAGGAGGGCCTCAAGGTCTACGGGAAGATCGACGTCCTGGTGAACAACGCCGGGATAAGCCTTCCGCCTCAGCCGGCCGAGGGGGTCCAGAGGGAGGGCTTCGAGAAGGTGATGGCGGTCAACCTCACAGGGGCCTTCCTCTGCTGTCAGGCGGTCTTTCCCTCCATGAGGGCGGGGGGCGGGGGGAGCATAATCAACGTCTCCTCCCAGGCAGGGCTCTTCGGGGAGCCCGGGTTGCTGCCCTACTGTGTGAGCAAGGCGGCCTTGCTCTCCGTCACCCGCTGTCTGGCCTACGAGTGGTCCCCTTACGGGATAAGGGTCAACGCAGTGGCCCCGGGCTTCGTAGCCGGTGGGATGAACGAGCCGGTTCTGAAAAACGAGGCCCTGGTGTCCACTCTCTCGAGCCGCGTCCCCCTGAGGAGGTTCGCCAAGGTGGAGGAGGTGGTGGAGGTCGTCCTCTTCCTCGCCTCGGAGGCGGCATCCTACATCAACGGGGAGGTGCTGGTGGTGGACGGAGGCATGACCGGTTATCGTACCCCTTCCATCCTCCAGCTGACCAGCGGGAGGGGTAGGTAGCCAACAAGAGAAAGGAGGTGTGGAGGATGAGGATCACTCTGAGCGTCATCAAGGCGGATGTAGGGTCCATCGGAGGGCACATCAAGCCCTCGGAGGGGTTGCTTCGAAGGGTGCGCGAGTTTGTCCAGGAGGAGGGCAAGGCGAAGGGCCTGATCGAGGACTTCTACGTCTCCCACACGGGGGATGACATAGCCATCCTCATGTCCCACAAGAGGGGCACAGGGGACGCCGATATCCACAAGCTCGCTTGGGACGCCTTCAAGGCCGGCACCGAGGTGGCCAAGGCCCAAGGGCTTTACGGGGCCGGGCAGGACCTCTTGAAGGACGCCTTCGCCGGAAACGTCAAGGGGATGGGCCCTGCGGTGGCCGAGATGGAGTTCGACGAGAGGCCCAACGAGCCCTTCCTCTTCTTCGCCGCCGACAAGACCGATCCAGGCGCCTATAACCTGCCGCTTTATCTCGCCTTCGCCGACCCCATGCATTGCTCAGGGCTCACCCTGAGTCCCTCCATGGCGGACGGGTTCAAGTTCACCATCATGGACGTGGAGTACACTGAAGGGGACAGGATCATCGAGCTAAACGCACCAGAGGAGTTGTACGACATCGCGGCCCTTTTGCGCGACAACGAGCGCTTCGTGGTCGAGAGCATCCACTCCCGCAGGACGGGGGAGATAGCGGTGGCGGTGAGCACCTCGAGGCTCCACAACATAGCCGGCCGCTATACCGGCAAAGACGACCCCGTGATGTTGGTGAGGGTCCAAGGGGACTTCCCGGCCACTGGTGAGGTCCTCTCCCCCTTCAGCATCGGCCACTACGTGGCTGGCTTCATGAGGGGGAGCCACACAGGGCCCTTGATGCCCGTGAAGATCAACTCCCCCGTGTCCTATTTCGATGGGCCGCCCTTGGTGTCCTGTTTGGCCTTCTGTGTACATGAGGGGAAGCTGACCGAGCCGGCCGACGCCTTCGATCACCCCTTCTGGGACTACGTCAGGATGAAGATCTCCGAGAAGGCCATGGAGATGAGGAGGCAGGGCTTCTCAGGCGCTGCCATGCTTCCGTACAGCGAGCTGGAGTACGGTGGGATCGTCCAGAAGATGAAGAAGCTGGACGAGAGGTTCAGGGTCAGGGGCTCTTGATCCATGACCAAGGTCTACATAAAGACCTTCGGCTGTCAGATGAACGAACGGGACTCCGAGCGGGTCCTCGCCTTGGCCTCAAGCTGCGGTTACACCGAGGCGGCCAGCCTCGATGAGGCCGATCTCATCGTCATCAACACGTGTACGGTCCGCAGGAAGCCCGAGCAGAAGGTCTACAGCCTCTTGGGGCGCCTCGGGGGGCTCAAGGAGAGGAGGCCCCATTTGAGGATCGCGGTGGTGGGTTGCCTCGCCCAACAGGAGGGGGATGGGCTCCTTGAGCGCTTCCCCCAGGTGGATCTGGTCCTGGGTCCCGACAGGATCGGTGAGCTCCCCCGGGCCCTTGAGGCGCTCGAGGGGGGTGAGAGGCTCTGTCTGGTCGGCTTTCATCAGGACCCATGCCAGGGGGTCCTCCTGCCCCTGCGGCCATCTGTGAGGGCCTATGTGAACATCATGCAGGGCTGTGACAACTTCTGCACCTATTGCATCGTGCCCTACGTGAGGGGGCCGGAGAAGAGCAGACCCAGCGGGGAGATCATCGAGGAGGTCCAGCTGCTGGCCGAAAGGGGGGTGAAGGAGGTGACGCTGCTCGGCCAGAACGTGAACTCCTACGGCAAGAAGTCGCCCGGCGAGTTGACTTTCCCCCAGCTGTTGTCTAAGATCGATCAGATCGAAGGGATCGAGAGGATCAGGTTCACCACCTCGCATCCGAAGGATCTCTCCGAAGAGCTCATCAGGGCCTTTGTGGACCTCGAGAAGCTTTGCGAACACCTCCATCTCCCCTTTCAAGCCGGCTCTAACAGGGTCCTGGAGAGGATGGGTAGGGCTTACACGAGGGAGGAGTATTTGAGGAAGGTGGAGCGCTTGCGACAGTTGGTCCCACGGGTGGCCATCACAGCCGATGTCATGGTCGGCTTCCCAGGGGAAGGGGAGGAGGACTTCCGGCAGACCCTGGAGTTGGTGAGGGAGGTGGAGTTCGACGCCCTCTTCTCCTTCAAGTACACCCCTCGAAAGGGCACCGTGGCCTCCAGGTGGCCTGATGACGTCTCCCCGGAGGAGAAGCAGAGGAGGCTCGAGGAGCTGCAGGAGCTCCAGAGGGCCATCACCCTTAGGAAGAACCGATCCCTGGAAGGTCAAGTGATGGAGGTCCTGGTGGAAGGGACCGGAGGTAGACCTGGTCAGCTTCGAGGCAGGACCCGCTGTAATCGAGTGGTCAACTTCCCAGGTGGGGAGGAGCTTGTAGGCAGACTCCTGTGGGTGCGTATAACGGAAGGGCTCCAGAACTCCCTGCGGGGGGAGCTCTGTCCCCTCGATGTCCAGGAGGCGGTTAACGCGTGAAAGAGGGAAAAGAGGCAGAGGCGAAGAGGTTCAGGGAGATGAAGGTGGGGGGACTCACTGTGGACCCCTACACCAATACCCCCATCGTGCTGCTGAAGGACTTAGAGGAAAAGGACGTGGTTCCCATCTGGATAGGTTTCTTCGAGGCCAGCGCCATCGCCACCCAATTGGAGGAGGTCAAACTGGTCCGTCCCATGACCCATGACTTGCTGCGCAACATCCTCGATATCCTCGGGGCCCAGGTCCTGAGGGTGGAGGTGACAGATCTGCGGGAGAACACCTTTTACGCCCTGATCCACATAGAGTTGAACGGCGCCCACTACGCTATAGACTCCCGTCCGAGCGACGCCATCGCCCTGGCCCTGAGGACCGGCTCCCCCATCTTCGTCAACGAGGAGGTGATCGAGAAATCGCGTAAGGTGGAGCTGAGATCGGAGGAGGAGAGGGACCTGGACGAACTCCTCGAGAAACTGGACAGCGAGGAGGGTTACAAGATGTAAGGCCCCCTAAGGGGCTGCGAGGTGTTGCCCCCTTTTCACATCGGAAAGGGGGCAATTTTTTGGTCCTTGCGATGATAGATCTTCATACTCACTCCCTCTTGAGCGATGGGGACCTCCTGCCAGAGGAGTTGTTGCGTAGGTACGAGGCCAAGGGTTATCGCTTCTTGGCCATAACCGACCATGCAGGGCCATCGAACCTGGAGGAAGTGGTGTCGCAGCTGGTGAGGTTCGCCCGAGGGATCCAGCCCCACACCCCCTTGAAGGTGATCCCAGGGGTGGAGCTCACCCACTGTCCCCCCACCCTCATACCTTCCCTCATCGGGCGCTCCAGGGACCTCGGGGCCAAGATAGTGGTGGTGCACGGCGAGACCTTGGTGGAACCCGTCCCTCCGGGCACCAATCTGGCAGCCATAGAGCACGGTGCTGACATCCTCGCCCACCCAGGGCTGCTCAGCAGGCGGGAGGTGGAGCTCGCTCGAAGGCGTGGGGTCTGTCTCGAACTGAGCTCCAGGCAGGGACATTGTCTTGCCAACGGCCATGTGGCGAGGTTGGCCAAGGAGGTGGGCGCCAGGATGGTCATCGCGAGCGATGCCCACTCCCCTCAGGACATCTTGGAGCCCGATGACCTGAGGAGGGTCGGCCTTGGGGCGGGCCTCACGGAGGAGGAGTTGGAGGAGGTCTTCGGGCAGATGGAGGAGCTGGCGCGACGATGCCTCGGCCTCTGATCCCGGATCACATCTTGGAGATCCCCCCTTACCCCAGGGGCAAGCCTTGGAGGGGGCTGGAGGAGGTGCGTCTGTCGGCCAACGAGAACCCCCTTGGGCCTCCCCCCAAGGCCTTGGAGGAGATAAGGTCGTCCTTGGCGGCCCTGCACCGCTACCCCGACGGCCTGGCCGAGGCCCTAAAGGAGGAGCTGGCCCAGTACCTCGGCCTGGACCCCGCCAACTTGGCCCTCGGGAACGGCTCCAACGAGGTCATCGAGATGGCCGTAAAGGTCTTCCTGCGGGATGGGGAGGAGGTCGTCCTGCCCGCTCCCTCCTTCGCCTATTACGGGATAGCGGTCAAGGCGAGGGGGGGGAAGTGCATCGAGGTCCCCCTGCGGGATTTCCGGATAGACCTCGAGGCGATGGCCAGGGCCGTAACGCCGCGGACGCGCCTCATCTTCTTGGGCAATCCCAACAACCCCACAGGCACCATCTTCGGCCTTGAGGAGTTCAAGGCCTTCCTCGAGGAGGTCCCCGAGGAGGTGGTGGTAGTGGTGGATGAGGCCTACGGGGAGTTCGTGACCGCTGAGCACTACCCCTCCCTCAGGGACTACCTCGAGATGGACCGTTGGATCCTCTCCCTCAGGACCTTCTCCAAGTTCTTCGGCCTGGCGGGTTTGAGGGTCGGCTATGGGATCGGCCGAGGGGAACTCGTGGAGTTGCTTGAGAGGATTCACCAGCCCTTCAACGTCAACCTCTTGGGGATCGCCGGGGCCATAGGGGCCCTCAAGGACAGGGAGTTCCAGGAGAGGACTCGGAGGGTCGTGGCCGAGGGCAAGGACTTCCTCAGGGCGGCCTTCGAGGAGCTGGACATTCCCTTTGTGGCCTCAGAGGCCAACTTCTTCCTCTTCTACGCCGGGGAGAGGAAGGGGGAACTCCTGAAGCACCTCGAGGGGGAAGGGGTGGTGGTGAGGGACATGGAGGGCTACGGCCTGGGAGGCTATCTCCGCGTCAGCGTGGGATTGCCCGAGGAAAATCGGCGCTTCGTGGAGGTCCTCAAGGCGTGGAAGGCAAGGGAGGGCTGATCGTCACCATCGACGGCCCTGCAGGGGCGGGAAAGAGCACGGCCGCCCGGATGTTGGCCAAAAGGCTCGGCTACCGATACCTCGACACAGGGGCTACCTACAGGGTGGTGGCCCTGAAGGCCATAGAGGGAAAGGTGGACCCCGAGGACGACGAGGCCTTGAGGGGGCTCTGTAGGGAGCTGCGGATAGAGTTCTCGGGAGAGAGGGTCCTCTGCAACGGCGAGGACGTGACCGACAGGATCAGGGAGCAGGAAGTAGGGATGGCCGCCTCCCTCATATCCCAAAGGGGGGCGGTGAGGGAGGCGATGGTGGAGCTCCAACGGAGATTGGCCGCTGATGGAGGGGTGGTGGCCGAAGGGAGGGACACCGGCACCGTGGTCTTCCCCCAGGCGGAGGTGAAGTTCTACCTCGATGCCTCCCTTTCGGAACGGGCTCGTAGGCGGTTCAGGGAGCTCAGGGAGAAGGGGAAGGAGATGGACTTCACGGAGGTCCTGGAGGAGCTCAGCAGGAGGGACCGTCAGGACAGCGAGAGGGAGATCGCCCCCCTGAGGAGGGCCCCTGGAGCCCTCTACATAGACTCCACCCACCTCAGCCCGAAGGAGGTGGTGGAGCGGATGCTCCAGGAGGTGGAGAGGAGGAGGGCTTGAGTGGAGATCCTCATGGCCAAGGAGGCCGGGTTTTGCTTCGGGGTTAAAAGGGCGGTGAACATCGCGGAGCGGACCCTCAGGGAGAGGGGGAGGGCCTTCAGCCTCGGTCCCCTCATCCACAACCCCCAGGTGGTCGGGCAGTTGAGGGAGAGGGGGTTGGAACCGGTGGAGGGGATAGAGGGGGTCGGCAAGGGACCGGTCATCATCCGCTCTCACGGGGTGAGCCGGCAGCTGCTCGAGGAGCTGAAATCGAGAGGGGTGGAGGTGGTCGATGCCACCTGTCCCTACGTCAAGAGGGCTCAGAGGTGGACCGCCTCCCTCAGCCGAAGGGGGTATTTCGTGGTGGTGGTAGGCGAGGAGGAGCACCCGGAGGTCAGGGCCATCATGAGTTATATCGAGGGGGATGGGATGGTGGTGGAGGGACCTGAAGGGGCAGGACGCATCCCCAGGCGGAGGAAGATCGGGGTGGTGGCCCAGACGACCCAGGAACGGGGCCGTTTCGGGGAGGTCGTCAAGGCCCTTCTGCCCCTCTGCGAGGAGCTCACCATCTACAACACCCTCTGTGAGGTGACCTCCAAACGGCAAGAAGAGGCCCTGAGGATCGCCCGAGAGGTGGACTGCATGATCGTGGTAGGGGGCAGAAACAGCGCCAACACTCGCCGGCTGGCTGAGTTGTGTAGCCGTGTCCAGCCTCGGACCTATCACGTGGAGATGGAAGAGGACCTGAGGCCCGAGTGGTTCAGGGGGATAAGGAGGGTCGGCATAACGGCCGGGGCCTCCACCCCCATAGGGACCATAAGGAGGGTCCGGGATGCATTGGTTTCTCGGCCCTTTTGTGGTATAAGGAGGGAGGTGGAAAATCTTTAGGGGGTATAGGTGAAGATGGAGGGGACAGAGGTCAACATCGACGAACTACGGGAGATGTACGAAAAGGCCTTCAAGGAGGTGGCTGAAGGCGAGATCGTCAAGGGCAAGGTCATCGAGGTGGGCAGGGAGTTCGTCACGGTGGATGTGGGTTGCAAGTCCGAGGGGCAGGTACCCCTTTCGGAGTTCTTCGGCCCCGATGGGGAGGTGGCGGTCAAGGCGGGCGATGAGGTCGAGGTGCTGCTTGAGCGTCGGCGTGACGATGAGGGGGAGGTTATCCTTTCCAAGGTCAAAGCCGATAGGATCCGCGTCTGGGAGCGGATCATGGAGGCCTGTCAGCGGGGGGATGGCGTCATAGAGGGCGTGGTCTGTGAACGGGTCAAGGGAGGGTTGATGGTGGACCTCGGAGGCGTGAGGGGCTTTCTGCCGGGTTCACAAGTGGATCTGCGGCCGGTGAGGAACTTCGAGGCTTACGTGGGCAAGAGGCTGAAGCTGAAGGTCCTGAAGGTCAATCGAAGGCGTAACAACGTGGTGCTGTCCCATCGGGCCTATCTGGAGGAGGAGAGGGAGAGACGACGGCAGAAGACCCTCAGCAAGCTCCAGGAAGGGGCGGTGGTGGAGGGTCAGGTGAAGAACATCACCGACTACGGCGCCTTTGTGGACCTCGGAGGGGTGGATGGGCTTTTGCACATCACCGACATCTCCTGGGGCAGGGTCAAGCACCCCACCGAGCGGCTGCAGGTGGGTCAAAAGGTGAAGGTGAAGGTCCTGAAGTTCAACCCGGAGACGGGCAAGATCTCCCTCGGCATGAAGCAGCTTGAGCCAGACCCATGGGAGAAGGTCCCGGAGAAGTACCCAGAGGGGACGAGGGTCCGCGGCAAGGTGGTGGGGATCGCCGATTACGGGATCTTCGTGGAGCTGGAGGAGGGGGTGGAAGGGTTGATCCACGTTTCGGACATGTCCTGGACCAGGAGGATAAAGCACCCCTCCAAGTACGTCAACGTGGGAGACATCGTCGAGGCGGTGGTCCTGAGTATGGACCCGTCCCGGAGGCGGATCTCCTTGGGCATGAAGCAGCTCGAACCTAACCCCTGGGACACCATAGAGGAGCGCTACCCCGTGGGGACGCGCATCATCGGCCAGGTGAAGACGGTCACCGACTTCGGGATCTTCATAGGGATAGAGGAGGGGATAGACGGGTTGGTGCACGTGTCGGAGATGTCCTGGAGCAAGCGGGCCAAGAACCCCACGGAACTCTACAAGAAGGGGCAAGAAGTGGAGGCGGTGGTGCTGAGGATCGACAGGGAAAACGAGCGCATCTCCCTGGGCATCAAACAACTGAAGCCAGATCCCTGGGAGAGCGTCCCGGAGAAGTACCGGGTTGGACAGGTGGTCACCGGTAAGGTGACCACCCTGACCGACTTCGGCGCCTTCGTCGAGGTCGAGGAGGACCTGGAGGCCCTGCTCCACGTGTCCGAGATGGGCCCAAGCGGCGAGAGGGTGGAGAAGCCCTCGGACGTGCTGCAGGTGGGCGATGAGGTCACGGCCATGATCATCCACGTAAACCCCCGGGAGAGGCGGATGGGCCTCAGTATGAAGGCCTTGGCCAGCCGGGGACAGGAGGTGCAGGAGGAGATCCCGCCCATAACCTTGGGCGATCTGCTGAAACAGAGCCAAGAGAACCCCTCTTGAACCCCCTCTGTGGCCACGTTTGCCATGAGGAGGGTCTACCTCGACAACAACGCCACCACCAGGGTAGCAGCGGAGGTCTTGGAGGAGATGCTCCCCTACCTCGAGGACCTCTACGGCAACCCATCGAGTCTGCACCGTTTCGGCAGGCCGGTCAGACAGGCGGTGGAGGAGGCCCGGGAGCGGGTGGCCGAGCTCCTGGGGGCCTGGCCTGATGAGGTCATATTCACGAGCTGTGGGACCGAGAGCGACAACGCCGCCATCCGAGGGGTCTTAGAGGCCCTGCCCGATAAGCGGCACCTGGTGACCACCGAGGTGGAACACCCCGCCGTACTGAGCCTCTGTCGGTATCTGGAGGGCAGGGGCTATGAGGTCACCTACCTGTCGGTGGATAGACGGGGACTGCTCGACCTGGAAGAGCTGAGGGCCTCCCTTCGGGAGGACACGGCCTTGGTGAGCATCATGTTCGCCAACAATGAGACCGGGGTCCTCTTCCCCATGGAGGAGATAGCCGAGGTCGTCAAAGAGCGGGGTATAGTGCTCCACACGGACGCGGTGCAGGCTGTGGGGAAGGTGGAGATAGATCTGCGGAGGCTCCCGATAGACCTCCTCTCCCTATCCGGGCACAAGTTCTACGCCCCCAAAGGCGTAGGGGCGCTCTTCGTGCGGCGCGGTACCCCCTGGGTGCCCTTCGTGTTGGGCGGTCACCAAGAGGGCGGTAGGAGGGCTGGTACAGAGAACACGGCCTCTATCGTGGGGCTCGGGAAGGCCTCTGAGCTCGCCAAGGAGGAGGCGGCCGATCAGGGGAGGATCAAGGCCCTAAGGGACAAGTTGGAGAGGGGGATCATGGAGTCGATCCCCCAGGTGCTCCTCAACGGCGACCCTGACAGACGCCTCCCCAACACCTCCAACCTCTGCTTTGTAGGTGTGGAGGGGGAGGCGTTGCTCTTGAGGCTCGACGACGAAGGGATAGCGGTGTCGACGGGTTCCGCCTGCTCCTCGGGCAGCGGGGAGCCCTCCCACGTCCTCCGGGCCATGAAGGTGCCAGAGCCCGCCGTCCACGGGGCCATCCGTTTCTCCTTGGGGCGCTACACCACCGAGGAGGATATAGACTACGTCCTGGAGAAGGTCCCCACGGTCGTCCAAGAGCTGCGGGCCCTCTCCCCCCTCTGGCCCCCGACTTAACCTCCTGCACGTCCGTAAAGCCTTTCCTCCAAGGTCCACCCCAACCTCCAGAGGAGGACCCGAAGGCGATAGCGCTTGAGGTGCTCCCTCAGGGCCTCCTCGAGGTCCCTCCGCCCCCTGGCGTAGGTCCTCCAGAAGGTCAGCTTGTCGGCGTCGCTCAAAGGGAGCCCCCTCCGCCTGAGCTTCTCGGCGGAGCGGTCAAGCCTCTTCAGGTTTTCCATCCTCATGGCTGGGTTCAGAGAGGGATGGCGGGTGGCCCGGTCGAAGTCTATGATCAGGACCTCGCCGTCCTCCACGAGGAAGTTCTTCAGATGTAGGTCCCCGTGCAGGACCCCCAGGTCGTGGACCATCCTGGTGAGCTCAGCGGCCTTTCTGATGATCATCCTCTTCTGCCCAAGGGGCGGCCTCCCCCTGAGGTAGGTTATCAAGTCCACCACCCGGGGCAGGTAACGGGTTATCAGATAGCCCCGGTAAAAGGGCCCCACCCCTTCGCGGATGGCCGCCACGGGTTCCAAAGTCCTCACCCCCCTCTGTCTCAGGCCCTCCGTGATGAGCAGCTCCTGGAAGGGACGGTCCCCGAAGAGGAAGAGGTCTTCGTTGAAGGCCCTGAGGAGGCCCCCGTGCAGGTACCTCCTCACCACCAGGGCCACCTCTCCCTCCACCACCAAAAGGCTTCCCCTGCCCCGGAGGGGACCCCCTAGGTCGAGGCCCCTGAAGAGGGAACGGGGTTCAAGCAGCCCCTTCTCCCTCAGATAGGGGAGGTAGGCCTCCTTGGCGAGGATCCTCCTCGGACCCTCTTCAAGCTCGATGAAGCCCTTCGGAAGTTCCTCCAAGGTCGAACCCCAAATCCTTCAGTCTTTCGCCACGGGCCTTCAGGACCTCTACCCCCGCGTTGGACAGGACGTAGAAGGGCCCCTTGCCCTCTAAATCGGCCCTGGAGACGAGCTTGTCAACCCCCTCCTTCAGGAGCCAATGGCTGACCTTCATGCCGCGGCCCTTTCCCTCCTCGGCGTAGGGGTTCCTCAGCACCTTCTCATCTAGGACCTTGCCGTCCGACAGCCTGAACTTCACGAAGTGGAAATAGGGCGCCTCCCCGAAGTGCTCGGACAGCCTCTCCTTGTCCACCTCCAGGGGCACGGCGTAGGTCAAGCTGTCCTTGTGCTCGGGTTCGTAGTGGATGAGGATGTGGTCCACGAAGGGGACCTCCTGCCGGATCTTGTCCTCCAGGGCCATGACCGCCCTATGGGCCCGCTCGAAGTCCCTCACCTTGAGGATGAGCTCCGCCTCTATGAACCGGTATTTGCCGGAGTTGCGCCCCCAGAGCCCCTTTATCTCCGCCACCCTCGGGTCCGAGAGGATGATGGCCTTTATCTTGTCGAGGGTCTGAAAGTCGAGGGAGGCGTCCAGCAGCACCCTTATCGCCTGAAGGGCGATGCCCAGCCCCATCCTCCCGATCAGGGCCACCATCACGAGGGCCGCCGCCTTGTCGAGATAGCTGAACCGGAGCAACCCCCCTAGGAGTCCCCCGAGGATCATAGTGGAGGATAACATATCGCTTCGTACGTGGTAGGCCTCAGCCGACAGGCTCGGCGAGTTGAACTCCCTTGCCTTGCCCCCTATCCAGCGGGAGAAGAGGTAGGTGGCCAGGACCGTGATCCCCACTCCTGCCATGGCGAAGGGGACCTCCTCCACCATCAACCCCTTTCGGGAGAGGAAGGCCTCCCTCGCTATCTCATAGCCCGCCAGCAGGATCAGGAAGGAGACCCCCAGGGAGATCAGGTTCTCCAACTTGTAGAGGCCGTAGGGAAAGGTCTTGCTGTGCCTGCGCGAGAGCATTATCCCCGCGAAGAGGGAGGCCGAGGAGACCACGTCGCTGAAGGAATGCACGGCGTCAGCCTTCAAGGCCACACTGCCCGAAAGCACCGACAACCAATACTTGAAGAGGGCCAGGGAGAGGTTGAAGCCGAGGGCCGTGAGGGCGATCCTGCCGTCTCGGGGGATCTTCATCGGTCCTTGGTCATGGTGACGAGCCTTATGCCGTGGCGGTGCAGCTGCCTGAAGGTGGCTCCCTGGGCGATGTACCTCAAGGCCTCCCCTTCGTCCACCACCAAGGACCCCGATAGGGCTGCTATGCCGTGATCGAAGAGGAGGGGGGTCAAGGGGGTTGTGGGGCCTATCAGCATTACGAAGCTGTCCTCGGGACAGAGGCTGAGGAGCCCCTCGAGGGTGTGGTTGATGAAGGCCGTGCCCGTGATGCCTATCACCTGGCAGCGGGGCAGCACCTCCTGGGCCTCATGGGCGGGGAGGTCCCCCTGGCGGGGGTGTTGCTCCAGCACGAAGAGCCTCCTGGCGACCTTGCGGAGCTCATCGACGAAGGGGAAATGGCCCACGATGGCCACGTCCTTCCCAGCCCCCTTTTCCGCCAACAGTCCGAAGGCGTTCTGTTCCTTCAGCTTGCCTTCGTCTAGCTCGAGCAGCGAGTTTATGGCCGCCATGCCGATGGAGGCTTCAAGGAGGGAGTCCGAGAGGGCCAGATGGGCCACCTCCCCTGCTGGCCTCCCCTCAAGGGTTCCAGCTTGCCTCACAGGGGAGGCTTCGTGGGGGTGGTCCTCGCGGAAGGTGGAGGCCAGGCCGGCGCGACGAGATCCCACAAGGGTCCAGAAGGCCCCCACCAGTACTCGCCTCACTGGGACCTCCTCGTCCTTCAGCCCTTGGAGGATCTCCTCTAAGATCTTCAAGCTATGGTTCTTCTTCCCTTGGGCGGGGATCTCTGCGGGGTCGGGTGAAGATCACCCTGTACTTATCCTCCTGGCCCTCGAAGCAGATACGGCACCTCTGGCACTCTTCCCCCTCTTCGTCGGGTTCCTCCACCGCGGAGAGGGGCTCCAAACGGACCTCAAAGCCCGCCTCCTCGTACATCTTCACCATCTCGCTCAAGCGGGGCTCAGAGGCCACGAACCTCCTCGTCCACCCCTCCCGAAGGAGCTCCTGTCCCTTGGCCGTCCCCTTCTCAGCCCCGATGAGCCTCTCGGAGAGGCGTTGCCAAAGGGCCTCGATCTCTCCCCCGATCCCTGTGGGGACCTCTAAGGGCGTCTTGCCCTCACTCAGGGCCTCTATCACCCTTCGGTCAAAGGGGATCTTGCCCAGCACTTCCACCCCCTCCTGCCGACAGAAGTCCTCCACCTCGTGGACCTTCTGTAAGTTTACGTCGAACTTGTTGATGCAGACAAGGGCCTCCACTCGCAGACGACGGCATAGCTCCAGGACCCGTTCGAGGTCGTGGAGGGCCGCCACCGTGGGTTCGGTGACCACCAAGGCCATATCCACCCCCGACAGCGACGATATGACCGGACAGCCCACCCCTGGTGGCCCATCCACAAGGATCAGGTCCTCCCCCTTCTCCTCCGCCAACTCCTTGGCCCTCTTCCTCACCTCGGCCACCAATTTGCCCGAGTTCTCCTCCCCCATCTCCAACTGGGCATGGATCATGGGACCGAAGGCCGTCTCCGAGAGGTACCAACGGCCGGAGAGGTGGTCCTGCATGGAGATGGCCTCCTCGGGACATCCCAGGGCGCAGAGGCCGCAGCCCTCGCACTCGATTAGGTCCACCTCTCCGTCTTCTATGGCCCCGAAGCGGCACAACTCGGTGCAGCGGCCGCAACCTGTGCACCGCTCGAGGTCCACCTGCGGCTTCCTACCCCCGTAGAAGGCGCCCTCCTGGAGGACCTTCGGCTTGAGCAGGAGGTGTAGATCCGCTGCGTCCACGTCGCAATCGGCCAGCACCGCCCTTTCGGCCAGCCGGGCGAAGGAGGCCACAAGGGTCGTCTTCCCGGTGCCCCCTTTACCGCTTATCACCAGTAGTTCCTTCATCCTTCCTCCTGAGGTAGTCGGAGATGGCGTAATGGAGCCCCACCACCCCCAGCAGGGAGCAATGGGCCTTGCCCGAGGGGATGCCCCCTGCGGCCTTGATCACCTCGTCGTCGGTGATCTCGAGGGCCTCCTCTATCCGGCGTCCTATGGCCAGCTCGCTCAAGATGCTGGTGGTGGCGATGGCGGCGGCGCAGCCGAAGACCTTGTAGCGTAGCTCGGTGATGCGGTCGTCCTTCACCTTGATGTAGAGCCTGATGTGGTCCCCGCAGCGCGGGTCCCCCACCAGCGCCACCCCGTCCGCCTCCGGGATCTCCCCCACGTTGCGCGGGTGGCGGAAGTGGTCCATCACCTTCTCGTTGTAGAAGAACACGCCGCTTTCAGGAGGTGTCTCGTAGAGCTTCCGCCAGTCCTGCATGGTTAGCCCCCCGAGGAGAGTTCCTTCACCTTGAGGAGGATGGAGGAGAAAAGCCCCCTGTAGTGGGGCAGTTCCTCGACGACCAGTCCCCCCCGGGAACAGACCTCACTTATCCTGGGGTCAAAGGGTATCTCAGCCAGAAGGGGGATTTCCTCTCCCTGGAGGTACTCCCTCACCCCCTGGTCCCCCACATCCGCTCGGTTCAGCACCACCCCCATCTTGACCCCCAGCTTCTTCACCATCCCCACGGCGAGCGTGAGGTCGTAAAGGCCGAAGGGGGTAGGTTCGGTCACCAAGCAGCAGAAGTCCGCCCCCTTCACCGTCTCCACTACGGGGCAGGAGGTACCCGGAGGAGCGTCCAGGATGGCCATGACCGACGGATCTATGAGGGCCTTGGCCTTCCTTATGACGGGGCTGGGCATGGGTTCTCCCACATGGAGGACCCCCTGGATCAGGCGGAGGCTTCCCCTCTTGCCCACCTCCACCCTGCCTATCTCCTTGGGCCTCTCGGATATGGCCCCTTCGGGACATACAAAGGAACAGGCCCCACAGCCATGACAGAGCTCCTCGAAGAGCAAGACCTGCTGCCCGAGGACCATCAGGGCGTGATACTCACAGGCCTCAGCACACCTGCCGCAGTGGGTGCACTTCTCTTCGTCTATCTGGGGCAAGGAGAGGGTTACGGGGATGACCCCTTCGGTCTCGATGGGTTTGATGAAGAGATGTACGTTGGGTTCCTCGGCATCGCAATCCACCAATTGGACCTCCCCCGCCACGGAGGCCATGTTTGTGGCCACCAAAGTCTTGCCCGTTCCCCCCTTTCCGCTGGCCACCGCGAGGATCACGATCCCTCCAGGAGCCTTTTGGCCACCTCCACGGGGAGCCCCACAATGACCCTGTCCCGCGGGATTCCACCATGCCTCCGCGACTCCTCACAGCCGAAGGAGAGGGTGAGCTTTGCATCGCGAAAGGCCCTCACGGCCACGTTGCTGCAAAGGGCAGCGATGCTCGAGAGCTCGACCCTCGGCCTTTCGCAGAAGAGGGCTTCGTAGCGCCTGAGGAGCTTCATGACCTGCTGGGGCTGAAGATAGGCCATGAAGACCTGGGGTTCCCCCTCTGTATTTATCCCGATGGCCCTGAGGCCTCCGTCCAGGGTGGGTAGGTTTCCAATGGCCTCCACCGCATACCGGTGGGGGAACCCCGCCTGTTCCTCCAGGCGTGCCTCCATCGCCCCTCGAACATCGTGGTTCCACCCGAAGGCGTAGCGGGCGGCATCACAACTGAGGCTTTCGGCGGTGAGGACTACCGGGATCAGGGTGGCCCTGGTGACCGCTTCGCAGAAGCGAACCCCCTCAAGCTGCATCCCCTTCGGCATCCCCCCGTAGGAGAACTCCAGCCTGTACCACCTCCCTCCAAAGGAGCTTTCCATCCGCCTGAGGACCTCTTTCAGGCCCATCATCCCTTCCTAAGCATCGGGGTGCCGCACTTGGGACAGGGTACCTGAAAACAAGGGACCCCTGGCTTATGGGGTACGCTGGCGCCGCACTGTGGACAGACACACTGCCCTCCAGGCCCCAAACCCCTTCCCATGCCTCGACTCCATCCCCTTCCCCCTCTACCCCTTCCCGAGCCTCTACCGAGGCCCCCCGGTGGTCCAGTACCATCACCTCTTGGCATATCCCTTACCCCCTTTCACAGCATCTTTTGGGGTTGGCGCAGGAGACCCCCTTTTCGCAGCACCGTTCATCGCCCCTCCCCCACCTCTGGCTGCTCGCCGAAAAGCCTCCCTCCTTGAAGGTGAAGGAGCTCGGCGAAAGGATCCGCTCTATGTCTTTGCTGCCGCAGTGTTTGCATTCGAGGGGGTCGTCCTTGTCACCCATTCCTTGAAAGATCTCAGAGATCCGTCCACAGGCCTGACAGCGATACTCATAGATGGGCATCCCCTTCCTCCTTGAGCCGAGTTCACCACCTTCCCCTTCCCATGCCCGAGTGGGGGAAGGCGGTGGCGGAGGTCGCCTCCTGGAGCCTTCCCTCCTTGAAGAGCTCCACGCTCTTCCTCACGGTCCCTTCAGCGCCCACGTAGACCTTCACCCCCGCGGCTTGAAGCCCTGCCATGGCGTTCGGCCCGATATTGCCCGTGATGACCGCCTGGGCCCCCTTGTTCGCCACGAGTTGAGCTGCCTGCACCCCGGCCCCCCCTGCGGCCATGGCCGCTTGATTCTTGACGGCCTCAAAGGCCATCGTATCGGTATCGACGATGACGAAGAAGCTACAGCGTCCAAACCTAGGGTCCACGGGGGCATCGAGGTCCGCCCCCGAGGCGGTGACTACGACCTTCATCTCATCCCTCCTTTTCCTTCAACATCTCCTGTGGTGTTCCTCACAGGCCCGAGCGCCCCTCAAACTGCCCTCGAGGAAGGCCCCCAGCACCTCATCCACGGGGGCTGACCCCCCCGTGGTGACCACCTCGATGCCGAACTGCTCGAACATCTCTATGGCCCTGGGGCCCATGCCGCCGGCGATGATCACATGGGCTCCGAGGGATTTTATGAACTGGGGCACCATACCGGGCACGTGGCTCTGATAGTAGGGATTTTCGACCACCTCCACCCTGAGGACTTGCCCATCTTCCACATCCACCACGGTGTAGAAGGGACACCTTCCAAAGTGGGCGCTCATCTGTCCCTTGAGCCCTTCCTGGTCATCGCTGGCTATGGCTATCCTCATCTCCTTTCACCCCCTTTTTCCATCAGCTCTTTGCACCTCCGGGCGATCTCCTTCAGGGCTCGGGCGGCATCGGAATCCGGCTCCGAGAGCACGTAGGGAGGACCACTGTCCCCCTTCTGCACTATCTCGGGATCTATGGGGACCCTCCCGAGGAAGGGGACCCCAAGTTCCCCGGCCGCCCTTTCACCGCCGCCCGTCTTGAAGAGTGGGATCAGCTCGCCGCAATGAGGGCAGCGCAACCCACTCATGTTCTCCACGACCCCCAGTACCGGCACCTTCAACATCCTGCTGAAGTTGACGGCCTTGCGGGCGTCAAGCAGGGCCACATCTTGAGGGGTGGTCACCACCACCGAGCCGTCCATCCTCTCCTTTATGAGTTGAGCCGCACTGAGGGGCTCATCCCCGGTTCCTGGGGGAAGATCCACGATGAGGAAGTCGAGATTGCCCCAGTCAACCTCGGTCAAGAACTGCCTGATGGCTGTGTGTTTCAGCGGACCCCTCCACACCACCGGAGAATCGGGATTGGGCAACAAGAAGGCCATCGAGATCAGCCTCAGATTGGGGAATACATCCACGGGCTTTATCCCGTTTTCCCCACCTATCAAGGGCCTCCAATCGAGGCCGAACATCTTGGGGACGTTGGGACCGTGGATGTCGGCATCGAGCAGCCCCACCTCGTGGCCCTCCTTGGCTAGGGCCGCTGCGATGTTCACCGCTATCGTGGTCTTGCCCACACCGCCCTTTCCGCTTATCACCATCATGGCATGCCGGATCCTGCCCAGCTGCCTCTTGAGCCTCTCCTCCTCATGGGCGCGCTTTTCCTCCTCAGTGCACCTTTTGGCCTCTTCACACGTCGAACAAGATCTGTCCTTTTCACAACGCTCCATCTCCGCCTCCCGCGATAAAAGACTGGGACTCCCTTCCCTCGGGGAGGAGAGGGGGATACCCCCCCTCATCTACTCCTCCAGTTCCCGAAGCCTTCGGTTGATCTCCTCCAGCTGTTCCTTCAGGAATTCAGCCTGATCTTTCAGGAGCTCTCTCTCCTGTTCCCTCGTGAGAGGACCCCCCCACGGTGTCCCAAAGAATGGCCCTGGTCCGAAGAAGGGGCCCATCGCTCCGGGCCCCCAGGGCCAAAAACCCCAGGGTCCCCATGGCCCCATACCCCAATAGGGACCGCTCCCCCATGGGGCCTTCTCCTCACCCGTCCTCTCTCCTGACTCGCCTTGGGGGGGATACCCCATGTATCCCCCTCCCGGCCCCCAACGTCTTCGCATATCTCTCACCTCCTTCGGTCGTCATCCTAAGTCACCAAGGTGCCAGGGGGGAAGGCCGGGGGCAGGCTGAAGTCGCCCCGGCCTTCCCCACGATGCCCCGATTTGGGCCAACGCGTCATCCCCGACTTACCACCACCATGGCTGCCGAGGGCCGTAGTAGCTCCAGGGCCACCATCCCCACCAAGCCCAACCGGGGATGCCGGTGGCCCAGAACCGCCACCTCCAGCCTCGGCCTCTGCCCCGCCAGCCCCAGCCGGGTCCCCAGAACCACCAGGGCATCCTCCTCACCTCCTTCCCTCTGCAGCCTTTACCACCAGGGCCCCCAGGGTGGGCCGAAGGACCTCATCCTCCCACGGCCCCAGCCCCGGCCCCAGCCCCAACGAGCCCATCCGGGAAGGCCCGTGGCCCAGAACCCCCACCCTCGGCCCCGGCCCCACCAGCCTCGGCCCGGGACCATGGGGTTGAGGTATCCGGGTACAGGATAGCCGGCACAAAAGCCGGCAGCTCTTCCCGTCATAGGCCCCAATCCCATTGGACCAGTACCATCGCCCCAAGGCATCTGCCTCACCTCCTTTCCTTTGAGATTAAAAACTAAGCACCATCAAAGCCTTCGACAACCACCTCCGCTCCTCCGCCTCCTACGACAAGGGCCCATCCCTGCACGAAGACCGTCGGAGCGGTACAACGCCAGCACGTCTTCCACCTCACCGATGATCCCCCATATCACCTCGATGCGATGGGCCCGCAGCATGCTGGCCAGAGGTCCCTCCACCCCCCCCGCTATGAGCACCGTCACGCCCTTTTCCGCCAAAAGCCTCGGGACCTCCAGAGGCGGCACCGCCGAGAGGTCAACGATCTCCCTCTTCTCCTCCTTCTCCCCTCTGAAGGTCACCACCAAGGCCTCCCTTGCGAAGCCCAGCCGCGGTGCGACCCGGTCCCTATATAAGGGGATGGCGACCTTCACACTGAACAGGAGGCATAAACCGTGCCATCCCCCACGAGAGGGAAAAACCTGAAGTTTCCTCGCTCGGAGGGGGAACGACCATCCCTCTTTTGTTGCAAATCGCAACAAAAACCCAGGGGCGCAGTCCCCTCCACGCCCCGGGTCTTGTTGCAAGGAGCTACAAAGTTGCTAAATGCATCAAAGGAGGTGGTATCTTTTCAGTTTCCTCCAGAGGGTGGTGCGGTGGATGCCCAGTTCTCGGGCTGCCTCGGTGATGTTTCCGCCGTGGCGGCGGAGGGCCTTTTCTATCAGCTCCCTTTCCACCTCTCGGAGGGACCCCCTTGGAGGGGTGGAGGGAGGGGCCTGGAGGTATTGGGGGAGGTGTTCGGGTTTTATCCAGCGGTCTTTGCAGAGGATGAAAGCGTGCTCGATCACGTTCTGCAGCTCCCTGACGTTGCCCGGCCAGGGGTGATCGAGCAACAGCCTGAGGGCCTCCTCGGTGAGTCCCTTTATCTCCTTTCCCGTCTTGCGGTTGAACCTCTCGATGAAGTGTTCCAGCAACAGCGGTATATCCTCCTTGCGCTCCCGCAGAGGGGGGAGTTCTATCTTGAAGACGTTGAGGCGGTAAAAGAGGTCCTCCCTGAAGGTGCCCTCCTTCACCATCCCCTCCAAGTCCTTGTTGGTGGCGGCCAAGACCCTGACATCGGCCCTCTCCGTATGGGTGGCCCCGAGGGGCTCGTACTCCTTGGACTCCAGGACCCGGAGCAGTTTGGCCTGAAGCGCCAAGGGCATATCTCCGATTTCGTCCAGGAACACCGTGCCGCCTTCTGCCAGCTTGAAGCGGCCCGGCTTGTCCCTCTTGGCGTCGGTGAAGGCGCCCTTGACGTAACCGAAGAGCTCGCTCTCGAGCAGGGTCTCGGGCACCGCAGCGCAGTTCACCTTCACCAAGGGGCCCTCCCTACGCGGGCTGAGGTCGTGAATGGCCTGGGCCAGGAGTTCCTTGCCGGTGCCGCTTTCGCCCACGATCAAGACGGTGGCGTCGCTCGAGGCGACCTCGGGCAGTATCTTGAAGATCTCGAGCATCCTGGGGTTGCGGCTGACGATGTCCCCGAAGGAGTACTTCTCCTTCACCTCCCCCTCCAACTCCTTCAGGGCCGACAGGTCCCTGAAGGTCTCCACCCCGCCGATGACCCTGCCCCTTTCGTCCCTCAGCAGGGCCGTGCTCACGCTGAGGGGCACCTCGCGGTTGAAGCGGTCCAAGATCTGGACCTCACGGTTGACGATCTCACGTCCCGTCTCCATGGTTTCCCTGAGGGGGCAGCGCTCAAAGCACTGGTCGCTGCGGAAGATCTCGTAACAGAACTGTCCGATGGCCTCCTCTCGGGAGAAGCCCGTTATCCGCTCCGCGGCCTTGTTGAAAGAGGTGATCCGCCACCTCCGGTCTACGGTGAAGACACCGTCGGCTATGCTGTCCAGGATGATGGAGTAGTATTGGCTCTTGAGTCCGTCGGCCTTCTTCTTGCTCACCGTTTCTCCCTCGAGAGGGTTGCGCTATAATCTGGGTGCTCCATGTCTCCTTTAGGGCTGATACTGCTCCTGTTGCTCCTGCCCAGTCCCATCTGGGCTGACATCTATTATTACGTCGATCCCCAGGGGGTGACCCACTTCAGCAACGCCCCCAGCGAGGGCCCTTATCGCTTCTATCTCCGCGAGGGCCCCTGGCGTCCAGAGGACTATGATCCCATAATAGAGCGAGTTTGTGAACGATATGGAGTGGACCCGGCCCTTGTGAAGGCGATGATCAAGGTCGAATCCGACTTCAACCCCAAGGCCGTTTCCACCAAGGGGGCTCAAGGCCTGATGCAACTGGTGCCGGAGACCGCTTCCCTCCTCAGGGTAGCCGATCCCTTCGACCCCTCTCAGAACATCGAGGCGGGGGTGAAGTATCTGAAGCACCTCCTGGTGAAGTTTCGCGACCTCACCCTGGCCTTGGCGGCGTACAACGCCGGGGAGGGGATCGTAGAGGAGTTAGGGGCCGTACCGGATTATTCCGAGACGAGGACCTATGTAGAGAAGGTCCTGAAGTACTACAGCCGTTTCAGGAGGAGTTATGCAAGGTAAGGTGGGCTTTTGGAACCTCTCCAACAAGCTTACCCTCTTCCGCATAGGGGTGATCCCAGTGGTGGCCCTTCTGCTGCTCTCCCCTGGCAGGGCCCCCAACTTCGTCGCGGCGGCCCTCTTCCTGGTCGCGGCCATCACCGACACCCTGGACGGGTACCTGGCCAGGCGAAGGGGGACCGTCACCCCCTTGGGCAAGCTGCTCGACCCCATGGCCGACAAGCTCCTCCTGGTCACCGCCCTCATCTTCCTCATCCCCTTGGGGCGGGTGCCGACCTGGGCCGTGGCGGTGATCGTGGCCCGGGAGCTCGCCATCACCACCCTGCGGGGGATCGCCGCCTCCCGAGGGGTGATCATCGCCGCCTCCTGGCTCGGGAAGGTGAAGAACCTGCTGCAGCTTGCGGCGGCCAACCTCCTCATCCTCCACCATCCTTACTTCTCCATCGATCCCCACCGCCTCGGGACCTACGTCCTTTACCTCGCCCTCTTCTTCACGGTCTGGTCCGGGCTGGACTACCTGTGGAGGTACAGCCGCCTTTAGTCCCGCAGCCTCGGGTCCAAGGCGTCCCTTATCCCCTCGCCGAGGAGGTTGTAGCCGAGGACCGTCAGCAGGATGGCCAATCCCGGGAAGAGCGACAGCCAGTAGGCGATCTTCAGGTGGTCCTTGCCGGCGGTGAGCATGTTGCCCCAGCTGGGGGTGGGGGGCTGGACCCCGATACCGAGGAAGCTCAAGGCGGACTCGGTGAGGATGGCGCTGCCGATCCCGAGGATGGCCGAGACGAACACAGGGCCCATGGCGTTGGGCAGGATGTGGACGAAGATGATCCTTGCGGGCCTGGCCCCGAGGCTTCGGGCCGCGAGCACGAAGTCCCTCTCCTTGAGCGATAGGAACTCGGCCCTCACCAGCCTCGCCACCCCCATCCAGCTCGTCAACCCTATGACCACCATGATGTTCCAGATGCTCGGCTCAAGAAGGGCCACCACCGCTAGGATGAGGAAGAAGGCCGGAAAGCAGAGCATCACGTCCACCAGGCGCATGATCAGCCCGTCCACCCAGCCGCCGTAATAGCCGGCCACGGCCCCAAGGACCACCCCGATGGCGGTGGCTATCCCCACCGCTACGAAGCCCACCAGGAGCGATATCCTTCCGCCCCATATGATGCGACTCAGGACGTCCCTGCCCAACTGGTCGGTCCCCAGGGGGTGTTCCCTGCAAGGGGGGACCAACACCCGATCCACGTGGATCTGGGCGGGATCGTAGGGGGAGATGAAGGGGGCAAGCAGCGACGCCGCCAACAGGACCGAGACGATCACCCCCCCTGCCACGGCGAGCTTGTTCTCCAGGAGCCTCCTCCAGAACATCATCCCACCCTGATCCGCGGATCGGCCCACGCGTAGGCCAAGTCGGCCAACAGGTTCCCCACGAGCGTCAGCACCGCCCCGATCACCAGCATCCCCATCACCACCGGGTAGTCCCTGGCCATGACGCTGTAGAAGAACAATTGGCCCATCCCGGGGATGGAGAAGATGGTCTCGAAGATAACGCTTCCGCCGATCAACCCAGGTACCGAGAGGCCCAGTATGGTTATCACCGGCAGCAGCGCATTCCTCAAGGCGTGCTTGTAGATGACCTTGCCCTCCGGCAGGCCCTTGGCCCGGGCCGCAGTGATGTAGTCCTGCCTTATGACCTCCAGGAGGCTCGTCCGCATGTAGCGGCTGAGGCCCGCCAGGCCGCCGAAGGCGGAGACCAAGACCGGCAACAGCAGGTGCCTGCCCATGTCGATGGCCTTCTCCAAGCGGCTCATGGCCTCGTAGCCCACCAGGGACCTGATCCCCGAGATGGGGAGCCAGCCGAGCTTCACGCCGAACAACAGCATCAACAACAGGGCCAGCCAGAAGGTGGGGGTGGCGTAGCCCACGAAGACGAAGACGGTGAGGGCCCGATCGCCGAGGGAGCCCTGGTGGGTGGCGCAGTAGACCCCGATGGGGATGGCCACGAGCATGATCAAGAGCATGGACAGCAGGTTGATGGTCACGGTGATGGGCAGCCGCTCCAGGATCTTCTCGCTCACGGGCCTTCGGTCCGGGCTGAAGGAGCGCCCGAGATCAAGGGTAGCCACCCTTTTGAGCCACAGGAGGTACTGGATATGGAGCGGTTTATCCAGGCCGTAGTAGGCCCTCAAGCGCTCCCGGGCCTCCTTGGTGATCTTGGGGTTGAACTCGGCCTGAAGGCCCGTGGGCTCCCCAGGGGCGAGGTGGATCACTGCGAAGGAGATCATGGTGATCCCGAGCAGCAACGGCACCATGGTGAGGAGGCGCCTGAAGAGGTACCGGGCCATGGGCTCCATTGTATCTGCGGGCAGCGGAAGGTCAAGCATTGACCCGGGGGAGGCCTTGACATAAGCTTCCTCAAAAAGGAGGTGACAGATGGGGAAGGCGGTCCTCAGGAGGATGGAAGAGGGGATCTGTTATCTCAGCCTGAACAGACCGCAACGGCTTAACGCCATGGACCCCTACTTGCTCGAGGGCCTGCTGGAGGGGCTCCAAGGGGCGGCCGCGGAGGGGGCGAGGGTGGTGGCCATCGAGGGCGTGGGAAGGGCCTTCTCGGCGGGGGCCGACCTGGTGGAGTTCTACCGCGCCGAGGACACCCCCGCCTTCGTCTACAGGGTGGCGAAGGTGCTCAACTCGGTGATCGCCGAGATCCGACGCACGGACCTCCCCGTGGTGGCCCTGGTGAAGGGGGCGGCCGTGGGGGCGGGCTTCAGCCTCGCTCTGGCCTGTGACCTCACGGCGGCGTCTGAGGGGTCCGTCTTCAACCTCGGCTACATGAGGGTGGCCTTTTCTCCAGATGGTGGGGCGACGCTGCTGCTGCCCAGACTCCTCGGGCTGAAGCGCTCCATGGAACTGTGCCTCCTGACCGAGGACCTCCCTGCCTCCAGGGCCCAGGCCCTGGGTCTGGTCAACTTCCTCTTCCCGGAGGAGGAGTTCGAGGGGCGCTCGCGGGAGCTCTTGCTCAGGTTGAGGGACTTGCCCCCGAAGGCAGTCGCCTTCACCAAGCGTCTTTTGAACGACGCCCTGCTACCGGAGCTCGAGGCCCACATGGAGCGGGAGCGTCAGGGGGTGACGACCTTGGCCGCAGAGGAGGCCTTCAGAGAGCGGCTCGAGGGTTTCCTCAAGGGCAGAAGTTGAGGCTGCAAGCCCCCCCTTGGGCGTGCTAAACTAACCCCTGTGGAGATAGAAGACCTGCTGAAGGCCAACCTCAACCCCCAGCAATACGAGGCAGCTACGGTCCTTGAGGGGCCCGTGCTGGTGGTAGCGGGGGCTGGCACCGGCAAGACGCGGGTCATAGAGTATCGGGTCCTTCACCTCGCCTCCCAAGGGGTGGACCCCCATCGCATCCTCCTCTTGACCTTCACCCGTCGGGCGGCCCGGGAGATGATCTCCCGGGCATCGAGGCACAACCGTCTCTGCCAGGAGGTGGAGGGCGGGACCTTCCACAGCTTCGGTTTCTCGGTCATCACCCGCTATGCCCACCTTCTGGGGCTTAACAGGCCCTTGTCCTTCCTCGATGAGGCGGACCGCGAGGCGCTGCTTCATCGCCTGGCCGCTCAACTGGGTTACACCCAGCGCAAGGTCCGCTTCCCCTCCAAGGGCACCCTGCGGGAGGTGGTGAGCGCCTCCTTCAACCGCGGGGAATCAATAGAGGAGGTCCTGCTGAAGGATTACCCCCACTTCCTCCAATGGGCCGGGGACATCGAGAGGCTGAGGGAGGAATACGTGAGGTACAAACTCGACCACAACCTCCTCGACTACGACGACCTCCTCATCCACCTCAAGATCCTCCTCGAGCAGGAGCCGGTCCGGAGGGCTTTGGCCGAACGGTACCGCTTCATCATGGTGGACGAGTATCAGGACACCAATCGGCTCCAGGCCGAGATAGCCTATCTCTTGGCCAAGGACCACCGTAACATCATGGCCGTGGGGGACGACGCACAGTCGATTTACGCCTTCCGCGGGGCGCGATATCAGAACATGTTTGAGTTCCTCGAGGTCTTCCCCGAGGCCAGGGTGATAAAGCTCGAGAGGAATTACCGGAGCAGTCAGCCCATCCTGGACCTCGCCAATGCCCTGATAGACGGGGCCAAGAGGAAGTACACCAAGGTGCTCAAGGCCTCGGTCGCCGAGGGGCCAAGGCCCAGGCTCTTGATCTTCAAGGACCCCGAGTCCGAAGCCGAGGGGATCGCCCATAAGGTGAAGGAGTTGTGGGACGAAGGGGTGGAGTTGCATCGGATCGGCGTCCTCTTCCGCAGCATGTACATAGCCAGGCCTTTGGAGGTGGCCCTCGCCAGGCGGGGCATCCCCTACCGGACTTATGGGGGTTTGCGCTTCATCGAGACGGCCCATATCAAGGACCTGCTCTCCCACATCAAGGTCTTGGCGAATCCCCGGGATGAGCTGGCCTGGCACAGGGTCCTGCTGCTGGTGGAGGGGGTGGGGCCGAAGACCGCCGAGGAGCTCCTCAGGAGGATAACGCCCTCCGGACAGTGGCAGGGCGCCCTCTCGGAGCTTGAGGGCCATCCCCGTTCGGGCAAAGGGATAAGGAAGCTTCGGGAGGCCCTATTGGAGGTCGCCCAAGCCCCCACCTTCCACGAGGCGGTGGAGATCCTCTGCGACTATTACGCGCCGATCCTGAAGGAGCGGTACGACGACTACCCCCGGCGGCTGAGCGATGTGGAGTCCCTTCGACAGATCGCCCAGGGCTACCGCTCGCCCGAGAGGTTCCTGCTGGATCTGGTGGCCTTGGAGTCGCCGGAGCGGAGCCTCCTGGAGAGGGACGACCTGCCCCTGGACACCAGGCCCCTGGTGCTGTCCACCATCCACTCGGCCAAGGGGCTGGAGTGGACGGTGGTCTTCATCATGGGGGTGGCCGATGGGCATCTGCCGATCTCCTACACCCACACCTCAGAAGAGGAGATGGAGGAGGAGAGGCGGCTCCTCTACGTGGCGGTGACGAGGGCCAAAAGGGAGCTCTACCTCACCATGTCCCATGAGGGACATCGGGGCGGCATAAGGGTCTTTCAAAGGCTGTCCCGTTTCTTGGACGACCCGGCTGTGCTCCCCCTCCTCGAGCTGGAGGGGGAGCCTCTGGTCCTCGAAGAGGATTCTCCAGCCCTTGGGCGCGAGAAACTCCTAAAGAAGGTCCTTCAGAGTTGACTTCTCCCCCATCGGGGCTATAATAAAAGAGGCCTTGCGAAAGGCAAGGCGTTTTTCTGTCTTGAGGGAACCGATGGCGGTTCTTGAGAGGATGCGGGAGGAGATGAAGAGGGCTGTCAAGGAGGGTGACAAGGAGAGGCTCTCCATTCTGAGGTTTGCCCTGGCAGCCCTTCAGAACAAGGAGAAGGAACTCCGCAGGGAGTTGAAGGACGAGGAGGCCTTTCAGGTCCTCAACTCCCTCATCAAGAAGGGGAAGGAGGCGAGCGAGCAGTTCCGCAAGGGCGGCAGGGAGGACCTCGCCTTGAAGGAGGAGAGGGAGGTGGAGGTCCTTCAGGCCTTCCTCCCCGAGCGGGTCTCTCAGGAGGAGTTGGAGAGGATGGTGGAGGAGGCCATCCAGGAGGTTGGGGCCAAGGGACCCAAGGATTTGGGCAAGGTGATGAAGCTCCTCATGCCCCGTCTGGCCGGCAGGGCCGAGGGCAAGGTGGTAAGCGATACCGTGAGGAAGAAGCTCGAAGGGGCTTCCCCCGTCCAGAGTTCCCTTTGAAAAAGGCCTCTAGAGGGAAAGGGGATTAGACCGGAGGTGGACAGGAGGTCTCTGGACTTCCTCGAGTTCCCCCAGTTGCTCGAGCACTTGAAGTCCCTGGCCATCTCTGAGCTGGGCCGAAGGGCCTCCGAGGAGGTAAGCCCTCTGCTCGATCCCGAGGCAGTGGAGGCCGCCCTGGAGGAGACGGCCCAGATGAAGGGGTACATCGAGGAGAGGGGGGGCTTGCCTGAGGTGGGCTTCAGGGATGTGTCGGCCGCCCTGGAGCGGGCGGCCTTGGGGGCCGTCCTCTCACCGGAGGAGCTCTTGGCGGTGGCGGCCTCTATCAGGGCTTCGGTGGGCCTGAAGAGGGCCTTGGAGGGTGCCGGGGAGAGGTTCTGGCGCTTGAGGGATATAGGGCGCCGCTTGCACGCCCCCGAAGGGGTGGCCTCCGAGATAGAGAGGGCCATCACCCCGAGGGGAGAGATCAGGGATGAGGCCAGCCCGCGCCTCTTGGAGATAAGGGGGAGGATCAAGGGGGTCAAGGAGAGGATCAGGCGGAGGCTGGAGGAGATCCTACAGCGGGCCTCCAGGAGGGGGATCGTCCAGACCGACCTCATCACCCAGCGGAACGACCGCTTCGTGTTGCTCGTGCGCTCGGATGCCAAGGGCCGTATGGAGGGGATCGTGCACGATGTGTCCGGATCCGGGGCGAGCCTCTACCTCGAGCCCATGGAGGTGGTGGAGCTCAACAACGAGTTGGGGCTGCTGAGGCAGCAGGAGAGGGAAGAGGGGGAGAGGATCCTCAAGTACCTCAGCTCTAAGGTCGCCGAGAGGGCCCCTCAGTTGAGGGCGGATCTGGGGGTCCAGGCCGATGTGGACCTGCTGTACGCCAAGGCCCTGCTGGCCCAGAGGCTTGGAGCCCATCGCCCCGCCGTCAACTCCCATGAGGGGGTGAGGCTCATCGGGGCCAGACATCCCCTCCTCCTGTTGGGGGGCGAGGATGTGGTCCCGGTGGACCTCGTCCTTCGGCCGGAGCAGAAGGTCCTCATCATCAGCGGGGCCAACGCAGGTGGTAAGACGGTGGCCCTGAAGACCCTGGGCCTCCTGGTCCTCATGGCCCAGTCCGGGATGCTCATCCCGGCCTCCCCGGACAGCACCTTGCAGGTCTTCAAGAAGGTCTTCGCCTACATCGGGGACGAACAGAGCTTGAGGGAGCACCTCTCCACCTTCTCCTCCTTCATCCTCTGGGCGAAGGAGGTCCTCGACGAGGTGGACCCCTCGAGCCTCGTCCTCATAGACGAGATAGGCACGGGCACCGACTACGCCCAGGGCTCGGCCCTCGCCATGGCCATCCTGGACGAGATCAGGCGCAAGGACGGCTACGCCGTGGTGACCACCCATCTCGAACCGCTGAAGGCCTACGGCTACAGGGAGGAAGGGGTGCAGAACGCCGCCGTGGAGTTCGACCCCGAGACCATGACCCCCACCTACAGGCTCCTCTACGGACAGGCGGGCCGCAGTTGGACCTTCCCCATCGCCGAGAGGTGGGGGCTGCAAAGGGAGGTCATAGGGAGGGCCAAGGAATATCACCGTCAGGTGAGCAGCCCCGAGGAAGGCCTCCTCGAGGAGCTGCAGGAACTGAGGGGGAGACTCGAGGAGGAGCTCCGCCAGGCCGAACGGATCAGGCTGGAGGCCTCGGAGCGAAGGGAGAGGCTTCGGGAGCTCTTTGAGGGACTGCGCCAGAAGAGGGGGGAGATCCTCAAGAGGGTGGAGGAACGCGGCAAGAGGAGGTTTCGTGAGCTGGAGGAGCGCTTGCGAGAGGTCCTGAGGGAGGCAGAGCGGAGGCCTGAACGGGGTGGACAACTCAGGGGCGAAATGAGGAGGGCGCGGGAGGAGTTCCTCCGTGCCCTCCCCAAGAGGAGGTCCTACGCCCGGCCGGCCGAGGTCAGGGTGGGGGATTGGGTGGAGATCGCGAGCCTGGGCAGACGGGGACGGGTGGTGGAGCTCGGTCACGAGAGGGCGGAGGTCCTGGTGGGGGCGATGAGGGTGAAGGTTCCCCTTGAAGAGCTGAGGGAATCGGAACCCGAAGGGGGAAAGGAGGTCGCCCTTGTGGGCCTGGAGGCGGAGGGCAGGGGGGTCCAGGAGCTCAACGTCGTGGGGCTGCGGGTTGAAGAAGCCCTGCCCAAGGTGGAGAAGCTGATAGACGAGGCGATCCTTCGGGGCTGGGATCAGGTCCAGATTGTCCACGGCATAGGCAGCGGACGACTGAGACGGGCCATAAGGGAACACCTCAAGGGGATGCCCTGGGTCAAGGAGCTCAAATCGGCTCCCTTGGAGCGGGGAGGCGGAGGGGTGACCATAGTAGAGCTCAAATGATCCCGAGGGAGCTCATCGAGGAGATCCGACAGCGGGCCGACATCGTGGATGTGATCTCCGATTACGTCAAGTTGAGGAGGTCGGGCCGCAACTACAAAGGCCTCTGCCCCTTCCACCAGGAGAAGACCCCCTCTTTCGTCGTCAGCCCCGAGAAGCAGCTCTTCCACTGCTTCGGCTGTGGTGCTGGGGGCAACGTCTTCACCTTCCTCATGAGGCAGGAGCGGATGAGCTTCTACGAGGCCGTGAAGGCCCTGGCGGAACGTTACGGGATAGAGCTCCCCAGGGGTAGGTACGAGGGCCGAAGGGAGCGGTATCTGCAGATCAACCGGTTGGCCTTGAGGTATTTCAGGGAGAGGCTGCTGCACCCTAAGGACGGAAGGGCTGCCAGGGAGTACCTCCTGGGGCGGGGGGTGGAGCCCCCCCTGTGGGAGGAGTACTCCTTGGGTTTTGCGCCCCCTGGGTGGGAAGGCCTGTGTAGGTTCCTGCGGGGCAAGGGGGTGGACCTGAAGGAGGCAGAGGAGGTGGGCCTGGTGATTCAGGGGGAACGAGGGCCTTATGACCGCTTCCGAAACAGGATCATCTTCCCCATCTTCGACCAGCGCGGCAGAATCCTCGGCTTCGGTGGGAGGGTCTTGGGGGAGGGGGAGCCCAAGTACCTCAACTCCCCGGACACGCCCATCTACCGCAAGGGGGAGGGCCTCTATGGCATAAACGTGGCGAGGGATTATATTATCGGTGATGGAAGGGCCATCTTGGTCGAAGGTTACTTCGACGTCCTTGCCCTCGCCCAGAGGGGTGTGAAGAACGTGGTGGCCCCTTTGGGGACGGCCCTTACGCCGGAGCAGGTAAGGATCGTCAAGCCCCTCGCGGAAAGGGTTCTCTTGCTCTTCGACGGGGACGTCGCAGGCAGAAAGGCCGCCTTGCGGGCCGTGGAGGTACTGGTGGCCGAAGGGGTGGAGGGGGAAGTGGCGCTCCTTCCGCCTGGGGAGGACCCGGATAGCTACTTCAGGGGCCGGGATGGGGCCGAGGAGCTGCTCGGGCAGGGGAGGCCCGCGGTGGAGTTCTACCTGGACGAGTCGATGGAGGGACACGACTTGGGGACGCCTGAAGGGCGCTTCCAGGCCGTCCAGGGGGTCCTTCCCCTCCTCAGGGGCATCGAGGACGAGGTGAGGCAGCGCTTCTACGTCCAGTACGTGGCCAAGGCCCTCGGGGTGGAGGAGGAACTCCTGCTGCAGAGACTGAGGGAGTCCGGGGAAGGGGCCCCCAAGGTCCCGAGGACCCCCCTCCCCTTGCCCTCGGCTGAGGAGACCCTGGTCGCCCTCATGATCCACGACCCGGAGGTGATCCCGCTGGTGCGGCAGGAGGGGGTGATCGATGACTTCGCCTCCGAGGACCTCAAGGAGGTGGCCCGGAGGATCTTGGAGGTGGAGCAGGACGGTGGGGACCCCGCCGTAGAGATCCTTCCCTTGTTGGAGGAGAAGGGCCTAGCCGATAGGGTCTTCGGGGTCCTCTTCAACGAGGCCATGGCGGAGGAGGGGGAGAGGGCCCTGCGGGACTGCCTCCGGGGGATCAGGTTGAGGAAGCTCAGGGAGGAGCGGCAGGCCCTCGTGGAGAGGATCAGGCAGGCCGAGAGGGAAGGGGACAGCAAACTCCTTCAGGCCCTTCTCATGCGTAAACAGATCCTCCTTCAACAGGAAAGGGACCTCAAGGGGTCCGTAGAGGTCGAGTCCCGTTAGAGGAGGTTGTCCTTATGGACGAGGTGGATGAGTTCATGGAAGAGAAGGTAGAGAGCTTGGACGATGTCCTTACGGCTTTGGACGAGGTGGATTTCGAGGCCCTCGGAGAGGAGAAGGTGTCCCCCGGGGAGAAGTTGCGATTGGAGGAGCCGCCTGGGGGGCTGGAGGACCTGGAGTTCGGCCACACCAGCGACCCCGTGCGTCTCTACCTCAAGGAGATGGGTAAGGTGTCGCTGCTGACCCGCGAAGGGGAGGTGGCCATCGCCAAGAGGATTGAAGAGGGCAAGAAGGAGGTCCTCCGTGTCATCCTCAACTGCCCTGTCACCGTGAACGAGGTCCTGAAGCTGGGGGAGGCCTTAAGGGAAGGGACCTTGAGTCTAAAGGACATCACCAACGATGTGGAGGAGGAGGGCCTCCATGAGGAAGAGGAGGTCTACAAGGAGCGGATCCTGAGGGTCATAGAGAAGGTCAGGACCCTGCAGGAGGAGATCCGGAGGCTAAAGGGGGACCCCAACCATTGTGCTGACGAGCTGCGCCGCCGAGAGGAGGAGACGGTCTCCCTCCTCACCAGGATAAACCTGAAGGAGTCCCAAATAGATGCCATCGTGAGCAAGCTCCGGGGACTGTTGGAGAAGGTGCAGAGGGTCGAGGAGGAGACGAGGAGGATAGCCGAACGCCTCGGCACGACCCCAGAGCGGCTCGATGATTTCTTCAGGGAGATGAGGAGGTCCCCTGCTGAGAAGAAGGCCCTCTTTTTGGAACGGGGCCTCAACGAGGAGGAGTTCGTAGAACTCGACGAGATGGCCAAGTATCTCCAGAAGAGGCTTCAACGGATAGAGCAGGAGGCGGGCATCAGTGTCGCGGAATTGAAGAAAGCCGTCAAAGAAATAGAACAAGGAGAGGCCAAGGCCAAGGAGGCCAAGAACGAGCTGGTCCGGGCCAACCTGCGCCTGGTGGTGAGCATCGCGAAGAAGTACATGAATCGGGGGCTTCAGTTCCTCGACCTCATCCAGGAGGGCAACATCGGCCTCATGAAGGCGGTGGACAAGTTCGAGTACAGCCGTGGTTACAAGTTCTCGACCTACGCCACTTGGTGGATCAGGCAAGCCATCACCAGGGCCATCGCCGATCAGGCCCGTACCATCAGGATCCCCGTGCACATGATCGAGACCATCAACAAGTTGGTCCGCACCTCGAGACAGTTGGTCCAGGAACTCGGCAGGGAGCCCCGTCCCGAGGAGATAGCCGAGCGGATGGAGATGCCCGTGGAGAAGGTGATCAGGATCCTCAAGATCGCCAAGGAGCCCATCTCCTTGGAGACCCCCATCGGGGATGACGAGGATACCCACCTGCGTGACTTCATAGAGGACAAGGGGGCGGTGCAGCCCTTGGAGGCCGTGATCCAGAAGAACATGATGGAGCAAGTGCGCCAGGTGCTGTCCACCTTGACCGAACGGGAGGAGAAGGTCCTGAGGATGAGGTTTGGCATCGGGGAGAAGTACGATCACACCCTCGAGGAGGTGGGCCGCAACTTCAACGTCACCAGGGAGCGGATCCGTCAGATCGAGGCCAAGGCCTTACGGAAGCTACGCCACCCCTCCAGGAACAAGAAGTTAAAGAGCTTCGTGGACTGAGGGCCCCAGCCTCTCCCTTATCTCTTGGACGAAGGTGTCCAGGGGGACGTTCTGCTGGCTGCCCTGTCGCATGTCCCTGAGGATGACCTTCCCGCTGGAGATCTCCTCCTCCCCGATGATGGCCACGTAGGGGATCTCGAGCTTGTCAGCCCGTCTGAGTTGGCTCTTCAGGCTGCGGCGGCGGTGATCCATCGCGGCCGTGATCCCTGAGGCCTTCAGCTCATAGCACCAGCGGAAGGCGATCCTCTCGGCCTCGTCCCCCAAGGTGGCGATGAACAGCAGGGGCGGTGGAGGTGGGGGGAGGGAAGGGATGACGAGCAGGAGGCGTTCCACCCCTATGGCGAAGCCAATGCCCGGGACCTCAGGGCCGCCAAGCTCCGCTATCAAGTTGTCGTACCTGCCCCCTGCAGCCACGGCCTTTTGGGCCCCGAGGCCCTTGGCCACCACCTCAAAGGCGGTCTTCGTGTAGTAGTCGAGCCCCCTCACCATCCGTGGGTTGACCGAATAGGGTACCTTGAGCTCCTCGAGGTAGCTCCTCACATGCAGGAAGTGGTCCTTACATTCGTCGCAGAGGTGGTCCTCGAGGAGGGGGGCCTCTTCCATCACCTCCTGGCATCCCTTGACCTTGCAGTCGAAGACCCGCAAGGGATTCCTCTCCTTGCGCCTCAGGCAGTCTTGGCACAACCTTCTGGTCCTTTCCTCGAGGAAGGCCTTCAGGGTCTCCCTGAAGCCCTCCCTGCACCTGGGGCACCCCAGGCTGTTGATCTGCAACTCATGCTCGGTCAAGCCACATCGCGAAAGCAGCAGCACCAGTAGGGCCATCACCTCGGCGTCCACCATGGGGTGGGATACGCCGAAGACCTCGGCGTTGATCTGGTGGAACTGCCTGAGCCTGCCCTTCTGAGGGCGCTCGTAGCGGAACATGGGGCCGATGAAGTAGAGGCGGGCCTCTGGATCTCGGCTGTAGAGCCTATGCTCGATGTAGGCCCGGGCGATGGAGGCGGTGGCCTCAGGCCTGAGGGTCACCGAATCGCCCCCGCGGTCCAAGAAGCTGTACATCTCCTTCTGAACGATGTCGGTCTCGCCCCCTATGCTCCGGGCGAAGAGCTCCGTGCGTTCGAGGACCGGTATCCTTATCTCCCGGAAGCCGAAGGCCTCGAGCACTCGCCTCGCCTCCTCCTCCACCTTCCTCCAGGTGGGGATTTCCTCCGGCAATATGTCCGAAAAGCCCCTTACAGCCTTGACCACCATTTCGCTCCCCTCTATATTACATTCCTGTCAGAAGCTCAAGGGAAGGTGAAAACACCCCTTGATTCCCCAAGGGGGAAGATGTATTATAGTTAAAAAACGGTGGGTCCGAGTGGAGGGAACACAGGGGTTGCCTTGTGTTTCCTCTTTCATTAAAATGAAAAGGGCTGGTGTAGCTCAATCGGTAGAGCGGCTGATTTGTAATCAGCAGGTTGCGGGTTCGAGTCCCACCACCAGCTCCAGGGGAGAGGTTCCCGAGTGGCCAAAGGGGGCGGACTGTAAATCCGCTGGCGCAGCCTTCGGAGGTTCGAATCCTCCCCTCTCCACCAAGGGAGGAAGAGGAGGCGGGAATAGCTCAGCCTGGTTAGAGCATCAGCCTTCCAAGCTGAGGGTCGCGGGTTCGAATCCCGTTTCCCGCTCCAGGAGGCTTCATGGCCCACGTAGCTCAGTGGTAGAGCGCTTCCTTGGTAAGGAAGAGGTCATCGGTTCAATCCCGATCGTGGGCTCCATTATATGAAGTTCAGGAGGCTGAGCGATGGGCAAGCCGAAGTTTGAGCGGAAGAAGCCGCACATTAATGTAGGGACCATTGGTCATGTGGATCATGGCAAGACGACTTTGACGAGTGCGATGACGAAGGTCTTGTCTACTCAGGGTTTAGCGGAGTTTTTGGCCTTTGAGCAGATAGACAAGGC